>Ga0307515_10000616_pt1 | contig 83207 bp, 79 predicted proteins | sample 17_EM_MG_FD_194513 | JGI IMG/M metagenome (GOLD analysis project Ga0307515, IMG submission 194513) | Populus trichocarpa ectomycorrhiza microbial communities from riparian zone in the Pacific Northwest, United States - 17_EM | ecosystem: Host-associated > Plants > Roots > Unclassified | place... | reverse complement strand
TTTCGTTCAGCTGACCGGAAAGAAGGATGCAGTTATTGAAGTGATTACCACTGCCGGTGCTCAGGGAGCTGAATCGTTCAAAGACTATCATAAGGCTTTTGGATCAATTGGTGTCAAACACGTCGGCCATATCCATCATGATAAAAGGGCGGATGTGCGCAGCAATGAGCTGATGGAACGTATAAACAATGCGGATGCTGTCTACTTCGCTGGTGGCGACCAATTGAAGCTGACATCAATTTACGGCGGAACGGATCTGTTGTTAAGATTGAAGGAACGCTATATTGGTGACAAGTTGGTATTGGGCGGTACCAGCGCCGGTGCCATGGCGTTTTCTACGCCGATGATATTTGCCGGTAATAAGGACGTTCAGCAAATCGCTGGTGAGGTAAAGGTAACTACCGGGCTGGAGTTTTTAAGGGATGTCTGCATCGATACCCACTTTGTCGACCGGGGCCGGTTTGTACGTATGGCCCAGGTCATCGCCACTAATCCAACCTGTATCGGCATCGGCATTGAAGAGGATACCGCACTTGTGGTTCGCAATGGCATCGACGCCGAGGTCATCGGAAGTGGCGTTGTCATCATTATTGAAGGATTTAAGATCACCGATTCAAACATATTGGACTATGGCTCTCAGGCGGGTATTTCTATCAGTAACCTCAATGTGAGTTTATTGTCGAAAGGGAATACATACCAGATACCGCAGCCTAACCCGCCGCATTTATAATAGCCGATCACATAGAACGAAAAAGAAAAAGCAGCTGGATGATAGATCCAGTCAATATAATAAAACTGATATGGAAATTAACAAACTAAATGTGATGCGCGGGCCAACTGCTGGTCAGCCGAACATCATCAACTGGTCGCATTGAAGATTAAGCCGGACAGCAGCGCAGCCTGCGCCGTTGAGGTGAATGATCAGTTAATAAAGTACTTAGCCGGATTGCATATTTACAGTTACCGCCGCTATATGGTTGGCGAGCCACCTGTTACCTGTATGGTTGCACCGGTTATATAACTGGAGCCTTCTGAAGCCAGTAACACATAGGATGCCGCTAATTCTGCCGGTTGTCCGGCGCGTTTCAAGGGCACGTCCTGACCGAAAGATTTAACTTCGTTCGTTGTCATGGTAGAAGGGATGAGCGGTGTCCAGATCGGACCCGGTGCTACGCAATTTACCCGGATGCCTTTTTCTCCCCAAAGCTGAGCCATGCTCGATGTGAAATTCTGGATCGCACCTTTCGTCGCCGCATAAGCGACAAGCGTCGGCTTAGGCTTATAAGCGTTCACGGATGTGGTATTGATCACCGTGCTACCGGGCTTCAAATATGGCTCGGCGGCTTTACATAAATAAAACATCGGGTAAATGTTCGTCTTAAATGTCCGGTCCCACTCTTCCGAGGATACATCCTGCAGCGACGATCTCGACATTTGAAACGCCGCATTATTGACCAGGATGTCAATCTGGCCGAACTCTGTTAGGGCTCTTTCAATGATTTCACGGCAATGCTCTTCTGATCTGAGGTCGCCGCCAACCAATACCGCTCTTTGTCCCGCCTGTTGAATGTAATGTGCGGTCTCACGGGCATCTTCATGTTCATCCAGGTACGCGATCAGCACGTCTGCGCCTTCCCGGGCAAAGGCAATGGCGACGGCCCTTCCGATGCCGGAATCGCCGCCGGTAATGATTGCTTTTCGGCCTTTTAGTTTACCTGATCCCTGGTAACTTGTTTCACCATGATCAGCCTTAGGCCGTAAGTCATGAACTTCACCAGGTACCGTTTGCGGCTGATCCTGAAAAGGCTGGTTTTCGTATTTTTTGGTGGGATCTTGTTTGATGTTTTGATCTGTTTCCATAATGTTATTTTCAATTAATTGTAAACACTTTTTGCAAGTTTATGCCGGTCGATCGCCAGGTTATGACCAATCAATCATTAAAGTCGCTGATTGGTGAGTCATACCATTTTTAACGCCCGCCTTACCGGGTTAGATACCGCTTTATATTTGAAACAGTATTTAGGTATCGTCGGTTTTAATTAAAAATTAATAAAATTTCAGGTGTTCCAAATACGACTTGGAAGCCAGGTGCCGTTAAAAATTGCGTATTTATCCCGTTAAATACCGTATTCGACGCGTGAACTTTTTGAATGGTGAAACTGTTTTCTCATCATGACTTACCTTGAATACGTTAAATTGCTCGTCGCTCAACTTCAACTTAAAAAAAGGAATATGCTGGAAATGTATGAGGAATTGATGCGGATCAACGGCTATTTAAACGCGGAAGAAAAAACTGCTTATTTACGGCAGGTCAGCGATTGGCATGCCTCAGCCGACAACATCGACAAAATGATGCAATGCCTGTTAAATGGTTCAATATCTGCTTATGATGCGGTCGATATATAATATGCATTACGTAAATCGCTTGTTTTTTTTCATCTTTGCGGTATTTACTTTCAATAGCCGCGAAATTATAAAATGCTGGGGAAAAAGATCAGAATGCTGCGTCATCAAAAAGGTTGGAACCAGGAAGAAGCTGCGAACAAGTTAGCAATATCGATCCCGGCTTACTCTAAGATAGAAACTGGAGTCACCGACATCAACCTCTCAAGACTTGAGCAAATCGCAGCGTTGTTTAGCCTGTCAACGGTGGAGTTGCTTGACTTAAACGAAATTGGAGAAACCAGGCAAAGTATTGTTGATCTTGAACTGGTCAATAAAAAGCTGAAGGATCGTGAAACCGAGATCATTGAACTTCAAAAAAAATTAATCGACCTCTTTGAACAGCTCAAAGAACAAAATCAAATAAATAGCCAAAAAGGAAAGCTGAATTTATAGTGTTCGGGCCGCAGCGGATTATACAACCATACTTTGTTGCTTACCACTCTTTCATTTGCTTCCCTCTTGTGTTAAATTGACTTCTATAGACCCGGGATGCAACCTCCGAATACGGACAGCCAAACTATCCATGTCTTTTTTCGTCGCTTTTCCGTCCAGAATAACAACATGATTTTTGACTGTCGCCTGCGCCTGTGGGTAGCCGGCGAGTATACTGTCGGCCGCCTGTTGAAGATCGAAATCATCATTAAGCAATACCGGCGAGATTTGTACGCGGTTAATAATTTCTTTTACGACAGTTACATCTTTTACCGCCTGCCATACTTTAAGCCGTGACTTGACAGAAGGACAATTACCGTTTAAGGTTACAATTTTATCCTTGACGCTATAAGTTACACCCGCAAAGTTGATATCGTTCTTCGCTTTTTGAGTAATATCGGCTTTGATATCCTTATCTGTCGTGCAGCCGGTAATGAAAGCGGCGGCGAATAGGAACGTCGCAATTCTCTTTTGTGTTTTCTTGTGATGCATAGTCATTTGCTTTATTGTCTTTTGAAAACGTCCTAACAGTCGTTTAACCATCTGCTGCAGTCACTGGCAAAAGATCTTGGGTTAGCTTACGCAGCAATAGCTTAAGTTGGCTAATATGTTTTTGCATAGCGGCGGCTTGTTGCTGCTTTTCCATTAGCGACTGTCGCCTGGCCGGCATCTGCCGCATGGTCCGCCATGAGCAATAGCAGGTTATAGCGTTCCTCCAGCATCCGGACAGAAACCCATACAGATTCTTCCAGATGAAGCCCTTGGATATCCTGCAGTAACTGCTCCGTATAGACATGCCCGGTATGGCACCGGTAACGATGCGTGGGATCATTTCTGATCGCGTATAATCCGCCGCCGCAGTCCGGGCACACGAATTCACTTTTATCGCCGATCTCTTTTAATTGATCAATGGTCGTTGTCATATTTTCGGTGATTTTTGCCTCAATGGCTAATTCGCGGGGAACAGGTGGCGCCAATAAACCCTGAGCGACCATTATAAATAACGGACACGAGCTCCGTAGTTGCCAGGCCGACCAGCGGCATCCCAAGACTGCAAGACCAAGGCTGGTATGGCGAATAGGGTTGAAAAAGAAACGTTGGGACATTTAAAAATCACTGTCTCTTCCCAACAAGTTGAAATTACTAACAATAATTTCAGTTGTGTATCTTAAGACACCGTCTTTTTCAAACTTCCGCGTTTTTAATTTACCTTCGATATAAATTAACCGGCCTTTTTCCAGCAGCCTCACACCTTGATCAGCCATATCCCGCCACATAATGATATTATGCCATTCGGTATCTTCAACGTTTTTTCCATCTTTTTTATAGCTTGAAGAAGTTGCCAGAGGAAAAGTAACGATGGAGGTATCTCCATTTAGTTTCCTGTGCTCCGGGCTTTTTCCAATATGGCCTACAAGTATTACTTTATTGATCGATGACATATATTTAATTTAATGGATGATCGGCTAATGGAAGTGTAAACCAAAATGATGATCCATCCCCGGGAATGCTTTCTACACCGATTGCCCCCTCATGGTGATGAATAATATCTGAGGCGATGAATAAACCCAGTCCGAGACCTGGCATTTGCTTGGAAAGATTATCTACTCGATAGAAGCGCTCAAATAAATGAGCTTGTTTTTCCTTAGCGATACCGATGCCATGGTCGGTTATGGTTACTTTGACATACCCCGAATCTATGCTGGTCGCCAACTCGACGGCCTTTCCGTCGGGCGAATACTTGATCGCATTCGTGATTAGATTGGTTAAAACCCGCCCGATTTTTTCCTCATCAGCTGTGACCAGTCGCTTGGGAGATTCAAAAGAACAGGTGACCTCATGCGAATCATTATTGATCTTAATGGCATCCACTGTTTCCCTAATACAATAGTTGAGGTCGAAACTTTCATAATTGTATTGCACCTCACAGGAGTTAATTTTGGTATTATCTAACATGGCACTTACAATGCTTTGCATTTTGTGAAGCTGAACATCCATGCGCCGAATTACTTTGTTTAAGTCCTCGCTGCCGTCGCCACATCGCCTTTTCACCAATTGCAAATACCCGTTCATTGCTGTGATCGGGCTTTTCAATTCATGGGAGGCGATATTAACAAAGTCTTCCTGTTGGCGCTCTCTGTCAATAATCATGGTAATGTTAGTCAGGTAATAGATGATGCTTTTAACATCTCTGTTATTTAGCATATTCTTAATTCTAATCTCTACCCAGGTTACTTTTTCATTATCTGACCTCAACCGCTTCCTTGTAGTTATGGAAGATGTAAGGCCTGAGACAAGCTCTTTAAATTGCCTTTGAAAATCAGTAACGTCTTCAGGATGTAAAAGTAAAGGGAAATTCAGGTTAAGTAATTGCGGGCCAGGCACTCCCGTCAGGATAGAAGCAGATGGACAGCCGTAGGTAATTTGACCTTCTCCATCGGTGAGTAAAAATCCATCAAAACTTTCTTCGAGTATAAGCTGGTATTTTTTCCTGATACTTTTTTCCTGCAAGTTCCGCTTAAGCAAGGTTCCTAAAAAGTTCATGGTTATGGTCATAATAAAAATTTAGGCAGAACAAAAAAAAATGAGATTAATGGACGCTTTGAGCTTTATTCAATGAAGGTTGTCCGGAGGTGATTAAATTCGGTTCTATTTTCGTAAACCGCCTGACACTTTCTAAAAGAAAATCCAGATCAAATGGCTTGGGAATAAATTGGTCACAGCCGTAAGTTCCTAAAGAAAGCAATACCCTCGAATAGGCAGAATATAAAATTACCGGAATATGGGTTGTGGTTTTGACCTGGTGGCAAAGTTCTCCACCGTTTATACCATCTAAAAGGTAATCCAAAATGATCAGGTCTGGTTGATATTGGGTTATCGTTTCAAAAATGCCGCCAGAACTTTTGTTTGTTTTGACATCAAAGCTACTACTTTGCAGAAAGTCCTGAAGCAGTTCGAGCAGATCAGCATCATCATCAATGATGAGTATTTTCGCTTTTTGTATGGTTAATTCAGCCCGCATAAGCTTATCGTTTATGCAAACTTAGTCAGACGAATCGAATTTAGAATGGGTTGAATACTTGTTTTAACGTTGCTGAATACTTAATTTATAATTAATTAGATTGCTTAATTGATTATGCCGTTCAGCACAGCAAACTTGATAAGGGCGGAACTATTCTTTGAATTTGTTTTATTCATCAGGCTCAGGCGGTGTCCTTCTACCGTTCTTTTGCTGGTGAAAAGCTTGTCTGCTATTTCCACATTGGTCAACCCTTCTGCAATCAAATCTAATATTTCTATCTCCCGTTTTGAGAGTTCCAGGTCATTAGCACCTACTACTTCCGGCGCATTAATCTGGCGTTCGAGTAACGTAAAAGAAAGTTCGGAACATAAATATTTACCGCCGTCTCTGACGTGTTTGATGGCAAAGATCATTTCATCTGCGCTCACGTTTTTCAGCAGGTAGCCGCGCGCGCCTGCCGTTAGCGCTTCGTAAATATATTTTTCGTGATCAAGCATGGAGAGCACCAGGACTTTGACTTGCGGATGTTCCGATTTCATACGGCCGATCAATTCAATGCCGCTCATTTCAGGCATATTCATATCCAGCAATACCAAATCAATCACCGGTGACGCGTCTTTTAAAAATTCGAGCGCTTCCAGGCCATTTGATACTTCTCCGGCAATTTCAAACCCTGGCACCTTTTCTAACAATGCCCGGATACCTTTCCTTACCACATTATGGTCTTCTGTCAGTAAGATCATGATCTTCTTGATTTCAAGATTTTTCTTCATGGCCATTAAATTACGTTTTAAATAATTTCGCCATTTGATGGTTTGCCGAGCGCATAAAGCACAGACTTTAAACGTTCTATATGGATATCCATCTCTGCCGACCTTTCTTTTGCCGTTTCACTTTCTGTGATCCTTCCGGCCTCCCGTTCGTGGAGTGCAATGGTGTTCAGCAAATTTCTGCGCTCTTCCAGCATACGGATGGAAACCCATAAAGAAGATTCAAAACCCTCGTGTTGTTTTTCATTCAAAATGTTTTCCGTGTAAACATGTCCTGTGTAACAGCGATAACGGTGTACACCATCATGACTGATCTTCCATAACCCGCCACCGCAGTCAGGACAACTGAAATTTGACCGGGTCCCGATTTTTTGCAATTCTTCCATTCCACTTACCATTTTTTCTGTGATCTCGGCTTCAATCCTCACATCATCCGGAATAGGCAATGAAGCCGTAGCAGGTTTAGTCAGATTATCCCTGAGAATATAACCGATATCTGACAAGGGAACCTGATAATCAACGTTAACCGTATTTAATACATTGCGCGGCATTTCAGGGTACAATGCTTCCTCAGGCTCCTGAACAATGCAGGTACCACCGCTGCGCTTAATGGCGGACATGCCGGATGTCCCGTCGTCCATCATACCGCTCAGGATGATCCCTGTTACGTGAGAATCATAACTGGCCGCCGCCGAACGGAAGAGCACATCAATTGAAGGCCGCCAGCGGTTTTCACGCGGGCCGTTATGCACCCGCATTACACCGTTCTTTACCATCAGGTGATGATCAGGCGGCGCGAGGTAAAGGTGCCCGCTTTCAATTTTTAGGTTATCTGTTGCCAGTCGGCAAATCAACCCGGTCTTTTTTTGCAGGTGCTGAACAACAATTTCCCCCGACGACGTTTTTGCCATATGCAACACGGCAAACACCGCAATATTTAAATCTTCCGGAATAACTGCGGCTACTTCTGCCATCGCGTGATATCCTCCGGCTGATGCGCCTATAACAATGATTTTATCTGGTTTTCCCATTTTAATTACACTACATTTAAACTAACCACAACATTTGTTCCGTTTCCGACGGCCGACCTGATATCGCATGTCCCGTTAAATAAACTGACGCGGTTACGGATACTTAAGAGACCTGATCCTTTTGCCAGATAATCAACACTTTTCGTATTGAACCCTTTACCATTGTCGCTTACCGTTAGGATAAGCGTATGATTTTGATAACTGATCTTTACCGTGGTCTGGGTTGCCATTCCGTGTTTGATGCTATTGCTGATCAATTCCTGGATGATGCGGAAGGCAGATATCTCCAGGTCGGGCTTATATCGCACTTTCGCGCCCTGTGTTTTAACCACAATCACAAAGTTTTCAACTTTTAGCCTTTTAGCCATTTCCCGCACACTTTCGGTAAGGCCGAAATCTTTAAGCAAAGAAGGCGCAAGTTCAAACGAAATATTCCTGATCTCGGTGATCGCCTGATTCAACAATTCACTGATGTTACTTTCCGGATCGTTTAACAGATCCGTACCGGAATTTTGCAAGCTTAGCCTGATACCATAAAGCATTTGCGCGACGCTGTCATGCAAGGCATCGCTAATCCGTTTACGCTCTTTTTCCTGAGCCTGTAAGCCTGCTGTAACAATACTTTTTTGATAATCGTTACGAAGCTGATCAGCTTCCTGTTGCAAGCGTTTTTTATCGGTAATATCTATGATGATGCCAACAAAACGACCGACATCTGTTTCCTGACGTAATAAATGACCTCTTACCGCTACAAAACGCTGTCCGGTCAATGCTGACATTAAACGGAACTCCGTATCGATATCCCTATTTTCTTTGATTGCAATTAATAGCTGACTTTTAAAAACATCCCGGTCCTCCGGGTGTACAAGCTTAAAAAAGCTATCGTATTTGCCATCAAATTCCCATGATTCTAAACCAAGTATGATATAACTGCTGTCTTCCAGGTTGATGATCTCTTTTTTGAGGTCGATCTCCCAGGTTCCGGTGGCAGATGCTTCCAAAGTCATTTTTAACCGTTCATTGCTTTCTATCAGCCGAAGCTCAGCTTCCCTGCGGCGGGTAATGTCAATAACGGCAATATAGAATTGAACATCGCCGGTTAGCTTATTTAAGATACCGGTCCCTTCCAATTGCGCGTGAAAAAAATTTTGCTTACCGGAAACGATCTTTAACTGGCAATTATGTTTGTTGTTAACTGCCCGCATTTTGCGGATAAGATTATAGAACTCGCCGGATTGATCTTTGTCTACGTAGTCCTGGAACCTACGTCCAATGATCTGCGATTTGATGATGCCCATCATTTGAAGTCCCGTAAGATTGGCTTCCTCTACCTCACCGATCTTATTTAAAATAAAATAGCCGACCGGAGCGAGGTCGTACAATCCCGAAAACTTAGCGCGCTCAGCCTCCAGATGGTCATGGGAGATACGGAGTTCATCATTCTGCATTTCCAGTTCAATCTGAAAAACCTGGAGCTCATGTAAAAGCTCCTCCATTTCGAGGTGGGTATTAGGTGACTGATGCGTTTCCTTGTTTTTACTGATCAGTGCCTCCGCTTTGTCGCGGAATAACCGTAGCTGTTCGCTTTTATCATATATCAGCCTATCACTTCTCATCGTCGTTAACTTCTTTCAGGATCATTACGGTGGAAAAAACTTCTTTTGTTTCCGGATTAACCGAAGGATAGGTGTTTACTTTTAAGGCCTTTACACCGATGATGGGGAATGCTGTCTGCAAGCTGACAGCCAGTTCCTTTTGCTGTGATTTATTTAATAACACATCCAGTGTATTTGTTTTCCAGCGGTTATGTAATAATTCGATGAGGGGTAAACCTGATAGTTCCTGCATGTTGATTCTGAAAAAATCAAGAAATGATTTATTTACGCCCTGTATCTGCAGCTCTTTATCTAACAGCAGTGCCGGCTCGCTGATCAGGTCAAGCGAAAGGTCCGCATAGTGCTGCAGCATCGCCAGCTTGTTTTCCAAGGCTTTCACCGGTGTGATCTTATTAAAGGTGAGTACAGCGCCGTTTATGAAGTTGTCCAAAGTACGGTAAGGCATGATCCTTAAATTGTACCATTCGTCTTTCCTTGTTTTTATTTCCAGTTCTTTACCCTTTAAGCTATCGATCACATCTTTAATGTCTTCTTCAATAGCTGTATAATCGAAGTTGGAGACCACATGGGTAATTGATCGTCCTATATCTGCGGCTATTACGTTAAATAACTTTTTGACCTGCGGCGTAAACCGAAGAATATTAAGTTCGTTATCCAGGAAAACAGTGGCTGTTTCCGTGCTGTCCAGCAGATTCTTCATATCATTATTAAGCAAAGTGAGTTCTTCTGCTTTAACCTGATACTGGATATTGATGGTCATCAGTTCTTCATTAAGGGACTGCATTTCTTCTTTTGTAGTGAGCGATTCTTCGTTCGTACTTTGCAGTTCTTCGTTGGTACTCTGTAATTCTTCATTTGTGGATTTTAGCTCTTCCAGCGAAGTTTCCATTTGTTCTATGGTCGTATGAAGCTGCTGCTTGGTGTACAACAGTTCTTTTTGCAATTCGTCAGCAGCCACTTCTGATACCGGAAAACTGCCTTTCGTCAACTTTCTGCTTGCTTTTTTTTGAAAGCCTTTATCTTCCAGAATGATTAGCGCCAGGCCCTGTAGCGGATGCTCATCCAGGTAAGTTACCTTGAAGCCTATCAGTCTGATCTTACCATCTTCTTTGATTTTGACTTCGGGGAAGGCTACTTCATTCCTTTGTCTAAAAATCTGGTGAATCGCGTTACCTAAAACATATTTTAATTCTTCGCGGGCCATGCGGTGAATGTTCATTGTACCTTCACCGGTATTGATCTCAAGGAATTTGCCGGTCTTGCCGTTAACATACAAAATGTCGCCTTTGTCATCGATCAGTATAGAAACAGGCGTATAATGTTCCAGTAAGATCTTACTGAAAGACTCGTGTAAAACGGCTTTAGAACTTGCTTTTGCAATGTTTTCGGATTTGACATTCCGACCCGATTGGTTAGAAATATTGAACGGAAAATCGATCATCTTTCCTGCGCCGGCAACGCCCGTTTTACGTTCAAACAGTTTCCATTTACCATCAAGCGTGTTGAAAAAATCGCCGAAGGCACCAATCGTTTCTGACGGCCCGAGGAACATAACACCATTCGAGTTTAGCGAATAATGAAAGATGGGCATGATCTTTTTCTGTAGTTCCGTTGTCAGGTATATCATCACATTACGGCAGCATAAAAGATCCAGGCGGGTAAATGGCGCATCTTTGATCAGGTTATGCTGCGCAAAAACGATGATCTCACGTAATTCTTTTTTGACCGAATAGCTATTGTTGCCCTTAACAAAGAAGCGCTCGAGCCGCTGCGGCGATACTTCGGAAACAATGTTATCAAAATATATTCCCTGACGGGCATGTTCGATAGCGGTAACATCAAGATCGGTTGCAAAGATCTGTACCTTTGGCAAGCGTTTGAATTGATGACCATCGAGGTACTCCATGACCAGTATGGCCACCGAATAGGCCTCTTCGCCGGTGGAACAGCCGGCAACCCATACACGTATCGGTTCATCTTCAGCCTTCTGGGTCAGCAACATTTCCAGCTTTTCTTTTAAAACTTCAAATGCAGCCTGGTCACGGAAAAACTTGGTAACGCCGATGAGCAGCTCATTAAAAAGCACATCTATCTCCAATGGATTTTCGCGTAAAAAAGTCACGTAACTGAGATAATCAGTGAGCTGATTATAGGCAATCCGGCGGTCGATCCTCCGTGTAATGGTATTCTTTTTATATAAGGTAAAATCATGTCCCGTGTGTGAACGAAGCAACATGAGTACTTTTTGTATCGCGTTGGAGTTTTTACTGTCGGTGATCGCCTGTTCGCGGTTGTCTTCAGTAAGTAACGGATGGTTTAAATATTTGATCAGTTTTGACGGCATATCTTCCGGTACGATCACGTAGTCGACGAGCCCTGAATTGATGGCGCTTCGGGGCATAGTCGGGTATTCGGCATCATCCGGATCCTGTACCATCGCCATGCCCAGCTTCTCTTTCACCATTCGGACACCAGTTTCACCATCCGTTCCCATCCCGGAAAGGATGATCGCCACGGCATTGTTCCACTGATCTTCTGCCAGGCTTTGTAAAAAATAATCTATTGGCATGGGTGGGTTGGCAGATCTGTTTTGCTCTAATAAGAGTAATTTACCGTTATGGATACCCATATCTTTATTTGGCGGGATCACATAAACATTATTTATTTCAACCTGTAAACTGTCTTCAGCTTCCCGGACGGGCATGCTGGTATATTTTTGTAACAATTCCGAAACTTTGATCGAATGGTTTGGGTCAAGATGCATAATAATGACCAGGGCAACGCCGCTGTCAACCGGCATATGCATAAAAAAGCGTTCCAACGCTTTGAACGAACCTGCGGAGCCGCCAATGCCTAAAATGGGAAATAACCTGTTTTTTTGCGTGTGAACGGCCGGTGAATCGGGGCCGGATGTTTTACTGTTCTGAGCGTGTGTTTGTTTTTTCATCGGCTGTTATCTCCATGCAAGCTACATATTTTGGCCGCTTAAAAACAACTTTGGCATGAATTGGAGCTGACTGGGAGCCAACTCCAATTTTTGTCGGGCGATATATTAACTTCTCTTATTTATTACAAAACTAATAAAGCTTTAAAATTAATAATCCCGTATTAATACGCAAAAATTGATGTTGACTACCTGTTTACTATCCTTAAAACAAAGCATGAACCCGAATCGATACCGCCCGACAAAGAGCTATATAAAAACGTAGTTCATGCTAGTTACCAGGTAATCGCATCGGCTTTTGGCAAACTTATCGGCTCGTTGGCTCTCAAAGCTACTTAATATCATTTAATTAAAAAATTAAACTAATTTTTAATATGCTTCATTTATAGCAGTCGGAATCTACTTTCTCCAGTGATTGTTTAATAGCTTAATGAGAATCTGTTATAAGTGTTTAAGAAAACATGAAAGACATCGCGTACCGTTTCCGGGAAAATAATGTGCTATTACCAATGACCTCGCCATCACATTAATTGGCGTTATTCAAACAATGATTTCTCCTGATGGTTTATACCGGTAAGGGCGTTAAATCATGGCAGAATAGATCACTATTTGCAGCAGGTCGATCGCCCAATGGGAGCTGAACATCGCTTTCGCTGAGAGCGCAACCGCTGGCTGGCTTTGTTCGGATTTCCACTGACACAAGAGCCGGCTAAAAGTTCAACAACATGAGAAACAAAGGCATAAGATCAAAAAAACATTGGGCCTGTTGGGTACTGCTATCCTTGTGCCTGTCTTGCGGAAAGCACAAACCTGCGAAACAACCAAACCAGGACGCCTGGTATAAACATCTCCTAATCTACAACCTGGATGTTAAAACTTTTAAGGACAGCAATGGCGATGGGGAAGGGGATTTTAACGGCCTGACAGCAAAGCTGGAATACCTGCGGTCAATTGGGTTCAATGCCATCTGGCTCGCCCCCTTTCAACCTTCACCTTTGCGCGACGATGGGTACGACGTTACTGATTATTATGGCATCGATCCAAAACTGGGAACGCAAGCCGACTACCACCGGTTTATTGCTGCTGCTAAAGCGATGCATTTTAAAGTCATTATGGACGTCGTCCTGAATCACACGTCAGACGCACACCCTTGGTTCCTTGAAGCAAGCCGCGATACGAATACTGAAAAGCATCGCTGGTATGTATGGTCTGCCAAACGGCCGAAGGACTGGGATAAGGGGATGGGCTTCCCGCTGGTTGAAAAAGAAACCTGGCGGCTGTCGCCCACGGCGCACGAATATTACTTTCACCGGTTTTATAATTTTCAGCCGGACCTGAATTATCAAAATCCGGCTGTGGAAAAAGAAGCCGAACACATTTTGGGTTATTGGCTCGATCAGGGCATGGACGGTTTCCGGCTGGACGCTGTGCCGTTCATCATTGATGATCCCCGGAAAAACAGCGAGAATCCTCGCTTTGACTTTAACGTACTGCATCAGTTGACGGCTTTTGTCAAACGGCACAAACCAGGTGCGGTCCTGTTGGGAGAAGCAAACGTTAAGCCGGAAGAAAACGCCAAATACTTTGGTGAGCATGCCGACGGCCTGAATATGATGTTTAACTTTTATGCGAATGAATATCTATTTTATGGATTGGCCAGGGGAAATGTAAGCCTGTTTAAAGATGCGCTGGAAAAAACCGCCCTCAAACCTCCAACGGCGCAATGGGCGTGGTTTCTCCGTAATCATGACGAGATCGATATCGGCCGACTGAGCAAACATCAAAAGAATGAGGTCTATGCTAAGATGGCGCCTGATACGACTATGCGGTTATATGACCGCGGAATCCGGCGCCGGTTAGCACCCATGCTCAATAACGATCCGGCAAAATTAAGATTATGCTACAGCCTCCTTTATTCATTGCCCGGTACGCCGGTTATTCGTGAAGGTGAAGAAATAGGTATGGGCGATGACCTTCAGCTGAAGGAACGCTTATCGGTCAGGACACCGATGCAGTGGGATACTGCTGTTAACGCGGGCTTCTCGACTTCGCGAAATGTTTTCAGACCCGTCATCAACGTTGGAACTTATGCTTATCACCGCGTTAATGTCTTATCGGAAAGCGGCGATGCCAATTCCTTATTGAATTTTGTTAAGGGCATGATCAACCTTAGGAAGCAATGCCCCGAAATTAATAACGGTGAATGGCAATTGCTCGACCCGGGGATCAATAAGGTATTGGTTATTTGTTACAGCGATAAAGGTAAGAGCGTGCTCATTTGCCATAATTTCGATGACCGCCCGCAAACGGTTTCCGTTGAGGTTCCCGCGGGCGTAAAGCAGGGAACAGACCTTTTAGGCCGTGTGAAATTAAAGGCACCTAATCATAAGTTAACGATTGCCCTTGCGGGTTCAGGCTTCCGGTGGTTCCGGTTGAACTGATCCTTCGTTTTTATTTTGAAGCGGTTCATCCGCCGAATCCTTTTCATTCGCTTTTGCTTTTGTAGCTTCGGTCGGCGCCAGGTCACCTGCCTCGGCGTCCGGCTCGCTTAGATCGTCAGCCGCCTGGATCTCATGCAGATCGTCTGCATTGTCCACATGGTCCGGGTTTTCATCACCGCTGGCTTTTTGTTCCTTAAATTCTTTTACCCAATCTTTTTCGGTTTCTTCATTTGGTACCATAGCTGATAATTTTATGTATTTAAAAATCGCGTGTCAATTTGAAAATGCCCGCGCCCAGCGGCGGCAGGGTTAGGCAAATGGAATGCGTTTTACCATGCATGGGAATAGGATAGGCATCTAATTCATCAGAATTTAAGACATTGCTACCGCCATAACGGAGATTATCGCTGTTGAATACCTCTAGGTAATAGCCGTTTTTGGGCACGCCTACCCTGTAGTTCTCTCGCACCACAGGCGTAAAATTGGCAACGAACAGCAGATCGTCTTCTCCGGGCCTTCCCTTCCTCAGCCAGCTGATTACCGAATTTTCCGTGTCATCCAGGGCTATCCATTCGAATCCCCGTGCCTCGAATTGGCATCCGGTTAGGGCCGGTTCGGACTGGTATAATTTATTCAGGTCGGTGAGCAATAACGAGATCGCTGCCTGTGAACCGGTGTCCTCGTGCCAGTCCAGGCTAAAATCGTGCTGCCATTCATGGTGCTGGGCAAATTCGCTGCCCATAAACAGCAGCTTGGCTCCCGGATGTCCGTACATATAAGTGAAAAGTAACCGCAGGTTAGCCAGCTTTTGCCACTCGTCCCCGGGCATTTTATTAATAAGTGAATTCTTGCCATAAACCACTTCATCATGCGATAAAGGCAATACAAACTTTTCCGTAAATGCATAAGCGAGGCTGAAGGTCAGTTGCTGCTGATGGTATTTGCGAAACATTGGATCCAACTGGAAATAGTTAAGGGTATCATGCATCCAGCCCATCATCCACTTAAGGTCGAAGCCCAACCCGCCCTGATCGGCCGGTCGTGTTACCCCCGGCCAGGCGGTAGACTCTTCCGCCACGGTGAATGCTGCGGGGTAATGGTGATGAACCGCGTCATTAAATTCTTTTAGAAAACTGACGGCCTCCAGGTTTTCTCGCCCCCCGTATTGGTTTGGGATCCATTCCCCATCCTTTCGGGAATAATCAAGGTAAAGAATGGAAGCGACACCATCCACCCTCAAGGCATCAATATGATAGACATCCAGCCAGAATAAGGCGTTGGAAATCAGAAATTCCCTGACCTCATTCCGGTCAAAATTAAATATATTACTTTTCCAGTCAGGATGAAACCCTTTGCGCGGATCGGCGTATTCATAAAGGTGGGTGCCGTCGAAATAACCAAGGCCATGCTCATCGGTCGGAAAGTGCGAGGGAACCCAATCCAGAATCACGCCGATTCCTGCTGCATGCAGCTGGTCGACCAGGTACATGAAATCCTGAGGTGTACCGTAACGGCTGGTAGGAGCGAAATAACCGGTAAGCTGGTAACCCCAGGAGCCGTAGAAAGGATGCTCCATCACTGGCATGAGTTCAATATAGCTAAAGCCTAATTGCTGGCAGTATGCCGGCAGTTCCTCGGCGAGTTCGCGGTAGGTCATGAACCGGGTGCCGTTTTCCTCAGTGACCTGCTTCCATGAACCCATATGCAATTCATAGATAGAAAGTGGCCTGGCAAGCGGGCTGCCGTTGCACCGGGCGGACAACCATGTGTGGTCTGCCCAGGTATAATCAAGGTTCCAGGTGATACTGCCTGTATGCGGCGGGTTCTCCCAGTGAAACGCGTAAGGATCGCCTTTTTGAACGCGATAACCATTTGTCGACTCAATGGCGTATTTGTAATACTCCCGGCTTCCTAAGCCGGGTATAAATACTTCCCAGATACCCGACTCGTCCCAGCGCACGCTCATCTGATGCGTCTCGTCATTCCAGCCGTTAAAGTTACCAGCTACAGCGACCTTTTTTGCATTTGGTGCCCATACAGCAAAGTACACGCCCGGTACTCCCTGATTGTCGACGAGGTGCGCGCCGAGTTTTTCATATAACCGGTAGTGTTTCCCCGCTTTAAAAAGCGCGATATCCAGCTCCGTAAATAAGGAAAACCAGTTAGCGGTTTCAGTTCTATGATCTGTCTGCTCGAGTTGTGTTGACATAAGCTGTTGTATTATACTTTTTGCTGCCTGCTGGCTACAATGATGGATTTGATGCCGCGTAACGGTACTAATACCCAAGTCGGACGGTTGTTGATCTCATAATTTAGTTCATAAACCGCTTTTTGCAGCAAGAACGTCTGCATCAGGATATGTAGGTCGTCTGAGCTTTTTGGCACGAAGGCCGATCCGTCTACTTTTTTAAGATAGGCGCGCATAAAGAAACCGCTCATATAATGATACCATTGCTCCACATAAGGGATCAATTTTCCGATGTCCTCTTCACGTATCTGGTTATCAAGGAACAGGCTGCCATACGCTGCATAATGGAAGGAACGGATCATGCCGGCCACATCTCTCAGCGCAGAATGTTTCAGCCTTCGTTCGGTATAGCCGCGCGCCGGCTCGCCTTCGAAATCGAGGATTAAAAAATCCTTGCCTGTAAACAATACCTGCCCGAGATGGTAGTCTCCGTGTATCCGTATCTTAGTGACATCGATTTTATGGCTGTACACCAATTTCAGCAGGCTTAAAATTTCATCTTTCATGCCGAGCACTTCCTGTGCCTCCACTTTGACCTGATCCGGCAGCGATTTCAGGTTCCGGCTGAGGCTTTGAAAAGCCACCCGCACCAATGACTGAAGCGATGAGAACAGGGACCGCTGGTAGTGCAGCGAAAAATCCTCCGGCTCAAACGCCTTGTCATTTTTTTCCGACGACAGAGCCAGATGCATCTCACCGGTACGAACGCCTAATAAGCGAATGATTTCGGCATCGGAGCCTTCGAGTGTGGCCTTAACATCTTCGGGCAGCTCTTCGTAAGCCGCAGGTGCCATGAGGTCTCCTTTTTTCGCGTCAGCGGCTGGTGCAGACTGTAAGTTGGTTAATATTTTCTCGTTGTAATTATCGAGGCGGTCCAGTATATAAGCCCAGCCGTCGCTGGTACTTTTCACCATTTCCTGCATCATACCCAGTACCATCGGTTCATGGTTCGGTATTCGCCATTCGATATGACCGATATAAGCCGGAATATTTTTGAAGCCCTTATCCTTGCTCAGGAACCGGGTCAATTCCACATCGGGATTGATGGCCTGGTCAACTTTACGGTATATTTTGAGGTAATACGCATTATCGTAGGTAATCGAGGTATTGCTTTGTTCGGCTGAAAGGACTTTCGGGCGCACTTTCTCATTTTCAGCAACATGCTTCTTCAATGACCGGTTACCGCTGAAGACCAGCTCGCCATGCGTCAGCGCGGCGTGGCTATGATTTGCCATGTGCTCAATAATTGCACGTTGGAAATCCATGCCGTAAATCGCGTCATATAAAACGCCCTCTTCCCCGTTAACTTTCAATAGCGTAATGACTGCCTGCGGGCAGTTATCCTGTAGTTTAAAGCCGAATTGACCCTTTCCGAATGCGACCGGCAACTGATACTGGTCGGGCAACCCGTCGCGGTAAGTAACTTCAAGCAAGAGAATAATAATGCTGTTTTCCCCGACAGGCAGTATTGCACTATTGATAATACGCACACGTTCCATACCCCGGCCTTTTCCGCCAAACCAGCGCAGTCGCATGATGTATTCCGGCAGGATGTCCGTCTCTAGCCTTTCCAGTACCGGTCGGTCTAAAATATTTTTCCATTTGCTTAATTCAATCACCTGCAGGCGGTCGGTATTTTCCATTTCAGGATGGACCTTTTCCAGCATAAATGTCTGGCTTGAATAGCCATCCAGCGTAAAAAAGTAAGGCACGTCCTCTTTAATGACCGGAAATTTGTTTCGGCTCAAGAGTTCCACAGGGATAAATCCTTTAAAGTTCTCGAGGTCAAGCTGGGCTGCCTGCGGGTAACGGGATAAATTGGCGACCACGAGCAAGATCTCATCTCCATAGGACCGGGTAAAGGCCAGCACCTTTGAATTTTCCGATTCCACGAATTTCATGTCGCCGCGGCCAAAAGCCTTATATTTTTTACGGGTACTTATCATCCGTTTCATCCACCAGAGCAATGATGACGTATTCCGCGATTGTAATTCGACATTCACCCCTTCAAAATGGTATTGCGGGTCAAGGATAAGCGGCAAATACAGCCGCTGCGGATTCGCCTTCGAGAATCCGGCATTACGGTCGGCACTCCATTGCATAGGTGTACGGACTCCGTCGCGGTCACCCAGGTAAAAGTTGTCGCCCATGCCGATCTCGTCGCCATAGTAAAGAACGGGCGTACCGGGCAGGCTGAACAAAAGCGTATGGAGCAGTTCTATTTTTTTTCGGTTATTTTCCAACAAAGGCGCCAGTCGGTGGCGAATGCCCAGATTGATCCGGGCCTTTGGGTCCTTGACATACACTTTATACATGTAATCTCTTTCCTCGTCAGTCACCATTTCGAGTGTCAGCTCGTCGTGGTTGCGCAGGAAAAGCGCCCACTGGCAGGTGTCGGGGATCGCCGGTGTCTGGTCAAAGATGTCGGTGATCGGGTAACGGTCCTCCATCTGTAGTGCCATAAACATGCGGGGCATGACCGGGAAATGATAGTTCATCTGACATTCGTCACCTTTACCGAAATATGCCGCGGAATCCTCCGGCCACATATTAGCCTCGGCCAGCAGCAAGGTTCCCGGGTAACGATCATCAATGTACTTACGTAATTTTTTTAAAAATTCATGCGTTTCAGGCAAATTCTCGCAGTTGGTCCCATCGCGTTCGAACAAGTAAGGCACGGCGTCCAGGCGGAATCCATCCACACCCATCTTGCACCAGTAATCCATGATCTTAAATACTTCCTCCTGGACCAGGGGGTTGTCGTAATTCAGATCGGGCTGGTGATGAAAGAACCGGTGCCAGAAATATTGCTGGGCGATGGGGTCCCAGGTCCAGTTAGAGGCTTCATAATCCTGGAAGATGATCCGCGCATCGCGGAATTGGTGAGGGTCATCGCTCCAAACGTAATAGTTGCGCTGATCAGAGCCCTTGGGGGCCTTGCGGGCACGCTGGAACCAGGGATGCTGATCCGAAGTGTGATTGATAACGAGTTCGGTAATAACTTTCAACCCGCGCTTATGCGCCTCTTTTAAAAATTGTTTAAATTGTGCTATAGTGCCATAGGACGGATTGATCTTATAATAATCTGCAATATCATAACCGTCATCCTTCAATGGGGAGGGATAGAAAGGCAGCAACCAGATGGCAGTAACGCCCAGGTCCTGCAGGTAATCCAGCTTTTGGAGCAAGCCTTCAAAATCGCCTATGCCGTCGCAGTTGCCATCGTTAAACGCTTTAATATGCAGCTCATAAATGATGGCATCTTTGTACCAGTGCAGCTTATCATCTAAAATTGTTTTTTGTTCAGCCATCGGAAAGGGGTTATAAGGTTTCAAACTTGAGAATATGGGCAGGCATTTGATAAGGATTAAGCTGAACGTAGTTCCATTCGCCCTGCCAGCGATAACTTTCGCCGCTCAGCAGGTCATGCACCCGGTATGTTTCGGGAACAGTAATCCCTAACTTTTCAAAAGGTATTTTGATGTAGGCGCTCTGCGTTTGGTTTACGTCCAGGTTCACGGCTACAACGAGCGTATTTCCGGTGCGTGTATCGGTTTTAGCAAAACACAGGATTTGTTCATTGCTGGTTTCTGCAAGTTCGATGTTCCAGGTGCTCTGCAGGGCAGGATTTTGCCGCCGGATCCGGTTCACCCGCGTGATCACCTCGCCTATGCGCGTCGTCGCATTCCAGTCCCAGCGTTTTAGCTCATATTTCTCATTATCGATATATTCTTCTTTGGTGCCGTGCGGCTGATTAATACCAAATTCATAAACGGGGCCATAGATGCCATAGTTGGAAGACAGCGTGGCAGCCAGGATGACCCGCATTAAATGGGCATTCTCACCTCCTTTGGTGAGCACCGGTGGTAAAATATCCGGTGTGTTCGGCCAGAAATTCGGCCGGAAAAAATAGCGCATATCCGTTTTGGCCAGTTCGGTAATATATTCTTCAAGCTCCTTTTTACCGGTACGCCAGGTAAAATAGCTATACGATTGATTGAACCCTGCCTTGGCGAGCCGTTCCATCAGGCGCGGACGTGTAAAAGCCTCCGCTAGAAAAATGATCTCGGGATGCGCTTGCCTGACCTCAGCTATGAGCCATTCCCAGAACCGGAATGATTTGGTGTGCGGGTTATCGATCCGAAAAATCGTTACGCCGGTTGAAATCCAGAAATCAATGACACTTTTCAACTCTGCCCAAAGATTTTCCCAGTCATCGGTTTCAAAGTTGAATGGCAGGATATCCTCGTATTTTTTAGGCGGATTTTCGGCATACTGAACTGTGCCGTCCGGGCGCCAATTGAACCATTGCGGATGCTCCTTAACGTAGGGATGGTCCGGGGCGCATTGAAAAGCGATATCTAATGCGACCTCGATATTAATTTTGCGAGCCTCATTTGTCAACGTTTTAAAATCAGCTAAGGACCCTAACTGAGGATGAACGGACTTGTGGCCGCCGAGCCGGCTACCAATGGCCCAGGGTGATCCGGGATCGGTGTCCAGCGCTTTCAGAGTATTGTTTTTTCCTTTGCGGTTCTTTTCCCCAATGGGATGGATGGGTGGCAAATACAGCACATCGAAACCCATTTTGGCAATGCGCGGTAACAGCGCGATGACATCGTTGAATGTCCCGTGCGTATCATCCTCTTTTGCGGCCGAGCGGGGAAATAACTCATACCAGCTGCTGCAGGCGGCTTTTTTTCGCTCTGCGTCAATGGTTAGCGTCAACGGATAACTGGTTATCATTTCCGGAATCCTCCGTTTGTACATTTCACTGAGAACCGCTGCACTGCTTGCCAATGACACAGTTTGCGCAACATCAACGGGCTTGGCGAGTATGGCCTGCCACGCTTTTATTTTATTGCTAGCTGGCCCGGGGATCCGGGACATCAGCGCCGCGCCAATTTCAAGTTCGACCGTAAGATCCTGGCCATCGGCTTGTTTTTTCAGCAATGCATTTTGCCACGTTTTATAATGGTCTACCCAGGCTTCCAGTCGGAATTCGAAGCGTCCGATTTTGTCAGGGATAAAAGTTGCCTCCCAGCGATCGTTTAGCTGCTGAACCATGGGTAATTCCATCCATTTCTTTTCCCCTGTTTTTTTTAGGTATACACTTGCAGAAAGCTCATCATGCCCGTCACAAATAATGACTGCCGAAATCATTATAGGCTCATCGACCGCAGCCTTCGCCGGGAAACTGCCGTTTTCAATCTCCGGCGAGACATGACTGATTATAACTCTTTGTTTGCCCTTAAAACTGATCATCGGCGGTTTTGATATAAATAAAAATGTTAGCAGTTTAACAATAGCGCTATAGGGTTGTTTTATCTATTAAGAAATAATAAGTCGTTCTAATATATTTTTAAAAACATTTTTGCTTCTTTTTAATTAATAAATATCAAAGTGAGTGCCATCAGGACATTCACTTGACTAAAAATTATAATATAAATTATGAAAACAACTGTACTACCTGGTATGCCTTTTCCATTGGGCGCCACCTGGGATAAAAAAGGTGTGAACTTCACCTTGTTCTCTGAAAACGCGACAGCCGTTGAGCTTTGCCTTTTCGATAATGAGAATGACGCCAAGGAAGCTGTCAAAATCAACGTGATCGAGCGCACGGATTTTATCTGGCATGTTTATGTCAAGGACCTTCAGCCCGGCCAGCTGTACGGCTTCCGCGTGCACGGACCTTACGAGCCCGAAAATGGTCATCGTTTTAATCCTAATAAATTGTTGCTGGATCCGTATGCCAAAGCGATCTCGGGTGACTTCGACTGGAATGATGCGATATTTGGGTATGAAGTTGGCGGGCCGGATGAGGACCTCGGTTTTAGCGAAGCGGATAGCGCGGCCTTTATGCCAAAATCGGTGGTGGTTGATCCTGATTTTGACTGGGAGGATGATGCCAGCCCGAGCCTTGCTTATTATAACACCGTTATTTACGAAGCCCATGTCAAGGGCCTGACCAAATTGCATCCGGACATCCCTGAAGAAATCAGGGGGACTTACGCGGCAATCGCGCACCCGGTGATGATTTCCTACCTGAAGGAACTCGGTATTACCGCGATTGAACTGATGCCGGTTCATCATTCGGTGAATGACCGCAACCTAAAAGAAAAGGGCCTTGGCAACTACTGGGGCTATAATACCATTGGCTTTTTTGCGCCAGATGCGCGATTTTCGTCTTCGGGAGTGAAGGGGCAACAGGTGACCGAATTTAAAACCATGGTTAAAGAACTGCATAAAGCAGGCATCCAGGTCATTCTGGACGTGGTCTACAATCATACCGCGGAGGGCAACCAAATGGGGCCGACATTGTCTTTTAAAGGGATTGACAATGCTTCTTATTACCGGCTTACCGAAGACAAGCGTTACTATAACGATTATACGGGCACCGGCAATACGCTTAACGCTAACCTGCCGAGTGTGCTGCGCCTTATGATGGACAGCCTGCGTTACTGGATCACCGAAATGCATGTAGACGGTTTCCGCTTTGACCTGGCGGCAACGCTCGCCAGAGAACTGCACGAAGTGAACCGGCTGAGCGCTTTTTTCGATATCATTCACCAGGATCCCGTTATTTCACAGGTTAAACTCATTGCGGAACCCTGGGATATAGGCGAAGGCGGATACCAGGTGGGTAAATTCCCGATCGGCTGGGCGGAGTGGAATGGCAAATACCGCGATTGTATTCGCGATTATTGGAGCGGGGCCGAAAATACCCTGGCGGAATTCGCGCACCGGATAACCGGCAGCGCCGACCTTTATATGGATTACCGCAGGCCGACTGCGAGTATCAACTTTATTACGGCGCATGACGGGTTCACCCTGAATGATTTGGTTACTTATAATGAAAAACATAATGATGCTAACGGCGAAGATAATAATGATGGTGAAAGCCACAACCGTTCCTGGAACTGCGGCGCTGAAGGCCCCACTGATGATGAAAGCATTAACGCGTTGCGGCAAAAGCAAAAACGCAATTTTTTAGCGACACTCTTCCTGTCGCAGGGAACGCCCATGCTCGTAGCAGGCGACGAGATCAGCCGGACGCAAAACGGCAACAATAATGCCTACTGCCAGGATAACGAACTTTCCTGGTTACACTGGGATAAAACAGACCAGGACCTCCTGGAGTTCAGCCGCAAGTTGATCAACTTGAGAATGGACCATTCCGTTTTTTCCAGAAAAAACTGGTTTAAGGGGACACCGGTCAAAGACAACGGGATAGAAGACATTGTCTGGTTCCTGCCGGATGGCGCGTTAATGGAGGAAGATCACTGGAATCAGAATTTTGCGAAATCCGTTGCTGTATTTTTAAATGGCAAGGGTCTGTTAAGCCGCGATTCAGAAGGGAATAAAGTGGTCGACGACAGCTTCTACATGATTTTTAACGCCCATTCCGAAAAACTGGATTTTAAGTTGCCTGACGACCATTATGGTCCGGGCTGGAACTTGGTCGTGGATACCAGCCGGCCGTCGGCTGATGACTTATCGCAAGCTTTTGAACCCGGCCAGGTCGTAGCGGTAGAAAGCCGTTCCGTATTATTATTACAAAGTCCGCTGAAATAAGATGATAAACGAATTAACTTTTGAACGGCGTGCATTGGGCGTCAGCTTCCGGGCAGGTGTTGCCGAGGTACTGATCTGGGCACCGGCCTGTGATCGCGTCGCTTTGCAGGCGGACGGTCAGGATCCGCTGCCGCTTACGCAAAAAGAATTTGGCTACTGGTATTTATCTACGCCAAAACTGCGTGCCGGAATGCCTTACCGGTTTATGCTAAATGACGAGCCGGTCGCAGATGTTACTTCGTTGTATCAGCCGGAAGGGGTACATGGTGCTTCACAAACCGTTGATCCGGCCAATTTCAGCTGGACAGATGACGGGTGGCATAATCTGCCGTTAAACGATTACCTGTTGTACGAGCTCCATACCGGGACATTTACGCCGGAAGGGAACTTCAGTGGTATTGCCCGGCAGCTGGATTACCTGATGCAACTGGGGATTACGGCGATTGAGCTCATGCCGGTCGCGCAATTTCCCGGGGAACGAAACTGGGGTTATGACGGTGTCTTTCCGTTCGCTGTCCAAAACAGCTACGGTGGCCCGGAAGGGCTACAACAACTGGTCAACCTGTGTCATCAAAAAGGTATTGCGGTCGTCCTCGATGTGGTTTATAATCATATGGGGCCGGAAGGCAATTACCTGACGAAGTATGGCCCTTACTTTACCGCTAAATATAAAACGCCCTGGGGCGATGCGCTTAACTTCGACGATGCCGGCTGCGACTCCGTCAGGCGTTACTTTATAGAAAACGCACTCATGTGGTTCCGGGATTTCCATATCGATGCGTTGCGATTGGATGCCGTCCATGCGATCAAGGATTTCAGCCCTAAACATATTTTGCGTGAGCTGCGCGAACGGGTGGATGAATTAATGGGATTAACCGGAAGGAGCCATTACCTGATAGTCGAATGCGACCTGAACGACCGCCGCTTCATAGACCCTGTCACCAAAGATGGCTATGGGATGGACGCGCAATGGACGGATGAATTCCACCATGCGCTGCGGGTTACCGCCGGTGGCGAGAAAACCGGCTACTACAGCGATTTCAACGCCGTGAGTTCACTCGCGGCGGCATACCGTCACGCCTATGTTTATCACGGCCAGTATTCGGCACACCGGGATAAAAAATTCGGTATGGTAACGGACAATCCAGGAGGTCAGTTTGTCGTTTTCTCGCAGAACCACGACCAGGTTGGCAACCGGATGCTTGGCGAGCGCAGCAGCCAATTGTTCAGTTTTGAGATGCAGAAGCTGTTGATCGGCGCGGTCATGGTCAGCCCGTTCCTACCCTTACTTTTCATGGGAGAGGAATTCAGTGCGCCCTCGCCGTTTCAGTATTTTGTCAGTCATACCGATCCGGAATTGGTCGCCGCGGTGCAAAAAGGACGTAAAGAAGAATTTGCCGCCTTTCATAACCAGGGCGAAGCCCCGGATCCACAGGCGCCGGAAACCTTTGAACATTCCAAGCTGCCGTGGGACCTGCTTAATAACACGCCGAACCGCACTATGCTGAATTATTACCGTTCGCTGATTGCTTTACGGAAAAAAGTACCCGCGCTGAATTCAAATGACCGCAACCAGCTGGATATCGCTTTTGACGAGGATGCCCAGGTCATTACCCTTTGCAGATGGGAGGCTGACGAGCAACTGACCTGTTACCTGAACTTTTCGGCTATGCGCCGGCAGTTTTCATTCCAACATTCCGCCGAGGCCCGAAAATGCTTTGATTCAGCCGCTGAAGAATGGGGCGGCCTTTCAACCGCTCCGGAGCAGCTCTCCCCAGGCACCATGTTGCAACTAGAACCCGAATCTTTACTCATTTACAGGCATGCCTATGTATAACCCGGTCTCCACCTACCGTCTTCAGTTCCATAAAGGATTTACGTTTAAAAACCTGGAGGGAATTATCCCTTACCTGCGGGAGCTGGGGGTACGCACGATTTATGCCTCACCCATATTTGAGGCTGCGCCCGACAGCACTCATGGCTATGACGTCGTGAATCCCCACCGGATCAACCCGGAAATCGGCACGCTTGCCGGGTTAAGAAGGGTCAGTAAAAAATTAAAACGTTCGGGAATCGGCTGGCTACAGGATATCGTACCAAATCATATGGCATTTCATGCAAATAATAATTGGCTGATGGATGTCATGGAGCGCGGGCGCGGTTCGGCTTATGCCAGCTATTTTGATATCCTTTGGGATGTACAACCATTTAACGGACGCTTAATGGTTCCTTTCCTCGGTGAACCCTTAACCGAACTGATCAAAAGCCACCAGCTGAAACTCGCCTATCGTGAGGGTGGTTTCAAGTTCATTTACGGCGACCAAGCATATCCGTTAAACATGCCATCAGTGATCCAACTGCTGAAAACCTCGGCAATCGCACCGCCGGATGTCCTCCGGCAGGCCATCGAAAAAGCCGGCCGGGCCGGCCAAAGCCCTGACGTTTTTAAAACTGAGCTAGCCGAGGCGTACCGGTTACCTGTTGTCAAAAGGCATATCCGGACAATCTTGCGGAATGCGGCCAGCCGGACCGACCTGGTGCAATCTGCGGCTGATCAACAGTATTATCAGCTGTCTTATTGGAAAGACAGCGATTCGGCTATCAACTACAGGCGCTTTTTTACGGTTAATAGCTTGATTTGTCTTAACATCCAGGACGCGGATGTTTTCGAAGATTACCATAGCTTCATCAAAGCTTTGCTGGATGAAGGAATTTTCGACGGTATCCGGGTCGACCATATAGACGGTTTATTTGACCCGGCGACTTACCTCCAACGTCTGCGCCGCTTATGCGGTGACGATACCTATATTGTTGTTGAAAAGATCCTGGAGGAGGGCGAAAAATTTCCGGAAAACTGGCCCGTGCAGGGCAATACCGGCTACGATTTCCTGGCATCGGTAAATAATTTGGCTACTACTGCTGAAACCAAGCGCACCTTCAACAGTTTTTACCGCGAACTGGCTGGCGGAAATACAAACATTAACCGTTCGATTCTGGGAAAAAAAGGGGATATTCTTTACAGGCATATGGCGGGTGAACTGGAAAACCTGACTGCACTTGCTGAGACGCTGATGGTGGGCGGCAAAGGGACACCAATCGACCGGGAACTGCTCAAGTTGGCCATTGCGGAGTTTTTGATCCGTTGTCCGGTCTACCGGTACTATGGCAATAGCCTGCCGCTAAGCCCAGAGGAGAGCAGCGCCATTGAAAACATTCTCACTTTAGTGAGCCAGGCCAAACCCACCCTTAAAGGCAGCGCTGATCGCTTGCGTGACTTGTGGCTAAAGCCTCAAGGCAATGATCGTGCAGCAATGGCTGCATTGCGCTTTTATCAGCGTTGTATGCAATTTAGCGGACCGCTGATGGCAAAGGGTGTTGAAGATACGCTCATGTATACAGACAGCCGTTTTATCGGCCATAACGAAGTAGGCGATTCCCCGGCAGCTTTCGGCCTTGATATCGCAGCATTCCATCAGGTCATGCTGGAGCGGCAGCGAAAGTGGCCGCTGTCTTTAAATGCAACTGCTACCCATGATACCAAGCGCGGAGAGGACGTGCGGGCCAGGCTAAACGGCCTGACGGGCGCCGCTGGTGACTGGCTAAAGCTGGTCGCCAAATGGAGGCACAGGAATAGGCGTTTGAAAACGGACGGGGTTCCTGATGACAATGATGAATACCTGATTTATCAAACACTGGCCGGTTTCTTTCCTTTGCCGGGTGGTGATGACGCTGATATCGAAGGGCGCCTCAAAGCTTATTTAACGAAGGCGCTACGAGAAGCCAAAACCCATACCCAATGGGCAGAACCGGATATGGCCTATGAAGATGCCGCCGTCGGTTTCGCCGTAAAACTCCTTGACCGTAAAAACCCTTTTTGGAAAGAATTTAGTACCTTTCAGCAGCAAATTGCTGACCGGTCCGTCATTAATTCTCTTACCCAGACCTTACTTAAATTTACGTGTCCCGGGGTGCCGGATGTCTATCAGGGAACCGAGCTTTGGGACTTGAGCCTGGTTGACCCGGATAACCGCCGACCCGTCGATTACGCTATGCGGGCCGCCATGTCGAATAAAGAAAGGGCTTTGCCTGAGCTTTGGGAGAACCGCTATGACGGTCATATCAAGCTATGGCTTATCAAGCAGCTCTTCCGGCTGAGGCAGGAAGACTCCGCCCTGTTTACCGGTCAGTATGTCCCACTGCAGGTCAGCGGAAGGTACCGTAAAGATGTCATCGCATTTGCGAGGCAGCACCTGCGGGAATGGTTGATCGTGGTGGCCCCGTTACGACCGGTTAAAAATAACGATTGGGCGGAAACCTCGGTCGTTTTACCGGATAGCTTTCCGTTGCAATGGCAAGATATTATCGGCGACCGGCGGCTGGTCGTTAACCTAAAAATTGCGGTCAGTGAGCTTTTTGCCCACATGCCGTTCGGGCTGCTTAAGTCTGCACAAGACACCAAAAAAAGAAGCGCAGGTGTGCTGATGCACATTACCTCGCTACCGGGCTCCTTTGATATCGGGGACCTTGGGCCGGCAGCGCGCAGCTTTGCTGACTTTTTGAGCCGCAGCCACCAACGCTACTGGCAGCTGCTGCCGCTCACGCCAACCGTAGCTGCGGCTGCGCATTCGCCCTACAGCGCCTTTTCCAGCATGGCAGGCAACGTGGCACTCATCAGTCCGGAGGACCTTTGCCGTGACGGACTGCTGAAGATCGAGGAAATAGAAAAGTATAAGACTACCGGAAGCAAACTGGTTGATTTTGAAAAGGCGTACTATAGTAAGTCGGCGCTATTAAATTTAGCTTATCAACTGTTTACCCGGTCCCCCCCTGAAAAGTTCCAGGCTGAATTTGCAGAATTCTGCCATAGTGAAGCTTATTGGCTCGACGATTTCGCCCTCTATGAAAACCTGAAAATCGCTCATGGCGGCAAGCCTTGGTACGAATGGCCTGATGCCTACCGGCGCCGGGAAACAAAAACGATCCGAATCTTTGGCAAGGGGCATGCGGATGGTATCTGCCGGGCGAAATGGCAGCAGTTTATATTTTTTAAACAATGGTCGGCGTTGCGCACGTACGCGAATGACAGGGGTGTCGACTTTTTCGGCGATCTCCCTTTTTACGTAAGTTATGATTCCGTTGATGTCTGGACCAATCCGGAGCTGTTTAAGCTGGATAAAGATAAGCAGATGGCCGGAGTAGCCGGTGTTCCGCCGGATTATTTTAACGCCACCGGCCAGCTTTGGGGCATGCCAGTATATGACTGGAAAGCAATGGCCGACAGCAATTATAAGTGGTGGGTAGACCGGATCCGGCGAAACATGCAATTTTTTGACGTGATCAGGCTGGACCATTTCCGGGCTTTTTATGATTTCTGGGAAGTCCCGGCAGCTGAAACTACCGCGGTAAATGGTACCTGGCAACGTGGTCCCGGCACTGCGCTCTTTGAAACTTTCAAAGAGCAACTGGGCAGCATTCCCTTTATCGCCGAAGACCTCGGAGAAGTAAGTCCGGGCGTTTATGAGCTCCGTGATACGCTTGGCTTGCCCGGCATGAATTTATTACAATATGCTTTTGGCCCGGATATGCCGGTATCGGTTCACGCGCCGCATAATCAGGTGAATCGCAGTGTGACCTATACCGGTACCCATGACAATAATACCACCATCGGCTGGTACAAACACGATGCTTCGGCTATGGAGCGCTCCAACCTGCAGCGATACGCACGTTGTCCGGTAACCAGCCGAAATGTACATGAGGTGCTGACGGAAATATGTTATGGGTCGGTCGCGGAAATCGCCATCGTGCCCTTGCAAGATCTGCTTGGGCTGGACGAAAGCTGCCGCATGAATATGCCGTCTTCCGCTGAAGGCAACTGGGCCTGGCGATTAAAAGCGGGGGAATTGACCGGTGAAACCGAGCATAAACTCGTCAGGCTTGTAAAATATTATAACCGATAGACCTAATGGTATGATGAGAATTGTAATTATAGAAGATGATCCAGCGATACTGGCTGTCCTAAGCGACATATTTCAAAATGAAGGTTACGAAGTGATTTCCTATACGGACAAAAACTCAGTCAAGGGCATCATCATTAACCGGCCTGATCTTGTCCTTCTGGATAATAAATTGAAACATGGCTTCGGGTATGAACTTTGCCAGGAAATCAAAAGTAACGACCTGACGAAACATATTCCGGTCATACTCACCTCGGGTTATGATGACCTGGAAAAGGTGGCCAAAGAGGCAGGGGCTGACGGATATATGGCGAAACCGCTGGACCTTACGCAACTGGTGGACATGGCAAACCGTTTTGCGGAGAAAAGGGCAGTAACGATTCACAAACACGAGAATTTCGGTTAGCCTGACCCTGGAGTTAATAAGGGAAAATCAGGATCGGAATTGAAATGAACTCCGGAAGGACTGATGCGATGCGTTCGCCAAGAATAGCCTTAAAATGAAATTGGCGGTTAACACAAACAAGCAAATCTGCCTGCATGGTATTGATCAGTACATCAACCGAACGGTTGACATCTTTCTCTTTAATATGGGTAAAACTGAGCGGTGTACCCGGTATATTCCGGCGCACTTGCTGGTTAAACAGGTCGGAGGCATAGCCATCTGCGAGATCGACCATGCCTTCGGCGCAGAGATGAGCCAGCAAGATATTTTTATTCTCTCTATTCAGGCGGGCCAGGTAGCCGAGTATTGAAGTCAGGCAAAACCGCAGGTCGGTCAAATAAACGATCCTTTCTAAATTACGCACATTATATGCGGCGGGAACGAGCAGCAACGGGCACGCGACGCGATTAAGGATCAACTGCACGTCCAGGGACGAATTAACAACGGTTGTAGTGGTCTGAATGCCATATATCATGAGGGAGATCTGGCTGTGATTGATAAAAACCGCGAGGTCCATTTCGGAAACACCGGACATGTTCACTACGTTAACTTCCGGTTTGAAAGCAGTTTCACTGGCGGACAGGGTATTTAGGCGGCTGATCAAATCCGTAACCGGCTCCTCGTCGCCAAGATCGTGCACAGGAAACTCATTTAAGCCGGAAACCAACTGGATTTTCTTTCTGCTACCAACCTTTTCGAAATGGCTGATATTGGCAACCAACAAATTTTTACTGAGCAATTTGGCCAGCATGAAAGCATATTCCGCGGCTTGTACACCCTGGGTCGCCTCGTCGTTAATGATTAAAATCTCGTTCATAGGTGAAACAGCTTAACTTTATATTCGCCCTTTTTTCAGAAATGATGCCGCTGTTGTAAAGGGTTAAGTATAAAACAGCAATACTTAGCTAATTGTTCTTAAAACTATTAAATATTTCTTAATAAGAAAATATGGTCAGCTTATTCCTCTGCTTAATCGTAAGCGCCGTCACCAACCGCTTATAAGGTAATAGGCAACGATCATCGCTTTCGTTTTTTCCGTGCGGGTAACAGGCGCATCGTTCAGGTTGAGCGGCCCGGTCAACCGGATAGCACCGATGCCTGCAGCGGTGTCAAAGGCGATACCGCGGTAAATCAAATACTTTTTATTGCCGGCGCCGATAAAGCTGTAATAAAATGCATTGCTCAGCAGGTCCCCGGCAAGCATTGCTGGATAAAGGGCATTGTTTTGCAAAGATGACGCGCCGGCTTTCTCCAGCAATTTATTCATCCCTTCTTCGCCGAAAAGCTCGACTTGGGTGCGTCATGATTAAATTGCCTGACCGTTTCATGCAGTACATAAGAGGGGCAGCGCGCGCCATGCGGCCCTCAATCTTTTATAATTCTCATAGTGGCTGCCAAACACTGTACCTCCTAAAGTTAATCCATCGCTACCCGGTTCCATTTCTGCGAACAAATCATGGCTAAATATTTACTCGCTTCGTTCATGCCAATATTTCATAGCAGCCATCCGTTAGCTCTAGCGTAGTTTTATTTTCTTAAAACTATAATTTATTTACCCTGTTCAACTATTAACGATATACGTGAATAATGGGCGGAGCTATCGCTTAGCCGGTATCAGGTAATAATTGTGTTAACTAAATCATTATTATAACGATGTATACATTAGGGATTAACGCGGCCTTTCATGATTCGGCAGCATGTATTATAAAAGACGGTCAGTTATTAGCGGCCACGGAAGAAGAGCGCTTTACGCATTTTAAACATGGAAAAAGACCAGTCCCTTTTTCCACTTGGGAATTGCCATTCCATGCGATTGATTATTGCCTGAAGGTTGCGGGAATACATCTGAGTGAGGTCGACCATGTAGCTTATTCTTTTGATCCTTATTTGCTATTGGGCGACGCCTTTGCAGGAAGAACCTCCATTGAAATACCCCTGGAGCCTGGGGATGATCAGTTAGGAAAGGAATGGCTCAATCCCTGGGACCCTTTGTTTTTAAGTTCTATCGTTAATGCACCGCGCCAATTGGTGGATGGGTATCCGCATCATTTACAACAACGTTTTATTGGTGCGTCGGTTGATGATTTTGAATGGCATTTCGTGGAGCATCATATCGCGCACGCCGCAAGCGCCTATATTTGCTCGCCATACGACCATGCAGCGGTAATGACCATGGATGGACGGGGTGAAAAAGCGACAACCTCTTATTTCAGCGGAGGCAAGCAAAATTTAACGCTGATTGATCAGGTCTATCATCCGAATTCGCTTGGACTGCTTTATGAAGAGGTGACGACGCATCTTGGCTTTCTGCATTCTTCAGATGAATACAAGGTCATGGCCTTGGCGTCATACGGTAAGCCCGAATTTGCGGACGATTTCAGGGAAATGATCCAACTGGGTGAGAATGGACATTATACTATCAGTAACCAGAACCTGGAACAGCGCTTCGGGCCGAAGCGCTTAAGGCATGAGGAGTTTACCAGCCACCATTTTAATATTGCCCATTCTTTGCAAGTTGTGCTGGAAGAAACGGTATTAAAAATAACCGAATGGCTATACCATCAAACCGGCGAAAAGAACTTGTGCATGGCCGGCGGCGTAGCGTTAAACTGCGTACTTAATGCCCGAATCCGCGACCAGGGCCTATTTGAAAATATTTGGGTGCAACCCGCCTCGGGTGATGACGGCACCGCTTTGGGCGCTGCCTTATGGGTAGATGCGCAGCAAAGGGAAAGTATAACCAAAGATTTTGTGATGGACCATGCCTATTGGGGGCCCGAATACAGTGACGAAGAAATTGAAAAATTTATCCGTTGGGCAAAAGTACCTTACAAAAGATTAGACCATATCGCGGAAGAAACCGCAGAAATACTTGCACAGGATAAGATTATCGGCTGGTACCAGGGGCGCATGGAATTTGGCCCCCGCGCGTTAGGTAGCCGGTCCATCCTGGCCTCGCCGATCAACCCGGAAATGCAGGGGCGGTTAAATGAAGTCAAAGACCGGGAAGACTTCAGGCCGGTCGCACCAGTCGTCCTCGAAGAAGAAGCAGCTAACTGGTTTGAAAGAGCGGATTACTCACCCTTTATGTTATTTGTTTACAACGTCAGGCCGGAAAAAGCGGAGCAGATCCCCGCTGTAAGACACACCGATGGCACGGCCCGCATACAAACCATTAACGAAAAGCAGCATAAAAATTACTATGACCTGTTAAAGGCTTTTCAGCGCAGAACCGGAGTGCCGGTACTCGTCAATACCTCATTTAATACCTTAAGTAAACCTATTGTGTGTTCACCGCGCGACGCCATTGAATGTTTCTGGACTTCGCCGTTTGACGCTTTAATTATCGGATCTTTTTTAATTGAAAAAAATGAACATACATATATCCGTCGTGATTCCTACCTACAGGCGTCCGAAACTATTGCTTAAGTGTTTAAACGCGTTGTATATGCAGCATTTTGATCCGGAAGCTTTTGAGCTCATCGTTGTAAGTGATGGTCCGGATCTGCTGACGGCAAATGCGTTGGCCGGCTTCCAAACTAACCATTTGCCCCGGCTACGCTATATGATTACAACAGAAAAAAGAGGCCCGGCGGCGGCCCGTAATTATGGCTGGTTAAATGCTAAAGGCACATTGATCGCTTTTACAGACGACGATTGTTTACCTGATGCTGATTGGCTGAGCACCATTTACAGCCGGTACCGGCAGGAAGAATATTTTGCCCTCAGCGGAAAAACGATCGTGCCTGTTCCTAAAAAGCCAACCGATTATGAACTTAACACTGCCGGCCTGCAAACGGCTGATTTTATAACGGCAAACTGTTGTTGCAGCAAAAAGGCGTTGGTGGCCACTGGGGGTTTTGATGAACAGTTTACCGCAGCCTGGCGCGAAGACAGCGACTTGGAGTTTAAATTGATCAGAGCGAATATTCCAATTTACAAAGTGAACGAGGCTGTTGTTACGCACCCGGTGAGAACGGCTCCCTGGGGTATCAGCATTAAGGAACAGCGGAAAACCTTATATAACGCCTTACTTTATAAAAAAGACCCGGTATTATACCGGCAAAAGATACAGCCGGCTCCGCCGGTTCAGTATTACGCGATCATTACCGCTTTTATCATCATGCTGGCAGGCTTATTGATTCCGGATAAGGCATTAACAGCAATAGGATTAGCTATATGGCTGAGCTTATCGCTGCTGTTTATTTTACGCCGCCTGCATAACACTACTTTGGCGCCGGCGCATTTGCTGGAGATGGTGGTTACGTCTTTTTGCATCCCGTTTTTATCCATTTACTGGCAATGGTACGGCGCTATTAAATACCGTGTTTTATTCGTATGAAATTACCCGCTGACATCAAAAAGATCATCGTTTTCCGGGCCTTGCAGCTGGGTGATATGCTGTGTCATATTCCGGCCATGCGTGCGCTGCGTCATGCTTTTCCCGATGCGCATATTACGTTGGCCGGCTTACCATGGGCAAAATCGTTTACCGGGCGTTTCAGTGCTTATTTCGACGATTTTATCTGGTTTCCGGGCTACCCCGGTTTACCGGAGCAAACGGTTGATCCGGTGCTTTTTGCAGCCTTTCTAAACAAAGTACAAAGCAGGCATTTCGACCTGGCGCTGCAGATGCAGGGTAACGGTACCATTGTAAACGCCATGGTAGAACTTTTTGAAGCACATTACACGGCCGGCTTCTTTTCTTCCGGTGATGATGCGCCTAACCAGGATTACTTCATGCCTTATCCGGACCAGGGATCGGAAATCGAGCGTCATTTGCTGTTAATGGAATATTTGGGCATTCCATCACAAGGAACCGGGCTTGAATTTCCTATATCGACCCAGGATAAGCGGGACTACGGAAGCTTAAAATTACCGTTTAAACCAAGGCAATATGTTTGTATCCATCCCGGCTCGCGCGGCGCCTGGCGACAATGGCCCACAGCGCACTTCGCCGCCCTGGCGGATGATGCAGTTGCCTGTGGCTTTGAAGCGGTTGTTACCGGCACGAAGGACGAGACCGCTATTGTGGAAGAGGTGATCCGGCAGATGCGGCAACCGGCCGTTAACCTGGCCGGCCAGACCAACCTGGGTGCTATGGGCATCCTGATCAGGGATGCTTACGCGCTGATCTCCAATTGTACGGGTGTCTCTCATATGGCCGCCGCTTTTCAAACACCCAGCATCGTGATCAGTATGGATGGGGAACCGCAAAGATGGGGACCCCTCAATAAAGCGCTTCACCGAACGATAAATTGGCTGGAGGCGGCAGATTTTGACCGCGTCAAACAGCAAACAGAGGCTTTATTATCGGGCACAATTTCATGATCATTGAACAACTCAACGAGCATAAACAAACGCTGGCCAAAGTAATTGACGAGTTAACGCCGGTATTGGAACAGGCCTGCCAATTGATCGCTGCAACTATTTCAAATGGGAACAAAGTTTTCCTGGCCGGTAATGGCGGAAGCGCGGCCGACGCGCAGCACTTGGCGGCGGAACTGTGCGGCAGGTTTGTCAAAGAACGCAAACCGCTTCCAGGTATCGCGTTGACCACAGATACCTCCGCTATCACGGCAATTGCTAACGATTATGGTTACGACCAGGTATTTTCCCGTCAACTGGAGGCCCTGGCCTGGCCGGGAGACCTGTTCATTGGTATATCGACCAGCGGGAACAGTGCGGGAATTATTAATGCTTTAACTGCCGCCAGGGTATTGAGCTGTAACACCATCGGTTTGTCGGGTAAAACCGGTGGGAAAATGAAGGATTTGTGCGACGTTTGCCTGGTGATCCCATTCGACGTGACCGCGCGTATTCAGGAAATGCACATTCTGATCGGGCATATCTTATGTAAAGCCGTTGATGATCTTTTTTAAAGGCCGGGAGCCAATAATTTTTTTGATCGCCGATAAAACCCGTTCGTCATCCGGCAGGGACACCGGGTCGCGATATAACGCCTGATGCACGAACCGGATGATCTCGTTCTTACTTTGCAGGGTTTCCGGGATACTGAAAGGCAACAGCATATGCGGCGTCTTCCAGGGCGTATGCTGCGGGTTGGTCAGGGCATACAATACGAGGCAAGGAGTCTGTACGGCGGCTGCGATATGAATCGTGCCGGTATTGACCGCAACGACTGCAGCTGCCAACTGAATTAAAGCGATGAATTCTTCTAATGGAAACAACCCTCCGGTGGCATAACTGTCCCCGCCGATGGCAGTTTGCAAATCTTCAGTCAATTGTTTTTCGGCCGCCGACCCGGTAATCACCAATTGATAGCCTAGCTCGCCGATAACCTTTTTTCCGGCCGTGGTCCATCTGCTTTCAGGATATTGCCGTTTGAGCTCACTCACCCCGGGGTGAAAGATAAGCCATGGGCGATCTGTATCAATGCCTGTTTGCTGCAGCTTATGAGCAACCAGTTTGTGTACTGCCTTATCAATTTTCAAACGCAGTGCATCGTTGCCGGTAACCGCACCAACTGTAGCGACCAGGTCGAGATCACGTTGTACCTGGTGTTTAATTTCCGAATAAGGCTCTTTATCCGGTACCCAATCGGTTAACAGCTGGTAAGGATTTTCCCGGCAGTAAGCCAGGCGGTTGGGAATGCAGGCCAGGTAAGCCAGCATCACGGTGGGCAGGGGACTTTGGCTGTAAACCGTAAAGATGACCGCTGCGTCGAACCGGGCCGCTTTGAGCTTTTCAATGGTGTGATAAAACCGGGACGGGTCAGGCGTGGATTGGTTTTTTACCCATGGCAGGTCACAAACGATCACCTCATCAATCTCGGGCATAAAAGCAGCAATGCCAGCTGCCATGGAAGAGGTCAGTACCGTGATCTTTGCCGAAAAAGTTTCTTTTAACGCGCGCAGCGCCGGCCCGGTCATGATCAGGTCTCCCATATTATCCGGGCGGATACATAGAATATTTTTACACCCCTGCCAGTTGTTTGCCATCTGCTTCTAAAATATAATTTGCGGCCTCATTAATAGTTCGCGCCACAGCCAGGGGTCTGCGGAATTCATTCAGGCACCATTCGGTTTCATTGTCATTATCAATCAGGATACTTTTGCAGCCGGCACGGTTACCCGCTTCCATATCATTTAAAATGTCACCGATCATCCACGAAAGGTCCAACTCAATATGAAGGTCTGCCGCCGCGCGCATCAATAAACCGGGTGCGGGTTTGCGGCAATCACAGTTATCTTCAGGGCGATGCGGGCAATAATAAAACCCGCTAAGACTAATGTCTGCCCCGGCAAGCAATATTTTAATTTGCTGTTCCACTGTCGCTAAGGCCGCTTCTTTAAAATAACCCAGTCCTACTCCTGCCTGATTGGAGACTATTATCAATAAATAGCCCTGGTCCTGTAATTGCTTTAAGCCTGTTAAACAATGGTCAGTTAATACGATCAGCTTAGGGTCTACATTATAGGGCACATCTATGATCAGTGTGCCATCCTTATCGAGAAAAACAGCCTTTTTTGTTTTCATCCTGCCTTCATCAATTTGCTTTCCAGCGCCGCATCTACTATCCGTTGATAAAGGCGGCTCATCTTTCTGGTTACCTGGGCCCAGGTAAAATAATTGTTTACCCGGTCAATGGCATTTAAACCGAACTGTTCCAGCTTTCCGGCGTCAAAAATCAGTTCGTTTACTTTATCAGCCAGTTCAGCCGGATTGTCCGGAGAAACCAGAGCCCCGGTTTCTCCGTCCAGCACTGAATATTTAATACCGCCGACGTTGGCCCCGATCACCGGGGTGCCGCAGGCCATCGCTTCCAGCGGAGTAATCCCAAAAGGTTCATACCAGGGCGTGGTAATAAAAAGATCCGCAGCCGCATAGTAATATTTAAGCATTTCCCGCTGTTTTCGCCCGGCGAAATGGACCTGCCCGGCAATGCCGTTTTCCTGTGCGATCCGGAAGAGCCTGTTAGTTTCGGGACATTGCTGCGGGTCCGGTTGGTCGCTCTCGCCGCCTACGATCACCAGCCGGACATTTTTACCCCCTCTCTTCAATCGACCCAATGCTTTGACGACGTTGTCCACGCCCTTTCGCGGCACCATCCGGCCAAGCTGTAACAGCATCGGTTCGTCCGGATCCATTTGAAGTTTCTGGCGGGCTTCTTTCTTTTTAATAGGATAAAATTCTTCCTGACTAAACCCGCAAGGGATCATGGTGATCTTTTCTGGTGGCACCTGGTAATGCATGATCAAATCCTCCCGATCCTGCGGACATTCAGCGATCACCGAGTCTGCGGCGGCGGCTACCTGTTGTTCAATAGCCACGCGCTCTTCCGGAAACTTGTCGTTATTTCCCTGGTGCAATCGCCGGATGTAACCCAGCGCATGGAAGGTAACCGTAAAAGGTATGTTCAATGCTCTTTTGATCTCCGCAGCAACCCAGCCCGACATAAAAAAATTGGCATGAATGAGCTGATATTCCAAGCCCTGGTCAGCTATAAATGCCAGCATATTTTCCCTGAATTCCGGCATATATTGCCATAATTCCTCTTTCGGCAATACACGAGGAGGGCCGGCCGGGACATGGATCACCCGGATATTAGGCAACCAGTCGACGACCTGCGGTGTTGCAGCATCTTCAAGCCGGGTATAGACATCGATCCGGTAATTTTCGTTGGCCAGGCCTTTAGCTAATTGGGCCACGTAGACGTTCTGCCCCCCGGTATCAACACCGCCAAGATCGGCTAAAGGGGAGGCATGTTCACTGATAAAGGCGACACTTTGTGTTAGCTCATTCATAATAAACTGTTGTTATTCGGTAATTAATAAAGGCTGTTGCTTATTGATTACGGCTAAAAAGAGTTGTTCCCACTGGTGGGTGAATCGGCTAATATTAAATTTTTGACTGGCTGTTTGACGGCCGTTTTCTCCTAATTGTTTGGCATGTTCGACGTCCCGGAGCAGCAGTTTCATACGACCGACCAGGTAATCGATATCGGTGTGGATATAACCTGAGCGGCCATTGTCAATCACAGTTGCCAGTTCGGTAGTGGCCAGTCCGACCACCGGCATACCCATCATCATCGCTTCGCAAACCGCCAAGCCCAAACTGGTATAGCGTATAGGGTTAAAGAAAAAACGATATTGGCTAATAAATTCCGGTAACTGCGGGTGCAGCACTTCGCCCAGTCCAAGTTCACCTGTGCCCATGCCTACCAGGTCTATCGGAACATGTTTGCGTACCTCCAGGAACACATCCAAACCGAGTAAGCGCCCCCGCGATGGGAGATTGTTGATCACAACAATACCTTTATCAAGTCGGCCGTCATAATTAACAGTCGGCTGCGTGACGCCATGTTCAATGACAAGCGCCCTGGTATCATTATTGTCCCACATTAATTTGTTATAATGAGTTACATGCACCAGTGTTAGCTCAGGATCATTAATAATATGCCGTGTATCCGTTGGGTGTCCGCGTGGCGGATCATGTTCCAGGTAAATTCGGGGCAATTCTCTTTGTTCCCGGGAAAGGATTTCGAACTGGTCTTTCAGGTAATTTTGATTGGTCTGAAAGAGCAACACATCAAACTGGTGATCTTTTACCTGTTCTACCGGAATTTCGATCACGTTTGGGCCGAAAGGAAAGGTTTCGCCGCGACCATAATAACCTTCCGTTTTTTCAGGTGTCGTCGGGATAAAAATATCATAGTTTCCCTGTGATAAATAAAAAAGGTAGCTTCCATGAATATGCCAGGTAAATATTTTGATTCGATTCTCCATAAACGCTTGTTATTTGTTTACAATTCAATCATGTCAAAAACAAAACCAAAATGTCAGAAGCGCTTCAATTTATTAAAACGCTTCTGACAACATTACAGAAGTGTTTACTTACCGCTACACGTTGTACAGTAATCTAAACCTTGGTGATAATATATTTCTTTGTAGGAAATTTAGTTGAGATTTTTACCAAGGACCTGAAAGGCCGCATAACGTTTCCGTTTAAGTAGTTGCCTGCTTCTCCGCCTGGCAATAATAGCGGGCAGGTAAACGCTGTCAGCGACTTCGCGGCCGAGTCTTTTTCTTAGCTTTTTCCGGAAGCCTGCGCGCAGCTGCATTACCGCGCGTGCCTTGTCCATCTCACCTGGCTCACTAACACGCCTGAGCAGTTGCAGGGATAACAGCGCCAGTAGGCCGCCGAAAATAAAAAAATAGTTCCATCCCTGTAAGTTAACCAGGGTAAAGGTGCTGACCCCGTGGGTACTGGTAAACTGCATGTTCCAGGTAAAGCGGTGGCTGGCAAAAAAATCAGCGAGCAGGCCGCCCGTGAGCGGCGCAATAGTAGAAAAAAGTGCGACAAACATATTTTTAACAGACAGGTAGGCGATAGCCTCATTTTTCGAGGCAAGTTTTAATCCGATATTGCTTAAGGCCAGGTTGATACCGGCAGCTGACCAGCCGCTGATCAGATAAACAGGGATCAACAGGCTGAGTGCGCCGAGCCTGCCGGAAGGCATTGCCACAAAGGCAAATAACAAGATACAAAAAGTATATAAGGGGGCGCAGATGCTGATAATCGTTTTGTTACTGAAGCGGTCGGTATACTGCCCCCATAGCTTATAGGATAAAATGCCGCTCAGCTGGCTTAAAATACCCAGGAAAATAACATAAGATAAAGGCAAGCCCATTGTTTTTAGTAAATAGACCGAAAAAAACGGCGTAGCCAGGTTCAGGGCAAAAGCCCACCATGAATTAAAGACCAGCAGATTCTTAAAATTCCGGTTCCTTAATGGTAATGCAAATAACGTAAGCAGCTTACTGTTTATTTTTTTGGCACGTGGCTCCGGCGTGCGTAATAGAAAACCTACACTTAATAAACCAAGACCTCCACCGATCAGGAACAGCATATGATAGGTAATGATTTCGTCAGCCGGGTAATGTACTTTGACATAATCAATTCCAAGCGCCGTTGCCAGGCTTAATGTTACGTTCAGCGTTTGCGACATGCGGGTGCGCCTGGAAAAAAAAACGCCCAGTTGTTTATCCGGTACGAGGTCTTTCACCCATGAGTTCCAGCTGGCGCCGGCGATATCACCGAAAATGTGCTGAAAAAAAAGCAGCAAGAAGAGTACCTCTACACTGGTGCCGCCGGTAAATAAAAAGGGCAGCAGGCCGATTGTAATAATGGGCAAACGTGCGAGTAGGTTAAATAAAGCAGTGATGCCTCTGCGATTGTTAAACCGCTGCACCAGCCAGATCGCAATTAACTGAAAGATGGTGGTAAACGTTGGTAACGCTGCAAATAAACCCAGCTGAAAATTGGAGGCGCCCAAACGGATAGCCATTGCTGTCAGAATAGTGCCGCTGGTAAAGACCACCATAGCTTCTGCTGTTACGCCGTCAGCGATCACCAGTTTCAGGCCTGTTTGGATCTGTGCAGGTGTTAAGGATCTTGAAGGGCGCAAATTTAGCATATCGGATCAGCTTGCTTTTGAAAAACGACAAAACCGGGAAAAAGGTTTAAAATTTATCATTTATTTCCATGCGTCCGTAATACCAACGAGGCAGATATGGTTAACCGGTCGACAAACAAAATTTAAAAAGCGTGAAACCGTGTAAGAATAAGCTGGGCGCAAACGACTAAAGTCTACAAAAAGGGCACAAAATTTTGCATATCATCAGAATATTTCGTTAACACCGGCCGTTCCGACAGCTGTCTTAGCCTACCGCCGATAGCCGCTACCGACAAGCGGTAAACTACTTCCAGGCGGTTCAGCACGCTTTGCGGCATATCCGGGCACTGGGCCTGTTCGGGGGGGGGATGCGCGATACATGTGCCGCCGCAGCGTTTAATGGCATACATGCGGGAAGTTCCGTCATCCAGCAGACCGGCCAGGATAACGCCGATCACCCTCGAGCGGTAAGCCACCGCCGCTGAACGGAACAGTACACTTTTTCATAGGGTCGCCAGCAGGTTGATCAGCCCTGACATATCGGGCTGTTGTTCCAGATCTTTAACGATAGCGACCAATTGCTCTCTGAGCTCAGCGGGTATTATCCCATCGCTTAGCCGCCTGAACTTTTGTTCCGTATCTGCCCAGTTAAACGGCCGGGTAAAGAAACCGTGGTAATCGTCCTGCTCGCGGGTCAGTGTTTTGCCGTTCTTCAGTTTGATCTCCACCTTGGTTTTCATTTTGTCAGGGTAAGCGCGCGTATAAGGGTCGAGCACCCCGGCTACAACCAGCGGCTCATGCAGCGGGAAGCCCGTGCTGACCGTCACTTTATGCAATAGTTCCTGGACATCCTGGCGGGTGATCCGTTCGGCTTCATATTGTTGCGGGTAGATCTCCCCATCTAGTAGCAACACGGCGGCCGCGTAAAACAAGCTGTGATCGGCCTGCTCCTTACTTTCGACGATCTGCCGGTCGCCATAAGCGCCCGAACCGATAATATGGTAGGCCGTCAGGAAGGTTGTCAGTTCCACGCTTTCAATATCCTCAGCCATCAAATTATTCGCCTTTTTAAGTTCAGCCACCGCTTCCAGCGTAGCCTGGGCATGCACTTCGACATTATATTTCTTCAGCACGCAACGCGGGATCAGCTCAAACGTCTCTTTGGTCCAGTCATAATCCAGCTTCATGCCAAATACCTCGTCAAAACCTTTCGGACCCTCGAAGGACGCTACCGGCCCGGTCATCCCTTCACGCGCCAGGAAGGCGATATTCATACAATTGAGCGCGTCCATCGAGGAAGCGAAGCTTTTCCATTCATACGTGTAAGCCGCGCGGCTGGCCACCATCGGGCTGATCGAACTCCCGGTGATGCCTAAAGCATGCGCTGTTTGGTCCTCGTTCAGGCCGAATAAGCGGCAGATGCCGGCGGTCATGGAATAGCCCAGTAACAAGGTATGATCAATGCCTTCCTTCATGACCGGGATCTCCAATACCAGCCGGCATTCCAGCTGGTAAGCCACAGCCATAGCGGTCAAAAAGTCCCTGCCGGAAGTGGATTTGAATTGGGACGCCGCCAGCAGCGGGCCGATATTATCGCTCGGATGGCAGGTAGCCTCCTTTCCCATAAAGTTATCCATGAAGTCGGGGTAGCGGATCAGCGCCGTATAAAGCTGGGCCGCCCGGTCATAGGGCAATTGCACCAGCAGCGGCACTTTGCAGTTCCCGCCTTCAGCCATCACCTGGAGTTGCCGGACCAGTTTTGGATCGCGGGTCTGGTGCTCGCATAGATCATCGAACCCAGCGCATCTAATAAATGGCGCTTCAGCTGGTCAATGCCGGCTGCGCCAAGGTCGTCATATTGCGCATTCAGGGCAAAGCGCGCGATCTGGAAGTTCTGTAGTTCCTTTTCCATGTTTTATGGTTTTTGCTTTACATGCTTCGTCTTTTTTTTCATCCCTCGCGAACGCCGTCATCCACAACCGTGCCGTCGGCTAATAACTGACAGAAGGATCACTCCACGTCGGCGGCGGCCTCGTTCACATAATTCTCGGCAACTCGGGTGAGCAGGGAGTCGGCATTCTTCTCTTCTGCCAATGTTTCGTCAAACAGGCTTTGCGCTTCGCTAAAGCCGAGCGTGCCGGCCAGGGTGCGCAGTGTGCCATAAGAAGCGATCTCATAGTGCTCTACTTTTTGTGCGGCGGAGATAATCGCCACATCCCTCACTTCCGTAACTTTGTCGGTATCCGACAGGAGTTCCGTCGCTTCGGCTAATAAGCCTTCCATCGCCAGGCATTTTTTGGCTGAGGCTTTTTGACCGATCGATTCAAATACACTTTCGAGGCGGGTCACATGGGTTTTCGTTTCTTTCAGGTGCGTGGTAATGGTCTGTTTCAGGTCTTCCGAAGTCGCGCCCTTAATGAGCTTTGGCAGTGCGGCAGCTAAATGTTTTTCAGCCCAGTAAATATCCTTGATCTCGTCAAGGAATAGTTCTTTTAAAGCGCTTTCGGCTTCGGGCGTACGGCTGGCAGCTCCGGCGGCCGAACTTTTGTTTGTTTTTGTAGGCATAATAGCAGATTTGATGATGAATATATACTGTCATTTTAAAAGCAATTGTTGTTCCAAACTAAGCTGGTTTTCTGATGGCGCTGATCTCTCCATTACGCTCCATGTAAACTTTTTCAATGGCTTGCAGGTCCTCGGTTAAAGCCGACTTTTTCCTGACATACCAGGCATGCCCGCCAAGGATCGCCAGGAGCAAGAGCAGGGCGATCAGTAATGCCCCTAAAAATTTCCAGCCCTCTTTTTTCATACGGCTTATTTCCAGTCAATCGTCACGACACTATTTCCCGGCAGCGAAAATTCCAGGTGCCCTTCTTTGGTCGCAGTGCCTGTCAGCCATTGTTTTGTGCCTTGTACGTTGACCCTAACATCGGGCATTGTGCCTTCAGCGGTCTTCACCAGCAGCAGCCGGCAGTTCAGCCGCGGATCGCCCGCCAGCTGAAATTTGGCCGGATGATGTTTTTTCGCCGAGAAGCCGTAGGTTGGGTAATCCGTATAGATCATGAAGGGCTGACCCTCCGCCTGCATAAAATGCCGCGGCATGATCCCGAAGGCATTACCGGCACCATAAACTTCCTGGCCGACCTCGCCCGACTGCTCCCAGCCGTCATGCAGGTCTTCCAGCGCGATCCAAAGGTTCGCATCGACCTCGCCGGTCTTCGGCTTTTCCTTGAGCATTTCCTTAGGCAGCATGGGCGGGTAATAGTAAACCGCCCGGTCGACCAGGTAGCGGATATACTCCGCGATCAGTAGTCTGGCCGATGGCAGGATCTCCTGGCCTTCGGCGTGGCGCAGGTAATCATGGAAAGCGCAGAACACTTCCTGCTCCTCGTAAACCGCCGCATACGGCGCATCACTCAGCGGGAACAAAGTAAAAAATGACGGGAAGTTCTTGCCGTAGCCGTAATTACAATCCCATAACCTCACGTTTTTGAAGATATTCGCCAGGCACAAATAACTCAGTTCTTTGTATTCCTCCTTAGCGGTGATCTTAAAAAGCCTGAGCAGGGCACCGGCCGCAAAGGCGGTATTATTGGCCTGGTAAAGCAGGCTGAAGCCCAGCCCTCGCAGCTTTTTAGCCGCTTTTTCGGCTTCGGCCAAGTAGCGCTTTTCCTTCGTCAGCTCCCAGGCCTGCAGCATGACATGGGCATAAAGGCCGGGCACATCTTTTTCGCCGCCCTTGCCGGGCGCTGTTTCCGCTTTGACCACTTCCAGCGTATCCATTTTGTAAAAAACCGGCCACTCATGGTTAAAGTGATGCGCCACCTTAATAGAAAATTCCAGCGAATCCAGAAATAATTTTTTGGCTGCCTCGTCGCCTTTCAGCGCCAGCCGGGACAAATTCAGTAAAGGGTGGTGCAGGTACCAGGCGTCCATGACCAGCGGCTGCTTTTGTTCTTCGTCGCCTTCCAGGCTGTCCGCCGCTTTAGGATGCCAGCGCATGATCGTGCCGTACTTTTCATCATAAAAAGCCGGCAGGCCTTTCTTGATCTTTTCCATCACCTGCAGCTGGGAGTCGTTCCATTCGACGTAGTCCAGCAGTGGTAACAAGATCGCCAACTGTACCATGATCTCCGGCGGCGTGGCATAGTCGCAGACATACGCGTTAAAATAATGGTTGCCATCCACTTGGGACCAGCAGCCGGGACTATCCTGCAGATCGAACAGGCCCTTGTCCAGGATCTCCGGCCAGGGCTGATAGTTGGTGTCCGGTTTCGGCAGCACCAGGTAAATAGCCGCGAGCAGGTCCAGGTATTGGCGCACTATAGCCGGCTCATCTTTCGGTACCTTTTCCTCGAACGCAATAAAAGCATCATTCAAGATATATGTCTGGCCGGCTTCCAGTGGTTTATTTTTGATCGTCGGCGGCAAAGCGAAGCCGATCTCCGGCCATTCGCCGCCGACAGTTTCCCCTGCTGAAGTTTCGGTCTGCTGGTTATAATCAGCCAGGGCCGTCAGGTTCTGTAAATAGAAAATCGACCCGGCCTTGCCTTGCCGGAAATAGAGCTGTCCCGAACGGGTTCCGGTCTGCTTCACGTATACCTCACCGTCATCGTCAAGCGATACAATATCGCGCGGCCAGTAAGGGAATAAGACCGGCGCGGCTGTTTTTAAAGTGGTCGTCAGGCGCAGTACCGGATTATTTTCTGTCGGCAACTGCACATTAACCTCATATTCGCCCATTAAAGAGGCGATGCGAAAAGTAACATTGCCGTCTTTTTCCAACACCTTGTTTACAGCTATCGGGTCATTGGGCGAATATACCAGGCGAAAAGCCGTGCGGTTTGCTTTAGCCCAGGAAACAACCAGCCAGCAGGAGTCATCCAGCACATGTACTTTAAAGGAATAAGCAGCCGCCTCCTGTTCAAAAACAGTGGTCAGGTCAGGGCCTTTCAATTTTGCTTTGATATTCAAAAACCAGACAGATATCGGATCCATATAAGAATGATTAATAGTTGTGAACGCTTTCCCTAAACGGTAGCAGATTAACTATTTAGAGTTAATTTTTGTTTGTAATATTTCTCTAAGCAATATTTAATTAATTGAAAACATAATTTAGCCCGATAGGTTTTATAGTTATACTCATCGATCACCATAAAATCTACGACTATGTTTCACCACGTAAAAGACTTACAATTCAACGCCAGGGTATCGCGCCCTGATCCGCGTTTTGCTAATTTATTGCTGGAGCAGTTCGGCGGCGAGAACGGCGAACTGGCAGCGGCTATGCAGTACTTCACCCAGGCCTTCGGCGCGAAGGTGCCGCACCCAGATAAATACGATATGCTGATGGATATCGCGACCGAGGAATTCAGCCACCTCGAAATTGTCGGCGCTACTATACAGATGTTGTTAAAAGGGGTCAACGGCGAATTAAAAGACGCCGCCGATCAGTCTGAGATCATGCAGGTTATGAATGGCAAAGCGGCGAAGGAAAGCATTATCCACCAGGCGTTGACCGCTAATCCGCAGTTCGGTATCATTACCGGCGGTGGAGTTACCCCACGCAATAGCCAGGGTATTCCCTGGTGCGCTTCCTATATACATTCCAATGGCGACCTGACCGTTGATCTGCGTAGCAACCTGGCTTCGGAATCAAGAGCCAAATTGGTTTACGAGCACCTGATGAAATTCACGGATGATCCGTATATCCACGAAACGCTATCCTTCCTGATGACGCGTGAGGTCGCGCATTATAAAATGTTTGAGGCGGCCTTATTGTCGATCCCCAATAATTTTCCTCCCGGCGTTCTGGCGGCAGACCCGAGGTTTACGCAACAAGCCTTCAATCTATCCGACGGGCAAACCGTCCGCGGACCCTGGAATGAAGGCGAAATGCCAGGTACCGGTTTGAACTTTGAATATATAGCCGATCCGATCAGCTATGTCAAAGAGACACAGGGACTGTCGGTAGAAACTAAAGCCTTCGATAAGCAGCTGGCCGCTACGGAAAAGCTCAACAAGAAAATGAGCGATGTCAAGAGCGAAGAAGTAAAGAGCGCAGAACCGGAAGGCGTGGCGCAATGGAGCACTTACGACACCGAGATAAAATAAGTCAGCGATGGATGAGCACTTATTTCTAAAAGGGCAGCGTGTTATTACACCGGAAGGTGAAGGCGAAGTCGTGGATGCCATCGGGGATCATATTGAGGTAAAACTCGACAAGGGCGAAACCCAGACTTTTCCTTCCGCTGACCTGACCGATAATAATGATGCCGGTTAAACAAAACTTAATACAAAAACCAATAGCCTATGTTAGCCATGAACTACCGCGGACCATATCGCATCCGCACCGTAGAAAAACCTATGCCGGAGATCCTGCATCCGGAAGATGCCATTGTCCGGGTGACCCGGAGCTGCATCTGTGGTTCCGACCTGCACTTATACCACGGCATGGTGCCCGACACCCGCGTCGGGTCGACCTTTGGCCATGAGTTCACGGGCATCGTCGAAGAGGTCGGCCCGCTGGTGCAAAAACTGAAAGTCGGCGACCAGGTACTGGTGCCGTTTAATGTCGCCTGCGGCAAATGTAATTTTTGCAAGCAGGGACTCTTCGGCAATTGTCATGAATCCAACCCGATGGCCACCGCGGTCGGCGGTATTTTCGGTTACTCGCACACCGCCGGCGGTTTTGATGGTGGCCAGGCGGAATATGTGCGCGTGCCCTATGCCGATGTCGGCCCGACAGTGATCCCGCCGGATATGGACCCGGATGACGCGGTCCTGCTGACCGATGTGGTACCGACCGGCTACCAGGCTGCCGAAATGGGCGGGATCAAAGAAGGCGATACGGTCGTGGTATTTGGCGCCGGACCCATCGGCATTATGGCCGCCCGCTGCGCCTGGTTCTTCGGGCCTTCACGTGTCATTATCATTGACCATATCGATTACCGGCTCGAGTTCGCCAAAAATTACGCGAAGTGCGAGGCTTATAATTTCAAGGACATGGCCGACCCGGTGGTGTTCCTGAAGAAAGCCACTGACTGGTATGGCGCGGATGTCTGTATTGATTGTGTCGGCTGCGAAGCAGAAGGGAATACCCTGCAAACCTTCAGCGGTCGCGTTTCTTTACTGCAGGCCGGCGCGGCGACCGCTTTACAATGGGCAATCAATTCCGTAAAGAAAGGTGGCATCGTTTCGGTGGTCGGCGTTTACGGACCACCGTTTAACCTGGTGCCTTTTGGCAATATCGTTAATAAAGGTATCACTATCCGTGCTAACCAGGCCTCGGTTAAAAGACTGCTGCCGAAACTGATCGACCACGTACAGTCTGGCCGCTTAGATCCTAAAGGGTTGATCACACACCGTATCCCCTTAGCGGAAGTTTCAGATGCTTACCGACTATTTTCGTCGAAACTGGACAATTGTATTAAAACCGTATTGATCCCATGAAAAACAACGAAGACTATAAAAAAATCCCCGGCTGGGGCATGGATGCCGACACCGAGAATGAACCGACCTACCCGATGAAGAACTATACCGGGGACGATCATCACCGGATCAACTATGAGCGCTCCGAACAGCAGCCGCAGGATGTGGAGATCTTAATGTCCACTGAACGGCCGGCGATCACCCGCGTATTCGGCACATCGGTACCGCCGTCGGGCCTTAGCGGTAAGATCAGGCGCTACGCTTTCCAGCACAGCGAGGACCGTTACCGGCACTGGATCCCCCTGATCCTGGCGGACCGTATCAATGTGTTCGAAGGACTGATCGGCGATATCAGTGAAGGACAATTCCCGAACATGATCAAAGAACGCGGCCTGGCCATGGAATGGAAATATAACCGGGCAGGCCTGCTCAAAAAAGCCGCCACGGCAGCGGTGATCGGGGCTGTCCTGTTTACCTGTCTGCGGAGAAAAAAATAAGTCAATCACCAAACAATAGCAATATCAAACCTATGGAAATCTCAGAAAAAGTAGTTGATGTGATCAATGATCTCATCAAGATCAACAATGACCGGGTGGCCGGCTTTGAAAAAGCGGGCACCGACCTGGAAGAAGACAACAAGTATTTGGTCGCCATTTTTAACAAACTGGCTGGTGAAAGTCAGCAGTATGGAGTGGAACTGACCGCGATCGCAGCGCAATATGGCGAAGCGGCCGACGGTACCAGTACCTCCGGCGACCTGCACCGCGCCTGGATCGACATCAAAGCCACCTTTACCGGCAGCGATTTGCTGGCGATCCTTAGCGAATGTGAGCGCGGCGAAGATGCGGCAAAATCCGCTTACCGCGATGCGCTGGGTCCGGAAAACGAGCTGAGTCCCGAACTGGTCAATATTTTACAAAGGCAACAGCGAGGCATCACCGAAGGCCACGACCTGATCAAATCCTTACGCGACCAGGTGGAAACTAGCGGTGATCGTCAGGATGATCAGGGCGAACAGGCGCCGGGGTACCCCATCACTAGCGGAACGGTCAACCCGGCAACGCAGGGTTTTGCGGCACAACCGTCTTTTGAAGGCGCGGCCGGGGAATATGATCAAACGAAATACGCGCCGGAACCCGAAAGTATCGAACAGGAAGAAGCCTGGCAGGAAGAGCAAGCCATTTCAACGGGCAATTCGAAACTGATGGAATTTTTTGTCGATGAACTGAAAGACCTGCTTTGGGCCGAACGCGAACTGGTAGAAACCCTGCCCGATATGGCCGAGGCCGCAACCTCGCAGGAACTGAAGACCGCATTTACCAATCACCTGGCGGAAACCCAAACGCATGTGAGCCGCCTGGAGCAGATCTTCGCCATCCTTGGCCTGGAACCGGAAACGACCACCTGTGATGCCATGTCGGGTATCATCGATGAAGGCGACGGCATCATCAGCGATACCGAAGAAGGCACCGCGCAGCGTGATGTAGGCCTGATCTTCGCCGGGCAAAAAGCCGAGCATTACGAGATCGCCTCGTACGGCGGGATGATCAGCCTGGCTAAAACACTTGGTTATTACGAGATCGCGGAGCTGTTGGTATTAACCATCGATGAAGAAAAAACGGCTGACGCTTTATTGACCCAGATCGCGGAGAACCATGTGAATTACGAGGCCAGCACCGAAGCAGCAGATTAAACAGCAAACCCAACACGCTGCCGGTATCGGTCAGCGGGTTGTTGTCCCGTTAAAGCTATGGAATGGCATATCGGATGTTCCGGATTTCATTATAAGCACTGGAAAGGAACCTTCTATCCGGAGGGCCTGCCGCAGAAAAAGTGGTTTGGTTTCTATGCGCAGCATTTTAATACGCTGGAACTCAACGTAACTTTTTACCGGTTTCCACGGCTGCCGGTGCTTCGGAACTGGTATGACCAGGCTCCCGACAGTTTCCGGTTTTCGGTCAAAGCGCCAAAAGCGATCACGCATTTTAAACAATTTCACCATACGGTAGACATGATGAGTGATTTTTACGGTACCATCCGCGCGGGCCTGGAGCAAAAGCTGGGGCCGGTACTCTTCCAGCTGCCGCCACGCCTGCGTTATGAACCGGAACGTTTAGCGCGGATCTTAGACCAGTTGGATAACACTTTTGATAATGTCCTGGAGTTTCGTCATCCCAACTGGTGGCAGCCGGCAGTTTATGAACAGCTGGCGGCAAAGCAGGTCAGTTTCTGCGGCATGAGCCATCCGGAGCTGCCTGATGAGGTGGTGGTCAATTCACCTGTTGTATACTACCGGTTTCATGGCGTACCGGATCTGTACCGCTCGTCCTATAGCCGGGAGACCCTGCAGCGGGTGTTAAAAAGTGTCCGGGGCCAGGATGGGATCGAACATGCCTGGTTTTACTTTAATAATGACGCGGCCGTTGCCGCCATACCCAATGCGCAGCTTATGATGCAATTGACGCCATGAGCTTTTTCAAACCAAATTTATTTTATAATGTTATATCTGCAAATCAATCAACAAGTTATGAAAAAGATAAAAATTATGTTTGCGGCCGCTGCAATAGCCGGCGTGCTGCAGGCCTGTTCCGGCCACAAAGACAGCAAGGCCAGCGCGGATAGCGCGAATACGGCAGCAGCAGACACCGCTAAAAAAGACTCATCCATGGCCGTCGTCGATAAGGACGATGCCAAATTCGCCGTTGCCGCCGCAAACGGCGGAATGGCCGAAGTTGAACTGGGCCAGCTGGCCCAGCAAAAAGCGGCAAATCCCAAAGTCAAAGATTTCGGCGCCATGATGGTCACGGACCATACCAAAGCCAATGACGAAATGAAAGCTTTAGCAACCGCTAAAGGCATTACGCTGCCGGTAGCCATAAACACTGACGAACAGAAAATAAAAGACGATCTTTCGGCAAAAACCGGCGCTGATTTCGATAAAGCTTACGTCAGCAATATGATCGACGATCATAAAAAGGACATCAAGGAGTTTGAGGATGCTTCACAAAATTGTAAGGATGCTAACCTCAAAGCTTTTGCGGTAAAAACCCTGCCGACATTGAAAATGCACCTGGATGCGATCCAGAAAATCCACGACGGCATGAAATAAGAAAATGGGATGTTTAATTTTAAGAGAATCGCGCGGTTTCAGGCGGCCTTTTTTATGTTAAGGTTGTCAGACGAGTTTGCTTAATATTTCGCTGATAGAAAAGTGCGCGCCGCACACGAATTCATCGGCTGCGCCGTAATATATGGTTAGCCTGTCGCCATCCACTATATGGCCATTGGTAAACACCACATAGCCAAAAAAACCACTTAGCTCATAGGCTTCAGTAGGCACCATGATGGGTTCCGCAGTGCGTGAGCGCACTTTCGACGGATCGTTAATATCCATCAAAAAAGCGCCCAGGCAATATTGGTGTTCGGTGTTCGCGCCATGATAGATCTCCAGCCAGCCCTGTTCCGTGCGGATGGGTGCCGCACCCGCACCAACGCGGGCATTATCCCAATGGCCGGGCCGGGTTTTGATCAGGCATTGATGATTACCCCATTGCCGGCCATCCGATGACTCGGCTAACCAAATGTAGTTACCGCCAATTTCTTTGCTGCTTGGCCGGTGCAGACAGTAATATTTGCCATTGACCCTTTCTTCAAAAATAGCGCAGTCTTTATTGTGCGGCGGCAGGATCATGCCACCTGATTCAAAATGCTGCCAGTCCCTGGTCGTTTGCAACCCTACGCCTACGCCACTATCCGATACTGCCGTATAGGTCAAATAATAAGTATCGTCAATCTTGCTGACCCGGCAATCTTCTATGCCAAAGCGCTCCAGGTAGCCACGGCCGAAAAGCGAGCTATAACCTTGCGGCTCGGTAAAATGAATACCATCATCACTGGATAATAAACGCAGATGCGAGATCGTGGTCAGGTAACCCAATCCCTTATAGCTAATGATCCGCGCATCGGTAGCGATCAGATCCGGGTCGTTCAGCGGTACTTCAATGATCTCGGTATTCCCTGTAGCGTTCAGCGCCGGGAAAAAAATCACTCCTTCCTTTTGGACCGCACCTTCAGCGATCCTGACCAATAGCCAGATCTTACCGGCAAACCGGAAAACACCGGGATTAAGCAGGCTGATGATCTGTAAGCCGCCGCCGCTCGGCTGCAGATCCTTTGGCAGCAATAAGGGGTTTTCCGGGAAACGCTGGGCGATATCTTTCATGATCAATCGTTTAATAATTCCCGGGTCAGCATGTCGGCAGTCGCTTCGATGGTTTGATGAATGACATCTTCGCAGGAGCCCGAAAATACCTTGCGGAAGCTGGCCTCTTTATCCTTGATAAGGGCAAAGACAAACATCGTTCCTACCGGTTTCTCCGGCGTTTCGCTGCCGCCCGGCGTGGTCAGACCCGTTACCGTCACCTGGATATCCGAATCGATCAGCTCACGGAGCCGGTAAGCCATCTCGCGGGTCACCTCCATCGACTCCGGCGTAAATTCATCGATCAGCTCCTGCCGTACCTTTAGTAATTTGACTTTCAGGCCAGCGTCGTAGCAGGCGATACCGCCCATTAATACCTTTCCGGATTCTTCCGTAAGCGCAAATTCGGAACATAGCCAGCCTGCCGTCGCGCTTTCCGCGAAAGCGACCGTCAGGCCTTTCCCGGCCATCAGTTTGCTGCAAATGCTGATCTTGCTTTCTGCCATGGGAACATAAATACTTAGGCGTTTTCCTGTTTTTCCGTCACCGCTGACAGGAACTGTTTCTTTAAATCCGTCAAATGCTCAGCCAAATCAGGGAATTGCTCGTTAAAATGCCCGGCAAGCTTTCCGCACAGCTTTTCACCTTCTTCCGTAGTCAGTAAATAAGCCAGGCCGACAGTCACGGCAGCTCCGGCAATAATGGGTATCAACACGTTGCTTTTCATATGGTGTTAACAAGTAGCGCTTAAAATAGTTTCCGGCTGACTGTCCTGAAAATTGCCCTATGTGCTTTTTTTTGCTACAGTATCTTCCTGTAAAACAAGTCTGGAGCCGAGGATTTAAGGCTGGTATCTAATTTGTATGGCCATCGTAGTAGTCACCATAAAAACATCAAGTCATGAGATCAATTTTGTACATCATCGCTGTTATCCTCATCATCGGATGGGCTATCGGCACCTTTGCGTATGCCGCAGGCGGCTTAATTCATATCCTGTTAGTGATTGCCGTCATCGCTTTGATCATGGGTTTCCTGAGAAAAGATACGACAGCCGTATAAATCGTCCAGACCGCTACTATGAAAATGATCCAAAATATCATCGGCGGACTGGCCGGAGCCATTGCGCTCAATGTCCTTCACCAAACTGCCAAACAATTTGATCACGAAGCGCCCCGCGTCGACCTGGTCGGCGAGGAAGCTTTGACCAAAGGCATGGAGGCCCTGGGTCTGAGGCCGCCCACCGGCAATGCACTTTTTGGCGCAACCCTGGCTGGCGATATTATCAGCAATGGCTTTTATTACAGCACCATTGGTTTCGGAAAGAACAAGCATTTACTCCTCCGCGGGGCAGCAGTTGGACTGGTAGCGGGCGTTGGTGCCGTAACGCTTACCGAACCATTGGGCCTAAGTGATGCGCCGGTCACCCGCACGCATAAAACTAAATTTCTCACCGTGGCCTGGTATACCTTCGGCGGTTTAGTAGCCGGCGCGGTGGTCAAATCCTTACGTAAATAAAATGCAACCTATTTATTTTGAAGTAGCGGATCACTTGCCGCTGATGATCGTGCCGGATGCCGATGCGCATATGGACGGCCACCCGGTGCTGACCTACAGCTATGCGATCTACAAGAATCCCCATCATGGCGGAGACCATTTCACCAATACCGACCGACTGTTAACACCGGACAAGAAAACCGACCCTGATTACCTTGGCACACTGACCTTTGAACAACCCGGCCGGCTATTTTCCTATGAAGCGGATGGGCGCGAAGAATTGCCCGGCGACGTGATTCAGGAGGTGATTGAGCAGATCACGCATTACCGGGAGAACCCAAACTTATGGGCCTTGTAAGGGGATGGAACTCGCGGAGATCGTTACGGGCGATTTTTGACGCGCCGGTGGTCCGGCAATTTTCATCCTTTACCGGCGAAATGGTCAGCGAGATCGGGATTTTCCGGGCCTCTTTTCGCCATTTTGACCGTCTCATGATGATCGATCTTTTTCCCGTAGCGGATGTCACGAATGATCATATCTCCTCCGAAAGGAGCGCCGGGGGATCAGGAGGCTGATATTTTACCCCGCGCACCCGGTACTGCAAACCGATGAACAGATCAGTGATGCCCTGCTTCAGTTACGCACACAATGCGAAACAGGAAATGGGCAGCCCGGATCAACTTTAAGCTTCGCTCTTCCATGCGCTTTAGCAGCCACCGGGAGCCGATCCCGTTTTCGCGGCAGTATTTCAGAAATGTTTCAAAGTGAAAATGATGAGGGACACTGCTGTTGTTCAAAATACCTATCGTAAGAATCTTTCAGGTGGAGGAGGCTGCCTTTTGTTAGGCGGTTTCTTTAAACTGCCGCAGTTCTTCAAAAAGTTCAATCACTTTTTTCTGAAGCTCGATTACTTCCATTTCTCTTATCGCGAGCTTTTTGTTTACAGTCTCTAATAAAGTAACTTTATCATCGAGCTTAGCTTCTCCTATAGACAGGAGTTGCACGGTTGTGATTTTGAACAACCCTGCAATTTGTTCCAATCTCGAAAGGTTTACATCGGTGATTCCGGTTTCTATTTTCGAATAGGCAGGAATGGAAATATCGAGCTGCTTCGATACGATTTCTTGGCTCCAGCCTTTTTCATGGCGTAAGAGCCGTATGTTCTGTCCGAGTGTTTTCATTAATTGTAATTTGCGCTGCTTTACTGCGCCCTGTTTACGATAGAACAGTGTTTTTTGTTTTTTATTTTTAACTATTGAAAAACGTACCTGTAAGCACAGATAATCTGTATTCAACTATTTTGAAGATAACCAAGATCATAGGTAAAACTTATATTTTATACGAATGGGGAGATGTTTGATGTCCAAAATGAATCGACTTTTCGAGATGGTGTCCCGTTTCATGGGACACAGCAGTAAGCTGATTTTGGATTCACTTTATTTAAATCACGAAATGTTGTCCTAGGATTTTCGATTATGGTAAAATCAATGTCTCTCATGAGGACAGGTTGAGTTCTACAACTATCCATTTTGTTTAAATCAGGGGTTCAATATCAGTAATATACAAGAATTTAGTATGCCTGATAAGATGCTTCTTTTGTGGACATTTTTTTAGTTTTGCGATTCGATAATGGAGATCTTCCATCATTGTGATAAGGTTTAGGTTGAAAAGTTCGGCAGCGAGTGCTCGGAACTTTCGTTTATATCAGCGAACCAGTATCGACACAAACACCCTTCGGCTTGTTCGCGTAAATTTACGAGACTTTTTTATTTCGATTTTCATAAATAGCTACATTAATCTTAAATAAGATTCAATTGATTTAAGTTCATTTCGACATTAAAATCACCATCCACTCATTCAAAATAGTTGTAAAAAAAGGAAACATACGGAGGTATTCTTTGTAATATATTAGTAGTTAATGTATTTAATTTATTACTAAATCAATCGCTATGATCATCAAAACCAAAACTTCTGTTTCCCAGAAATTACTGCTCTATAAGGTTTGCATCGCATTTTTATTAGTCGGCTGCTTCGCCGCCTGTAACGGTGGAAATAAGGATAGCAAAGGAAAGGCTGACAGCGTGAATAAATTTTACGATTCGCTTAACAATAAAAAGGGTGAACGAGGCGACCGTGAAGTAAGCGGGCCCGACGCAAAATTCGCAGTCGAAGCGGCGGATGGCGGGCTGGCGGAAGTGGAACTGGCAGAACTTGCTTTGCAAAAATCTGCTAATAGAGACGTGAAAGCTTTTGCTAGTATGATGATAAAAGATCATTCAAAAGCTAACGAAGAGCTGAAGGCTATTGCTAAGGCTAAAAGAGTCGCTTTGCCTTCATCATTGGGGACGGAGGAACAGGGGATCAAAACGCAGTTAGCTGGTAAAACGCAGTCGCAATTTGATGAAGCATATGTTGAAGCAATGGTTAAAGATCACGAAAAAGACATCAAGGTTTTTCAGGATGCAAGGAAACTTGTTCATTACCCAGAAATGAGTGGTTTCATAGATAAGACGCTACCTGTACTTAAAATGCATTATGAGGCAATTCTAAAGTTGCAGGGCGATCTAAAATAAGCTTGTTCCCTGCGTGATGTTACGACTTACCTCCTTACATACGAATATATATATCAATAATAAATTAAACAAATGGCGGAAACGAATAACCAGGCCCCTGGCCAGCAAAATTATCCAAAGAAAGAACCGGTAGAACTTGAGTCGGCTCAAAGCGGTGACGAAATTGTGGCAGGTGCGAATCAGACTGATCAATTGGAGAAATTCAAGGAGAACAACCAGCAGGAAGATAGGCAGGCTGATCAGCCTGCGAATAGCAATCGCGACCCGACTCAACGCGGCAGGAGGTAATAGAGTTAACATGTTCGCACCCCTTGGATGGTTAATTTATCAAACGAGTTCAACTTCGTCAAGTTCTTATTTTCAAATGGCCAAACCTTATGAAAGGGAAATCTTGGCTTTATTCAGTTCATTTATCTTTTGTTTGTCCTGTAACCAGCAAATTGCCGTTCTCAATAGGGATGCGTGGTATAAGCACCTACGTATCTATAATCTATTGATTATCAGGTAAAATTTGATTTTGCGTGGAAGACTTTGCGTTCTCCATGTTTAAATCATCTCCTATTTGCGTTTTTAATCAAATAAAATTCTACAAATCTCTGCTAAAACTCTGGCATTAACTCCGACAAAACTCTGCCAATAACACTGGAAAACTCTGGCGAAATGTAGTAATAAAAGAGTTTAAAAGGCCATGGAGATTACCCTATTCTCTATGATTTAAGAAATGTTGAAAATTGCTATGCGTATTTTGTTGTGCTTGTGTTGTAAAGAAACAATACATCGGAAATACTAAAACCAGCCTTTCCCGGCGGTGGCCAAAGCAGGCGTAGCTGTTATGCTAACATTAAAAATCGGCAGTTCTCGAGTGTTAAATATTGCTTTTACTAATTTAATCACTTTTTGAATTTTTGTAATTTACCCAAAGGTCATCACTTAAAAATACGCAAATTTATTGAAATAAATTTAACTTTTAAGAAACAAACCATTCCAGTCCCTTGTTAAACAAGTACCAAATAAATTGCTACATTATGGAAAATAACACAGGGACATCGTCCAACCGTGACGATCAGAACCAAGGAAGTGGTTCACAAAATCAAAATGCTCAACAGGGCAATCAGCAAGATTCAAGCCGCAGCGGTAACCAGGAACAGCAATCCAATGCAGAACAGGGGAACGCCGGACAAAACCAACAGCAAGTCCATCAACAGGAACAGCAAGCTTCCAATCAAGGCCAGGGTAATTCCGGCAACGGTGGTTCGCAGGGACGAGACCGGAATTCAGGCCAAAACCAACAGCAAGGTAACCAGCAGGAACAGCAGTCGGACGATCAATCCGGCTACCGTGACCGGGAAGCCTTGCGCAGCGACTCCGGTTTACAAAACGATGATTTAGGCTCGGAAAACGACGACCTCAACGATGCCGGCAGTACTGAAGACACGCAAATTTAATTTAGAACCATGACAAAGCCACGTTCCCCGTGGCTTTGTCATTTTAAAAATTCAATATATGGTAACAAAAGGCGCAAAAGTAGGAAGACATTTGGTATCCGAGCAGCCAAATGAATCAGCTTAGCGCTTTCCTGATTTCGGGAGCAAACGGCACGATCACAGCGTAATTATAATCGATCCGTCCGTGCAAGTTCTTTGAAATAGGCTAGCTCATTTTGGGTGTAAAATTACCGTTAAAGAAAGATTTTATCTTTTGATAGCATTTTCCGCACTGATTTGTTGAAACGATGAACTAAAAGAATGATATGGCAAAGGAACAAAATCAGGCAGGCCTAAAAATGAATGCAGGTGAATTACCGGCATCAGGGGAGGAAATCATAAAAGGTGCGCGTAATGAGGACGAACTCGATAAAATGCGCGAAGCGGCAATGCTTACACCGGATGATCGGGGCGCCCTGAATGAGATCCGTGCTGCCGATGATCCGGACGAGCCGGACCCGGAAGAAGGTTATCAGCCAACCAACAAGCCTGGCAGGACGAAACCCAAACTAAGGACCATGAAAATGCCAGACAGCCTAAATGAAAAAGCTAATGCGTCTGCACTGGATATACTACTCAGGGTGAAAAGTTCCGCTCTTGTCAAAAACAAACGAAATATTCAGGCAAGGGCTCATCTTCCGCTGACAGTTGCCAAAGGCTTTTATTAGGCAATGATATCGACGAAATGCTGATTGCTGTCATTTCCACAGCTATCGACACCCAGGAATAAAACCTTGCTACCATGCCGGAACAAACCATAGAACTTTCTGAGATCATTAAGCGGCGGATAACCAGCGAAGGGCCGGTTTCCTTCCACGATTTTATGGAAATGGCACTATATTATCCAGGGTTAGGTTACTATAACAGGCCGGATGATCAGATTGGTCAAACGGGTGATTTTTATACCAGTTCCAGCCTCAGTTCTATCTTTGGCGCCTTGATCGGCAAACAACTGGAAGAAATGTGGCATTTAACCGGCAAGGGAGAATTTACCATAGTCGAATATGGCGCGGGTACAGGCCTGCTTTGCAGGGATATTTTAGGCTATCTGAAAAATAATCCGGCCTTATATGACCAGCTTCATTACGCCATCATCGAGAAAAGCGCTTCGATGCGGGAACGGCAAAAGAAACATTTAATGGAAAAAGTCAGCTGGCATAATTCCGTTCAGGAGCTTGACCCGGTTACGGGATGTATCCTGTCCAATGAACTGATAGATAATTTCGCCGTTCACCAGGTCGTGATGGAAGAAAACCTGATGGAGGTCTTTGTCGACGTGCAGGATGGTTTTGTGGAAGTGCTTCGTCCCGCGGATCAAAAACTGAAGGATTACCTGGCTGAATTTAATATCAGCCTACCGAAAGGTTTTCGCACCGAGATCAACCTGGAGGCCCGAGATTGGCTCACAGGCGCCGCTGCCACCTTACGGAAAGGATTTATCCTGACGATCGACTATGGCTATTCCGCTGAAAATTATTATCATAAGAACCGCAGCAAGGGAACTTTGCTCTGCTATCACCAGCACCGCGTGAACGATCAGCCCTATCAGCATATCGGCCAGCAGGACATCACCTGCCATGTAAACTTTTCGGCCTTGTGCCGCTGGGGGCACCAGAATGGTTTGTCCTGCTGCGGGCTGGCCAGCCAGGCCCAGTTCTTGTTGTCGCTCGGTTTCCATAACCAGCTGAAAAAAAGCTGCACCGCGGAAGAAGATGTGCTGCAGCTCGCGATGGCGCAGGCCCGTCTGACCCATACGCTTTTAGTTGATATGGGAACCAAGTTTAAAGTCCTCATTCAGCAAAAAGGATTCCCGGAACGGCCCGTGCTCTCAGGTGTGAATCTCGCTTAACCGTCTGTTCCTGTCACCGGCAACAGGTGCGTTAATTTAGAAAGTAATAGCTTGAGCTGGCTGATGTGCCTATCCATCGCAGCGACCTGTTCCCGCTTACCATTTGCCGCTGCTATCTGCCCTGCCTCGGCTGCATGACCGGCCACGAGCAATAACAAGTTATGACGCTCGTCAAGTATCCGGATAGATGCCCAGACTTCGAGGTGCAGCCCCTGTATATCATGTAGTAATTGTATACACATGGCCCGTATGGCAACGGTAACGGTGTGCCGGGTCATTTTTGATCGCGTATAATCCGCCGTTAAGGGTACCATATAATCCGGTTGCTTTTTTTTCCGGCATCAATAAGTGTTTGGTGCTGGAAATTGGTTGCCGCCATCCTCCGGACCCTGTAAATAGCATAACTGGAGGCCAAAACAGGGTAACCATCCTTAAGGGCGGAGGACTCAAGTACTACCATCAACGGTAAGTGGTGATCAATCTTTACATAATTCGGTGCATGTTCCTCCTTATTTCATGGTTCTTAATCTTAAAGCCCGCATCAGAATCATCCTGCAGTTCCTTTGCCGGGTACATCTTTTGTTTTTCGTTTTGCAGCCGGATAGTTACTTGGTCTCCGATTAAGTCAACAACCAATCCTTTACCAAAAGGGATGATGACCTTTTATATGTGCGGTGCCTTGAGCATAGGCTGTTTTAAATAGTTCCAACTAACCGCCTTTATAATGTTGGTTTAAAAAATAATATCTTTTTTTATGAATAATTACAACAGGGGAGTAATTTAAGATTAGTTTTATGCCAAATACTATAAACCGGCGCTTCCAAAATCCCAGCCATAAGGTTCAAAGTTGTCTTGTGTTTTTGTTAAGCAGCTGTAAACTGGTTCGAGGGTCTACGATCATTGACGCATACATCATAAAAACGACAACGCATTTCCGCAGGGTACATGCGTCACCTTGACACCCGGCACTTTTTCTTTCAACCAGTTTAACATGTATTGCGAACCCGGTTCTTCACTGGCAATGTGTCCTAAAACAACCAGCGAGATTTTGTCGCCTTTTGCCCTGGCATCCCGAATATATTCGGCTGTTTCCCATTCCGATATTTCGCCGCAAATGAGTACATCGGGTTTTATTTCACCAATCGATTTAATTTGTTCATGACCGCCTGCCGCACCGGGTAACAACAACACCCTGCTGCACATTTGTTCCGGGTCACCAACAAATCGTACTTTTTCGATATGTAGCTTCGCCTTTACATGGACAACAAGATCTCTTATAGTTGTAACCGGTAAAGTAACGATTTCAGGGATTTTAGCGTCGGAGTATTTTTGCCATTCCAGTTGAGCCAGCACTGCTTTGGTAACGCCGTCGGGCGCCATGCTATGAATATAATCGTGATTACGCCAAACAGCTATGTTATGCTGCTTCAACAGATCGGCCTTGTATCGGTAAACATCATCATTTTTTAGCCAACCGGTCTTATCCTCGTGATTATAAAAGGTAGGTTCGTGCGCTATGATGAAGTTAGCGCCCATATCAATAGCCTTTCGGATCATATCGATAGTGGCGAACATAGTGGTCAATATGCCAGTAACTTTAATATCGCCATTGCCCGATTTTAAGGTGTCAACCGTACTGGCAAACGGCCCGCCCGGAACACCTTTTATAAATAAATCCATTATTTGTTGCACGGTATAACCATTATTAGGCGCAGCATTACTAAATAATGGAGAGGATAACAATACCCCGGCTCCAGCGATTGCGGAAGCATTATAAATAAATTTGCGCCGGCCATTGTCAGCAGGATCTTTTAGAGGCATTGTAGTTCAGTTTAAAGGTTATATTTACCGTAGTAATTCTTAGTTGCTATCTAGCTTTCCTTTGAATGACTGCCTGCCGGAGGTTCTTTGATCCTGTTTTCCTGAACAACATCAGAATTAAGCTCTTTGGTTTTTCTTTTTCTAAGAAGAAGAACGATAGCTACTATAACAAAGATCGCAGCCAAAATAAACAAAATTGGAAAAAACATAATGCCGTAGGGTTAATTGTTAATTATCAACAAGGTAGATGGCATTTGGTTTGTATTCCAACTCACCAATTCCAATTATTATCAAAAGTATTTTCATACCCAAAAACCAGCCATAGGTTAGTAATCTTAAATTTAAAATGACTAATTTCAATAACTTGAAGGTTGTTTAGACTATTATTTTACACCCAAATGGAATCCGGTTAACTTCAATAACTATATTCTTAGAATATCTCGTTACTGCCGAAATAAGGAATGAAAGGCACAAAATTGAGTTTACAAGAATTTATAATCATTCGGGTAAAATGATATTTACCGACAAAGAAAGCAGTAAAAACTATGAGGCTAATTTTGCGGTTAATGGTGAGCCGCTTTCTGCCAGAGTTTACATAACCATTGTACTCTTTAGTGCAAAATTTTATAAACTTGAAAACGGCGTATCAAAAGGTTCACATCTTATAACATCCAGGGCACAGGCGTTATATAAAAAAATTGAGGCTATTACGAGTATTAAATAAAGATTCTCGATTAAAATCGATTTAGTTTCTCACGTAGAACTTCTTACATTTATAGCAAAAGTAAAGTTATAGCGGCTTATAGTAAAAAAATATTTTTACTATAAGCCCCCTTGAATAATAAGATCTTAAAACTAACATTAAATGAAGGAATATCCTGGTAGCGGCAGTTTAATATAAAGACGGGATTCAAAACTCATTTAAGCCGATCCTCTGTAATTCTCAAATGGTAATACAAATTGTGGTAAAATCATCTCACCTTCGTACGAATCTTATCTCGATGAGCATTTTGCCGATGATGAACATAGTAGCTGTAGCTAATTAATAGTGCTACAGCAAAAATGGCAGTACCCAGAACAAGGACAATAACTTTTAAAAGCGTTATCTTTTGTGACCTCATTTTTATGATCTTAATATATTTTAATTGTCTTGACGGTAATACCGTCTCACGAGCGCTGCCAAAACGATAGCTGACAGCAAGACGATTCCCCACATAACGTATTTATCTCTGGAGCCGTATGCTTCTGCGGTTTGATGGTGTCCTTTAGCTTCTGTTTTTGAACTATCCCTTCCAATTCCCTGAGTACCACTTTTACCTCCAGTATCCTGAAGCATCTTTTTTTCTCCGCGGCCATTTAGATCAGCTGACTGATCATCTCCCGACGACCACTTTTTTTGCGAATTGGTCCTTTGTTCAGCAGAGTCTTGGCTAGATTGTGCCAATGCCGGAACACAGTTCATAAAACATATGCATATTAGCAACAGCAACATATTTCTCATTTTATTCATCATAATATTTGTTTCATCATTGTTTTCAAATCAATCAGATAATAGACAAAGAGTTGTCCTTAAGGTATGCCAGAATAACACCGCGTTACTGGAACCTATGATATCTACATTCTTATTTTTACTTTGTTTTGTTTAAATTAAAAATATATCCTTAAAGGATATATTGTTTCATTCCAGGGCTCTTCCGAAATTATCACGTATTTATCACGGTGATTTATAGTATTTATACTTATATCAAAAAGAGAATAAACTCCTACGTTTACTGCGGTCATTTTAACGTACCGCTGAGTTTGAACCAAAACATTTAATCAATGAGCCACTGTCTTAAGTATGGAAAATATACACGATTCGAGTTCACCCTTAATGACCATACCATCATTAAAAGTATTTATTTTGGAACATTTAAACCGCATTTACAGCGCCAAATCCCATCTGTCGGAACGCCTGCCGGAACTATTGGACCAGACCAGTTTCATGGATATACGAGAGCTGATTGTACAAGCTATGACCGATGTAAATAAACAGCTCACAAGAATGGATCGGATATATGAATTACTTGAAGTGGAGCACCATGTTGAAATATCAAAAGGAATGGTGGGAACGATGGAAGATGCATTCAGCCTAATTTATAAAACCAATTTTAATAGTTTGTTGAGAGACCTGTCTGTACTTTACTATCTACAGAACATCGAAGCTATAGAAATGGGCTCTTTTCAAGTACTGGAAGCTGCTGCACTTCAACTACCGGATCAACGGGCGAGTCAGCTCATCAGGGAATCTTATGAGGAAGCAAAGGCAGTAAGGGCACTATCATTACACCTGACAGTAAAGTATCTTAGCGATTAAATTACGGTCTCAGGGTAAGCGAGCTTACTTTTAAATCCCGTTAAGGCATGTCAAATCTAATAGATCCATTGTAAAAATCAATCACTAATCAAAGGTTTTGGACTCTTGCTAACTACGCCCTCATGAATATCCATTACCCTTCGTTACTTCGTTATCACCGCTAATTTCAATTACAGGCACCGTCGCTGCCAAACAATCTGTCAAAGCATTCATTGCATTCCTCCCTTATTGATTGAGGGAGTTCTGAATCGCTCCAATAACCAAATATCAACTTGGGGTAGCGGCAAGTAATTACCACGTGATTGGCAATAACGTCGTGCTCCTGTGTTTTTAAATGACCATGCCTGGACTCAAACCAGTAATAGTGACGCTTTTGAATTGCGATGAGTTCTTGAATAAAAGCATCCATCCGGGCTTCAAACTCTATTTCCGTTTTAAATTTCATGTGCAATCAGGACAATACAACCGGAACACGACGATCTCATGCGGTTTCATTTATAAATACTTTACTACTAATTTTCTGCGTTAACAAACGTTCAAGAGGTCGTCCGGGAGTGACATCAGATATAAATCGCCATATGCCATTATCGTATAAAAGCCAATAGCGCTTTTTGGTAATGTTTATCCTATAAATTGCTCGGTCACCTGCAAATCGAACCTCTTCTACGATTGCATTGTACTGTTCACGCTGATATTTAAAACAGATCTCGTGTTTTTTTTCAAAATGCATAACTGTTAATATTGATTTAATCAAAATTATAATTTGCAAAAAAAACGCTGCAAAGTATAAATACGCGAAATCAGTGTAACAAGTACGTATTTTCTTCCCAGTTATATTTTTTTTCAAATGCGTCAAATCACCAATAAAACATAGGAAAAGGCATTAATAAATAATATGCGCCATTTAATTGGAATTTAACTAGAATGTTGCTGACTTATGTAGGTAAAAACGCGGTAAAACCAGAGCTCAAGGTAGTCCCGGCCTGTCGCAGATAGGATTATTAGCCTTGGCACCTCGGTAGATCATATCTGTTTTCGGCAATTAAAACAGAAACAATGATTGAGCAGGCCAGTATGGAAGGGCCAACTCTCATCGATCTAACAGCATCGATTTGGCCATTGTTAACATTTTTCTCGCCCTTATACGTATCCAGTTCGGTGGGCATCACAGAAGTGCTTCAGACAGTCGTTTAAGTAAAAAGACGACAGAAGAGCAGCGCACCCACGCCAATGCCACTGATAGGAGTGGGTGTCAGACTACCAATGTCAGCCAAAGTTAATCCGCTTAAAGTTTTCTTAAATCCTTAAAAACAATACATTTTACTTTATTGGTTGAATAATTTGAACGACACTACGTGAATATCACATTTATCGATTTTACCTTTCATTATCCTGAGGCCTAGGTTCGAACCAGCGCCCTCTGATTAACAAGGAAGTCTAAGATTCGAGGCTTGTTCATACAATTCCATGCGCTTCAAATGACAATTTCCCGTTGTTTCTTTTCAATTAGAAAATCTTCTTAAATTGCCTTGACAAACCTCACACCTAATGAAAAGCATTCCAGAAACAAGGTTATCCGAATAGGGATGGCCACGCTCGCAATAGTTTTACCAGCAATAATGTCTCTCCGGGTGGAAACTTTTAAAATTGATCGCGGTTTTACACCTGTACAAGCCGTTACAACCAACGAGTTCCTTAACAACATCGGTGCCAATTCGGCGATCTCTTCCCGTGGTGAGAGCATTGAAAAAACGGTAGAGGCGGTGAAGTATACTGGTATCCGCTGGATCAGGTCGGGGTATGAAGGGGGGACGCGCCTCTGGTAGACTATTTCAGGTGCACAAGGAAACAGGGATCAGGTTCAGTTAGGGACTAATGAGCGGCGGCGTTGAGATCAATAAGCTACTCGATCATAGGCGCAAGCTGGCGGCACAAGGCGACCTAATGGCTATCGAAGGTATAAGAACGAAAGAAACAGGCAAGGAAGTATCTTAACATGTTTCTGGTGCAGTTCAAAGAAAGTGGAGCTTCACAGCCCTTTATTTGTTACGAGACCGAGCCGTTCCGATTCAACAGAACGGGCGTTTAATAAATCTTTAATATTGACGTGTAGTGGCATTTTGTAAAAATAAGGAGGAATGTCATAGTATCGAATTAAAATTTAATTGTCCATTTTAAAGCCCGCGCGATAAATCTTCTATCGCAGTGTTACTTATTTGTTACTTTTTGAATGTAACTAATTGTAATACAGTTATAAATTCAATTCCTGCCATTATTTTTAGTGCTTAAATGGCAAAGGTAAGCGCAAATAGGCTTTTAATGCACACATAAAATCATCTTACTAAATCAACGGCTATTTTAACGTCTTGCCGGTGGAAGCCCCGCATCACCAGCCTCGTCGACTTTTCCGGGAATACCGATATTTCCCGGAAAATTAACCTGTATATCTTTTTGCCCTTTCGGTATCTCTATCCCCTCTTTATCAAACTCAATATATATTGCCAGCATCACGCTGCTTTTCAACCCTTGCCATTTAGAGATATCATCGGCCCAAAATAAAGCCTTAAATTCGATGGCCGAGTCGCTAAAGTTATTTAGAAAGACTGTTGGTGCCGGGCTTTTCATAATATCATTATTGCCCTGTATAATGCTGTTAAGAATGCTTTCTACCTTAGTTACATCTGATCCATAAGCAACCCTTATCAGTAGTTCCACCCGGCGGTTGTTATTGCTTAAGGTCCAGTTTATCACGTGTTGAGATATAAGGTCGCCGTTGGGTACAATAAGTTCCGATCCATCGCCACATTCAATTTTGCTTGACCGGATTCCAATTTCTTTAATTGTGCCCGATTTGCCGCTTACCTCAATAACATCGCCTACCTGCACCGGTTTTTCAAAAGCCAGTATAACGCCCGATACCAGGTTGTTTACTATATTTTGTAAACCGAAACCAATACCTACACCCAATGCACCAATAATAATAGTTACCCTATCCATAGGGATACCCGCAGCTGTTATGGCTACAAAAAAGCCAACCACAAACACGGTTAACCTGATGAGTAATATTGACGAACGGGTTTTTTTAGCCTGCGGAGTCAGCTTGGTTTGCTGTCCTGCAAAATCATAAAAATAACTGATCACCCTTGCTACCAGGCCAGATAACCATATAACGGCCACAAACACCAAAATGCTGCGGAAGGTAAATGCGGTGCTGCTTACCTGGTGCGGCGAGTTTAAAAAATCATTTGCCTGGTCATATATATAATCGTCGATGGCCAGGTTTTTAGCCAAAGCCACAAACCATAATATACCAATAATTTTAACCAGGAAACCTTTTGATTTTTTTTGTAGCTCTTTAAAATCAAGAAAAGATGTAATGTTATGTCCTGATTTTTTGTTGCCCTCTAATTGTAAAAACAAGCTTTCCATCAGTATTTGCAACAGTATATAAAAGCCCATGGCCAGGCACAGGTTTAAAGTAGCAGTAACACTGAATATTTTGGCCAGGCTAAACCGCCCCGTAATGTTTAGGAGTATGGCAAACCCATGCAGCGCTGTAAATACTTTTAATATCAACTGCATATAAGGCGGGTACGCTTGTGCTGTTTGTTTTACCTGTTTAAGTAGCTGCAACGAATAATAAATTACTACTCCGGATAACAGCAACAACAAAATCCTGTCTGTGTAGGTTATCAAAACCATAAGGCTGCTGATGCAAAAAAATGTAGCAGCTATAAATAACACATAATAGAATTTATATAGCGGCCTGGGCCAGTTGTTTTTAATCAACAAGCCAATACTTGCCATCATGATTAAAAACATGGTATGCGTAAATGCCTGGGTAGGATGATCATACAGGTAAGGTGATACCAGGCTAAAAACAGTTAAGGTTGATAGGTACGGATATTTTACAATGTAATTTGTTTGCTCAAATATGCCATCGCAATCACTGTTTAGTTTCGCCACTTTTTTGCGGCTGTTGTAAATCCATCCAAAAAAAGCAACTAATATCAATAAGTTTACGATGTGCGCAACAAAGTTTGATTTGTTGGTTATAAAGTAGGCGTAAAGCAGGTAAATCAAGCGGCCGGTCTTTGTAAAAGCAACACTTAGGGTGTTAGGCGTTTTACTTGGGTGTGGGTTCCAGATAAAGCCATATTCATTGGTAAGTGCATTAATTGTAAATTCGTGAATTTTTAAATCTATCCTGTCATCAAGGTCAATTAGCAAAATGGATAAGGCTGATACCCTGTTTTCGAGCAGGCCAATCCTGATCATCGATTTTTTGGCGCCGTTATCTAAATTTTGCCATTTGGTATCGAGGTCTTGCACCTGTGCAATGGTTTTGGCTCGAAGGCTGCTATCTGAAGGGGCATTGCGCAAAACAGTATCCGACTTAAATTCAGATACCTTGTCGTTAATGGCATCAAGCTGATTGTTGTAAATAGTTATCCGGTCTTCCCATGAGTCCATTTGACTTTTAAGATGATCAATAATGTCCCTGATGGTAACCAGGTTTCCCAACGTAGATGAACGATCGATGGCGTTACGCATCAAGGCCATCCGTTTCTCTAAAGTAGGTAGCTCCTGGCTTATCTCTAAAGTGTCGAAACCGCGCGACAGATCTGAATTTGTTTCCACGTATGAGGTAGTATAATCCTCAATTTTACCAAGCAGTATATTTACCGAACCATCTACATTCTTAAACGAACGAATTACAGAATCTCTTCGCAAAACCTTCTTCCGTAACGAGTCTCTTACAGATAGGTGGGCCTTCTTTTTTTTGACCTGGGCGGGGCAGTCCTGGGTTAATGCCAGTATAGCAATTAAAAAGAGGCAGATGGTTTTAAATAGGTTTTGCATTATCAATTATACGTAATAGATATTGTTGAAGTATTGCCGGTAGCCAAATAGTTTTTAAACTATCGGGAGTTTGAATAATTATACTGATAACGGTATTAACAGAGCAATTGTGTTTGCTGTTTTTATTATTTAACGAGAACAGGGTAAAGGGAGAGGAAGATTAGCGCTAAGTTTAAATTTTCAAGTATTTGATTGTAATAAGTAGATGTAATTTTTATACCTAAGTGTCGAATTTAAAGAACAACGTAAATCGCTCGCTTAAGTTAATAAAATCGCGTGCGCTGATTAAGGTATATTTCTCCGGTGTTAGAAGTGATGCCCCGTTTTTTTTGATTGCTTACGGGACGTTAAGTACCGGCTATCATTCACTACAATATTTAATGCAAATTGTTAGTATGCAAAAGAGTTAGTGAAAAAGTATAAATATATGATTATCGTTTAAAACGTATTAAATATCAAAATTTATCTGTGTTGTATTTTGATTTATCAAAACTGTTAATTGATATTATGATATATATAATGACATAGATTAAGCACTATGCTGTCATGCAAAATAGTGCTATTTGAAACTCTTGTAATTTTTCGTTAATTAAAGTTGGAAAAATTTCGCAAAAAACTATCAACGATATCATTGCCACTCCTAAATAGCCAACTCTTTTATATATTTTCATGAATTTCTATGTGTAATTCTGTATTATTTACGAAAAGTAATTTTAATTAAATTGTTTAACAAAAAAATATAATTTAATTAAAAATAATTTTTATTGACAAATTTACCGTAATTATGAATGAATTTATTGATAAAGTAAATTATTTTCATTTCAATTCTATTTATTAATTTGTTTAATTTTTTTCAATGGATTTTTCGTGTAAAAAACTCATTAAAAAAAATATCGTGTTTTTTTTAAAAAATATTTTTTTTTATTGAAAACGATATATATCTTGTGGCGTTCAATTTTTAATTAACAATTAAACTTATTTTCCTTATGAACCTAATACTTGTCACTTACAAGGATTTTAACTCACTTAAAACCTACTATTTGTTTTTAATCTTTTGTATTTGTGTAGTTGCTTTGACGGCAGTATTTAATTTTATATTAATGTCAGATACGGTAATATATAACTATTATTCACAACAGCTTGGTGCGGATAGGATAGAGGAATTTATTAACCTTCAAAAAAAATACCAGTATTTAGGGTATATCATATTGCCAATTTGTTACTCAATTAAATTTTTTTTAATCAGCATGTGTTTAATGGTCGGTGCTATTTTTAGCAACTTCAAAATAAGCTTTTCAAAGATTTTTAAAATTGTCATTATCAGCGAAACCATCTTTCTTATTCCGCTTATCATTAAAATAATTTGGTTCTCATTTTTTAAAACACGTTACACGCTATTGGACCTCCAGCTTTTTTCGCCTTTTTCGTTATTAAGCCTTGTTGATATCGCTAACGTTAAGAAATGGTTTTATTATCCGCTTTCAACAAGCAATATTTTTGAAATCATTTATTGTTTTAGCTTAAGTTATTGCTTAAGCAATCAATTGGGCTTACCAATTAAAAAAGCCGCTGTTACGGTTATATCGTCATACGGCGCAGGTTTGCTTGTGTGGACCATTTTTATAATGTTTTTGAGCATTAACTTGAGTTAAATACTCAATGAAAATACTTATGAAGCAACTTCATAATAGCGGAAACCGAAAAGCTGATAGAGTAGGTGCAATTACAACTTAATTTTTTTTATGAAATCTTTGGAACTTGAGAAGATGGCGTTGATTAATGGTGGCTCGAAAGACGGGCTTGCCACAGGCGCCGGAGTTGCATGCGGTCTTGCAATTTCGGGTGGTGTATTTGGTGGTTTTGGCATTTTTGTAACGGGTGCCATATTTGGGCCAACCTGTATTGGATTAGCTATCGGAGCTGCTGTTAGTAACTAATTATTTAACCTTAAAAACAAAAGAAATGAGAAATTTAGAACTTATCGAACTCGAAGAAATTCAGGGTGGATCTGCAGCGGCAGGTTTTTGCGCAGGTTTAGCAGCTGGTGTTTCAGTTGCAGGCGTTGCAACATTATTAGGAGCAACTGTAGCAACAGGCGGCGTAGCTGCCTGGGTAGTTGCCGGGGCTGGCGTTGGATGCGCAGCCTATGGTATTTACTCACTATTCTCTTAAAACTTTTTGAGGGATTGGGAAGCGTTTTCCAATCCCTCTTAATAGTACATACATGGATATGATCGATTTAAAAAATATATGCAAAGCGTTTAACAACAAAAAAATATTAGATGGTATTGATATTACGGTTAACCAAGGGGAATGTTTGTGCTTAATTGGACCCAATGGTGCCGGGAAGAGTACGATTTTAAATATAATACTTGGTTTGTTAACCCCCGATTACGGGGAATTGCAAATAATGGGAGAGACCTACTATGATAAAAGCAATACTATAAAGGGAAAAATTGGGTGTATGCCCGAAAAAACATTATTAATTGAGGACCTATCCGGATATGATTTTTTAATGCTCCATGGGCTGCTGTTATGCATGAAAAAGATAGATTTAAAAAATAAGATCGACGATTTAATCAGCCTGTTTTTTGATGATAAGAGTTTAATAGATAACATGATATCTACCTATTCTACAGGGAACAAAAAGCGCCTTGAGTTTTGTGCCGCATTATTAAACTCGCCCAGTATTCTTATTCTTGATGAACCCTTTAACGGACTTGACCCGGTATTTGTTGATAAACTGATACGGGTTTTTAAATTAATGATGTTAAAGCAAAAAACCTTAATCATCTCAAGCCACGATCTCTCTTATATAAAAGAATTGGCTACAGATGTAGCCCTAATTAGCCACGGTAAGATTATCATAAAGGAAAAAAAAGACAATTTTTATGCCCAGGGCGAAACTGTATTGGAGAATTTTTTTAAATACTTACCCAAAGAACACATAAGGCCTGATGAAGTACTACTCCCCAACTGGATTTAAATTACGTCAATTATTTTCAATATTAAAATTTTTATCAATACTGCTATCTAAGAAAAAGGTAATTGTAAACCATAAAAAAACCGATATAGTGTTAGTGGCCTTAGTAATCTTGCTGATAGTTTTTGACGGTTTTATATTCGGCAAACTGAATGATTTAATACTTACAAAGCATGTTAAATTTAATTTAGTATCTGCACTTTCACTGGCTACCGGAGTAATCATTGTTGTAAAGTACATATTTCCAACATTCAGGACCATTCGGTTTGTCAATAATCCTTACTATAACTTAAACCCGGTTATAAAATATTCGGTAAGTCTTTTTCGCGACTCGTTCTCGTTTTTTTATATGGTAATATTGCTTTTTTTTATTTGCTTCGCCGCCTTTTCCAAATCCATTGTCTTTACAGACATTTTTAGTGTTTTACTGTTGTTATTCGTTTATTTTCATATAAACCGTGCCATAAGAACTGTTTTCGAATCAAAGTTTAATATTGGTCATATTGTATACCTTTTTTTTGGCATTTTAACTGTTTGGTTTTACTTTTTAAAGGTTTCCAATTTTTACCTGTTGTTGCTATTGGTTTTAATTTTTATCGTTTCCTATTATTCCTACGGGCAAATTGCGGTTCAGACCAAAGCATTATCCATAAATATCAAATCAAAAAATGCAAATACTTCAGCCCTTGTATTACGATATTTATTGTCGGATAATAAAATTCGATCTACCATAATTCTGCTATACCTGGTAAAATTGGTTTACTTAATTGGCACGTCAACAGGTTTGCTGAAATTTATGGCTGGTTACCAGTTTTTTTACCTTGTTTGTATTTTACCCATATTGTTGTTTACCTATCTTTTTAACAACATATTCGCATTTGGTGTTGATTTATATCGCAACGTTTTTTTTAGCCAGAACATTCATAAAACTATAATTAGAACCTATATATATCCATTGATATTGGTGTTGCTGCCGTTAGATTTATTTATTGATATACTAATATTCATTTTGCAGGCTTTTTTTGGCCGGTACTTTAAAATCATCGTTCCAATCGATTATAGTTTCTTTCTACTTTACTTCTCGGTTTGTTTAAGTTTAATAGCGATGTCGCTGGTGTTCTCTTTAAAATATCCAAAAACGTTGGTCGACTCCATAAACAAGCAAACCAATACGAATTTTATCAGTTCGCTGGTAACGCTCATCGTCGGGATAATAGCGGCGGTAGCTTTATATTGTCAAAACACTATTTTAATTTGTTCAGTCGCTGTATTAAATGTAGCCACCTGTATAATTTTCGCTGGCTATTTTTTTAGGCAGGCAGCAGCTAATTTCAATAAACCTTTCATTTCAACCTAAGGTATAACCGAACATTTTTTTAGTTAATATGAAGAAAAAAATCATAGCAATTGTTTTAGGTCTCATAGCCATAGTAGTATCAGTACTCATGTATAGTATAATTATAAAAATGAGGTTTAACTCAAAAATGGAATCGCAGTTAGGCGTTCCGCCTAACATGAAATTCCGGCTGATGCAGGATACTACTAAATATTTTCTTTCAAAAGATATTCCCCAAAAACGTCCATGTATTATTATTTACTACAACACCATGTGCGGCTCCTGTAGGTATGAAGCCGAGGAGTTGGTAAAAAATCAAAGTGCATTTAGTAATACTTCCCTGATAATGGTTTCCAATGAACCTTTCGGACAAATAGATGATTATTTTAAGGTATTTAAACTTGGCAGCTTAAAAAATTTAACCATGCTAAAATCTGATGATGATGAGTTTTACAAAGCTTTTGGCTCCCGCAGAACCCCGGGTATCTTCATTTACAATAAAGATTTAAAATTAGTGAAAAACTATTCAGGCGAAACAAAAATTTCTGCGCTTACCCAATGGTTAAATTAAGAATGGATGCCATTAAAGCAACTATATCCCAGATAAATTAACAACTATTTGCTTTGCACAAATAATTATGCAGGTATGAATAAAAAAATTAGAAAATCATTCACTAAACAGCATGATCAATCTGATTGCGCTGTTGCGTGCTTACTTTCGGTGGTCAGATACTATAACGGCGATGATTCTTTTGAAAATATAAGACAAATAAGCGGAACCTCTGTTCAAGGCACTACCATGCTTGGCCTTTATAGGGCTTCACAATCGCTTGGGTTTAATGCCGAAGCATTTGAGGTTGATGACATAGCCGAAATAAAAAAAAATGATGGCCCATGTATCTTGCATGTTTTGGTAGATGGCTATCTGGAACATTACATAGTTTTATACAAATATGGGACGTCGGGATTTTTAATTGGCGACCCCGCAAAGGGCGTTTCTGAAATATCTGAAGCCGAACTTTTAAAAATTTGGCAAAAGAGATATATGTTGCGGCTTTCTTGTAACGAAACCTTTAATGACAGGGAAACTAAAAGAGGCAGTAAGTTGGCGTGGATTAGGGCGTTGATTGATGATGACTTAACATTGTTGTTTGCTACAGCCTTTATGGGATTAATAATCGCTGCATTGTCGCTTTGCATGCCTATACTTTCGCAAAAGTTGATAGATAATGTTTTACCCGAGCGTAATACATTTAAATTATCTATTAGCTTGATTTTGGCAACCGTTCTGTTAGTGACAAAAAGTGGGGTGAATTACCTCAGGTCGGTAATGTTGTTGAAGCAGGGGGTAGCTTTTAATAACCGTATTACCAATAAATTTTATAGCCTGCTATTGTCATTGCCTAAGAACTTTTTTTCGAATAGGAAAACTGGTGATTTAATATCGCGGTTAAACGATACTTACAGGATTCAACAAACCATTAGCTTTTTGGCAGGTTCGGTTGTTATTGATTTACTTATTGTTATAGTCTCGGTTTTTTATGTTTTTAATTTTGGCGTCATTATAGCGATTTGCACTTTAGCAAGTATCCCGCTCTCTTTTGCGTTATCAAATATATATTCCGATAAAATATTAACCGGACAAACGGATGTAATGAAAGCTTATGCCCGGAACGATAGTAACTATATTGATTCTATCCAGGGTATTGACGTTATTAAAATGTCGGGACTTGAAAAAGGGGTTAGCAGGGTCACGCAGAATTTTTTTAAAATATTTCAATCCGAACTTTATAAACTTGGAATAACCAAAACCCGGTTAAATTGGTGGTCAGAAATTATTGGGATAGTTTTATTGATGATCATTTTAACCTGCAGTTCGCTATTGGTAATAAGCCATAAACTCAAAATAGGGGAGTTAATGGCGATATTAACGGTAACGTCGGGCATTATATCGGCGGTTGTTCGCCTGGCCATGTCAAATATTCAAATTCAGGAAGCTAAAGTTGCCTTTAACAGAATGTATGAATTTGTTTATTTGGAAGGAGAACAAAGTTTAAACCCGGATAGCGGCGCACCCCACGGCAATAGCATTACTTCCATTGTTATAAAAGATATATCATTCAGGTTTATTGGGCGGCCAAAGTTGTTAGATAAAGTTTCTTTTGAGCTATCCAAAGGACAAATTTTTGTTATTCTTGGAAAAACAGGCAGTGGGAAAAGTACCATATTTCAAATTTTGCAAAAATTTGCTTTTATCGAATCCGGGCAAATTACCATAGATGGTAATGATTTGAATGCTTATGATAACGCCGGTTGGCGATCAAATGTTGCGGTAGTGCCCCAGGATATTAAGTTTTTTAACTGCAATCTGCTTCAAAATATAGCCTTGAATTTTGATACCCAGGAAGCAGAGCCAGACCTTGCTTATTTGCAGGAAGAGATGGTTAAAGTTTATAAATTTTGCTTAGAGTACGGATTTGATAAGTATTTTAGTTTATTTCCGCAAGGATATGGCACCTTATTAGGCGAAGACGGCGTTAGCCTTTCAGGGGGGCAAAGGCAATTGGTTGCCTTTGCCAGGGCTCTTTACCGCAAACCACAATTGCTTTTACTTGACGAGGCTACCGCATCAATGGATAGCGATACCGAAAACTTTATTATCAAATTGTTGGATAACTTAAAAGAAAAAATGCTAATAGCTATGATTACACACAATATTGGCTTAGCAGAAAGGCTTGGCCCTGTATATAATATTGATCAAAAGAAATATTTTGTTAAGGCCGATGCTGTTATCTGAAGGTTAAATTTGGTTATTTTTTATATTTTAGAGAAATGTTTATTAATTATTAAATGCTATGAAAACTTGGGGAATATTAGGGATTTTAGGAGTTGGGTTAATTTTGATTGTAGCGGTATTATACCTGGTTCCAAACTTGAGGATGGAATATCCCGGATTGTACAAATACTCATGGAAGGCACTTATAATTTGGGGGATAATATTTGCCGGGTATTACCTGATGTTTTTACTGAAAAATAAGTATAACGTTGTTGATAAATAGGGCGTGGCACTCACAGATGAACAAGTTTAAACGTGCCAATAGCAACCAATTGAAAAGTGTGTAAAAGAAACTCACTTTCAGGGAAAAGCCGAACGCGCAATTTCAGGTAATGCAGATGCTGCTACCAGCAACCTGTTATCCACGGGGATTTCAATCTTTACCCGGCTGTTTTCGCCGCACAGCTTGTTTTTAATAAAATTGGCATGTTTGTTACAAAGCGGCCGGTAATAACCTACCATTAGCTTTGTTCTGGCTTCTTAGGAAAGGGAGATACATGGTAAAATGATCTGTGAAAAAACTGATCATAAACCAAATTTATCCGCTCCTTGTTTAAATTTCGACGGTATTGCTTATTTGGCCTTTGAGATAGGTGGCGCAATTTGATTCAAATATTCGTCCTGCAGGATAGTTTTTACGGCACTGATAGCGGATAGTGTACTTGTTTGCTTAAATATTTACTTCCACTATACTTCTGGCACCGAGGCGAGCATCTTGATAGCTTAGCACATAATCATCATGCATCAGGATTGATGGTTCAAAAAGCAATTTTTTAACTTTCCGCCTTCCCTTCAAAAGACTTTCCTCCTTAATCTTCATAATGCCTTTTTGAAATTGCATATTTGCACCGCTAAGCGGGTAACATATCGCTTACAAGGCAGTCATAGAGAAATAATTAATAATATATTCATCAAAAAATAAACAAATTTGTGATGTGCTTATCTGACTTAATCATCTGCACATCTGAAATTTGAAATTTGCACATCCGAAAAAATGAACTGGAAATTCTGGAAGAAAGATAAAACCACACCGAAAAAGAAAAAAGGGGCCGCCCGCGAATGGGCCGATGCCATTTTGTTTGCAGTGATAGCGGCTACCCTTATCCGTACACTTTTTATTGAAGCTTATGTTATCCCAAGCGGATCGATGGAGGGCTCGCTGCTTGTTGGCGATTACCTGTTTGTAAGTAAGGTTAACTACGGCGCACGTATGCCAATAACGCCATTGGCTGTGCCATTTACCGCGCATACCATACCGTTTACCGAAACCAAATCGTACCTGGATGTGCAATTGCCTTATTACCGGTTGCCAGGTTTAAGCGATATAAAAAAGGGCGATATTGTGGTGTTTAACCTGCCCACGGAAGCCGATTCGCCGCTATACCGGCCGGTTGACCGCCGTGAAAACATTATTAAACGATGCCAGGGTACCCCGGGCGATACGCTTAGTTTGGTTAATGCATTGGTGTATGTTAACAGTAAGCCCAGGCCGGCAGTTGAAGCCGGTAAAATGGCCTATGTTATAAAAACAGATGGCAGCGGGATAAACCCCGATGTGGTTAACGAATTGCACCTGGAAAGTTTTGGCGCTGTTGACAATACCACTTTTACAGCCAATGCTACTGTTGAATCGGTTAGGCAGTTAAAAACCTATTCCAATGTAAAATCGGTAACGCCCAATATCGCTATTAAAGGCTTGGTTGACGATGCAAACCCGGTATACCCACTATCGCATCCCGATTATCAGCTGGGCACCATGCCGCGCTACAACTGGAACGTAGATAACTTTGGCCCTGTAATTATTCCCAAAAAAGGCTGGACAGTTAAGCTGGATAGCACTACCTTCCCGATATATGGGCGGGCTATAGCTATTTACGAGCACAATACCGTAAAAGTTGTTGGCAAGGATGTTTTTATAAACGGAAAAAAAGCCGATACTTACACCTTTAAAATGAACTACTACTGGATGATGGGCGATAACCGCCATAACTCCACCGATTCACGCTATTGGGGCTTTTTGCCCGAAGATCACGTAGTTGGCAAAGCATTATTTACCTGGATGAGTATTGATAGTACGGCATCGTTTGCAAATAAAATAAGGTGGAGCAGGTTGTTCAGGGGTATAAAATAGCTGTTACTTAAAGAAAATATATAGTGAATATTATAATTGCGTTTTTGTTATTTGTAGTTCTGCCTTTTATTGGTTTATATAAATTATTTGAAAAAGCCGGCAGGCCGGGTTGGGAGGGTGTAATACCCGTTTATAATATTTACATCATGATAAAACTGAGTGGCAGGCCGTTATGGTGGCTGGCGCTCATGTTACTGCCGGGGTTAAACATATTAGTGTTTGTTGGCCTGATGGTCGACTTTTTAAAGTCATATGGCAAGTTTTCATTAAGTGAACATATTGGTGGTGTTGCATTGCCGTTTATATTTTTGCCAAAGTGGGGTTTCGATAAGGATACTAAATATGTTGGCCCATCGGCCAATCTGGAGTTTAGGGAAAAATATAAGAAGGCGCTTAAAAAAACCGCGGTACGCGAGTGGGCCGATGCCATTATTTTCGCGGTGATAGCCGCTACGCTAATTCGCACCCTGTTCATTGAGGCGTACGTGATCCCAAGTGCATCTATGGAAAGCTCGTTGCTTATTGGCGATTACCTGTTTGTAAGCAAGGTAAACTACGGTGCCCGGTTGCCCATTACACCTATAGCCTTTCCGTTTGCGCACCACACCATGCCGCTTATTAATACCAAGGCTTACTGGGACGGCATCGAGCTGCCTTATTACCGCCTGCCCGGTTTAAGCGACATTAAAAAGGGCGATGTGGTGGTGTTTAATTACCCCATGGATGCCGATGCGCCTTTGAGCCGCCCTGTTGATAAACGCGAGAACTTTATAAAACGCTGCCAGGGTACCCCCGGCGATACGCTGAGCGTGGTAAATGCCCAGGTGTTTATTAATGGTAAAGCCAAAACAACTCCTGTAAATGGCGAAATTACTTACCGCGTACAATACGACGGCACGCCGATTAACCCCGACCTGATAAGCGACCTGCACCTGGCCGATATTGCCACTACTGATAGGGCTAATGAGTTTGTAACAAACACTACGGTAGCATCGGCCAATGCTTTAAAAGGGTACGCGAATATTAAATCAGTTACCCCCGATTTGGCTAAGCCCGGAGCTTCTGACGGATATACTGTTTTCCCATTAAAATATCCTAACTATAAAATTACCGCAAGTTTCCCCCGGTTTACCTGGAACCAGGATAATTACGGACCAATCATCGTACCTAAAAAAGGCTGGACAGTAAAGTTGGATAGCTTAACATTCCCGGTATACGGCCGCGCTATCGAAATTTACGAAGGCAACAAAGTTGAAGTAGTTGGCAAGGATATCCTGATTAATGGTAAAAAAGCCGACAGCTATACCTTTAAAATGAACTACTACTTTATGATGGGCGACAACCGCCATAACTCTGAAGATTCACGTTTCTGGGGTTTTGTTCCCGAAGATCATATTGTGGGCAAGGCGCTTTTTATCTGGATGAGTATTGACGACCAGGCCGGCTTCCTGCATAAGATCAGGTGGAGCAGACTGTTTAACGTTATCAGGTAATTTGAAAGGTATGATGTTATAGCTCACAGTAAGCCTAAACAATGCTCTGAAAAGAGCTATTGTTGAATGTATAGATAATGAGTTAAAGAGAATTTACAAGCAGCATACAGGTCATGTGGGATAAACACCGTGGTTGCACTTTGCGCCTATCACCTTTTCCCCTAAAAAGCCTTTGCTAAATATCGTCGTCGATCGCAACAACAATAACCAACTATAGTTGGTCACTTGACACAAACTCAGGTTATTTAAGAAAGTTAAATGCTACTACCCAAGATGCTTGGTTTTTGGATATTTTTAGCTTTTTTGAGGGGCTTAACTCTTTTTAATTATAACTTAAGGGTTTCGATCAAATACTGTCATGATATTGCTTCCGGCTCCGTATAGGTTTTATATCTTTAGCCCAACCAATTACATTATGCCCCTCAAAATAGTTATTATTTTTACGCTCTGCGCCCTGCTTTCAACTACCATCAACGCGCAACGGGCAGGTAAAACAATTCAAATCAATATCGATACGCTGTTAAATGCCCGCCCGGTTAGCACCGGTTTCGATGGCTTGATAAAAAGCTGGACAAAAGGTATTGATGGTAACGGCGATGGCGATGGCTATCTCACCATGTCGGCCGCCATTTATTGCGACAATAAAGATCCTCATGCCCTGCCGGATAATCCGCTGATCCCTGCTACCAACATGCATCCGGCAATTAAATTGCACTATAATAATCGCGACAGTGTGGGCTACCAGGCCCGTTTTGTTTCGGGTGAGGGGAGATTTGCTTTTAATGTTCCGGCGAAGAGATACCAGGGAATGTATTTAAGTCTTACAAGTTCCGAAGGTCCGTCGCAGCTAACAATACAACTGATTTATAAAGATGGTACCGACATAAAGGATTTTACTTTGCCCGATTACTATAATGATATAACTACAGGCGATGAAAACTTAAGTTATCTGGTGCATAACCTGGCCAAATGGGGTAAAAAGAATATAATGACAGAAAGCGATCATCATAATATTGATGTGCTTAATGTCCATCCAAATCCTAAACGGGTGCTCAGGCGTATCATCGTTAAAAAGAGTAAGCCGGGTTTCCTGGTTTTTTGGGCAGCTACAGGTACGGTTAATTAACGTGTATCTTTAATTACCGGGCATTACAAAACAACCGATTATTACCTTAATTTTGCAGCGAATTTTAAAGGTGCGATTTTTTGATGCGTTTAATTGCTTTAAGTTTTTTGTTGATGTGCTGCGTTATTTTTGCCGCCTTTGGCCAGCAGGATACTACGGCCGGACGTAAGACGCCGTCTTCCAGGCATATCAGCATTAGCGGTAATTCCGTGCTGGATTCCGTTGCTAACGCTATGCAAGCCCGAAAACTTTTTGTGGCCGATTCAATAGCAATGCGCTTTATCCGTGTGCCCGATTCAAGTACCACCAATGAATTTACCGATAGTTTACTTGCCCACACCCAATATAAAGGATATGGTTTTTTAGATATTCACCTAAAAACAAAAAGTAAGGTAAAGGATGGCCTTGGCCGCCCGCAGCGCGATCCCTGGGTTATTGCAATTATTATTGCCCTGTTACTGTACACGGCAATATTAAATATCACCCTCAACAGTGACGTGAGTTTTGTATGGCATTCATTTTATAGCAAGCGCGTTTTATCGCAGGCCGGCAAAGAAGATGGGGTGGTAAGCCTATGGGCTTTTTTAGGCTTGTTTTTGCTTTTCTGTTTAACTTTTAGCCTGTTTTTATTCCAGTTGGCAGCTTATAAAGGTGTTTATTACGTGGTGAGCGGCAGCAGGCTTTTTGTTTTGCTTACTATTGGTGTTATTGCTTTGTTTGCGCTAAAATTTGTTGTACTTAAGCTGTTGGGCTTCGTGTTTGATATTAATAAACTGGTTAGCGAATACCTGAATATATTACACCTTACTTATTTTAATATAGCATTCGTTTTTTTACCGGTAGTGATATGTTTTAGCTTATTGGGTTCGCAGTACGTCCCGGTATTG
>Ga0307515_10000615_pt1 | contig 83299 bp, 78 predicted proteins | sample 17_EM_MG_FD_194513 | JGI IMG/M metagenome (GOLD analysis project Ga0307515, IMG submission 194513) | Populus trichocarpa ectomycorrhiza microbial communities from riparian zone in the Pacific Northwest, United States - 17_EM | ecosystem: Host-associated > Plants > Roots > Unclassified | place... | reverse complement strand
CCAGCTCTGGCTGAGGGGTAAAGATATGCCCTCTTTGATGTTTGACAAAGTGGGTTTTAGCCTTGTTCACTATGAGAGCTGTGCGATGGGTATTGGTATCCCCCCTCTGAGCCTCAACTCTCAGGCACATTGCAGATGGAATTCCTTGTGTATAATGATATTGGGACTTCAGAGCATGTCCTTAGCACTAAGCTTGAAGGATATTTTGGGGTGTTATGGGCAGAGTTGTCCATCTGGGCTGCACAGTGACATTTTCGAGTTTTTGAGGAGCGGATATTGAGACAACCCTCCCAACAAAAACCGTACTTTTTATCGGCATCCCAGTCCTACACAGTCCTTAATTGTTGCCAAAATGGTCTAAAGACATAAGAAAGTAAGTTTATAATGCTCCCAGGCCACCCCTATAGAGTTGTGGTTGCATCGCTAAACATTTGCAGGTGGGGAGCCGGTTGCCATGACAAAACGGGCTGGGAATGCTAAATTTATAATCCAAGGGATATAGGTGGCTGATTGTTCGAATATAGGTCAAAGAGGTCACACAGCCCTTTGATCATCCAAGATGCAAGGTTGAAAATAGTATACTAGCTGTTGACACTGAGGATTGGGAGGGGGCAACGAGCAAGTCGCTTGCCTCTTTCGCTATGATGCTGTCCAATACATTTATTTTGGAAAGATGTGACAATGCAGCTCTTAGATTGCTAAATGTGTGAGACTAAACATCGTTGACGCTCTGTTCACGATCACATTAAACACATCTAAACAGTCATTGTACTCTCAGTAAATGTACACTAGGAAGCATATCGCCATAATTGACAGCCAATATAGCGATTCTCTGTATTATCATTTGCCTCCAGATGCTTTCTGCCTTTTCAATGTTTATGCACAACTATGCACATTGTCTGAGTGATGGATGAGGTGTCCGCATAAAAGTCCCGCGCTTTAGGCGGGCAATTTATGGCATGTAGTTCTTTGCACTCGTTTTCGACTAATACAGTACAACTTCCTCACCATTCCTTATCCAGCTTCTTCTCCTCGATGTCAATGAGGTATCTTAAGAATTTTTCAAAATATCAACAATGCGAACCAAGTCTGATGTGGAGAGGTATGCAGTTGGATATGTGGATGAATCCTACATGATTATCTCCATTTAGACTGATTCATATTAAGCACTGACCACTTCTTCTCTGGCTCATATGATATCACAAGCCTAAATTTTGTTTTAAATGTTGTCACTAATGTACTTTTTGCATTGTCAGTTAATACTACCAGGCTACACAATATCGAGTTAATTGGTTGTCTTACAATCACATTTTATGTCTGGTACTTTCACATGGCGCGTATGACCCTTGCACCTGCATAGCTGAATTATCATATATGACAATTTCGATACTGCAATCAAGAAACAGCTGTCAAGTTGCCGAATTGGTACAGCAATAACTTTTCTAATAGATATCATGTCCAAAATAGGAATTTACCTATCTGTTCCTGCAGCGAGACTCAAGTGGTCGCAATCAGTTCATCCATATCCAATTTGTGTATGGTGATCAGCTCGGGAGACATTATGGCTGGGTAGACGCTTACATATCTAAAAGGCTTTGATTTGTTACTTGGAAACAAATCTAGCTCTGTGTCAGGAGAATGAGGCAAGATGCATTTGTTTCTATTTGTCTTTGCTGTACGTAGCCTCATATGACTACTTCCTGTTTTAGAAGTCCCTTGTGGCATTTGTGATTTTCCACAGACCATATCACAAGACTGTATTAGCCTCCAAATAATGAGGAGCAGGCATGGCAGCTACTTCATCTGGTTGTGGGTCAAGTACTGCGGGAACCTTGGATTTGGATGTCCCGTACTTCTCATCTCATTCAGGGAACTAGTTGGCCGCATCCACCCATCCTGGCTGAGTGAATTTGTCAAGCTTCATCAGCTACTGCCAAAATCATAGAATGCACTGGTGGACGATTTTGGAGGTTGTTCCGACCACCCTGCCTGGTTTGTCATCTTTGCTCAGCCTGCACAGCTCTGAATATTCTTCATCCTCATCAAGGCCATAAACTGCATCATCGGAAGTTGCAAGGTTCTTCATACGGACTCCAAGACCAATGATAATAGCCTGAATATGTTTTTGGTGCTCCCTGGTTGTGAATCCCACATTTTGAGCATTTCCCATTTATTCCTGCTTCTGCCTAATTGCTGTCTCTGCATCTTCTACTCGCTTTCTGCACCGAGCACCATCTCTATCGATATAAAGATTGGACCATTTTTCTTGCACTTTGTTTCTTAGAAAGTGCATTCCACTTCTTTACTCGGCGGCAATCTACTTTTTGAATGGCACGCTGCACAATCCTCCAACATCTCAGACTCATTCTGCTTCAAAGTAGCTCTTGCCTTCTTTCGCTTGCTCACTTTGCTCACTGGAACTAGTTGTTGATTTGGCGTATTTCCCTGCCAGAAACAGCTAAACGTTCTTTGATGGAGCATTCACCAATAAAGTTGGAATTGACTATGTTGTTGGGCGGGATGTTGGATGTTGCAAGATGTGGATAATATGGAGGTAAGCTGCATCTTTGATGTTGAGATTGGTATGTTTGACCAATTTAAACAAAGCTATGTCTACATTCAAGTGTTAGTGACTAACATTGGAATCGTAATGCTCACTGCACAACATGACACAATTTTTACCATGAGTTTTATGTAAATACCGGGCAATGTGATCAGACAAACATTACAAGATGTCCGTTTGCTGAAAGAATGGCCAGTGAATTACTGACAATTAAGTGGTTTCAGCTATCAAAAAACTCAAATTTTCGTTGTAATCAAACATAGACTATCGAACCAACTTACTGCAACTCGCGGGATGGTGTGAAACCCTTGTCGCCTGCAGCCATACAGAGCAGGATTCATGATGGGTAGAATGTGGAAGTTGCCTGTTGATTATTCCATTTTGACTTGAAGCTAACTATAGATTTCTCAGAACTTCCCACTTTTTTCATTTTCATTTTCCTCTCCAATTCTGCAACAGCAAATGTTGACTGCAAAAACAGCCTAGCATGTTGACAGCAGATCCGAATGGAGCAGTTCGATGGCCGCTTCACCCAATTTATCACACACTGGCACACAGGAACCATATAGAGACCAGTTACTCCATCATGAGGTTGCTAATGTAGCCCACGGAAATACAACTAAGGATGCAGATCTAAATATTGTCACTAAAACCAGAAACAGGAAGAATAAGAAACAACATGTAATTGGATGTGAGTAGATACATATCAAGGTGAGAAGCAGTTAACTGAGCGGATCACAGGCAGCAGCAGTCGGTTGAGAGCTAAGTGACGAATTTATCGCTGCCCATTATGGGGAATCTGCACCACGGCCTTTGTCTGCAATCTCCATGAGATTCAACATTTTGTGGTAGTAACCTCAGGGATTTATGGTGACGAATTTGGTCATAAGCATCCGTGCTAGTGAACCAAACTGGCTTGAATCACGTTAGAGGAGGCTTTTGAAGTGTATATGGTTGAGTTTGTAGCTGAATCTCATTGTTAGAGGCAACAACTTATTTCTTGTAGGTTTGTAATATGTCAGCTACTTTGGCAAAGCAGTGAAGTTGGGCCCAGCTGGAACAGTCCGACATGTGCCTGACCTTGAACATAGCTAAAATGGCCCAAGAAGGGTTTTTGCATGCAACAATAGAGGAAACTCAATACCTGATCAAGATACTTCGCACTGAAGTCCCACATCAGCACAATGTAAATCGGTCCGGATGCCACACGCAAAATTCCCAGACACTTCGGTAGACCTCACCGGTGCTCCCAAGTAATTCCATATGCTCCCTAGCCTCCCTGGAGCGAAGCAAAGTGCTCTCAGAATCTTCAAGAGCATTCTGAGGTGCTCCTGAAAGCACCTGCAGTTCTGGAGGTGCATTCAGGATGCTATAAGATTTGACTTATAGGATAGTAAAATGTTGGAGTAGCTAAGACCTCTGCACAGGTCTGCGGAGACTTTAAGAGCAGCTTGAGACCTCTGCACAGCTCTGAGGGAGACTTAGTGCCGTATTCTCACAGCAATGGTTGATAGGGTTCCATAACCACAAGGCATTTGGTGTATCAGATTCATCTTTGTTACAGCCACAAGATTCGCTACATCATACTATGGCATGTATTATTTATTTAAATTACTCTATATATATATATACGGCCAAACTAGCTGCAGACGGTACTGGAGCGTAATTACAGGGGCACCTGGAGACGCTTGATTGAGAGCACTCGGAGATGCACTTGGAGGCCGTGATGGTGTGAACTGGGAGATGAACTTGGAGGCCACGATCGACCGAGTTTGAAAACACATATGCAGGCGGAGATCGAGTAGAATTCGGAGAGCCACCTGTTGGCCGAGATCGAGGGAGTTTGGAGATGTATTTGGACACCAAGATCGAGTAACTCAGAGTTGTACTTGGAGGCCGTGATGGAGCGAGGTTGGAGAGGCACTGGGAGGCCGTGACCGATTAAACTCAGAGATGCACTTGGAGGCCGTAATCGAGCGAGTTTGGAGATGCACTTGGAGGCCGAGATGAAGATGAACTGAGAGAAGCAATTGGAGGCCGCGATCGGGCCTGTTTGGAGATGCACTTGGAGGCCTAGATCGAGCGAGTTTGGAGATCCATTTGGAGACCACGATCGTGTAACTCAGAGATGCACTTGGAGGCCGTGATTGAGCGAGTTTGGAGATGCACTTGGAGGCCATGATCGAGTGAGATTAGAGCAGTACTTGGAGGAGGTCGATCTGGACGAGGTAGATCAGAAGTGAGGTGCGACGGCAGCTGAGATTCTATTCATCAGTGAACTGGTCATTGGGGGACTTTATAGAATTGAATACAATCAGGTCCGCCCCGAGACGAGAGACTGGCTGGGAGCGGGAGACGGTCGATGTTGGGATGATGCAGTGCTCTGTGTATGCAGTGCTCAATGAATGCAGTGCTCAGTGCATGCAGTGCTCGGTGTGTGCTGTACTGGGTGTTAACTGATGATCATTGCATGGAGAGATATATACGGATGACATAACTTCGTGTTCTGAGGTGATGGTAGAATTGCGGACAAGAAAAACAGAGATGAGAGGGTACGAGGGAAATCATCATGCGAAACTGGGAGTTAAGAGGATTTCCTGTGCGAGTCAAATGACCATCCCCGATACAGCAGGTGAGAGTCCCGATCGGGCGTGTAATTACACCGCTAAGAGGTGTTCCCAACCGAATCAGGCAAGTAGTACCCAGGATTTCTCATATCCGCTCGTATTCTCCATATTGTTCTCTTCATCCCCCATATATCTCCTTCTTGTCCACAACTCTACCATCATCGCAGAACACAAAGTTAAGTCATCCCTCTCTAGCTCTCCATGCCATGATCATGAGTTAACACCGAGTAAAGCATACACCGAGCACTGCATACAGCGAGTACTGCATCATCCCAAGAGTGTCTGTCTTCGCTTCATTCTGACGATTGCAAGTTGACCCCTGAATGTGGCTTCAGATTGCGGCATGCCTCCCTACAAGATCGACCGCCATCAGCCAGCTCTCCATGAGAGCTCAACAGTAAAGTCACCTCATCATATTCCCATGGTTGCGAGTTAACTAACTGACGGATAAAGTCTCAGCACCCGGCGCACCTCCTGTCGACTGCCTCCAAGTACTCCCCCGATCTTGTTTGATCATGGGCTGCAAGTGCATCTCCAAACTCGCTTGATCACAGCCTCCAAGAGGATCTCTGAGTTCAACTTCATCTCGGCCTCCAAGTGCATCTCTGAGTTCACTCGATCACGACCTCCCAGTGCGTCTTCAAAATCTCGACATCACGGCCTCCAAGTGCATCACTGAGTTACTCAATCTCGACCTCCAAATGCATCTCCAATCTCGCTCGATCGCGGCGTCCAAGTGCATCTCTGAGTTCAACTTGATCTCGGCCTCCAAGTGCATCTCCAAACTCACTCGATTACGGCCTCCAAGTGCATCTCTGAGTTCACTCGATCACAGCCTCCCAGTGCATCTCTAAACTACTTCGATCACAGCCTCCAGGTGCATCTCCAAACACGCTCGATCTCAGCCTCCAAGTGTATCTCTAAACTTGCACGATTACGGCCTCCAAACTCGTCTGATTACCGCCTCCAATTGGATCTCCAAACTCGCTCGATCACGGCCTGGCAGTGTATCTATGAGTTCACTCGATCATCATTTTCAGGCGCACCTTGAATTGCTCTCATTCACCGCCTGTAGCCAGTCCAGATATACCGTGTGTAGATGAGTAGCTATATAGATACATAGATACAAAGATACATAGATGAGAATACAAACTGAATACAGTAGCTATGATTTCCAGGTGCACCAGCAGCGTTCCCAAAGAAGATGTTGTTTTTCCCAGACTGCTCTGCTGTGATTCAAGGTGCTCCCTGGCATGTTGCTGGCGCTCCCAGGTATGTCCCCAGCGCTCCCAGGTGCTTCCCGGCTTGAAGTCGGCGCTCCCAGTTACTCTGACGGCCGGCAGGAATTCCCTCCTAGTGTCTGATACTCTCCTGAAATTGACGCATCTAAGTTTACACTCCACATCCTCTCAGACACTCCTGGAGGCTTCCAGTGACAAAAATACATTTTGCTGATGCACCAGAGAAGATGCGGGGAGCTGAGTTTCCTGGACATAAACAGGTGAAAGCTGCGATAGAATGACACCTTGCTGTGCTTCATCCAGACCACATAAATTGATGCCTTCCTTTCCAAGATGTCACCTCAAGGAATCTGCAGACATGCTGAAGGTGCAATCGAAATGGTGCACCTCCACCCGACCGACACAGACAGCCAACACTAGACCCCACACCATCTCTGCCGGGAAGGACCCCTGCTCCCACTAGTTACAATCAGGGAGCTCAAAGTTCCCTAATCGACAATTTGTCACCCACATATGTATATTCACATGTTATTCTTTCCAAGAATTAATTTTTCCATCTTGATGCATATACCCAGGATAGCCAGCATGATAAGGATAATAATCCAGATATACTGTCTGATGAAGGAATATCCACAGGTTAGTAGACTATCTGGTGGGTGGTAATGCAGCTAACATTTATTTTGCAGATGAGGGCAGCCCATTCAGCGAACAAAACAGTGTGGATGAGCATTGATAAAAAGGAACGGGATTTTTGAGTGTATTATTATCTACAATTAGTGGACACTGGAAAGTACATTTTAAAAGATATGTTTATATGTATTATTGAAGAACAATATAGTAATCAAGGAGAAAATCAGCGAAAACAATAGAAAGGCTGCCAAAACAATGTGAATGTCATTCTGTGTCAAAACAGCTGATTGCATTTCGTAGATACGCGCATCGCAAAATGGGCGTCAACTTGGAATCGGCAATTGTTGATCCTGTAAGTCTGGTAATTAAACATTTATTTGGTAATGGTTATATGTAATCGAAGTATTGGGCACCGTTATATGTACAAAGTATATCTACACGCTCCCAACTCAATCCTTAAAAGAAGCGTCAATGGAGGGTTAACAGTTTGTGGTGTCGCACCCTATGTAATCTGATGTGCAATAGGTTGCATATAGTAATAGAGGAATGTTTGGCTGCCTGAATAGGCAAAAGAAATACCAAAACCCTCCCTGCCCCATTCTGGTAATGAGCTTTAATGGAGCCTCAACAATTATTCATCTTGCATCTTGGGTAATCTGACAGATGACAAGGTGCATACAGTCATCTAGCATTCGTTGACCTCCTGAGTTGGCAAAAGTGCTAGTAATACCCTCAATAACCCCTCTTGAGAATTAGCGTCAACAGGGTGTTGATGATTGTTGGTTTTGCATCTTCCGTAATATAAGTGACACTCTATCATAAATATCCAGAACGATGGCGTTGGAATCTATATATGCAGATGAGCAGGGGATATTCCAAGCACAGCATCTGGGACAGTAACACCTGTTTTCATGTACAAAGCAACCACTCAGTGTTCATGAGCCATTTCGCATACAGAAACAGTCAAAACATTGTATATGAATAATACCCTCCATACCACACTCTGATTCACGTTGATGCAAAGCCAACAATCATTGATACTACATTGATGCTCATTGTCAAGATGGGGCAGGGAGCGTTTAGCTCTCTCCTTTTCCTATGTTGGAGGCTGAAACTTCATTTATGGCTTTCTGCAACCTAATGCCCCTTAAATTACCCAGGATACCCCACCGACAATCCCACACACTCCATTGCGGCTTGTTTCCCAATGGGATAGAGAGCAAGTCTCTGATTGTTTTGATCATTAAGGCGGCCAATACATCAAAAAAAGATAGCAACATACCAAAGTTAATATTTTGCCATTTGCAGGAGCATATCTGAATGTGAGAATACAAAGTGCAACCCAAAACACTGAACCTGAGATTGGAACCCATGTGTCTAGGCAAAGCCGGACAAACCCGTGAATTGCCCGGTACGAGCTCAATGTTACCCTGGTAAGAAGCAGAGGGTCGGGTAATTGGGCCAGTCCGGGACCCAACTGACCCATTTTTGTGGTGCAGCCCCAGACTGCGGCCAGGTTACATGGACCTGTTGCTTAATCCAGATGGGGGTGGTAGTACCACCCCTATCCCATGATGAGATCAAGCAGTTTCCACCTGTATACACCTGAATCAGCAAGATACTCATACTGCCAACCCTACCAACCAACAAAATGCACAAGGAATATGATGGGAGTAATAATGGAGAGCCGACAATGGACATGGCTGAGAATGGATCTGACGATCGACCTAGCCCTCCCACCGACAAAAAGGCTGGTACAATGACACCACTGCCCACAAAGAACGAAACCAGTATTATCCTGCAAATGAGAAAAGAGGCTGTTACAATCCCAGAGAAGCCTACCAATCCTAAGCGGAAGGGTTCCCTAAATCCCACCGTGCCTGCCACTCCCAACCCCAAATGTAGCAGTCCCGACATGGACAATAAGAATGAGGAAGAAGTCAGCTTGTTTGTTGAATATCTCAGCCTGGACCATTTCTGCAATACATTATTGGATGATGGGAAGATGATGTTGGGACACTACGAAAGATAAATGGGCTGTAGAGCGGTCTGTATCTTCGAACCCCCAGTAAACGATGAACCAAAGGTATTTATACCCACTCAGGCACAAATCTAAGCGGCTGTGTTTATGATGTACAACGCAATGGTACAAGTGGATAGTTCACTAGACACCAACTCGTTCATCGGACGAGGTAACGGGTAACAGACGGCAGATACATAGGCTGTCATCAGGCAGCACGTCCGCTAAAGTGATAGTAATTATGATTTTCTTTAGTGGTTGTGTGTTACGGGTGTGTTTAGATCCCAATAACTAATACAATACTTATTGAATTTAATTACAGCCGCCTATCTCACTCTTTCCTCTCATTGTCTTATCCTAAGACTCAACCTCTTGCCTAGATTGCAAGAGCAACCACTTCTCGTAACGCTAACTCTAGCGCTGCTACCTCCAACTGTGCCAAATCGAAACGGTCCATTAACCGTCGCTGATATATACTAAAACTCAGCTTCTTCATCATACAACCACTTCTCGGAAAATTCCTCGAAGGGTAAAGCCTTGGTGTTGAGATTTCTCAGCACCAGGTAGTCAATATTCTCTATCTGACAGAAACGATAGACAACAGTGGAGGTGTGGGTTAACTGGTGCTCGGCCAATTCGAAAAGCAAATTGCCGAAACTCTCGATATCCATCTGCAGTGCGTACTCGGCTGGTGTGTATTGATGTCCAGGCATACAAGACCCAGTCTCATGTGTGAATGAAGGAAGTAATTGTGATAGATAGAATTCTTAATAATATGTTAAGATCGGCTTCGGTGTTCTCTGAAAGCTAATCTTGTCGCTGATGATCCCCTACTTCCTTCGACTAACACTGGCTCATTGTAGCCTTTACTCTCCCTTAGGTGTGATAGCGTTATCTCGGCCACGCACTACTTGCGCCTGGTGATAACCTGCCACGACACCCTCAGGTAGTCGTGTCTCAGCAATGTTGTTTGAAAGCATTACGCTCCTGATTACCATCAGGCCATCCATCACACGATATCAGCTTACCCTTTCCTAACTCAGACCTCTTTTGCAATTGTACAAGTTGGTAGTTGGATCATCTACCAACCAAGTTGATAATGCTTATTGCCTCTTGAATCCCTCATGTGCGTGAGTTATTCAATTGCTTCATAGATTTAATCAGCCACCAACCGATACTATGCCAATGTAGATTATTGACACGTAAGCTCGTATCCAATACGAGATTACATCGCGATCCAGACCACTCCAGCCAACCAGTGGTGCTCCCTCTATGTCAAAGCATACGTCATGTATCCCTCAGTTACGTCATGCTTAGGTCGAGACTAGTCTCCAGTCTGGAACACGCTTCTCCGTATCCTAGCCCGTTACGGGTAGTCGAGAAGAGCCCTCTGAATCGCATATTGGCTAACAACTGCCGTGCATGATTACCATGCATGTCCTGCACAGTATCCAGGTGTGAACCAAGAGAGCGGCACTGCGCATCTCATTGCGCAACTGACATGAACCCCCGCTAAATAGCATCTCACTAACCAACTTGATCGCCACATGCTTAGGTGTTATGCATATTGTAGATATGTATGCATTCTGTGTCCATAATCAATATCATTATCGGTATTAAGGGCAACCCCTAACATTGTGGCTTTCTGTTGAGTTTATAGTTTTCCTTTAGATCAATTTTTGTGTCTTTCCTTTGGGTTTCTGTTATGCTTATATTCATTCAGAATGGTGTATAATTTGATATGGACGGGAGGAGGTGTGCTTCACACACCTGATCAGTGAACAGTTGTGATAGGACTAACTATGTCTCACCACAATCGCCACTGAGCTTGGCCAAGAACTGAACAACAGCAATTGAATAGAGATACAGAGATCACAGATATGGGCAGGGTGATGGGGGCATATGGAGATACACTTGTAATAGAGATGGATTGAGTAACAGGGAGTTTAGATCAAGGAGAACTCAGGGTAGAGAGACATCATCTGATTATACAATGAAATAACACACTCTATCTTCCTATAGGTTGGTCTCAATCAATCTGTCCCACAAATTGTGGATCCACTGAATTGTGAGGATCCTCAGAGCCAGGTCACACCAAATTCTCACATTCAGATCCTAACCTCCCAAGGCGAACACCGCTCTTTTCCACAAACTGCTTTCGGTTGCCCCTAAAGGTGTGGCAGCATCTTGATTATACACTGTTTGCCTTCTTGCTGCTTCGTTTCACCACACAGGCTGTAATGCCATTCTAGCATGAGCAAAACAGGAGATTGGTTTCTGAAACCAGACCATAACTACTGACATCAGCCAGGTTTCCCAAAAGTATCAAATAGACTGCGACTGCAATTGTTTGAATTCAGTTTCTGGAAGCTTTATTAAAACGTTGTGATAACCAATCACAACACCTGATATGTGAAATCTGTCTGCCAAATGCACATTGCTGATTTATCACTGAACAAGTAATCTTAAGAACCTGGAACCCCGGCAATCTGATTTTGTTCGCTCGATCTGTATTTACAGCCTGATCAGTATCACCATCATCTTCATTATCACTAGGAACATCTCCATCACCCTGACAACAGTTTCGACCCCTGAAGCCTTATTTTACTTGCTCCATCCTTTAGTTGCATCATCACCATTACCTAACCCATTACATTGTACTAATTTGCTACAGAAAGCCTTGACGCTACCTTCTTCTCTACTGATGACCATCTCCAAGTTCAAAATTGTGCAAATCAACCATGATTGATTCACAGGCAGGCTCAATCGATTCGCCTCGTTGAGTACATCAGTAAGATGCAACAGTACTGGAGTACATTGATTAATGGCACTCTATTTGCTGCTGTACTCCATCACCATGGCTGACCCCTTTCGAACTTTTGCAGATCAGATCCGATGGACTCGTTGGTAGGCTCAATCGATTTGTCTCGTGCAGTACCTGAAGATTGTGTAAGGACGCAGGGATACACCGATTATTAGTGGTCGATTCGCTGCTCTACTGCTCCTACAGCCTCAAGGGCGGAACCCATTCGAACTATTCCAGATCAACTCAGATTGACTCTCTGGTTGGCTCAATCGATTCGGCTCGTCGAGCACATTGAGGTGGTGCGATGACGCTGGGGTTCGTCCATCATTGACTATTCATTTGCTGTTCTTCCTCCTCCTCCTCTTCCTCCTCTTGCAACTCCTCTTCCTTCTCCTGCAGGTCTGTCGCATTTCGAACTTTGGCAGATCAGCTCCGAATGACACGATGGTTCGCTCAATCGATTCATCTCGTCGAGTACATTAAGACCTTCCAAGGACGCTGGGGTACGTCCATTATTGACTATCAAATCGCTGCTCTACTCCTGCTCCTGCTCCTTCTCCTGATCCTAATCCTCCAGGGCTGACCAGTTTCGAACTTTTGCAGAAGAACTCCGATTGACTCGGTGGTAGGCTCTATTGATTCGTCTCGTCGAGTAAATTTAGACGGCACATGGGCACTGGGGTACATCCATTATTGGCTCTTGATTGGCTGCTGTACTCCTCCTCCTCCTCTACCTCCTCCTCCAGGGCTGACCCCATTCGAACTTTTCCAGATCAACTCTGATTGACTCACTGGCAGGCTCAATCGATTCCGCTCATTGAGCACATCAAGCCGGTGCAAATATGCTGGGGTACGTTCATCATTGACTCTCGATTCGCAGTTGTTCCTCCACCAGGGCTGACCCCATCCGAACTTTTGTAGATCGACTACAATTGAGTTGCTGGTAGGCTCAATTGATTGGTCTCGTCGCGAATATCAAGATGGTGTAAGCACACTGGGGTACCTCCATTATTTGCTCTCGATTTGCTGCTCTACTCCTCCTCTGCCTCTTTCTCCTCCTCCAGGGCTGACCCCATTCGAACTTTTCCAGATCAACTCTCATTGACTCGCTGGTAGGCTGAATCGATTTGTCTCGTCGAGTACATCTAGACGGTGCATTAAGGCTGGGGTATGTCTATTATTGACTCTGAATTCACTGTTCTTCCTCCTCCTCCTCTTCATCCTCCTCCTCTTCCTTCTCCTCCAGGTCTCACCTGTTTTGAACCTTTGAACCTTTGCTGATCAACACTGATTGCCTCGCTGGTAGGCTCAAACAATTCGTCCTGTGGGGTACATTAAGACGAGCCAAGGACGCTGGAGTACGTTCATTATTTGCTCTCGTTTTGCGGCTCTACTCCTCCTGTTTCTCCTCTTCCTCCTCCTGCAAGGCTTACCCTCTTCGATCTTTTGCAGATTGACTTTGATTGCCTCGCTGGTAGGTGCAATCCAATCGGCTCGTTGAGTCCATTAAGACAGTGAGACAACTCTGGGGTATGTTCATTATTGACCCTTGATTCGCTACTCTACTCCGCTCCTGCTCCTGCTCCTGGCCCTCCAATGCTGCCCCCCTTAGATTGGAGGCTAGTAGGTGATTGCGTAGGAACCTAGATTATAGTGTCAGGTGTAGCTTGTAGTTGAATGAGAACTCGTATACAAGTGTTCTTTGGTTCGGAAATTGCAATTGTGAAAATGTCACCTGATAGTGGTAAAATATGCATTGAAATGATCAATTTTCACCATCCAGGGCACGGTTTCTGAGGTTCATGAAACAATTGCAACTACTCCTTGAACATTCACAATCAGTAGAGTAACATCATATGTCAGGGAAACCTCAATTGCATTTTTTTGGGTTTGTGTGTAGAATAAGCTGATTAAATTTAATGAAGCAAATTTCATTTTAGCGGATAAGGGTCTGATTCTCACCTGCAATTGATGCTTCTAGGTGTACATACAGCCTCCACTGCTGTTAGCAACGGTTCCGGACCGTCACTTCGGGGCCGGGTCTGGGTACAAACCAAACAGCTGGCAAATTGACGGTCTGGGTTCTCAAGAAACCCAAACCGTCAACTTGGGTACAGTTCAAAGGTAAACTCCCAACCTGTCCGAATTTGGTGGGATGTCAGTGTGTTGCCCTGAGGGTGCATCTATTGATTCAAATAAGGCTCTTGTTTTTGGAGTTTGTGAATAGTATCTTATCAAAATAGTGTTTTGAACAACCAATAATATGTTTCTGTATGCTTTGGAGCCTGCAATATAGATGAATTTGGAATCAGTGTTTTACCATTGGTATAGGGTATTTTTGCATATAATGGCGGTCATTTATTCCCTTATGAATGCAAAGATTACTACGATGCCTTGATTACCGAATATGCAACAACTAAAACTGTTGACGCTCCATTGACGCTCATTTTCAGGATGCGGCAGGGAGCAATTCGCTGAGGTTTTTGTAAGTAAAGGCTCCCGGTATTTAATAAATGAATGTCTGCAACCAATTCGAAGATAAATTAGCAAAGATGTAAGGCTAAAAGTCGTAGACGCTCCATTGACACTCATTCACAGGATGCGGCAGTGAGCATGTCAATGTAGTTTTTCCCAGTAATGGCAGCCAATGTCTGACAAATCGATGTTTGCAACCAGTCTGAACATAAATTAACCAATAGACGAAGCTAAAAATTGTTGACACTCCACTAACTTTCATTTTCAGAATGGGCCAGTGACCGTATTGCTGTCTCTTTTACCAATTAAAGCTGCCAATACATCGGTTATGCCTAACAGGGACCAAAGCACTGTTTAATTGCCGGACTTACAAAAACTCAAATTATTGACGCTCTGTTGATGATCATTTTACTATATTGTGCATTCAACATTTGCTGCCATTTACAGTTGTTTTGATCATGATTTGAATTTATTTGTAGTCTTTTTGATAGATTAAGACTTGGCCATGTGGCAAAGCCGAGCGCAGTAACATTCATGCACAGTTCCCTCGCACAGGACTAAAATTTATTTGTCTGGCCCAAAGCTTCATTCAGCCTCCTTAACATCTGTTTTTCAACTGATATTCACAAGCATCTACTCACAATTCACCCATAATATAACTCGAACCAAAATACTGCGTCAAGATATATAAAGAACATGGTGAAACATTGACCAATTCTGTCCAACTTTTTTGTCACTCCCTGGTTTCTTTTCTTTTCGATTGCATTGACTGTCCGCCACACATTTTGACCCTATGTCTTTGACTTTTGAGTAGGCCAAATCGAACCCAGAACAGTTGATGCATCGCTGACATCCCACTGCTCTGGGGATTCTGGATCGTCGATGCTGTTGTCTTGCTCGAGATCAGATTCAACGTCCGCCACACAATCGTCTTCACTGTCATCTGGATTATCTAAGTCACGATTCCAGTTAAGCCAATCTTCAGTGTCCGAAATGTGATCAGGTGCGGTATCCTTGGCAGGGTTGACTGAATTACGGTTGAAAGCTTCGGATTCGATGGACTTTTATGATTTGAGTTCGTTCTCTTGGGAGGTCCTTTGGAGACCAAGGTGGTGGCAAAGGAGATCTTTCTGACAATTTGAACTCAGCAGCACAATTATGTTGAGAGAGTGACCAGGATGCTTCGACGATCACCTCGGTGTCCGACATTTGTCCCACTAGGGTCAACTGCTGGTTTTTAGCGCGAGATTCCTTCTGTGTAGCACATAGGTATTGGCTGCCAGGCCAGATCTCCAACAGTTGTGAACTTAGGCGATTCTGTGCAGGTTCCTTTCCTCCTCCTCTTTCTTCATTTCCCAGTCTTGTTCAGTGTTTGTTGTATCAAATTCTGGGTCAGTGCCTGCCAATATCCCGTGATTGGGTTCCGTGAACTGCCGTCCCACCACATGGTCGCGAAGGGTCTGGTACGTGGTTTTTGAATGCCTCCTGCCGATAACATCTCGGCCTCAGGAAAAACTGTCCTCCACTCTGCCACCTGGTGGTATGATGGGGAAGATGTTGCACACCACAATGGAGTGATCGGTATACTTTGGGGGTGTTTCCTCCTGTTGTCACAACCAGTCGGTTGAGTCCGGTTTCCAATATGTACTGCTACACTCCATTGGGTCGGAGTGGTTATCATTGAGATTTGGATGAATTTGCCCCCAGTGCTTTGGTTCTGCAGGTGGCGATTTCAAATACAGCCTGCCGGCAGTCAATATGCATGCAGTGCGATTACACTGTCTGGGTATTATCTCAGCCACATTGTTAGGCGTTAAGTATGCTTTATCATCGCTTGACAAATCATATGGATCAAAGGATGATTGAAAGGATCCTGGAGTAGTTGTAGAGGAGATGGAATTGCTGCTTAATAAGCTTTGGAGTGTATTGACAGGCACGCTTCGATGTTTAGCGAAGTGTTCATTCTCCACATCCTTCAGAATGGCTGTGTGGTATTGGATAGTATAGGATGTCTTGTTCTTGGGATTAATATCTGTTCACTTGTCCCACTTCCTAAAATATTGCAAATTCCGGAAAGGATTGAGGCTATGTGCAGCAATGAGAACCATGGCCATCGGTGGAGTCAGTTCAGCATAAGATTTGGACAGCTTCAGTCGAGCTAACTTCACTGCGAAGAACAAATGTTCTTTCTATTGAGTTCTCTTCTGAGCCAAAACTTGTATCACACCATCCATGTAATTGACCATGTCATTGAATACCGTGATGACATGATGCAATGTGACTGTATGCCTCTTCGACATCTGCAGGGTCCAATAAAGGCATGGCTTTAATACTTATATGACATACTGCACAATCGTCCATTCATCTTGTATTGTGAACAGTGGCCGGTATTCGGTCATTTTTGCAAATTAAAGCCGCTCAGTAGTGAATTCCCGTTATCTATTGGCCCGGTTGATTACCACCAGTGTAGAGATCCTACGTGTCTTCGCATGTATTATCGGAAGTACCGCAATGCAGAATTTCTCTGTTTACACTCAATGAACTCGTTTCGACGACCGGGTGTCAGCATAATCAATACAGCAAGCATTCTCCGCTTTATGAAGGTCAGTTTCAGGACTTTCAAAATATCATGAAATACTTACTTTCTCAATTATCTTTGCCAAACCTGGTCTTATAGCCGACACCTTATTGATTCTTGCATTGCCCTCTTTTCGAAGTCTTTGACTCATCCCAATGTCAATGCTGTCATTTTCACAAGATTGCAGATCGTGCTCATTGTCATCCCGAGACATGGTACAGGCTTCAACACCGAGAGTGCTAATGAATCAATATAAAGCTTGCTTTATGACGTGCGCCATAAACAGTATGTGGTTCCTCAATGCAGGCCACAAGTTTCAAGTGGCCTCCAGTGTGTATTGCAGCTCAGGTGTAATTGAGTAATTTGAAAAAGAATTATCCGTCGTAATACTGAGCAAACGGCCTTTGGTGATCCCAAAACTACCCAGCACATCTTTCAGATGTACAGCAGGCCTTGCTCCAGTATGTTTGCCCTTGAACTGTCATCGTTAATTAGCTTTCGACACAGGAAAAGAACAGGGGATCGACCTGACAGAACACGAGGTGAACCTCACACAATACCCAATTTTTATTCATATAGTAAGTGTTGACCGACGCTATGGATATTTTGTTCGCTGATATCTATTCATTCAAAGCTAAACAAGCTTTGTTTCGTGACTGGAATTGCGTCAAAATTGCATCAGCGGTCAGGGCATATTCCCTATGACAAATGCTGGTCTAGGTTGTTGCGGACGGCAGCATTAGATCATAACATACGTCCTCATATGACCATCGTAGCACGATATTTGATATAGATTTCAATCAAAAATGAAACCAAATAAATCATAGTATCGGCTATCGATTCCACCTGTCTTGGTGAAAGTCACAAGTTTTGAAGTCCTTATCTGCCAGTTTGGATCGTATTGTGTGTCATTTCAATAAATATGTATTAAGCTGGATGTCAAATCTGATTATCCTCTGCAAACTCACTATTGTAATTCCTCAACTTCCATGCCTCTTCAAAATGGCTGAAGCTGTTTCATCAACTGTCGAACTAGTAAATTCAGTAACTGCTGTCTCCGGTTATTTTATTTAACGTTGCAATGTGTGATTTTGCCTGCAGGTCTTTCCCCATTGAGCTGGATCCATGTTCTGGTGGATGGCGAAGAACTTGATGACAAACGATAAATATGATGCCAGGGCTGCAGGTCTCTTCAACTCAGCAGTGTAAATATAATCGACTCCACAATGCATGTCTAGAATTATTCCAAGCAATAGGCCGCTTCGAGCCTTTATTCAGTGAAGCTGACCAGACATGAAAAATAATTTGCAATGTAAGGTCGATCAAATAAGGAATAAAGACACATGCATTTTTGCAAAATCTCATAAAGTCCAGTAACGAGGTGTTCAAAGATGTTTCATCTGACCTGAAAGTTTAAATTACAACACTGGGTTATTCGACTCGAGAGAGTGCCGAAAATAACGATGCAGTAAAGCAGACTGCGGGTTCTTAAATATTGACTCTACAAGTACAAGCACAAAAATCATATCTGTAAGACATTGCATGCATATTTGTGAAGTCATATACAAGAACAGATTGCAAAGACTAACCACGTAAAACTCAATTTAGGAACAGCACAATGCATTTGATTGCGGTGAATCATTCTGAGCCTCCATGAAAATTGTTGACGCTGGGCAGATGTTAAATTGCAGGAGCCGGACACGATACCATCCTTACCATTGTTGCCAATAAAGGCTGCCGATTAGTTCATTGTGGTTATCTGCATTTCATTGCGGTAATATTATCCAAGATGCAAGATCAAAAATCGTTGACACACCCTTGACGCTCCATTGACTCTCCTTTGACCCACTGTTGACACTCTGTTGCTGCTCTGTTGATGCTCCACTCATGCTCATTTCGGGACATGGCTACAATATTGTTGTGAGCACTTTTGCCTAGACTGGTGGCTGATAGTTTGATTATGGGTCAATCTCACTGCACAGCACTTGCATCTTCCAAGCAGCCAGGCCAGAAGTCATTGACACTCTGTCAAAGATCATTTTTAGGACTTAGTAGCAATGCTGTCCGAATTATTTTCGCATAGAAAAGTGGCTGATAGTTCAATCATAGTTTAATGTCGCCATGCAGCCCTTGTATTTCCCATGATGCAAGGCCAAAAGTTGTGGACGCTCCGTTGACAGTCATGTTTTGGACATAGTCCAAATGATGTCATAATCATGTTTTGCTTAGAAAGGCGGGACAGGTTTCGATTATGAGTCATGGTTGCGGCAAAAGACTCTGGATTTTCAGTGATGCAATGCCAAAAACCATTGCCGCTCTCTTGACGCTCATGTTTAGGAGGTATTAGCGATATTGTCTGTCGCATTTTTCCCTATAAAGGCTGCCAGTATTATGATTACTCAATGCCGTTGCACAGCCCAGTTATTATGCAGGATATAAGACCAGAAATTGTTTACTCTCTGTTGATGCTCATTGCTATGATGGGGCAAGGTGCATGTGACTTACCATTTTACCTACTAGGACGGCCAATATTTCTTCTTTGGATTGATGCAACTATGCAGCCAGGTGATTGCTGAATGTCTATGACTATATATCGTGGACGCTCCGTTGACGCTCACCTTTGAGCTCACCTTTGAGACATACTAACAGTCATTATGTGCTCAATAATTGTCCAAAAAATGCAATAAGCCTTCATTGGCAGCCTGTATACAGTGTCTATGTATTATCATTTGAATCCAAGATCATCATGAAATCCCAGTTTCTGAACCACCACTATAAACGTCATGTACATGACTAATGACATAGGTCTATCACATTTCAACGCTTTTGGCCGGAAATTTACTGCTTAAAAATATACGCCCTAGTTTTATATATTGATTGCCCGACATGCTCACCATTTCTTATCCAGGTCCTTCTCCTCCATTTCCGTGACGTACAATAAGCAATTATCAATTTCTCCACCATGTACAGGTTGTCTGAGTGGCGAGATATGTAGTTGGCTGGAGGGATTATTGCAACCTGACGGCAGTCATTTGCCTGAGTATCGCATGTGATTTGACTGCTCACGCTATGAGTCGATTGACATTACTGACTTAAACATTGTTAGTACATTTCGTGTAAGATTTAAGTTTTGCATTATCATTTGATCATAACAGGCAACACCGTCTAAAGATCATTGTTCATCAATCAATGTGATTTGGAGTCTACAAAATTCGCATGGCCTGTATGACCCTTGCACACACACTGAGGACTTATCCTGTCTCACAATTCGGTCAATGAAATACACAAAATGCCGACACTTTACAAAACAGTTTCATATATTGATTTTACAAGAGATAGGTAGTCAAAAATATCTATTTGGCTATCTACAAGTCCGGTAATGCAGCAAGCATCACCATATCTCCGCCTGAATATGATTTCTATATTGTAATTAGCTAGGGATGCTATATGCATGGGTAAAAGCCTACGAGTTGAAATGGCTTTGCAATCTCTATCTGTGATGATTAGGGCACTGCGGCGAGTATCGCCTGGACTACATGATTGTCCGCTTGAGCATTCTCCAAACCCATCATCATTGGACTACTTCCCTGTCGAGGGGTCACTTGTGGCATTTTTGATTGTCCGGGGACAATATCAACAGCCTCCATAAGCTCTCCAAACGTTGTCGTTGCTGGTGTAGCTGCAGTCATATCTGTTTGGGGCTTCCCAACAGCCAAAACCATCAGTTCAATCATCCTGTACTTCATATCTCTCTCATTGAAGTAGTCGGCCACATTCCCCCAATCCGGGTCGGGCAGTTCATCAAGCTTTAAAAGCTTCTGCCGGATGATCTCGAAGAGGTGCTGCACCGTTTTGGATATTGTGCCTGTCACCCATCCAGGTTGGTGATCTTCACTCAGTTTGCCGTGCCCTTTATCTTCTTCATCATCATTCTTGTCTTCCCCATCCTCCTCATCTTCGGACCTTGCAAGATAGCTCAGATTGTCTCCGATAGCATTCAACAACCCCTCAAATGATCAATCCGGCTTTGGGGTTGTCGATCGTCCCTGTTCAATATTTCCCAGATGTTCCTGCACTTGCATCATCGCTGTCTCTGTGTCTTGAACTCGCATTCCCGAAACTGCAGTCTCACTCTCCATATAATTGTCGATTATTTTGTCACTCTCTTTGGTGCTCAACAACGTGTTTCCCGTTATTTCCCCGTAGAAGCTTTCTTTCTGGATTGTCAGCTGCGCATTGGTCCCAACGCTCTGACCAGTTCTGCCTCCAAGCCACTCTTGCCTTTATTCGCTTGATGATGTCGTCGTGTGGAATGCTTCGGGAATTTGCCGTATTTGCCTGCCAGAACTGGGACATGGTTCATTTTCAGAGCATTGACCATTGTACCTTGTGTTGACCTTGTTGTTGGGCGAGATGTTGGATGTTGCAAGAAAAGAACCACAGGGAGGCAAGCTGTGCCCATTATGTAAATGTTCGTAGGTATGATCAATTCGAACAAAGCAAAATAAGTGTTTTGACCCTCACTTCATTGGGAATGGTTATGCTAACTGTACATTATAACATGATAGGTTACATGTGATTCAGGTGACCTCCGAGCGCTGTCCTGTGACCAACATCACCAGACGACATTCCCGTCGAACAATTTCCTTTTCATATATATAAAATATGACATATCAGCTGAGGTTCATCTCGATGTATTGGTGTAAACAAACAAACAACATCAGACAGACTTAGTGCAAATTGGGCGACTGTCGGAATCACCTGCCACTATACGTAGTGACCCTATATGCCGCAGGATTCAGCTTGAATTGAACCTGCAAGTTGGCTGTCACTCATTTCATTTTGACTTGTAGTTCACTATATAATCTTCAGCACTTCCCACTTCGCTTCGTGGTCATCTTCCTCACGGTTCTACACCATCAAGCCATGGCTGCAGAATCACATCCACCCGGAGCAATCGCGGCCCAATCGAGCCAAACAACAGGCGCTTCAGCACTGTGCCACTAGGCAAGATACAGCAGCAATGCAGACACCAGTTTGTGCACCGCGACGCTGCAATTGTAGCCACCAAAATATCACCCAGGTCGCACATTTTCACAAGGTACGTAAAACAGGAAGCAGCAAGAATAGGAAGCAGCATCCGATCGGATGTGAGTGAATCCATATCCATGTAGACTACGGCCAACTGACAATATAACACACACCTGGGGAACATAGAGAGCTATGTGACCAATTTATCGCTTCCCTCAATGGCAAACCTCCATGGGCAACAAAGGCATTTGTCCACACAATCCGCAAAATTGAACATTACGATGTTGTCAGTTCTGGGATATTCGCAGATGAATTTCCTGTCGAAGGTTCCCTAGAATGGGCGAAACAGGCTAGAAAGACCTTCCAGTAGACTACAGAGCACTAAATGGTTGAGGTAATACCGGAATCTCACTTTAGAAGCAGGAAGTAATTTCTTGTAGGCTTTCAACATGTCAGCTATTGTATTTTACAGTCTAACCGCCCATGGCCTAGGAACCGATAACGCAAAGAACAAAGCAAGCTCCTGGGGCAGGGTTGATAATTACCCCTCTCACACACTCAATTTTCACCATTGCCCCGCAACAACGAAACCATGGGAAAAGTGATGTGCCGAGATACAATCATTGAAAGCAAGAATCTGATTCACGAAGCCAAATATGGGTACCACACAGGTCTTGAACCATCTATCCGTGCTGCTGCTTCAACATATGATATACCATATGGAACCTTGTGAGACCAACTCAGAGGAGCACAGCCAAGGGGTGCAGAACATGACAAGGAGCAGCTGCTGACTCCAGAAGAGGAGAAATCAATTATTAGGTTTTGTGAGACTCTAGATGACTTGGGACATCCATTGCAAGGGAAGATGGTTAAAGAATGTGTGTTGTCCCTTCTACCATCACATCGGTTACAACAACCTGGTAAACACTGGATGACCCGCTTTCTGAACCGCCATCCTGCCATTACTACCAAGTTCAGGCAACGTCTGGATAGAAAAAGGGCTGATGCAAATGATCCTGCAATTTTGAGGGACTTTTTTTGCAAGGTATATCATTTTAGTATAAACATTAATTTTCAGCTAATACTGGTTGCTGTAGCTTGGAAAACTTGTCAGAAAGCTCAATGCACAACCAGAAAACATATACAATATGGATGAAAAGGGCTTTCTACTTGATCAGGCTCTCAAAGTGAAGGTGATATGCCATAGAGGTACAAAGAATCCCCACTATACCCAGGATGGAAATCACGAAATGGTTACAGTTATAGAGTGCATTTCAGCAGATGGTAGAGCAATACCAATCTTTTATATCTACAAGGGGTCTAGGCATCTACTAGGATGGCATGCTGGCGTGCAAGATAAAGAGCAAGCAACATTTGCATGGTCAACTAAAGGCTGGACTGATAATGAACTGGGACTGGAATGGGTAGAACGGAACTTTGAGAAATATACTACTAAGATGTTTGTACCATGAGATTGACCTCCTGCTTATGCTGACTATTACAGTGCAAAGGGCAAGCGATGTATTCTAATCCTTGATGGGCATGGCTCTCATCTAGCATGGCAATTTTTCGATTTTTGCTTGAAAAGAAATATCCACCCTATTTGCCTTCCTGCACACTCTTCACACATCCTTCAACCTCTAGATGTTGGGCTGTTTGGTCCTCTTTCATGCTGCTACAGCAATGAACTGGATATATGGGTTGGATAAGGAGGGAATGCAATTAAGAAAGAACAGTTTTATAAGTAAGTCCACCTGCTATATCACTTTATACTCCACTCTAACTCTTTCCTACACCCTTGTCACACATGCTAAAGCTGCAGCATATACCAGGAACAACATCTTGAGTGCATTTGAGGCAACTGGGATCTGTCCTCTGAACCCATGCATGGTTATTCTTCGGCAGTCACAAAATATCACTCGATTTGAATCTCCGCCAGCCACTCCTACTTCACTCCTCAGTGCAACCCCCAGACAGCCCAGAGCTGTAAGCCGATTACCCCGCAGTGCACTTCACCTTGTCACTCGACAATCACCTTCCTCTCTACAGCTGAAGTCTCTTGTAGCACAGCTGGGAAGGTCAGCTCAGAGTGCACTTGGAGATAAGGAATTAGGAGATGAAATGCTGAGAACACTTCGCTCAGGGGCCAAGGACACCAATGTGGCAGCAGCAAAGGACTGCCGCCACCTTGGTAAAGCTTGTGTATATACAGCTGAGGATGTGGTTCAGCTCAGGGAAGAAAGAGAGAGGCTAGAGAGAGAAAAAGTGACCAAAGCCAAAATGCGCGAACAAAAGGCTGCAGCAAAGGTAGTATCATCTGGAGAGGGATCAAAGAGCTCTAAACATGTGGAAAAGAAGATCATAGGTACACAGAAGGCACCTGTAATTGTCCTTAGTGATTGGGAGGATGGGGAAAAAGATATGGTGGGTGGAGTGGGGTGGGATGAGAAGGAGGATGGGGGGGAGAAGGACTCTGTTGTATATATTGGTGATATGCTGGACCTAGAGAATGCTATGGAGTATGGAAAAGGGAGAGAAGGGGTTAGTAGTCAACCCCAAGTAGTGACTAGGTCAGGCAGAGTGGTTAAGACAGGTCATTTGGGTCAATAAATACGACCCGCTGGTGGTCAGTTTCCCAGTCATGGGCGGTCACCTTGTAAAATATGTTACTAAGGCAAGACAAGGAGGTTGGGTACAGCTTGAATAGTCCCACATGCGTCTTGCCTTGAATATGGCAAAAATGGCCAAAGAAGGATTTTCACGTGCCGCAAGAGAGGATACGCAATAACTAATCAAAATCCTCATGCCGATATCCGACAAGGGAAGAAGTGGGGTGTTGAGTTTCCCAGGCATAACAAGGTGAAGGCCGCGATCGACAGACACCTGGCAATGATTGGCAAAAATCAAACCAACAGACACCTTGCTTGCCAAAATGGTACAGGATAAAATCCACAGACACGCTTTAGCCGCAAAGCGCCAGGTGCACTTCAACTACAACTGGAGCTACGTCAGCGGGGAACGCCACATGCCCCATCTATTCACGATGAGAGCTGCGAAACTGAAGTCGTGGCACCCGCATATGTGTATATATATACTCGGCTTCCCAGCACTGGATTGTTGCCGAGGATCGCATGCACCATAAAGGTTGCATTCCTGCGTTGCTGGCCCATCATGGTCAATTTACAGCTCAGTACACTATGAGCTGCGTTGTAATGAAGCTGACAGCCATTGTGAAGACGGGGCCAGCGTTTGCAGTGAATCTGACAGCGGAGACAAGAGTTGACTGAAGGGAATGGGATTTTTGAGTATTATCATTATCAACAATTAGCTGTCACTTTAAAGTATATTTTAAACGGTATATTAATATTCATTATTCAAGAACAATGTAGTAATAATAGCAAACGTGCATGAACAGCACAGAATGGCTGCCACAAGACCATTATTGATATACTATGCCAAGGTGAATGGTTCCATATTGCGGATACGCCCTTGGCAAAATGAGCATCAACAGACTGTTAATAATGATTGCCTTAGTATCATGGTTACTCCGCATAGTGAATGATCAAAGTGATTCATAAATGATGTACATGTTGCCTTTATAGCCATATAACAAAGCAATATGCTCCCTACCTGATTCTGAAACTGAGTGTAAACAGAGGGTCAATGATTTTTATTCTTGCAAGTTAGGTAATTAATCAGAGACTTGGCCATTTTGATGGATACTGAATGTATTGGCCATCTTTATACGCCAAAAAGAAAGGAACACACGAGCTGCCCAATCATGAAAATTAGAGTCAGCTGAGTGTCAACGATTTTTGGCCTTGCATCATGGTTCATCAAAGCGCAATGTGGCCATTGATAGCTATATACAAAGTTGTGATCGGTTTGATAGGGTAAAACACTCACAATCACTGAGTTGCAGCTTCCAAAATGAACTAAATTGTGGTTGTCCAGGAGGCTGTCGCGGAAACATTGCTTGTTATCTGCCTATTAAGGCTGCCAATTCCCGGTATATCAATGTCTGCGATCATTCACAAAGTCAATAAACCAAGATTGAAGACCAAAAATTGTTGACCCTCAAATGCAGCTCATGATGAGAATGGGGCAGGGAGTGTGTCGTTTTCTCTTTTGCTTATAAATGCAGCCTATACCTCATTTATGAATGTCTGCATCCAATTGCGACTCAGAGTATGCAAGATGTAAGACCAAAAATCATTGACTCCTCGTTGACTCTCATTTTCAGGATGGGGCAGGGAGAGTTTCTCACTTGACTTGCAATTTAAAGCCGGCCAATACATCAGAAAAGGACAACGATATACAAATGTCAACGTTTTGTGATTAGTAATAAAACATGTGAATGCGACCATAAATACAAAAACCCGACAACCGGAACGGGACATTGGAACTGACGGGTCTAGCCAAACCCTGCATTAAACGTGTGTTGACGGGTACGGCTCCAGGTTCAGCCCGCCAAGATGCCCCGGCTTTGGTTTTGGGCGAGGTTTGGAAGCAAACAAAACTGTTTTAGAGGTCTGAGCCCGGACCGCTGGCGGATTCCCCGGACGCCATGCAAACACTTGCCTCCACCAATATACTCCCCGATGGCCCCAGTGCATCCAATATGTTTCGGTGATGTTGTACAGCTTGACTTCTCCAAGTTGAAGACAAATAATTATTTAACAGTTATACAACTGGAAGAAACATCTGATCTAGATCTAAATTACATACAGTTTCCAGAGCTAATACTGGGATCTTCATCACAGTAATTGCGCAATATAGAGTAATTAAATCAAATTGCAATAGCCTACATTCTTCCAAATGAGCTTAATCTGTTGTGTCAATCCTGTCGAGATGATTGATTTATTGAGTCAATGTCTAGGTTAACACCTAGCATATATAGTGGCTGCCTGCCCTATCCCACAGCCTCATGATGATGTACTCTACAAAGACTCTGTCTAACACTCCTCCAGGGCATTATCACGTCCGTAAAACACTAAGCCATTGATAAAACAGACAGAAAACAAACAGAAGACTGAAGCCAAATCTTGCCATACCCTGACCTCCTCCCAAATGACCATTCTCCTGCTCATACTTCCTAAGCTCCGTAGTCGATTTTGCTGTCGGCTTCAACTGTCTTGACTTCCAGTCAACAACTCCCCCGAAGGTGACGCACAGTCCCATTGTATTGTGATCGGTATCGTGGTGGAACATAAATAATAACCTGCAGAACTTGCCATGTACTGTATGGAAGGTACTGCTCCAACTAGCTGTAGCGTGATTGATTCCCGTACCCACCCTCTCAGTCCCAATGATGGGTTGTGCTGTCGCTGTCGAAATTGGAGATTCAGGTCCATGGTGATGTTGACTTCAGCTCGACAAATGAAGCGGAAGATCATCGTTTACCTTTTAGACACAAGTACTCATAACGTGTAATACGGTGGCAGATGCTGGAGTAGTCGAGTGTGTGCATGCCTATGTGAAGGTGTGTCTGTCTCTGTTGGATTTGGAGATGCTTCCCTGGGGCGATGATGACTTCCGCTCGACAAACGAAGTGGAAGTGTTGATCGCAGCCGGTTGTTCAGTTCCAGATGCTTGAGATATCGAGTATGTGTCAGTGTCTTTGTCAGTATTGGTGTCGAAATTGGCATAACCAGCTGTATGGTGGCGGGTCCAAATTGGAGACTGTTCTCCATGGCGATGTTAAGTTCCGCTCGACAAACGCAGTGGAACTGTTCATCGTCATGTGATTTTAAACTCAAGTGCTCATAAGATGTCGTCCGGTGGCGGAGGATGGATATCGAAATTGGAGACTCTTTTCTGTGGCAATGTTGACTTCCACCTGACAGACAAAGTGCAAGTTTTCATCATAGCGGGTTCCATTGCGGATCCTCGTGTAGTTGAGTATGTCTCGGTGTTGGTGTCGGTGTTGAAATTGCAGACACTTCTACATAGCAGCAATTCGAATTGGAGACACTTCTCCGAAGGTCCTGCTTCCATCTCAGCTAACCCAAGTGAACTCATTCCCATAGATTGTACATCCCCATATGTGGCATCCGGGGCGGAGGAGGGGTTGTGGTCATTGAAGGTTTAGGGTGAAGGTACAATACACACTGTACAGGTAACAAAGCTTCCTCGTCCTCACTATAGAGGAGTCCACAGACTTCTTGGATTCATGGCATCAATTGCCACTGCCGGACCCTCGGGTTGCCAAAATCCTATACCCAGCACACTGTTGTGGAGAAACCGCCATGCTTCCTGAGGATTGCTATCTGTCGACATCTCCCAAGTATCCGCGGTCCATCACCCGCGCACTTCTTGTGGACTATCCTAATAGGAAACTGTATGTCGATCTACTTGGCTGGGCACCAGTTGACGTATTACAAAATCGCTTCAAACACATCCGATGATGCCAATGGTGACTTGAACGCATCATGATAATCCCGATGTTGAACTGAATTTCTCCAAGGCTGTTGTTCCAAGCTCCTCCGAGGATGTTGATCTGAGCTCCTCAGAGGGTGTTAACACAACGCTGACCCGTACTCCCGCAAAACTGCTCTCTGTAATGGACCTGAAGGTTTTCTGTCAACACGTCGTTCAGTTGCCGTAATTTTGTATACCTGTAGAACTCGACACTGCAGGCGTCACAGCCATCCCGGCGCTCCAAGCGGTTGAGTGTGAGATTTCGTCTACAGAAGGAATCTGAGTCCTTTGCCTCTTGGCATCGCCGTCCTGAGTCCGTAGGGTGTTCTGATCCTGGATACATTCCCAACGCATCTGGGACCCTGCGGCCTCGCTCATATAAAGCTTCGCGATTGGACTGTCATCGCTTGACAGTTGTCGAAAGTGGTATCCGGATCGTTCTCGGGCCCACGCTCCATACCTGTTGTGATGAACCTGATTAGACATTTGATTCATTTAGTCTAAGATGACAAGTAGCATATATAATGGCTGCCAGCCATCACCCACACCCACATGATGATGTACGCTTCAAAGACTCGGTATAACATAATCCAGATCTAACTATTCTGAGTTACATTGATCAAGGATTACACCATACTGGTAGATATGTATGAATCATTGTATAATAATAGAATATGATTAATAATTAAAATATACAATATACAGGTATTCAAAAGATATGTAATAGTGGCACGTCCCTCCGTGCCAAGTAGCAGCCATTCTATATAATTGGCTTGCATTGATATTTAAATCTCTAGCGACAGTCTTGTCAGTACACTCATATCCTCTATCATGCACATCCGGATTTGCCAGCCTATACCGATAATTTCCATATGTATGAATCTCAGGACAATGGATACCATATGTGCCTGTACAATGTGATCGGTTTTTCTGTAGATGGATATGTTTCACATATAGGATTTCACAAGTTTATTTGTTTACCAGTGCGCTGTATCCTAAAGTCAATATCTGAGATTTTGGGCATCAGATTTCGATATCAAAGCATTAATGCTGCATGCATGTATATGTATCATTTCGTCTTTCAATTGAGCCCCCTGAGGGCAGTGAAGTTGAGTTCAGAGACCAACTGGTATATAAGGTGCCGCACTGGAGATGATGACAATTATCACAACAGCATGGCAGAAATATTCAACTAAGCCAATGAGAGAAACTGAATACAATAGTGATATTCAGTCCAATACAATTTCTACAAGTCAATTGCATGCAATGATCAGCCATTGAAGCCACAATGGACGAAATGATCATGTGCTTCAATCGAAAATACTGAGAAGTGAAGTGGAAGTCAACCGATAGTTGTGAGTAATAAAAGTTGCGGATATCTCCCTTCTGATTGAGCGATGTGCATTTACCACAATTGGCATATAGATCTAGAGCTCAACCAACTGTGCAGAAGCTCGGAGAAAAACAACACCAAAGGCAATTGAATAAGTCTCACACAGTATGCAATCAGAAACGCAGCTTCCAACCATCCATCTCTGACACAGCAGAACACAATACTGGGAATTCAAAACCAGTCAATTCCAACAACCTGAGTAGAGGATGCCAGGGCCAACTTGCCACCGGCACCATGGATTTCATAAGAAGTTTGCAAACCCTGAAATGCAATCGGCAATGCAGTTACTCCAGTAGTGGAAATCAGAAAACCTGCATTTGTACCAAATATTCAAGGCAACATACAGCAAGCCTAAGAACAAATCGACCGCAGTGCAATGAGCATCGTTCTGTCTCTAAGCCTACATGGCCAACTCGACAAACCACATGAATCACCATTCACATAAACTCTGGCCCAGTGATAATATCTGGACTGGAGAGCAAAATGCCACATTTCTTTGTTTAGTATTTGAACAACTTGAACGGCATGATGAATCAGAGGATTCACTTCTTCCGATGAAGGTACAACACCCAGTCTTGAACTTGCCACAGCAACCAACCCGGAAATAAACTGGGGCAAAAGGCGATTGCCACCCATCTGATGACCATATGCATAACAACCAATGAAGATTCCGGACTCTGATCACACAAGTCCTGTGCCCAATCCTGGTAAGTGAAACAAAATTACTCAGTCAAGCTACCGCATTCAATCATGGCTGAGCTAGTGAGGCTGTGGTTATGGTATTCTCCATAGGACTTGGAGAATGTCAAATGTTGCTAGGAGCATCACAGGATGGAATCACTGAAGGTAAGGGAAACCCTAGAATCCTGACTACATGGGCGGGAGCAGCAGTGGTAATTGTGTGAGAAGATGAATACAGTGGCAGATATTGGATGACAGTAACCAGAGTGCCGTGATGTGAAGGGAGAACCTGGTCAACAGAGGTGGGCAATTTTGAGACACCGTCTGGTCCAGCAATCCCGGGACCCCTACCCATGTCCACACCACCAAAGCATACTGCAATGCAGGATGCAGACAAGAATAATGAGAATTGGAACAGGTATAGGTAATGTAGAGATGGTAAAAGATGATAGAGGTTACATCCCAGCACAATTTCAAGATTGTGTTATATGCCCATGAGATATAAATATTATGTTGATGTATTCAGGAAAGAGATGGCAGACACTGTTGGACCAGACCAGCCAATTGACCACACAAACGACCTGGAACCACGCTTCACTTCACAATTGCCGAATCTGCAATCATTACAATCATCATCACTTCTGGCTGCACCAATCAAATTCCTGAAGAAGAAGAGCTGACTGCGATTGTGTGTTTACCACCGAACACCCAATAAAGCCATGTTGTTGATCTTATCTCCTCTGACAAGGATCTCGGAGATGCTCGACATGTTACGGAGAGCGTGTATCATCATATAGCTGAACCTCAGCAGTGCGTATATGTTATTAAGAATCGAGGAATGTGTCATGAACATAACTGGGTGTGACACCCGGCATGAACAGTTTTGATATGAGATCTGCTCCTCAGCTTGATAAGCACAACCACTCCCATACTAACAAGCTATAACACTAATTAGAAGAAATCAGTTGTTGGAAGAGCTACCACGTTGAAACAAAGGGATGACCATTCCAGAGGGGGCAGAATCCAGACCCAGATTACACGTAACCACAGGAAAGTCGAACAGCACCCAGCAAGTGCAGAGTAGGGAACAGACAGAAGAATTGACATATGCACCTAGCATCTGGCAAACGATAAGCCTACCATGAGAACTCACAGGTAGAACAACAAGTCAGAAACAACAAGTTCAGACCAATTGAAGTCTGATAAGGAGAAATGTTGAGGGATCAAACCTCCAGCAAGGCGAAATACAAAGCTAGTCAAATCACGATGCAGGCCCAAAAGTCACTCCAAAGCAAGTGAAAAATGAGCCCAAAGCAAGTGCAAAAACGTAATGGCAGCAAGTGCAAAAATGAAACAATGCAAGCAAAGTCTACGATAAGTACCCAAAAGACAAGGAAAGATGAAAAGTTTCGAAATCGAGAGACAAAGGTTGCTGACTAACTAGTCAGTCAACTACAAGAGCTACTGAAAAGAATAACCCAATAACCACCGAAGTTTATAAGTGTACCTTAAGTAGACTGGAATCAACACCAGATTTCGGCCAAGGTCTTTGACTGAGCAACAACCTTCAAATGAGAAGTTGATAGCCTTGTTTGTATAATCAAGTCCTGCCGACAAGTTGAAAGCTACTGTGGAGGCAGTCTACTGAAATATGCTCTGAGAAGTCAACCGAAATGTCTATTGCGAAGTCAACCTTTCAAGTGCAACCACTAAGCCAAAAGCCAACTAGAAGTCAGTCTACTCAGACCCACACCAAGAGGTCGACCGAGAAGGAAACCGGCAAGTCTAAGAAGTCAACACAGATTCCACTGAAGAAACGAAACAAGGAAACCCGCCAAGGCGAAAAGACAGTCACTGATGAGGATCGCGAAAAACATCTGGCAAATCATAATGCACCTTTGACTCAATGCTTTGTGCTCATGACAACAGACTGTAAGATATACTCTCCGGAGCATGTGGAAGCAATGCACACAGCTCAGACAGTGCTGGCACACTTGAAGTTGGTAAGTATAACCATTTTAGAGAAGCTGATATGTTAGATGTTGATGGATGAGATGTGACTATCCACGTTGGAAAGGACTTGTACAATTGATAATCACTGAAGGTTATAACCGATGAACTCAGCAGAAACACCAATCAACGCCAAGTCAAAAGCAGATGCGATACCACCCTGGGAATTCCGACAACAGCCTTCGACAATGTGTGAGCTCCAAGAATACTGGTCGTTCGAGTATTGGTTGGGAAGTGGACCTTTTGGAGTCGGGATCTCCGTTGTGTGTATCTTTGTATACTGAACTGTGTTTGGTTTCTGTGGATGTCAGCCAGGTACAAATGGCATCACCACTGGTTTTGTACACCTGCCACCAAGGGTGGAGTTTCCCGGTGCAGTAGATCGGCTGAAAGAATGCCAGTCAGGTGTATAGATCAGTAGTGGGACTGATGATGGGGTACGCATACATATGCAGCATGAATGGATGATGGGAAATGTTGGCAATATTTCCGGAACGTCACTACAAGCGCAGATACGGGTCAAACCTGAGCCATTGTCCAATCAGCGGTCTGGGTCAACAACAGTATCCAATTAAAATCGCATTTTCAGCAGCCACTAGTATGTTTCTGGCTGTTTTGCAGTTTGCGATATCAATTGATCAGGAATCTGTGTTTTCCCTTTGATATATTGAACTTTTGCCTATCAAGGCGGTCGATAATTGTATTATCTGCGTGAAGATCCACGCGATGCCTTCATTGCCAACTATACAACAACTAACACTGTGGCTGCTCCGTCGACACTCGTTTTCAGAATGCAGCTGGGAACTCTTTGCTGGTGTTTTGTGCCTAAAGGCTGCCAGTAGCTCATGAATGGATGTCTGCAACCAATTGGAACATAAACTCCCCAAGATGCAAAGCTAAAAATCATTGACACTCCATTGACGCTGATTCTCAGAAAGGGGCGGTTACAGTATTGCTGTGTCTTTTGCCTTGACAAGCTGCCAATACGTCTGTTATGCATCACAACAACCAAATTGCTATTGAATTAATGTACTTTCATGACCACACATCATTGACTCTCCGTTGACACTCATTCGAACCAACTGTCCTTTCATTATTGACCGCCATCGATAATTATTTTGATTATGATTTGAACTTATTATTGCCTATCTGACAGATGCAGAGTCTGCTCTGTAGCAGAGTCGAGTGCAGTAATCTTCTTGCACTGTTCACTCTCATTCTACTAAAGTTTATATATCTTGCCAAAAGATTTATTGCGCCTGCTATACATCTGTTTATCAGCCAATATTCAAAAACAACTGATTGCCATTTGCCTATAATAGATCTGTAACAGAAAGTCTTGGTCGAGCTACAGAACTAAACAAGTGAAACATTGCCGCATTTTGTCATACTTTTTCTTGATTCCCGTATTCCTCCACGTTTTCATTACATTGACCGTCAACAACACATTTTCACCCTCTCTGTCTAACTTCGATGTTGGCCAACTCAATTCAGAAATATTAAGTGTGGCACTTACATGCTGCTGTGCTGTGCTTTCCGAATCTTCGTTTTCATTGTTGTGCTCAATTTCAGACTCAACATCTACCGCACAATCATCTACACTGTGATCTGGATTATTCTGGTCGCCATCCAGGTCCAGCCAAATATCAGTATCCGCAATGCATTCATGTGCGCTATCCTCATCATTTTCGCCTGGATGATTGTAGATTCTACTGATTCTGCTGACAATTAATATTCAAGTTCATCCTCCAGGGAGGTTCTTTGCAGACAATGCTGGTTGTAATTGTGATCTTTCTGACAATGTCAATGCAGTGACACCATCATGTTGAAAGAGTGACAAGGATGCTTTGACGATCTCTTCTGTGTCTGAAATATATTCTTCAGCTGTCATCTGCTAATTTTGAGCATGAGGTTGCTTCTGTGTAGCACGTAGGTTTTGGCTGCCCTGCCACAGTTCCAATCAGTTGTGGACTTTGGCCATTCTGGGCAAATTTCTTTGCTCCACCGTGTTCTTTATTTCCAAGTTGTTTTCTGTGTTTGTCATATCCAATGCTGGGTCATTGCCTGCCAAGATTCCATTATTGGCTGAAGGGAACTGCCTTACAATGAATTTTTCGCAAGGGGTCTGGCCTGTTGTTTTTCACTTTCTCCAGATGATCACATCTCGCCCTAGGACAACACTGTCCTGCACTCTGATACGTTGTGGTATGAAAGCGAATATGTTGCATGCCTCATTGGAGAGATCTGTTTACTTTGAGTGCATTTCCTCCTCTTGGCGCCACCAGTCAGTTATGTTCAGTATCCGAAACGAACTGCTAAACTCCATTCGGTCGTCATGTTAATGATTCATATCTGGAATACTTCACCCCCAGTTTGATGGTCCATTGGGCGGTGAATTCAAATAGAGCCTCGCAGCGGGTAATAAATTTGATGCTACATTGCTTGATCTGTGAGTTGTTTCAGCAACTCTTGAAGATGTTAAGTATTCTTCGTCATGGCTCAATGAATCATATTGCTCACAGGATGAATGTCCTTATTCTGATGCCGTTCTGGAAGGGCCGAGAGTGTTGCAGGGTATGCTGTTGGGTTTATCGACCTGCACAAGTCGATGTTTGGCATAGTATTCCTTCTCAACATACTTAAGAAAGGCCTCTTGGTATTGGGTAGTATGGGATGTCTTGTCCTCAGGATTGATGACCAGTCCCTGGTCCCAGTTCCAAAGCGATCGTACCTTCCGAAAATGATTGAAGTGATTTGAACAAATCAGTAGCACACCCATGGTTGGAGCCACATCAGCAAAATACTTGGACAGCTTTGCTGAGGGAACTTCACAGCCAGGAAGAAGTCTTCCATCCATTGAGCCAAATTCTTTGGTAATGGTCATATAACCACATCGATGTGAACGAACATGTCATTGTAGGCCGCGATGGTGCGATGTAATGTGACTGTATGCCGCTTCGACATCCACAGCATCCAAGAAAGGAATGGTCTCAACACTTCAATGACGTATATGACAATGGTCTATTCATCCTGTGTTGTGGAGAGTGGCATGTAATCACTTTTTTTTGGATTTGAAGAAACTCAAAGGTGATTTCTCGTAATCAGGAAGCTCACTCAAGCAACTCCAGCCTTGAGTTCTTTTGTATCCTGACATTCATAATAGGTATTACCTGAATGCAGACTGTGGTATTTTGACAGTCAATGAACTTGTTTCTACAACCAGGTGTCAGGGTAATCAATCCAGCACACATTCCCTGCTATATGCCGGTCACTTACAGGACGTTCAAAATATGTTGTAAAGTGTACTATTTAAATTATCTTTGCAAAACCTGGGCTCATCGCCAGCACATTATTAATTTGAGCATTGCCCAGTTTGGGAAGTCTTTGACTCTTCCCAATGTCAATGCTGTCATTCTCTCCAAATTGCTGATTGCCCTCCTGGGCATTCCAAGACTTGGTGACACCTTTTACACTCAGACTGCTCATGAATGCACCCAAAGCCAGCTGTATGTTGTGCACAATGCATGGTATGTAGTTCTGTAATGCAAGCCACTGAGTTTCGGAGGCCTCAAGTGATAACTGCAGCTCGTGAGTCATTGATTAAATTGAGTGAGCATCATCAGTCGTAATTCCTCTCAAACGGCCGTTGTTACGCTTAAGAAGATGAATTGCGTCCTTCAAATGTATGGTTATCTTTGCTCTAGTATATTGACTGATGAATTAGCATCCTGAATATACTTTCGAAAACGGAAAAGATTATGGGATCAACCTCATCGTCAGTGGTTTGTACTTGACGCAATACCGATTTTAGATCCATATATCAGCCAACCACCGACATCATGGTGAGTTTGTTCTTTCATCTTCATGCGTCCAATTCTAAACAAACTTTATTTAGTGATCGCAATTGTATCTTAATTGAGTGCATGGTCAGTACATATTCCTTCTGACAAATATTGCTAAAGGTCGTAGCGGATGGCAGCACTAGATCTGTCGAATTCTAAACTCACGTTATTTGGTGATGGCAATTGCTTCTTAATTGCATCCATGGTCAGTGCATAGTCCTTCTGGCATATGTTGCTAATGGTGGTAGCGGATGGCAGCACTAGGTCACTTATTAATGTTTTATATGACTTTGGGAGCTTGGGATTTGACATAGTGTTCCATGGAAAAATAGCTGAAACAAATCCTAAAATGAGGTAGTAATTACACGTGTCTTGTTTGAATTCAAATATTTCAAAGTCCTGCGGTGTCAGTTTGGAGCATTTTGTCTGTGTTACTGGGGTGTTTAGATCCCAATAATCAATATAATATTTATTGTCCTAAGTACAGCCACCTATCAAGTTTCCTCTTTCACTCCTCGTCTTCTCCCAAGACTCAACCTCTTGTACTGTACTACAAGAGCGCCGAAGTTCCAATCTCCTCCAAAGCCTATCTCCGATAGATAGGAATATTACACTTCCCTGTCGTGCAACCACTCTTCTGCCCACTCCTACGATGGTTGTTCCCTGGTGTTCAAGAACCTCGGCACCAGGTAGTCGATATTTTCAAGTTCGCAGAATTAAAAAATCACTCCTTAAGTGTCGGTTAAACATTGCTTGGCCAGTTGAGCAAGTAACTGTCTGAATAATACCACAACCTGTTGCAGTGCATATTCGGATTGTGGCAAGGGTCAACCAGACATATGTTGCCTGATCTCGAAGTTGTATGAGGGTAGTAATTGTGAAGTTTGTTTTTAAAGTAGATAGAGTGCTTATTCATATTTTAAGATCATCTTCGGTGCTTCTGTGTTGACTATTGATCACTGCTTCCTTCGTTCAATTCCTTCGCAGCATCACTGCTTCTTTATAGCAGCATTCCAGGTCCCCAAGCCTAGCTGCTAACTCAGAAACCTGCTCTCTGTATCTCTTTCGGTTTAACCCAATGCAGTTTGAAAGCTTCACGCTCCTACCCCATCAGGCCATCCATAGCACAGTCATGCAGACTTATCTTAGACCATCTGGCAATTGTGAATCGGTAGTTGGAACATGTATTAACCAAGTTGAAAATGCTTATCGCCTGTAAATCACCCATGCAGGTGACTGATTTAATCGCGTCATAGATTCAATTGGGGACCAACCGATACTATGGCAACATGGACTATTGACGTATAAGCTCGTATCTGATACCTGTTTACATTGCGATCCATACAGCTTAAGGCAATATGCTATGCTCGCTCCAGGCCCATGCCACCGTTACAACTCACTGAGATATGTCATGCTCAGGTCGAGACTTTTCTTCTGCACGGAAAGTGCTCCGCAATATCCTACCCCGTTACAGATAGGTGAGAAGAATGATCGTAATCGCATCTTGACTCTCAACTGCCGTGATTAACGACTAGTCTGTGCCACAGAGTATGCAAGAGAAAACGAAGATAGCACCATCAGCATATCTCTTCTCGTGACTAACATGAACTCTTCATAAAGAGCATATTACGGATCACTTGAGTAACACATGCATAGGTGTTCTACATATCGTGGATAAATATGCATTAAGAATTGACAATCAAGTATCATTATTGCTGCTAAAGAGAACCCCTAACATCAACCCATTCTCTAGGACCGCTGACCTCAACGGTGCTTCCTCTTTTTTTTAAAATCAAATCAAACCATTTATGAAACAAAACAATAAATGCATAAAGTCAACGCCCAAACAAAAGAAATTATTTTTCCTGTCTTTTCTTTTTCTTATTTCTTGTTCCTTTCAGCCCCACAAATCTTGCATCTCTTTCTGCCGTAGGATTCTTTCCATCATACTCCCCGAGCAATCTCAGCTCACTTTCTGCCACATTATCATATGATTCCCATGTGTTTTCGTGGTGCGAGTAATCCTTCTATTTGTTATGGGTTCTCTCCTATCATTATAATGGTACTTGGTTACCATGCGGGATGACGTTTAGCGTGTTCATGCTAATCATGTCTCGACTGGGTAAGCCTTTGGGGGCTTAGTGGACTGATTGAAATCAAAGTGTTGTGGCAGCCGATTTTAGGATGCAACAACTAGCCAGATCCAAAGGACGGAGTCCTGCCGAGCAAGTTGTGTCAAACCAGATTCATTGTTAGATACTATGTGGTTGCATGAACATTGCACGGCAGTCGTGCGAGTAAAGGGTTCACTGGGTATCAGTGTATGTCCGGGTGATACGGAAAACGTAAGTACATACGACTGAGGCACTAGGGCGTTGCCGTTAGCCAAAACAGGATAGTAATCATTCATTTGAGTGGGGGTTTCTGCAATGTCAATCAAACGATTACGCGCATAAGGTCTACGCTGGCATAGCAGTGGATATTAACCACCACAAGACTATGAATTATTAAATTAACATAATGGACGTGTCACTGGTGAGTGAGCGTTGCAACTACTGATAATACAATACAAGCGAAAAGTCCAAGTTGAATTTATCGTCTGATTTATCAACCGATATGATATCCAGTATCAACACGATAACCATAGGGATGTGTGGCCGGCCATAGTCAAGACAGGGTGGTGGTAACTAAGACGCAGAAATACCTAGCTATCATTGAGGGATTAAATCATAGTCTGGAGTGGGTTTCAAGACTTTAAGAACACCACATTATTCCGGCAAGGATGATGACAAGCTCGAACAGCGAGAGACAAAATGATATCTACCAGCACAGAACTATCTTTAATTATTATTGCGTTTTTATAATACCTGTACTTATTATACATATACCTAGAATCTATTAGCTTTGTGTAGCAGCAGCCCCGCACCCTTCCGAAGCAACATCCTACAAATGACTATTAACATCAAAAGCAAGAACGACGTTATAATTTATGCCTTGGAAAACATTATTGAATTCGCCCGAGGCAACCAATACATCTTGCTGGCACAGAGCATGAGGTGGATATCTTCCATTGTCGGTCTTCAGCAAGGATTGATAGCTCAGATCGTTAACCTGCAGGAACGATTGGATAATGCACTATAAGATAGGTCGAAGAGCGAAATCAATCTGAATGATAATCTCCGACGAGAGAAAATTGTATCCCCGATCACCAGGCACATCCAAGGAAATCCAAGACCTTACGACATGACCGATAAAATTCATCCAGATAGGACCCGTCAAATCCAAAAGGAGACTCTCAATTCAGGTAGTGATGAGGAGTGTGATTCAGAGCCAAATCAGCAGTCCTGTGTCCTTGTGAAGGCAGAACAGTTTCTTCAGTTATCCCGGAAGGATAGGAAAGCACTCAATAAGCAGAAAGCGAAGAATCAGCTATCCCGAACCTGATCAAGAAAGATTATTGCTAAACCATTAAGTAAGAACCACAGGCAGTACCTGCAATCTATTCCGAAGGATACGATACTGGAATACATTACAGATAGGAAATACCATCTACGGCCGTTGATCTAGTACTTATTTAGTATCAGCTGATACTTAGTTGAGTTACTTAGGGTATACACCCCCGTAACACTATTGAACCAGACACACATGCTTCCTCATATCTTCATTTGAAGATCCGCTAGCGATAATCATTTCCATAACCCAGTGCTTGCTGTTGCCTTCGATTTCAATTACTTGTTGTATAGGATCTGTTACTGTATATTTCTTAAGCAATTCGAAGCTAAAGATGGAATAAATTTTGCAGCAGTCTGGTATGTTCACCTTGCAGTAATGGAGATCAGATCCTACCGACACCATTTCGAAAGGTGGTTGCATCTTATCTTTTAGTTTCTTGCATAGATGCTTAACTCACATATGCTTTCCATTGAGCATCACCATATCTCAGTTCGTGAAGGGCTCGATGGATTTCTGTCTTGTATTATAGTTTCAACACATAGCTTCTATTGCTCCCTTCAATTTCAAACTCAACCTTTTATGAACTACAGTCAGATAATGTACGTAAAGATCTGATACTGGATTCCTAAATAGAATGTCCGTAGGCCAGTTCGTTCTTGGTTGAATCCATAGAATGCCTAAAAGGGGTATACTTTTGTTGCCAAATGCTTGGAATTATTGTGTACGTATTCTGCCAATTCTTGCATGGATGCCCAATCATTCAGCTCATAGTTGCAATACGACCATAAATATGATTCAATAAACTGATTAATTGCTTTCGTTTGGCCGTGTGTTTGTGGCTGATATGCTGTCGACATACTGCGCTTATTTCCTAGTTAACCATAAAGGTTAGTAAAGACGTTTCCCGTAAACATTGAATTTCCATCCGATACATCATTTTCTGGAAAGCCATGGTATTTCCAGACATTCTCTCGATACGCTCTGGCAACCAAGTGTGAATTCTATTTTGTTATAGGAATGAAATGGGCCCTTTTTGTTAATCGGTCGACCACTAGTAATTTTATTGTTGCTCCTTCTGACTCTGATGGATCTGTAATAAAGTCGGTACTGATCTGCGTCGATGGGTTACAGGCTGAGTCCAATAGACATAACAGCCTGTGTTTGGCGTGTCTTGGGCTTTTCGTCCAGGGCAGATTTCTCATTCATTACAGTATTTCCTTATATCTCGTTCCATATTGACCCTGTAGAAGTTACGTGATATCAGTTCGAATGTTCTCTTCCTTCCGACCTGTCCCGCCACCTTATAGTCATGTTCTGACTCCATAATTCTCTGTCATAATCCTTCTAGCACATATACCCTATTCTTCCAACATAATAATTCTTCCTTCATGTTGTATCCCTTGTCTATGTATCCTCCTCTTGCTATCTGCTTGCACCAGTCTCGATACTTGTTATCTAACATAGCTTTATCTTTCATTCTTGATCTTGCTTCTGGCAGTAATTGTTCCACCTCTAATGCTGCGATCTCGATTCATCCGAAGTTAATGTCGTCGTTTATTTGCCTAGCTCCAACTTCCAACCATTTCTACTTTCGTAACATTGGCTGATTAGTTGCTGAAGTTGTACCCATATCTGTAGAGATGAATGCCAGGAACCGTGATAAAATATCTGGAATTACATTTGTTGTTCCTTTGGGGTGAAAAAGATTGAAAGAAAACTGTTTAAGTTCTTCCGCCCAGTGTGTTTGTCGATGATTCAAGATAAGCGTTGAATAAAAATAAGTCAAATTTTAAAGATCGGAGTAAACTATTGTCTAATGCGTAGCTCCTTGTATAAAATGTCTACATTGTTTACTTGAATATACAATTGCTAGCATCTCCTTATCGTAGACATCATAGTTTAATTCAACTGGATTTAGCTTTCTTTACATACACCTAACTGGATGAATCTTGCTGTCTTCGAATTTTGTGACAAGATACCTGCCATGGCGAAATCGGAGGCATTAGTTTCGAACAAAGCAGGTGGATCTGGCTCACCATGTCGAAGTATCGCTGTTTTCCCTGGAGTAAACGCAACTGTAATCTTTAAAACCAATGCTTCCTCAGCGTCACCCCATTTGTAGTCTCTAACTTTTTGTAACAGATCAGCAATCAGTGACGCTATTCCTGAAAAGTTCTGAATGAATTGTCGATAGAAATTTCAAAACCCCAGTAGCAGCTGAACTTCCTTTCGTCAAGTAGGCCAAGGCCAATCAGCATTTGCCTTTGCTTTCACTGGGTGCATCCACAACCCTCTTCCGCAAAACATAAATCCGAAATATGAGGTTTCGGTGGCATCGAAAACACATTTATCAATTTCGACAGATCTATTATCATCCATTAACAATTGGACAACCTTCGAAACCTGTTTGTGATGTTTCTCCAGCGATCCTTTAGGTGTAATCAAAATATCCTCAATGTAGGCCACTACTACCATTCCGTTATCCTCGTCGATATGTATGTTAGAATCAATTACCAATTCTATTCCATGCAATGGTCATAGGATCCTATTCATCTCTCTTTGGAAACTTGCTTGTTCATTAGTCAATGCAAATGGTGTAAATAAATATTCTTAAAGACCGAAATTGAAATGAAATGCTGTAAAGGTTTTGTGTCCCAATGCCATTCTGATCAAAGACACCCTGACTTTAAATTAATTTCTATGCTAACATGAGCCCCATGCAGTCTGGCTTGCAATTCTTCCATAATCGGTAAAGGCATTTTATCCTTCTTAGTATAATCATTTGAATGTCCATCTTCGACGCATAATCGTATTCCTTGACCATTGGGTTTAGGTACCCATCCTACAGGACTGCCGACCGTAGTGCTTGATGGCCCAACTTTTCCTTCTTTAATCATCTTATCAAGATACTGATTTTACTACTTCTCTTCTTCTTGCGAAAGTTGATGAACAGGACCCATTCGTAGTTTGTTTTTTGCTCCTATCAACCCAATTCAATGATCATATCATTGATTATCAGGTAACTTTTCCGATTCCTTCGGTATGGATTGGAGTGCGAAACTATGGTAATGAGTTGGTAGTTTTTGAGCTTCCGTAGAATTGCTCATAATGATTGCTCCAATGTGAATGGCTTTTTTGTTGAGTGAAACTCTTTTATCATAAGTCATAGAATATTCTGGATGAATTTTCCCAAGGCCATAACACTGTAAGGAACAAGGTGCAAAGTGTAAATGACACATTGTCGTTCCTCTAGCTTTATGCTTGTCTAGATACCAACCTGGTATTAAAGCATCATAATCGCCGTATGTTTTCATGACCTTAAAAGCATGGTCATCTTCGTTGAAGGATCGGTGATTTCAAAATAACAAGCTTAATGGAAGTGTGAATAATCTGTCAGTTGGAATCTTTTGTCCAGTAACATTATTCAAGGTGACCTGTTCAGTTCTTTTTATAACTGGTATTGCGAATGCTTTTGCTGCTGCTGGTGACATAATAAAGGAAGCACTTCCTAGGTCTAACATGCATCGTAACGGCAAATATTTCCCTTTCAAATCAATGAAAAAGAGGTATATCGGTCTTTTCCTGATATTTGGTGCTGATGTTTTTGCAATTTTCTGTTCCCAGGCTGGTTGTTAACAAACAAGATCCGGGCAAGCGTTAATCTCCTTATGGTCCCTCGGCAAGAGGTCTGAGGCTTTTGGTTTAAACATCACTGTCCTTTCGACTATACAGTAACTACAATTGGTTGGATGGAAGGAATATAATATGGTAATCATAGTGATATGGTATGTAAGTCGTACTTCCTTACCGGCCTGTGGTTTCAATCTTCCTGTCACCCTCTGTGGAAAATAATAATAAAAGAAAATGGTCTTCCTATTCTCATCGGTGTGTTAAATCATTAATTTTCAACCGAAAAGCTTAATGTGGCTTTTCTAATCTGACTGTGGCTGCAAATCCCACAAATTTCTGTCCTCAGTCACCTGTCCCTCTAATTGCGATTCTTCAATAATTTCTTCATCAAATTCCTCATCGGACTCCTCTTAGGACTCCTCATACTTGTCACTGTCTGATTCTTCACCCAATTCTTCCCTTGAATCTTCGCTATCAGAATCTCTTTGTGATTCAACTTCTGATTCGATTCTCATAACAGCTATCTTCTTTTTCTTGTATTCTTTGGCTTTTGGATAACTTGCAGTTTTCTTCTGCAATTGAATCTGTCTCTTGCAGTTCTTAACTTGATGACTGCCCTTCCTATGTACGGGCCATGCACATCTTAGAATCTCACCCGCTACTTTCCTTCGGTCAACCTCCAAATGTTCTATGCCGTCAGTTTGTTCATATCTTCGTGGTTGTTTATCTTCTGACCGTTCTGTTTTGAATTTGTTCCGTTTCAATATATCCTGGGCTTTCATGTCGTATTGTGTTGACCCCCACTAATTCAGTTTCTTAGTGGGTTGATCTTTATCATAGGTCCTCATTTTTGCTTTGAGGCAGAGATTCTTTCTTGCGTCTTCCCGTTTCTCCGCAGTTCTTCCAGTATTGGTGATAATGGACAAATTCTCTTGATCCATTCTACAATTAAGATAAACTGTATGCATTTGTTCAAGAATCTTCTGAGGTAACCATTCCAGAAGAAGTTTCCTAAGTGCTGCACCTGAAACCTAAGCCGTCTCAGTGAACATTTGGATCTGGGTGAACATATCCGTAATGCATCCCTCGTATCGTGCTGCCTGAAGATGTGCATACGCCTTATCTTTGCCGTCTTTGTCTTCGAATCTAAGTTTACGGGCGTTGATGTACCCTGTCATGGATTTAGAGTGTGACCCATTTAATGTTCCCTCAATCCATTGAATATGCCGTTCGGTGGCATATTTGTCTAGTAGGGATCCTATCCAGTCGATAGTGCTTTCGTCGTTGGGAAACATTTCTGGTTGATGTTCGATACAAACCTGAATCATTATCCACCAAGTATCGAAATCATATCCTGGGTTACTTTCAAACCTTTTTGATTTTGGTATCTTAATAGGTTTGGCAAATTCTAACTCTGCAATCCGCCTTTGTCTTCTTGACATACGTCTTCCTCCTGCACCTCCATCATCAGATGGTGGTGGGTTCGGTGGTTTTGGAGGATCTCCTGCCGCTCCGCAGCCTGGTCCTCTGTCGCGTCTGTCGGCTCCTCTGGCTCCTACTCCTGCTGCTCGTTCGGCTCCTCAGGTTGCTCCTCCGGCTGCTCCATCACTGCCTGCACCTCTCTGCGTATGTTGGCATCAAATTTGTCTTTCAGTATCTCCTAGGCAAGATACTGATGTTGACTGTTGTTCAAATGCAGCTTGCCTTTGGGGATGCAGATGCTGAGCACCAGATGGTCCTGCAGTGGTTGAAGATCTTCCTAAGTCGTATGGCGCAGATTCCGAAAATGTATATCCCTCCATTGCGGTGGTTAAACTAGTATTAACTTCAGCCATTTGTGCCATCTGTTCTTCCATTGATTGCGCATGCAAATGCAGTTTTCTTGTAGTCGGAATTTGTTTCAATGAAATAGTAATAGCCGCCATGCGTTTATCAACTTCATCAATTCCTTTTGATAATACAGCGACTTCTTTCAGTACTGCTTGAGTGGAGGTTTTATCTGCTAGTATCTGCACTGAATTATAACTTATTCACTTGCTTTGCGTTTCCAACTGTTGTCGCATTCTGGAGAACAAGTCCGTTGCTTCACTCACGATCTGGTTATCCTGTGACTGCAATATATGGATTCCTAAGCTAAATTCTTGCAACATTGCGTCCTGCAATTCTGCCAAAGTCCATACTCCTAATATCTCGAAGTCTTTTTGAACTTTCTTAGTTTGAAGTCTGCTTTCCATAAGGAGAATTCTATTGTTCACTGACTCAAATTCTTCCTCAACGACATCTTTCGCTTCATTGCATGCCTCGATACCATGAATCGTTTGTTGGACGAGTTCAGGTAATTGCCTTTGAACTATGTCCCGGTTCGCTTTGGTCACTTCCACTTCTGCCTGGCCTTCCTGTGTTTCCTCTGGCTCGTCTTGTAAATTTAGGTGCAAGTAATCCTTTTGGGCCACCTCGATTCTTCATTGATAGTCTAGCCACCATGCTGGGATAGCCCTGGCCGCAGGAGATCGGGGTTTGTCTACCCTCAAGCTGCTGGGCGCTAGTGCCTTGCTGATGTATGTCATGCATCTTCTTGGAGCTGCCATTCAGAATTAGATGGCTATAATATGGTGCTTGAAAAAGTCAATTTAATTCAATTGATATCTCATCCATATGCGCACAATCTTCGAGGTAACAACCATCCACACAGTGGTGCTGCAATCCATATAAATCTCGTCCATTTAAGCTGACTACATTTTGATAACTGTAACACTGTGACAAAACGTTACAGCATTGGCAGATAACTGCTGGGCCTTTGTCCTCAATATTGTATAGCTGGAAGCTGATGCAGAAGCAATTCAGGCGTCTGCAATGTTCTGTGCTGGTCATCTTTCCCAAGAATATGCAACAGAAGTTGTCTTCGCACTTCTGGCAGTCCAAATTCATGCATGCTGTAATGTTGCGGTTGTGGTATAACTGTTAAATGTAGTTTGGAATTGTTTCGGAAACATACAAAACATTCTCCTGTTTGTATAATTCTGTATACAAACAAAGTAGCTCTGGCGTCATGTAATCCTCAACTTAGAAACAGCAGAGAAGACTTCAAATATTATACTGTTACAGGGGTGATTAGATCCCAAAAATCGATACAATATTTATTGTTTTACATATAGCTGCCTATCTAGTTTCCTCTTTCTCTCCTCGCCTTAGCCTAAGACTGCAACCTCATGTACTGTAATACAAGAGCGCCCAGCATCAAACCTCCTCCCAAGCCTGTCTCTGATATATAGTAAGATTAACCTTGCCTGTTATGCAACCACTCTTCTGCCCACTTCTGGAATGCTGGTACGCCCATGTTGAACTACCTCAGCACTGGGTAGTCACAAATGTTGAGTTGGCAGTAGGGAGAAATCACTCAGTAAGTGTTGGTTAAACATTGCTCAACCAATTGACAATGTAACTCTTCGAATAATACCACAACTTGTTGCAGCGTGTAGTCGAATTGGGTCAAGTGTCGACCAGACATAAATTGCCTGATTTGCAAAGTGTATGAGGGTAGTAATTGTGAAGTGTGTTTTAAAAGTGGATCGAAATCTTAATATTTTGTTAAGATCGTCTTCGGTGCTTCTGTATTGACGATTAATCGCTGCTTCCTTCCTTCAATTCCTTCGTGGTATCCCTGCTTATTTATAGCAACCTTTCAGACCCCCCACCCCTAGCTCCTAACTCAGAAACCTGCTCTCCATAGTTGAGTCGGTTTTATGCAATGTGGTTTGAAAATATTGTGCTTCTGACCCCTGAGGCCATCCATCACACCGTCATGCAGACCTATCTGAGTACTTCTTGCAATAGTGAATCAGTAGTTGGAACATCTACTAACCATGTTGAGAATGCTTACCACCTTTTAAATCGCTCGTGCAGGTGAGTCAGTCAATCGCGTCATAGATTTAATCGTCAACCAGCCGATTCTATGCCAACGTAGAATATTGAATTGTAAGCTCGTCTCCGATACAAGGTCACATTGCGATCCATACAACTTTAGACAATAAGCCGTACTTGCTCCAGGCCCATGCCTATGTCATTACTCCCTCAGTTCTGATATGCTAAGGTTGAGACAGTTCTCCTGACCGGAACATGCTCACCAATATTCTAGCCCATTACAGGTAGGTGCAAAGAGTCCTCGTAATTGCATATTGACTATCAACTGCCATGCTTGACAACAACCATGTTCTGCATTGTATCCAAGAGTGAACCAATATAGCGCTGTAAGCATATCTCTTCATGCAACTAATATAAACTCCCGCCAAAGAGCATATTACTGATCACTGCAGTGACACATGCATAGGTGATCTGCATATTATTGATATGTCTGCATTGGGGATTCACAATCCAGTACCATTATCGCTGCTAAGGAGAACCCCTAACAGTCTGTCATTTTGGTCAACAGGGAAAAACATGGATTTCCAATATGAATTGCCTCTGCGCACTGACTATTGTAAATCCTAAACTTCCATTGCTCATGCAGATAGCAAAAGATGTTGCACCAACCGTCGAACTAGTCAAATCTGTAACTTCCGACTGTGTTTATTGGTTTAACTTTGTGATCTAAGCTTTTGTTAGCAAGTGGTTCCCTATTGAGCTTGTCCAATAATCCGATGGATGGCAAAGAACTTGTTGAAATACGATATTTATGATTCCATGGGTTCCGGTCTCCTTCCTGATGCAGAGTAAATGTCATCGCCATGAAGACTGATGTCTAGAAATATTCAAAGCAATAGAACATTTCGAGTATACTTTCCTTCAAGCCCTCCAAGCATCGAGGATGATTTCTCAAGCAAGGTTCCTTAAATCATGAATGACGATAACATAATTTTCTGAACAAATTATAATCCCGACAAATGAGGTATTTAAAGATTCTGAATCATAAATGATATTAGCAATTTAAAACTTGGGAAATCAGACTGGAAACACTGCCGAAGACATCATTATAGTAATGAGGAATACGGGTTCCTAAATATTGACTCTTGCACTACAAGTAAAATCTTCCGTTCTGTGGGACATTGCATCCAGCTTTTTCAAGTTGAATACAAGGACATAATGAAAGGACTGACCGCATGAAACCCAATGTCAGAGCAACGCAATACAACTGTTAGCAAGGTTGCCGGATGGCCACTTCGGGTCTGGGTCGGGGTGCTAACTGAATCATTACCAAATTAGCGGTCCAGGTGGTTAAAAAACCCGAACTGTCAATTCGGGTACAGTGCAATGGTAAACTCCTAACATGTCTTGGTTGTGACGGCTCAAAGGAATAAGATGCATGATAGGTTACATTCATTACGGCTCAAAGGAATAAGATGCATGATAGGTTACATTCATTAGAGGAAAGCGGGGACGAAGGTTCTAGAAGGACGTAAGGAGTTCGGGGTGGTGTGAGAATAATGTATAAAGATAAGGATAAGATGAGGATGTAGGAAGAAGTGTTGCGACGTCGGATGTTGTGGCGTGGTTGTACTGATAAGAAGAGTTTTTCGGTGTGTAAGATCATGGGAGGATTATTCGGTTGGTACATCGAAGCATGAAGGATGATTCGGGAGTAGCGAACGGATCGTATATAAAGAGAGGATAGTTGGTGGTGGATGGTTTCCTTTTCTTCTCTCTTTACTCGTTCTCTTGTATAGCAAGCAATAGTACGACTTTGAAAGATATTCTGATTCTTGTTCCTCGATACGCACTTCGAGTTCAGTCCCGCAACATCCATATCACCTGCGCCTGACCCCGCCAGTTACATTGGTTGGGCGGGTTGTCACCAGGTCGCCCAGCGGGTCCATCCATAGATTCATATAAGGCTCTTGTTTTTGGAGTATGTTAACAGTATCATATAAAAATTACATTTTCAACATCCAACAATATGTTTTTGGACGATTTACAGCTTACAATAATGATTAATTCAGAATCGGTATTTCACCTTTGATATACTGTAATCTTGCCTATTACGGTAGTCAATAATGCCGGTCTGAACGTGAAAATCTCCACAATGCCACAATTACCAAATATGCAACAACTAAAACTGTTGACACTGATTTTCATTATCGATATTGTTTTGGCCATCAACGGCTTCCAATATCTGGTAAATGGATGCCTGCACCCAATCACAACATAACTTAGCGATGATGTGATGTGAAAAATTGTTGACGCTCCATCAACTCTCATTCTCAGGATGCGGCATGGACGATGTCGCTGTTGTTTTTGGCAGTGAATGCAGTAAATATCTGAACAATGGATGTTTGTAACCAATAAGAGCATAAATAATCCAAAATGCACAGCTAAACATCTTTGACACTCCATTGACACTCATTTTCAGAATGGGGCAGCAACCTTCCTGGTGTCTTGTTTGCCAAAAAATGCGGCAAATATATCGGTTATGGGTAACAGTGGCCAACTAACTGTTTATTTACCGTACTTACGATACCACAAATCGTTGACGCTCCGTGGACAGTCATTTTAATGTATTGTTAATTCAATATCTACTGCCATCAATAATTGTATTCATCATGAATTCAACTTATTGGTTGTCTTTCTTATCGATTGAGACGTGGCCATGTGGTAAAGCCAAGCGCAGTAACATTCTTGCACTGTTCACTCACAAACAACAAAAATTTATGTATCTTGCCAACAGCTTAATTGCGCCTGCTTTACATCTGTTTAACAACTGATATCTGCAAGCTAGAGATAACCATTCAACCAAAATATATCTCTAACTGAAACTGTTGGACAACATCCATAAAGAAGCTGGTGAAACAGTGACCGATTCGGTACTACTGTTATTTAACTCCCTTATTCATTCTCATTTCGATTGCATTGAGCGTCACCAACTGTTGGTCAGTATGTGTCTTAGATTTTTGGGTAGGGTAAATCAATCTGGAATCATTTGGTGCGGCGCTCACATCCTGCTGCTCTGGGCATTGTGGATCCTCAATGCTATATTCTTGCTTGATATCAGATTCATCATTTGCGATGCAATTGTCTTCACAGTCATTTGGATTATTTAAATCCTCATTCCAGTTAAGCGACTTCAGTGTTCGAAATGCTTTCAGGTACAGTATCCTCATCACTTTCAACTGGATGAAGTTTGATTCTACGGATTTGGCAAACATTCATTGTTTTCAGGTGATGGTAAAATTGAGGACAAGAAAGAGAGAGATCACAGAGTACTGGGGAAATCATGATGAGAAACTGGGACTTTAGATAATTTCGTGTGCCAGTCAATTGACTATGCCCTATACAGCAGGTATGAATCCCGATCTGGCGAGTAATTACACTGATACGAGGTCATCCCATCCCAATCCGGCAAGTCGTACCCTGAATACTAATATCTGCTCGTATCCTCCCCATCGTTGTCATTTTCACCCCCCATCTCTCTCTTTCTCATCCACAACTCTACAATCATCGCAGAACACAAAGTTAAGTCATCACTCTCTATCTTGCCATGTCATGATCATGAGTTGGCACCGAGTATAGCATACACAGAGTACAGCATACACCGAACACAGCATCTATCCAAGATTTTTATCTTCCCTTCCCATCATTCTCATGATTATGAGTTGACCCCTGAATGTAGCTTCCGCTTCCGGCGTGCCTCTCTATGAGCGCCCAAAGGTAAAGTCACATTGTCAGATTCCCACTGTCGCGAGTTAACTCACTGATGGAAAGAGTCTCCGCACCCGGCGTGCCGTCCATCGACTGCCTCCCAGTACTCGTCTAAACTTGCTTGATTACAGTCTCCAAACTCAGTCAATCACGGCCTCCAAGTGCATCTCCAAACTCGCTCGATCATGCTCTCTAAGTGCATCTCCCAACTCGCTCGATCACAGTCTACAAGTGTATCTCAAAACTTGCTCGATTACGGTCTCCAAAGTCACTCGATCACGGCATCCAATAGCATCTCCAAACTCGCTCGGTCGCGGCCTCCAAGTGCATCTCCAAACTCGCTCGATCGCGCCCTCCAATGTCCATCTCCAAACCCTCTCGATCACAGCTTCCAATGTTCATCCCCAAACTCACTCGATTACGGCCCTGGTGTGTATCCCTGAGTTCACTTGATCGTCATTTTCAGGCGCACCTCGACTTGCTCTCAAACACCGCCTGCAGCCAGTCCAGCTATACCGTGTGTAGATGGGTAGGTATATAGATACATAGATACATAGATGGGAATACAAACTCAATACGTGAGTTTTAAAATTGTTGAATGATAAGTAGTAGCTATGATTTCCAGGCGCACCTGCAGCATTCCCAAAGAAGATGTTGTTTTTCCCAGACTGCTCTACTGTGATTCGAAGTGCTCCCAGAATTATCCCCGGCACTCCCAGGTGCTCCCAGGCTTGTCGTCGGCGCTTCCAGGCTTGTCGCCGGCGCTCCCAGTTACTCTGAAGGCCGGCAGGAATGCACTCCCAGGGTCTGATATGCTCCTGAAATTGACGCATCTAAGTTTACACTCCACATCCACTCAGACACTGCTGGAGGCTGCCAGTGCCTAAAATACATTTTGCTGATGCGGCGGTCATCTGCTTGTTTGGAGAGCTAGATTCCTTCTAGGTAGCACGTAGGTTTTGGCTGCCCTGCCACATCTCCAAAAAGCCATTAACCGTGGCCATTCTGTCCAATTTCCGTCCCTCCACCTCTTTCTTTGTCTCCGAGTAGTTTTTTGTAACGATGGTATCCAATTCTGGGTTAGTGCTAGCCAAAATGCGATTATTGACTCTAGCAAACTGCCTTCCAACAACATTTTCGTAAAGGGTCTCGCCTGTGGTTTTTAACTGTGTCCAGGGAACAACATCTCAGCCAAGGCCAAAACTAGCCTGCGCACCGACACCATGTGGTGTGAAAGAGAATATGTCGCGCGCAACATTGGGGAGATCGGCATACTTTAAGTGCATCTCCTCCTGTTGGCGCCACCAATTGGCTAGGTCTGGTATCCAATATGTACAGCTAATCTCCATTAGGTCAGAGTTGTAATCAGTGAGATTTGGATTGAGTTGCCCCCAGTGGTTTGGTGCTTCTGGTGGCGAATTCCAATTGAACATGGGGGCGTTCACGAAGCAGGCTGCAGGATTGCGTTGTCTGGGTATCATCTCATCGACATTGTCAGGTGTCAGGGATTTCTCATCATCGCTGGACGAATCATGGGCATCAGAGGATGATTCATAGGACCCTTAAGCAGTTGCAGAAAGGACGAAATTGCAACTCGGTACGGTTTCGGATTTATTGACCGGCATGCGTCGATGTTCAGCAAAGTATTCATTCTCCACATACTTCAGAAACGCCTCCAGGTATTGTGTAGTGTAAGATGTCTCATCCTTAGGATTAATATCCATGCCTTTGTCCCCCTTTCTAAATGATTGCAACTTGCAGAAAAGATTAACAATATATGCGGAAATACGAAGCATGCGCATCATTGGAGACACTTCAGCATAGTATTTGGACAGCCTCTGTCGAGCTCACTTCACAGCGAAGAACAAGTCTTCCTTCCATTGAGTCTTTTTCTTGGCCAGTGCTCGCATCACGCCATCCATGTGATCAAACATGTCATTGGACACTGTGATAATGTGATACACAGTGACTGTATGCCCCTTCGACATCCACAGGGTCCAATATCAAAATGGCCTCAATACTTCCATGATATACTTGACAATCATCCATTCAGCCTGAGTTGTGAACAGAGGCCATTATTCACTACATTTTGGATTTTGAAGCCACTCATGTGCAAATTTCCATAATCGGTAGGCGAGCTCACTCAGCTCCAGTTTGGAGTTCAAATCTGTCTGCACATCCATAACAGGAAGTACCACACTGCGGACTGAGGCTTGTTGACAGTCAATAAACTCGTGTTGGTGACCAGGTCTCAGCGTAATTAATACCGCAAGTATTCTCTGCTCTATGCAGGTGTGTTTGGGGACTGTCAAAATATCTTGAAATACGTACTTTCTCAATTGTCTTTGCCAAACCTGGTCTCATGGCTGACACCATGTTGATTCTAGCATTACACACTTTTCGAAGTCTTTAACTCTTCCTGATGTCTATACTATCATTCTCTCCAAATTGCTGATTGCGCTGCTGGGCTTCCAAAGACCTGTTGCGGTCTTTTCCACCGAGACTGCTCATGAATGCACCTAAAGCCAGCTGTATGCCGTGGGCCATGCATGGTATGTGGTTCCTCAATGCCAGGCACTCCAATCCAGAGGTCTGAAGTGTTCATTGCAGCACACGTGTCATCGTGTAGTTTGAGGATTCATTATCAGTTGCAATTCAAACCAAATAGCTGTCAGTAAGCTCAAAACAATCGAGCACATCCTTCAAATCTACGGCTAGCCCTGCTCCAGTATGTTGGCCCTTGACTTATGGTCGTTAATTAGCTTTCGAAACAGGTACACAACAGGTGATCAACCGCCTGGAATGCAAGTTGAACGTCATGAAATGCCCAATGTCGATGCATATAGTAAGCAATGACCAACATTATGACTAGTTTGTTCGTTGATGTCCATCGATCCAATGCTAAACCAGCTTTATTTCGAACCAGCAATTGCTTCTTAATTGCATCCACACTCAGTGTAAATTCCCTCCGGCAAATGTTGTTAAGGGTCATAGCAGACTGTATGACTAGGTCATCGCGTAATGCCTTATGTGACCGTCGTAGCTCAAGATTTGATACAGCATTCCATGGAATATGTGATGAAACACATGCTAACATGAGGTCACGAGTCCACGTGTCTTGGTGCAATTCGGATCTATCACAGTCCTCTGCTGCCATTTTGGAACGTTTGGTTTGTCAGTTTGGTCAATATGGATTAAACTGGATATCAATTATGCTTTTCCTCTGCAAACTTACTATTGTGATTCCTCAACTTCCTTGCCTCTTCAGGATGAGCAACGCTCTTTCATCCACCATAGAACGATTCAATTCAGTCACCTCTGGCTCGGTTACTTCGTTCAACTTTGCGACCTGAGCTGTTGCCAGCAGGTGATTCCCCATTGTATCTATCCCTCGTTCTAACGAATGGTGAAGAACTTGATGACAAATGATACATATGATGCCAGGGCTGCTGGATTCCTCAATTCAACAGTGTAAATAGACACGTCATGAAGCCGCATGTCTAGAATTATGCCAGGTAATAGGCCGCTTCATGCCTACTTTTGTTGAAGCCCACCAAGCATCAAAGATGATTTACAAAGTAAGGTCGCTCAAATTGGGAACAACGGCAGGTTCGTTTTTGGATGAGATCATAACCTTGAGCAAAGAGGTGTTTAAAGGATTTGAATCTGACATCGACGCAGAAATTTGGAAGGTCAGTACTCCGTCTCAAGAGTCAGCTGAAAATAATGATACAGTAAAACAGCCTGCAGTTTCCTAAATATTGACTTTACAGCTAGAAGGAAAATAATCAGATCAGTAAGACATTGTATGCATGTGTGAGAAGTTGAATACAAGGACAGATTGCAACGACTGCCCGAGAAAAAGTCTGTTTAGGAATAACCAACTACAATTGATTGCTGTGTAGCGTTCGGAGCCTTGATGCACCGTCGGGGCTCAATTGTAGGTGGCCGACGCGATGTCTTCACTTTCATTTTTGCCAATACAGGCTGCCTATAGGTTCATTGTGGGATTTCTGCGTTCCATTCCTGTTAGATTATCCAGCATTCAAGTGGAAAAATCGTTGACGCCCCATTGACGATCACTTTAAGACATGGTTATGATCTTGTCGGAAGTATATTTGCCTAGAAAGGCGGCCGATAGTACGATTATGGGTCATAGTCGTCGCAATGCCCCTTAAATTTCCATGATAGAAGGCCTCAAATCGGTAACGCTACGTTGACGCTCATTTTCAGGGCATAATCACGATGACTTTGAAACCATATTTGCTTAGAACGACGGCAGCTAGTATGATCATATGTTAATGTCGCTGCACAGTCCTTGGACTTTCCAAGATGCAATGCAAAAAGGCGTTGGCGCTCTGTTGACGCTCATTTTTCGGACATGGTAGCAATGTCATCGCCACTGTTTTTGCCTAGGAAGGCAGCTGATAATTATATTATGGCATAATGTGGCTGCACAGCCCTAGGATTTCCCATGATGCAAGGCCAAAGGTGGTTGACGCTCCGTTGACTCTCATTTTTCTGACATAGTTGCAATGTTGTGACCAAAGTTTTTGCCTAGACAGGCGGCCGATAGTGTGATTATAGGGTAATGTCGCCACACAACCCATGCATTTTCAATGATGCAAGAACATCAGTCGTTGACTCTATTTAGACGCTCATTGTTAGGACATGGTAGAAACGGTGCCACCACCAGTGTTCGATAGAAAGGCAGCTGCTAGATCGATTATCACTAACTGTAAGCGCACAGCTCACAGGATGTTTCATGATCCAATGCCAAAAATCATTGACGCTCCGTTGACGTTCATTTTTAGGATGTCCCAGTGAGCGGGTAAAGTGCTTTTGTCATGATAACGCCGACCTATACATTTGCTTTGGAAGGATGTCACAATGCAGCCCATTGATTGCATATTGGGTATGACTTCAAATCATTGACACTCTGTTGACGCTCACGAGAATCACATCGAAATAGCCTTTGAACAATCAATTATTGTATGCGATGAATCACATACACATTATTGACATCGAGTATTGTGTTGGCATTATTGTTTGCATCCAGGAGTTTTGTTACCACTCAATTTCTGATCAACTGCTTTCTACACTATCTGAGGGAGAAAAGACGTGGCCCCATTACATTCCCACGCATTCGGCCGGCAATTGACGGCATGTACATCATTTCACTTGTTTTTTGCAAATTTGGCTCGACTTCCTTACCATTCTTTATCCGGCTCTTTCTCCTGACTTTCCATAACCTACCCTAAGCAATTTCAAATATCTCAACCATGTACACCAAGTCTGTGGGGAGAGTTATGCCTTTGGATATATGGATGAATGCAGCATAATGGTAGTCATTCAGATCGATCCGTCATGTGCATTGACCGCTGTTCGTATGACACGTACGGCATCACTCAATTAAATTTTTGTGCACCTTGCGATACTAATATTGCTTTTGCTTTGTCACACAACAGTGACTTCCAGAAAGAAACCGAACGTGTTGGCCGTTTTACTGTGCTATTTGGATTCTAGAACTTCCACATGGTGCGTTCGACCCTCGCACATGCACACACAAATTATCCTGTCTCTCAATTTTGTCACTGAAATCAGGAAAAAGCTGACATGTAGCCAACTTGGTATATATCTTGCCTTTCATCACAATCATATGTCAAAAATTACAGTGTTCATAGCTATTCTTCAGTAGACACAGGAGCCGTCACCATCTGTTCATCAGAATCCGAAATCTATAGGGTGACTAGCAAGAGGGTATATGCTGGGGTAATACCTTACTTTTTCAACTGGCTTCGCTTTCAACAACGTTGGCGAATCGGATTCTGCGGCCGGCTCACCAATTCATATTCTTGATTTTCAATACGGCTTTACCAAACCTAGCCTAATATGACTACTTCCTGGTCGAGATGTTCAGTACGGCATTTGCAATATTGCAGGGAGAATCTCAAGACTCTCCATAAGCACTCCAAATGATGTCAGTGGAGGTGCCGGAGTGTCATCATCTGTTTGCGACTGAACGACTGCCGCAAAACTCAATTCAGATGTGCCCTACTTCTCATCTCATTCAAGGACGTAGTTGGCTGCATCCTCCCATCCCGGTTGAGTCAATTCGTCCGCCTTGATCTGCTTCTGCCGAAACCTCACCATACGCTGCTGTACTGTTTTGGTGGTTGTGCGCATCACCCAGCTGGGTTCGTCATCTTCGCGCAGCCTGCCCTGCTCAATCTCTTCAACATCATCTTTTGCCCCATCCTCCTTGTCATCGGAAGTTGCAAGATTACTCAGACTGTCACTGATACCAACCAGCATCTGCTCAAACGTCTTTTCAAGCTCTCCGGACATCAATCCCCCGATTTCACCATGCGTAATTTCGTCCTAGTTTTGCTGAACAGCTGCCTCTGCATGTTCAACTCGCTCTCTTACCCCAGCGGTTTCTCTCTCAACATAGTCCTGAATCCATTTCTGTTTTTCTTCGTTGCTTATGAAGAGTGTTTCTCATCGTTTCTCCACCGTAAGCTTCTCTTTGGCTCTCACTCTGCGCAATGCCCCAAGGGTTCAGACTCTCTCTGCCTTCAAGCTGCTGTTGCCTTGATTCGCTTGATGACATCATTCGGTTGACCGCTTTGCCGATTTGCCATATCTGCCCGCCAGAAGTGGCAAAAAGTTCTTTCTCAGAGCTTTGACCATTGCAGTTTGTATTGATTTTGTTCTTGGGCGAGATGTAGGATGTTGCAAGTTATAGATAACATGAAGGCAGGCTGCATCTTTTATGGCACAGTTGGTACGTTTACTCATCTTGAATGAAGCAAAATCTGCTTCTTGACTGGCAATAAATCAGGAATAGTAACGCTAACTGTACAACATGCCATGATTGATAGCGTCATTTTCATCTAATATCCCAGAGATTATTTAAGACAAAAATCAGCAGACATCCTTTCCTTCAAACAACATCCTATTCATATCTAGCAATTAGGCGATTCCGGCGGTCTTACACTGCAATATATCCCTGTCAACAAACAAACGGCATCAGACCGACTTATTGCAAATTGTGGGGTGATGGGAACTACCTGCAACTTGCAGCCATATTCAGCAGGATTCATCTTGAGTATAACAATCATGTTGGCTGCTACTTATTCCATTCTGACATGAAGCTATTAATATAGTCCTCAGGGCTTCCCACTTCCTCTCGTTATTATCTTCCTCTGCTATTGCACAAGAGCAAATTGTGGATAAACAACCACGTCCGCCAGGTGACAGCGGATCTAATACCTGCAGATTGGCGGGCCCTACATCGAATATGGCTATCCTTGGCAGACAGCAAGAGCGGAGACAGAAGTTAGTTCACCGTGACGCTGCCAATGCAGCCACCAAACATATGACCCAGGATGCAAATGTAAAATCATCCGTAACTCTGGAAGCAGCAAAAATAAGAAGCAGCATGCAGTTGGATGTGAGTATATCCATATCGAGGCCAACGGCGGTCAATTGACTAAATGATGTACAGCGGGTATCTGTAGAGAGTAATATAACGAATTAATCACAGCCGGTAACAGGAAACCTCAATGGGCGACAAATGCATTTGTTCCGACAATCCGCTATATCAAACATTATGATGTTGTCCGCTCTGGCATTTTCGCTGATCAATTACCTCATAAAGGTCCCTGTGAGTGGACGAAGCACGCTTCCACTATGTTAGAAGAGGCGATGGAATCGTATATGGTAGAGGTAATAAGCGAATTTCATTCTTAGAAGCAGGAACATGTCTGGGAGGTTTTTAACATGTGTGCAACTATGGCAAGGCAAGGAGGTCGGGTACAGCTGGAACAGTCCGATAGGCGTCTGGCGTTGAATATGGCTAAAATGGTCAAAGATGGCTGTTCACGCGCTGCAATAGAGGAACCGAAATATTTCAATCAGAAACCATGCGCTGGGGTCCGAGATGAGAAGATGCGGGTAGTTGAGTTTCCTGAGCAGAAAATGGTGAAGGCTGTGATACAAAGACACTGGGCAATGCTTGGTTAAAACTACACATGCGGCTGCCTTCCCTGCCAAAATGGGACTACAAAGAATCCGTAGACATGCTGGATACACAACGGAACAAGTGCATCTGCACCCGACCTACAAAGAGAGCCGACTCCAGAGCCGGCTCTACCTCTGCCCGGAACTCCACCCACCCCAACCGGTGACACTTCCGGTGCTCCAAATTCTCAAATCGTCAATTTGCCAGTCGGATATATATATTCGCATAATCCTCATCCCTGTGCGGAATTGTTCAATGATGATGAGAACATCCAGCACGATATCGATTTTGATCCAGATATGCTGACTGATGAAGGTTAGTACAGTATCTGTTGTGTGGTAATGCAGCTGACATTCATTTTGAAAACCAGAGCAGCCAATTGAGAGATCATGCAACTGATGACGAGCATTGACCGAAAGACACGGGATTTTGGAGGTTATTATTCTCTATATCTACAGCTTATTAAAGAACAACGTAGTAATCAAGAAGAAAGTAAATGAAAATGCTAGAAAGGCAGCCGAAACAATGTGAATGATGGACTGTGCCAAATTAAATTATTCCATATTGTGGATACAGCCATGACAAAATCAGCGTCAACAAAGGGTCAACAATGGTACGTCATATAGGTCTAGTAATTTACAATCGATCCGCACGTTGTTTCACATGATCCAAGTATTGGCCGCCTTTATAGGCAAAATAATAGCCACATCCTCTGTACCTCATCTTGAAAAAGAACGTCAACAAAGCATCAATAATTTTCAATTATATGTTGTGGGAAATCACACCACCGATAGGTTGCAGTCAGTCACGAAGCAATTTTTGGCTACCTTAATCGGCTAAACAGATAACAATACCCTCCCTGCCCTATCGTGAAAATGAGCGTCAACGGAGTGTCCACGATTTTTGTTCATGTGTCCTGGGAAATCACATCCCCGATAGGTTGTAGACAGTCATAAAGGAATTTTTGGCTGCCGTTATGAGCAAAACAGATTGCAATACCCACCCTGTGCCATTATGAAAATGAGCGTCAATGGTGCGTCAAAGATTGTTGCTCGTGTATCATGGGTAATCTGGGGAGCGACACCAGTCAAATGCTTCCTGTCCTATCTACAAACTGAGCGTCAACAGAGTGTTAATGATTGTTGCCCTGCCATCATGGTTAATCGCAGCGCGATGGGGCATTTATTGTCTATATACATCATTTTGACTATTATTATACACTAAAAGGCTGAAGAATACTTAGTGGTAGCTCAGTAATTGAAATAAGTTGTTACTGTCCCAGAGGATGTGGCTAGAATATCCCATACATATCTGCCAATCAAGGCTGCCATGTCCATCTGTATGGATGATTGTGATCAAGCACCACTCATATTTCTGAAGATGCAAGACCAGATATCGTTGATGCTCTGTTGACGCTCATTTTCAGGATGTGGTTGGGCGCGTGACTATCCTTGTTTTGCACATCAAGGCAGCTAATACTTTGAAAATAAAGCATGGCATACTTATGTCAATATATTACGATTAACAGTAGCATATGTGAATACGACCTTAAATGTGGAACCCATAACATGAAACCGGAGATTGGAACCAACGGGTCTAGCCAAAACCGGCGAAACACGTGGGTTGACAAGTACTGCTCCTGGTTTATCCTGCCAACAGTCAGTGGGCCGGGTTTTTGGACGGATCAGGAGGCCAACGGACCTGTTTTTGCGGTCCAAACCGGGACCGCTGGAGTCTGGCCCAGAGTAGTTGGTAACACTAATTGGCGGCGATGAAAAATTGGGAGTAAATGAGATCAAGCACTTTCATTCCGGTGAACAATGGCTTCTTATTGTCGACGTTTGTGGAGAGGTAACTATCATTGAACAGGACCTCCTTAACCTTGATCCAAAGCTCAGTTACAGAGCCCACATCCAAACGGTAACTACAGACCACAGTTCGACATGCCGCATTTTCCAAAAATACTTGAATTGTACAAATCTTCTATTTCAACTATGTATGTTTTCGGGGGTAGTCAATGTTCGTATGTCTGATGGGTGAGCTTTGAATAGAATTCAAGACTGACAGCTTCTCATGTTTGCGGATCTATTTTCAGAGATGGACCACCAGGCAATTGACACCCAGATGGTGTACCTACAGGTGCACCTGCATATGCCTGCTGAAAATTCTTTGCTTCAATTGCTAGTGTACCAGCTTCATCAACCATAGAGTACATATCATCAGATAATATTGACGAAGAATTCTTCGTGAATACGATTGCCTCCATGAACCTTTGCACTACCTCAAAAGTAGCCTTTGTGTGTTAGGGAACATTCTGATCACTACTGGCATTGGCTTGTGGAATATTCTTGTCTCCACTAGACTTGTTGCGAAGCACCAGTCCCCAGGCGGATGGTGCATGGTCAGACTTTGATAATTTGTTCAGCAGGAACTGCTTTTACCGTTTGAGCAGTGGTGGTGCCATTACCGCAGCTAGATTTCGGGAATTTGGACCCAGAGGGCATGGAATGACAGTATTGGCATGGCTCTGTTTCTTTCAAACTGGAACCTTGATTGTGCGTACTGACTTCACCCGGCATGTCTGACGTAGATGTAGGACCTCCTGATGATGATTCAACTTGTCTTCTTCAGTGTCAGATGATACAGTGTACTCTCCGGTGTCCTCTGTGTCATCATCACCAATCTCCTGATTAATCTTGTCATTCTGATTAAGTACTGAAATTTGGGATGTTAGTCATTCGCAATTTGATACAAGAAGGCAGATAATTGGATGGAAAACATTGGATGGACAATCAAGATGGGCTGCTTTCTTAAAAGTTAGTGCTCTCTCTAGATGTGCTTCTTGTTTCTGCTGTGAATAGAGATTCATTACCAGGTTGGGTGCAGGTTCCATTTGCTGTAACAATGATTCAAAGTTGGGGAATGTGGGAGAGAGTGTATAATTAGGAAATATAAGATAAAGTGCAATACAATGACGGGATAAATGATGCAAGGATTTGCACTTAGTTGAGGAGTATGCCATTCAAGGCGCGCCATAGAGTGGTTCAGAAGAGATGAAGTCAACAGTTTAAATTTATATCAAGGATGGCAGTCCATGTGTCAATGTTCGATATTCCCAGGCACACCTGAATAGACCGAATCGTAGTCAGGTGTCCTGCAATAGATGGATTGCTAATGCGAATTTTTGGCAACTCCTATGAACAACACTCTGAACGGATGCAAGCATTGGGGGTTGGCTAATACACACTCACATAGAGAATATATCCAGACGCAGCAGAACATAACTCGCAACATCAACTAACCCTTGGTGGTGCCCATGAATTTAGTTCTGAGAACCTGAAGAAGAACATAAGCCCCTGTATATGACTCCTCTACACGGAGTCATTATAAGTGACAGTTCAATCATTCCAGGTGACTGCACAGCATTGATATTAGTGCAACATTCAGAATCTGCAGAACTTGATCAATATGGTTGGGAACTTGGGGGTAATGGCTGAGTGGCAAGGATTCATACTGGATATCATTATCGAGTGATGAGAAATATGAATCTTGAAATGTGATATATCTGCCGGAAGGACACATGTATTTGGATGATATTGTATTGTACTACAATGCTGCAACTAAGTTAGCAGTAGATAAGAGAAGATTGTAATCATAACTACCCAATAATGCGTTCATCGTGGGTCGTGTCGGCAGAATCCTGTTCACACCATTGTTGCAGCTGTTAATGCCAGAATGAGAGAATTTGGTAGACAATGGAGAGATACAGGTGTGAAGAAAGAATGGTACTGTATAATGAATGATTCATGGGTAATCTTATTGATTCAAGTGCTCATCAATGCCAAGATTGCTAAAAAATGGGTCATTAATTCTCACTCACATTCTGATTTTGCACCTAGTATCTAGTAAATTGCACATCATTAAACCAAACATTCATTACAAATCTCACCACTACAATATTGACTTAAAATAGATGTTGGGGTTGAAAGCGAAATTCTACAATGGTATTACTAAATAGTGAGACATCATGGCATGGCTGGCAGAAGAACCATGGTTGCACTCATTCAGTTCCGGGGAATTCAGATACACCAAAGTTGAAATGATTTTGCTTTGATTCAATGGCTGAGCATGGAAGGCTTGGCCTAATCTGGGAGTCAATTGCACTCTTCGTAGCAGTGATCTCACAACTCTGGCTTTGAGGACTTTCTCACTAAATGCTTCGCTTGATGGGATTCGGTCTACAAAATAAATTCTCTGATAGGATTTTTCACGACCCAAGCATACATTCAATCAGGCCACAATTAAGTCTTGATTCGAACATTTGAAAACTGAAGTCTCATTGTGTAAGTGCGGTACATGGGTAAGTGGAAGTTGCCGGCCATCTTGCAAAGTTGCCGAGCGAAATCAGTCTTTTGAGTTTCTCGATCATAAGCTTCCACAGCTCGTTTCACACAGCCTGTATTTGCCCAAGCCATTCCAGGGTTTGGAAGGATTGGGCGAAACAGACTACTTAGTCAGTATTGTGTTGAGTGGGGTTACTATTAGTCTGGGCTTGTGCATTTATAGTTTAGTTGCGCAGTGGCAACCTTTCTCCAATGGACAGTTAACATGGAGCTGACAGTTCAACGCATGTCAGCTGTGGCCTTCAACATACCGATCAAGCAAAGGGTTATATCATAGCAGGGGTGGCGCGGGATGAGCCACTTGCACCTAAAGTTGAAGTGCCTTAATAGATCAGTGTACACAGTGTCCACTAATTCAAAGTTGAAGAAAACAAGATGAGAATGAAGCAAACTAAAATATACAAAGTGCACTACGTACTACAAGTACATACGCTTGGGTGGCTCATTGGTCACTCTCAAGATATTTCTGGGCTGGAATGCTATATTCATAATGACTCACAGCTTGTCAAAGTTGGCTTCATACACATCCAAGAAGCTCATTCTGAACTGAATTAAATATCTCAGTTGTCCATGATCTTCAATGATCGGCCAGGAAAACCCCCGCACTGCAAGCAACATATGTGCCAAGATCACCAGAGCCATGTCCCAGCTTCTTACTCTCTGGGATATGCATCAGAGGTTTACCAGAACTTTAATCATATGCCAGCAAATGCTGAGGCATTGCTATGAAACAGTGAGCCCATGTCTCATGTTCTAACAGAACTACTCAATATCACCTGTAGTATTAGCAATGGTTCTGGACCGTCACTTCGGGTCTGGGTCCGGGTCCAAACCAAACTGTTGCCAAATTGGCGGTCCAGGTTGTCAATGAACCTGAACAATTAATTTGGGTACGGTTCAAAGGTAAACTCCCAACCTGTCCGAATGTGGCGGGTCGTCAGTGGGTCGCCCAGCGGATCCATCTATAGATTCAAATAAGGATCTTGTTTTTGGAGTTTGTTAATTGTATCTTATCAAAATTGAGCTTTCAACAACCAATAATGTGTTTTTGTGTGCTTTGAAGCTTGCAATATAGATTAATTTGGAATCGGTATTTTACCTTTGGTATATTGTATTTTTGCCTATAATGGCGGTCAATAATTCAGTTTTGAACTCGAAGACTAGTGTGATGACTGGATTACCAAATATGCAACAACTAAAACTGTTGATGCTCCATTGATGCTCATTTTCAGGATGCGGCATGGATCATTTTGCTGTTATTTTTGCCGGTAAAGGCTGCCAAAATTTATTGAATGGATGTATGCAACCAATCGGAACATAAATTAGCCAAGATGCAAAGGTAAAAATGGTTGACGCTCTGTTGACGCTCATTGTCAGAATGGGGAGATGACCGTGGTGCTGTCTCTTTTGCCAATGAAAGCTGCCAAGATATTAATTATTCCTAACAGTGACCAAAGCACAGGTTGATTACCGAACTAACATAACTACAAATCATAGACATTCCGTTGACGCTCATTCTCAGAATGGGGCGATGACCGTGTTACTGTGTGTGTTACCAATAAAAGCTGCCAATACATTGGTTATGCCTGATGGCGACCAAAGCACTGTTTAATTACCGTACTCTCATGATCACAAATCGTTGATACTCTGTTGACGCTGATGTTACTGTATTGTCTAATCGACATCTGCCGCCATCGATATTAGTTTTCATCCTAATTTGAACTTATTAGATGTCTTTCTGACAGATTAAGACTTGGCCCTGTGGCAAAGCTGAGCGCACTAACATTCCTTCACTGTTCGCTCACACAGAAGTAAAATTGATGGGTCTTGTCCAAAGCTTCATTGCGCCTGCTATACATCTGTTTATCCACCGATATTTACAAGCTTCTGCTCACCATTCTCCCATAATATATCTCTAACTAAAAAACTCAGTCAAGATACATAAAGAAGCTGGTGAAAGATTGACGCATTCTGTCCTACGTTTTCTTCACTCCCTTGTTCCTTCTCATTTCCGTTGCATTGACCATCACTAACACCTTTTCAGCATTTCTCTTTGACTTCCGTATAGGCCGAATCAATCCAGCAACATTTGGTGTGGCACTCATATCCTGCTACGCTGGGGATTACGGATCCTCGATCACATTGTCTTGGTCCATATCAGATTCAACATCCGCCACGCAAACATCTTCACTGTCATTTTGATTGTCTAAGTCCCCATTCCAGTTAAGCAAATCTTCAGTGTCCGAAATGCTTTCAGGTGCGCTATCCTCGTCACATTCAACGGGATGACAGTTGATTCTCCGGATCCGGTGGACATTCAAGAGTTGAGTCCGTCCTCCAGGGAGGTTCTTTGCGGACAAAGGTGGTGGCAATGGAGATCTTTCTAACAATTTGGATGCAGCCGCACCATCATGTTGAGAGAGTGACCAGGATGCTTGGACAATCTCTTCTGTGTCCGAAATGTATCCCACGGCGGTCATCTGCTTGTTTTGAGCGCAAGATTCCTTCTGTGTAGCACATAGGCTTTGGCTGCCCTGCCACATCTCCAAAAAGTCATGAACCTTGGCCATTCTGTGCAGTTTCCTTTCCTCCGCCTCTTTCTTCATTTCTGAGTCGTTTTCTGTGTTCGCATCATCCAATTCTGCATAAGTACCGGCCAAAATCCCGTTATTGGCTCGAGTGAACTACCTTAAAACAACTTCTTTGCGAAGGGTTTTGACTGTGGTTTTTGACTCCCTCCTGCTGATAACATCTCGGCCAAGGGAAAAACTGGCCTCCACTCAGGCACCATGTGGTATGATTGATAATATGTCCCGTGCCACATTGGAGAGATCAGTGTACTTTGAGTGTGTTTCCTCCTGTTGACTCCACCAATCGGTTATGTCCGGAATCCAAAATATACTGCTAAACTCCATTGGGTCAGAGTCATAATTATTGAGATTTGGATTGATTTGTCCCCATTTCATTGGTGCTTCAGGCGGCAAATTCAAATATAGCCTGGCGGAGGTCAATAAGCGGGCTGCGCGATCGCTTCATCTGGGTATCGTCTCAGCCACATTGGTAGGCTTTAAGTATTGGTCAGCATCACTGGACAAATTGTATGGATCAAGGGATCATTGATAGGATTGTGAAGCCGTTGAAGAGGAGATGTGATTGCTGCTCAGTAAGCTTTGGGGTTTATTGACTGGCACGCGTCGAAGTTTGGCACAGTATTCATTCTCCACATACTTCACAAAGGCCTCTTGGTATTGTGTAGTATAGGATGTCTCGTCCTCAGGATTGATATCCATTCCCTTGTCCCACTTTCTAAACGAGCGCTCCTTACGGAAAGGATCGAGTATATATGCGGAATTTAGAAGCATGCCCATCGTTGAAGTCACTCTAGTGTAGAATTTTGACAGCTTTTGTTGAGCCAACTTCACCGCAAAGAACAAGTCTTCTTTTCATTGAGTTTTCTTCTTAGCCAAAGCTCACATCACGCCATCCATGTAATCAAAAATGTCATGGTACACTGTGATAACGTGATGCAATGTGACTGTATGCCTCTTGGACATCCACATGGTCCTATATCGGAATGGCCTCAATACTTCCGTGACATACTTCGCAACCGTCCACTCATCATGAGTTGTAAACAGTGCTCGGTATTCGGGGTATTTTGGGTTTTGACGCTGCTCAGGTGTGAATTCCCGTAATCCATAGGCCCCCTCAAGTAACTCCAGTTTAGAGTTCCCACAGGTCTGTACATCCATGATCGGAAGTACGGCAATCTGGACTTTGGCTTTTTGACAGTCAATAAACTCGTTTCGACGACCAGCTGTTAGAGTAATCAATACCGCAAGCATTCTCTGCTACATGAAAGTCAGCTTCAGGACTTTCAAAATATCATGAAATACGTACTTTCTCTATTATCTTTGGCAAATCAGGTCTCATGGCCGACACGTTGTTGATTCTAGCATTGCCCTCTTTTCGAATTCTTTGACTCTTCCCGATGTCTATGCTTTAATTCTCTCCAAATTACTGATCGTGCTCATAGGCTTCCCAAGACTTTGTGCGGTCTTTTACACTTAGAGTGCTCATGAATGCACCTACAGCCAGCTGTATTACGTGTGCCATACATGGTATGTGGTTCCTCAATGCAGGCCACTCGATTCCAGAGGCCTCAAGTGTTGAGTGCAGCTCGTGTGTCATCGAGTAATTTGAGGAAGCGATATCCATGGTAATTCTGAGCAAACGACCGTTGGTGAGCTCCAAACGATCCAGCACATCCTGCAAATGTACAGCTAGTCTTGCTGCAGTATGTTGTGCCTTGACCTATCATCCTCAATCAGCTTTCGAAACGGGAAAAGATCTGGCGATCAACCTCATCGAAAGTCAGTTGAACTTCACCCAACGCCCAATTCCGATCCATATGGTAAGCAATGACCGACGTTATGGCCAATTTGTTTGTAGGTGTCCATCCATCCAAAGCTAAACTAACTTTGTTTCGATATGGCAATTGCTTCTTAATTGCATCCATTGTCACTGCATATTCCCTACAGCAAATGTTGCTCAGGGTTGTAGCGGACGGCCGCAATAGATCATCGCGTAATGCCTTATATGACCACCGCAACTGGAGATTTGATATAGCGTTGCATGGAATCTGAGACGAAAAAAATCCCAATATGAGGTAGTGATTCCACGTGTCTTGGTGAAATTCGGAAATGTCACAGTGCTTATCAGCCAATTTGGAACGTTTTATCTGCCGTTTCGGTCAATATGGATTAAGCTGGATGTCAAATCTGAATTTCCTCTGCCAACTTACTATTGTGATTCCTCGACTTCCTTGCCTCTTTCAGATGGCTAATGCTGTTTCATCAACAGTTGTACCAGTCAATTCAGTAACTTCTGACTCTGGTAATTGGTTTAACTTTACGATGTGAGCTTTTGCAAGCAAGTGTTTCCCGATTGAGCTGGTCCCATGTTCTGATGGATGGCGAAGAACTTGATGACAAACGATACATATGATGCCAGGGCTGCAGGTCGCTTCAATTCCGCAGTGTAAATAGAATTGCCACGACGGTGCATGTCTAGAATTATTCTGAGCAATTGGCCGCTTGAAGCCTTCATTCATTGAAGCCCACCTAGCATCAAAAATGATTTGCAATGTAAGGTCACTCAAATCACGAATACAGAAACATTCATTTTTGGAAGAGATCATAACCTCGAGTAAAGAGGTGTTCAAAGATTTCGAATCTGACATGGCGGTAAGAATTAGAATGCTGGGTGATCCGGCTTGAGAGACTGACGAAAGTGACGATACAGTAAAGCAGACTGCGACTTCTTAAATATTGACTCTACAACTACAAGAAAAAAAATCAGATCTGTAAGACATTGCTTACATATTTGTGAAGTGCTATACAAGGATAGATTGCGATGACTGACCATGTAAAACTCGATTTAGGAACCACACAATGCAGTTTATTGCTGTGCAGCGTTCTGAGCATCCACCAACACTGTTGATGCTGTGTGGGCGCTCAATTGTAGGAGGCGGACGTGATAATATCACTAGCACTTTTGCCATTAAAGGCTGCCGATGAGTTCATTATGGGTGATCCGCATTCCATTGCAGTTAGATTATCCAAAATGCATAATCAAAAATCGTTGACAATCCGTTGACGCTCATTGTAGGACATTGTTATCATCTTGTCCAAAGCATTGTTGCCTAGAAAGGCGGCCTATAGGTCGATTAAGGTTCAATGTCGCCGTACAACCCATGTCTTTTCCAAGATGCAAGGCCAGAAGGGGTTGAAGCTGCGTTGATGCTCATTTTTAGGACATAGTAGAGATGTTGTCGCAATCATTTTCGGGTAGAAAGGCGGCCGATAGTTCAATGATAGTTCAACTTTGCCACGCAGGGCTTGCATTTTGCATCGGGCAAGGCAAAAAGTCGTTGACACTCAGTTGACGCTCATGTTTCGGACATAGTCCTGATGTTGTCACAACCATGTGTTGTCTAGAATGGTGGGTGATAGTTCGATTATGAGTCAAGGATGCTGCAAAACCTTCAGAATTTTCACTAATGCAATGCCAAAGATTGTTGACGCTCCGTTGACACTGATTTTTAGGAGGTAGTAGCAATATCGTCTGCAGCATTTTTGCCCTTAAAGGCCACCAATATTATTATTGTGGCTAAATGCCGTTGCAAAGCCCAATTATTATCCAGGATGTAAGACCAGAAATTGCGGACGCTCCATTGACGCTCATTTCTGTGATGGGGCAATGCGCGTGTGGCTTGCCATTTTCCCTACTAAGCCGGCAAATACTACTTCTTTGACTGGATACGACTATGCAGCATTGTGATTGCTAAATGGATCTGACTATAAATGGTTGACGCTACGTTGAAGCTCATTTCTATCACAGGGCAATGTACCTGTTGCTTGCCATTTTCACTACTAAGCCGGCCAATACTACTTCTTTGAATGGATGCGACTATGCAGCCGGGTGATTGCTGAATGGATCTGACTATAAATGGTTGACGCTACGTTGAGGCTCATTTCTATGACGGGGCAATCTGCGTGTGGCTTGTCATTTTCCCTACAAAGCCGGCCAATACTTCTTCTTTGAATGGATGCGACTATGCAGCTGCGTGATTGCTGACTGGATATGACTATGAATCTTTGAGGCTCTGCTGATGCTCATTTCTATGAAGGGGCAATGTGGGTGTTGCTTGCAATTTTCCCTACTAAGCCGGCCAATACTTCTTTTTTGGATGGATGCGACTATGCAGACAGGTGATTGCTGAATAGATATGACTATAAATTGTTGACGCTCCGTTGACACTCACCTTTTAGCTTACCTTAGAGCCCTACTAAAAGTCATTGGGTGCTCAAGAATTGTACAAAAAATGCATACAGCCTCTATAGGCAGCCAGTATACAGTTTCTACATAATATCATTTGAATCCAACATCTTTGAGAAATCTCAGTTTCTGAGCCCCCACTATAAACGTCATTTAAATGGTTAATAACGTAGGTCCATCGCGTTTCAACACTTTCGGCTGGCAATTTATGGCATAACACTCCATGCACTAGTTTTAGATATTTATAGCCTGACTTCCTCACCATGCCTTATCCAACTCTGTAAGCAAATTTTGTCTCAAATTTAGGTTTTGCTTAATCATTTATCCGTAACAGGCAATATCATATACAGATTGTCATTCCTCAATTAATCTGATTTGGAGTCTAGATCATTCGGATGGCCCGTATGACTCTTGCACATACACTGACGTATAACCCTGTCTCACAATCTGGTCACTGAAATCCAGAAAAACCTGACACATATCAAAACTGGTTCACAAATTGCTTTTACGCGAGATATATCGTCAACATTCCCGATGTGGCTATATACACTTCCGTACATGCAGGAGCCGTCACCATGTCTTCGTTCGAATCCGAAATCTATTTGGTAATTACCTAGGGACACTGCATGCAGGGGTAAAAGCTTACGGGCTGAACTGGCTCCGCGATCTCTATTGCTGACGAATCAGGCACTGCGGATGGCATTGGCAGTACTATGGGATTGTCTGCCGGAGGTTTCTCCAAACCCAGACTCATTTGACTAGGTCCCTGTCGAGATGTCACTTGCGGCATTTGTGATTGTCCAGGGCTGATATCAAGAGCCTGCGTAAGCTCTCCAAATGTTGTCGCTGATGGTGTGGCTGCAGTCGAGTCTGATTGGGCCATCCCAACAGCTGGAACCTTCAATTCAGTTGTACCGTACTTCATATCTCTCTCATGGAAGCAGTCGAACACGTACCCCCATCCCGGTTGCATCAGTTCGTCAAGCCTCAGCTGTTTTTGCCGAAAACTCTCCATGCGCGGCTGTACCGTTTTGGAGATTGTGCCAATCACCCAGCCAGGTTCATCATCGTCGCTCAGCTTGCCATGCCCTGTATCTTCTTCATCATCATCATGGTCTTCCCCATCCTCCTCATTTTCGGAACTTGGAAGATCACTCAGACTGTCTCCGATAGAATTTAACATCTCCTCAAATGTTATTTCAGGCTTTGTGGTTGTCGATCGTCCCTTTTCAACATTTACCATATGTTCCTACTCTTGCATCATTGCTGTCTGTGTGTCTGGAACTCGCTTTCATGCGACTGCAGTCTCTCTCTCCACATAGTCCTCGATCCATTTCTCTCTCTCTTCGTTGCTGAAAAAGTTCATTTCTCGTCATTTCTCTGCTGCAAGACTCTTTTTGGATCGTAAGCCGTGTAATACTCCAAACACTCGGACCCTTTCTACCTCCAAGCAACCCTTGCCTTTATTCACATGATGACATCGTCCTGTGGAATGGTTCGTTGTTTTGCCATATTTGCCCGTGGGAAGTGGCGAAAGGTTCTTTTTCGGAGCATTGACCATTCTATCTTGTGTTGACCTTGTTGTTGGGCGAGATGTTGGTTGTTGCAAGAAATGGACCACATGGAGGCAAGCTCCGTCTTTGATGTGAAGGTTGGTAGGTTTGATCGATTCGAACAAAGCAAATTCAGCGTTTTGACCGTCACTTCATTAGGAATAGTCATGCTAACAGTACATTATGACATGATAAGGAGTGTGTGATTCAGGTAAATTCCTGGCAATGTCTTGAGACAAACATCACCAGACGTCCTTTTCTTCGAATAATGACCTGTTTATATCTATCAAACATGAGATATCAGCTGTCATTCACCTAGATGTATCCCGGTAAACAAACAAACAACATCGTACCGACTTACTGTAATCACGCGACCGTTGGAATCTCCTGCAGCTATACGCAGCAGGATTCCGCTTGAAACGAACGTGCAAGTTGGCTGTCACTCATTCCATGTTGACTTGTAGCACACTATATAATCTTCAGCACTTCCCACTTCTTTTCTTGATCATCTTCCTCACATTTCGGCAATCGCAAGCCATGGCTCCCGAAAGACTTCCTCCTGGTGCGATTGAAGCTGAATCAATCCGAACGACAGGCGTTTCACGCAATGCGCCACTTGGCAAGACACCGCAGCAATGCAGACACCCGTTAGTCCACCGCGACGCTGCAATTGAAGCCACCGAAAATAGGAGCCAGGACACACATTTAAAAAAGGTATGTAAAACTGGAAGCCGCAAGAATAAGAAGTAGCAGGCAATCGGATGTGAGTCAATCCATATCTGTGCAAACCACGGTCACCTGGGAATATAACGCACAGCTGTGGTACGGAGAGAGCTACGGGACGAATTTATCAGTTCCCGTAACTGCAAATCTCCATCCTCGATCAAGGCATTTGTTCGCACAGTCTGCGAAATTGAACATCACAATGTTGTCAGTTCTGGTATTTTCGCAGACAAATTTCGGCATTAATGTCCCCAGGAATGGATGAAACAGGCTTGAAAGACCTTCGAGGAGGATACAGAGTCGTATATGGTTCAGGAAATTCCCAGATCTCACTGTAGAAGCGGTAACTACTTTCTTGGAGGTTTGCAACATGTCAGCTACTATGGCAAGACAAGGAGGTCGGGTACAGCTTGAACAGTCCGACATGTGTCTTGTCTTGAATATGGCCAAAATGGTTAACGCAGGGTTTTCACGTGCCGCAATAGAGGAAACGCAACAACTAATGCAAAAACCTCGCGCCGAAGTCCGAGAAGAGAAGAAGCGGGGTATTTAGTTTCCTGGGCATAACAAGGTGAAGGCTGTGATCGAAAGACACCTAGCAATGGTTCAAGAAAATCAAATGGACAGCTGCCGTACCTGCCAAAATGGCACAGCAAAAAATCCAGAGACATGCCGGAGACGGAAAGGCAAGAGTATACCTCCACCTAGACGGGCACCTCCTCGGCCCGGATCGCCACCTGTGCCATCTGATGACGACGCAAACTCAGAAACAGAAGGTACGCCACCCGCATAGGTGTATATACACACTGTCCTTCCCAAAGCCCAATGTTTGCCCAGGATTGCACGTGCGATGAAGATTGTATTCCAGATTTGCTGACTCATGATGGTCCATTCACAGGTTAGTACACTATGAGCTGCGTGGTAATGCAGCTGACAGTCATTGTGATGACACCGGCAGCCATTTAAGTGAATCTAACAGTGAAGAGGAGAGTTGACTGAAGGGAACGGGATTTTTGAGTATTATCATTATCTACAATTAGCGGACACTTTAAAGTATATTTTAAAGGGTATATTTATATGCATCATTAAAGAACAATGTAGTAATAAAGGAGAGCGTAAATGAATAGCACAGAACGGCTGTCACAAGACCATTGTTGATATAGGATGCCAAAGTGAATGGTTCCATATTGCAGATACGCCCGTGGCAAAATGAACCTCAACGAAGTGTCAACAATGTTTCACTTAGCATCAAGGTTACTCTGCGTAGCGATTGGTCGCAGTGATGCATAAATGACGTACAGGCTGCCTTTATAGGCAAAAGAGAAATCACTATGCTCCCTGCACGATTCTGAAACTGAGCGTCAACAGATCGTCAATGACATTTGGTCTTGTAAGTCAGGTAATCAATCAGAGACTTCGCTATCTTGATGCATACTGAGAGTATTGGCCGCCTTTATTGGCAACAGAGAAAGCAACACTCCGCCTCCCCGACCATGAAAATGAACGTCAACGGAGCGTCAACGAATTTTGGCCTTGCATCATGGTTAATCAATGCGCGATATGGCTGTGAATGGCTATACACAATGTTTTGACCGGTTTTATTGGCTAAAACGCTAAGTATCACTTGTTTGCAGCTTTGAAAATGAACTGAATTGTGGTTGTCCGGGAAGCTGTCGTGGGAACGTTGCTTGTTATCTGCCTATGAAGGCAGCAAATTCCCGGTATATGGATGTCTGCGATCATTCCCCAATTAAATTACCCAAAATACAAGTCCAAAAATGGTTGACGCTCCGTTGACGCTCATTTTCAGCATGGGGCAGGGAGTGTGTCACTTTGTCTTTTGAATATAAAGGCAGCCGATACCGCATTTACGAACGTCTACATCTAATTGCCGCTCAGATTACCCAAGGTATGAGACCAAAAATCATTGACTTGCCATTGCCTCTCATTCTCAGCATGGGGCAGGGACCGGTTCTCACTTGGTTTTGATTATAAAGGCGGCCAATACATCAGAAAACAACAAGGTTATACCAATGTCAATATTTTGTGATTTGCAATAGGATATCAGAATGGAACCATAAATAGAAATACCCGAATACCGGAACGGCAGATTGCAACCGACGGGCCTAGCCAAACCCAGCAAAACCCGTGGGTTGACAGGTATGGGTCCTGCTTTGGCCCGCCAAGATGCAACTGGTCGGAATTTTAGACTGATTTGAAACTGAACTGAACCATTTCAGCCGTCCGAACCCGGACCCCTGGCGGGTTAGCCGGACCCATTGCTAAAACTAATTACCTGGTCTGTTTTGATTGCCAAATGGGAGGTGTGAATATGCAGGAATGGATCTGTCACAAAGATATGTCAACGATTCTCCGGTGCATCTGAAGTTCAATCACATGCACGCAAAGCTCCCACTATGGCACCAATAAGTGAGCCATTTTTCATAATCAGACATAATTACTTGAATGTCACCTTGACTGTCTTAGTGCTCAATGGGACTGGCAGATATGCAGTGCTCGATCACTCATGATGAATCGCGTGACATTTGGCGAAGCCACTCCAGTGCACGACAAAATGGAACAATTTTGCTTTTTCATTCGAAAAACGCAAATGCCTTCAGGCTTCTGGTGCACCTCAAAGTCGCAACTAAACATTGATTGAAGCCCTTTGCTGCATCTTTCCCAAAATTAGACTCATGCCATTTATCATGCAATCGGTAAGCCGCAGGAACTTCTAATGTCCCCTATTAATTCACTCCATCTCATAGGTTATTACTAATAAAGAAGAACGACAATCAAATCCCACTCTAGCCATGTCTAATTGAAGATACAACAATTCCGACCTCAGAACTTTGATTCACTTCAACATTCAAGTCAGAAAGTCTTTTTCTATCCAGTATAGTGTCCCTCACAGAGAACCTTTTTGACTATTTGTATCAGTTATGAAGAGTATGTTGCATGAATATCAAAAGTGGCATTCCTTGATGAAGCGTCTAACAGTCTAAGATTAATGATTCATCAGACGGCAATGTGTCTTCATTTACGGTCAACCTGTTTTGATGGTTCTCAAGAGGCTCCAGAATCCGGTATATCATCGACGTCATGATGTTCAGTCAACTCATCAAGTCATGCATGACTGCCGTTTGCCCCACTCCAGAATGTTGGTGGTGATCAATGCCACAGTTAACAGAGCTACCAGGACCTGTGTTCAGTAACCATGTCTGTGGTAATCGGTTTTGCCCTAGCCGGACAACTTATTGCAAATGCCTGCCGCTGCTCACTGAACACCCAAAATTTCTGAGTTATTACAACATCATTTGCAGCTATAAGATTTAGGCATCTCCTGCCCACGTTGGGTGTGCTTATGAATACCCAGGGATGTCGTGAATCCTGGATTTTGAGCTGCATTTCTGTGCATTTATCATTGCCCATTGCAGCAGACATGTGGAATATATCGACATGATCCACACAAAACTTCATTAGCCACTACTGCAAATGACGAACGTGGCCAGGAAGGGAACAACATAGCACTGCCTCTGGCGGTGAAGGTGCACTGGGTGGTGCGTGTTCATTTCTCTGATCTGGAAGGAGCGTCTCGCTTGATGTGCCGTCTTGGCAAGTATCTGGATACTCTGCAGGTTCCTTGACAAGTATTGCCAAAATTGTGCCTTTCAGGCTTTGAAAAATCAATGATTCCACGCGAGTTTCAAGCAGTCATTTATCCTGTCATTGTCCATAAACATGGTTGTGATCCTCGGTGTCTCCCAACACTAAAGAGAATCTAACTAGCGGCCATCTATGAACCCTCCATTCTCCAGAAGCACCCCACAAAGTGTATCTTTCCACCAGGGTCCGCAGATGTGATTGCTCTTCCTCAGTCTACTCATGATTAATCAGGTGTGCATTCTCATTTGGGATGTGGACGAGTGGTTTTCCATTGACTAGATTCGATTCTGACAACCGCCTTACAATCCATGGCTTTTGAATCTGAATCATCCGGTGCGCCGCATCTTGTCCAGCTTCTTCATCCTTCATCTGGATAGCATGCATCACACTCATCAAAGCTGGATACAACTGTCTATTAGCACCATGCTTTTCCATCAAAGAATCATCCTCTGGATGTTCAGGCGGACCGGAAAACAGCCATATCGTCTGATAACACCACTCATAGAGTGAATGGATACCCCGTGTAGCAGTGACTTGATGAAATCCAATTCTCACATTCATCCCAATTTACCAGCCCGGAATGCTCTTAGTCCGATACCGATGGGATTCATCAAAAATCCCAAAACTCCATCAACTGTAGGAGTGTTGGCCGTTAGTTGATGGTTTTGATCTGGACGTCAAGGTATCACATGAAACAACGGGGAGATTCCATTGGATTTCCAGATTGTCAATACAGAGATGCAGATACTCCTGGGTGAGATTCACATTTTCGGCACGCAATATGTTGACGAGGTTGAAATAGATTCCACATGTCATCTTGTCGATGACACTTTTAAGAATCTCTGCCACTTCATGCATTGTTACCACCATGATTGTTTGAAGGGCTGAGATCAGTGCCGGATGCCCATGGGGTGGTGTTAACTGGATCACCAACCAGCGGCAGTGTACAGAATTCAATCTCTGCAGCAGATACAACTTTTGTTCTTCACTGACACTGCAGGGAAAATCATTGTGCACCACACTCACCCACTCTTCATGGGTATTACCTTATTAAAAGACAGTGGCAACCACATTGCAACTTGTTCGGTCACATATTTGCGAAGCATTGCCACTGCCACCGAGGTGAACGTCTTTCCAAGACCCATTGCATCTGCCACCAGTGCTCCTGGCATATCCGCATCCCGAAGCCATCTGCTCATGATGAACCAGATGGTCCTTAGCTGGTGCACAAAAAACCTATTTCCCGGCAGGCCTGGAATTGAATATTTGCGCCCTGGGACATGGTCATCTGTTGATTGCCGAATAGGATGTGCCTTCAGCACCCTGACTGGATCATCAATACACATGTGTTCAAATTCATTGTGAATTGTATTGAGAACCGTATTGGGTTTTGAGCTTCCACTTTCTGGATTGAGGACCTCCTCAGCATTCTTCACTTGCTGCTAAACCTCCCTTGCACCTTTGTCAGTGTTCTGTTCATTCTCAATATTCACTTTCAGTTGCTTGGATGTAAGCTTGACAGATAAGCTCATATTCCGGTGCTCCTAAAATCCATCTCAATGTTAGGTATTTCACAGAGCAGCTACCATTTGAATGAATCCATGTGGATGGAATATAATCAATTCTATTCTTTCAATCATAGCTTACATTAATACAAGTATCATTTTCTTGCCCACAATCCTCCTCTCCCTCCTCTTCTCCCTCTCTTCCACCATCTTCAGAACTTTCCAAAGTCTATGTATACTGATTAGGAGTTGCACACGTCTAGTCTTAACACGGCAAGCGGAGATTACCTTAGCCGGTCTGATTCCATGCTTGGTAATCTCCTTCCCTGTCGCTCTCGTCATTTATATCAAAAATATCGTCACATTATATCCAAGTTTCAACTTGATAGCATTTGAATGGCACCAGTGGTACAAAATCTGGCCATATATGGGGTCATTGATCATTTGATCTTGTATAAATAATTCGATGTACTCTGCTTCCAATTCGTCCTGCTCCACGGTGCACTTGAACAGTCATCTGAGATTGAATGCCTCTTTTGGGGCGCGATTTTTGTTGATGAAATCAACCAACTCCTCCCATTGCCTCACATATGTATACCAGGCGTAAAGAGGTTCTTGGGTAAGCACAGTATCCTTGCCATTTGACACCCTGCAAAGCTTAACTGTGCACATTGTATTTGGCAACTCAGAGTGATTACTTCTTGCCAATTTTCCCTTTCCCACTCCCAAATCCATCCCCAGTCACTTGTTCTCTCGACTTTCATTGTTCCTCTCCTCTCGAATTTCTATTGCTCATTTCTTCAACCACATCCCGAACCACCATGAGCAAATCCATTCAGCCGTATCACAAGTATGCAACGGCAACCAGTCTTCGAATGTTGTCAAAAAATCTGCGACTGTACTCTCCCGTTGGCGGATTCCATCTCGGACGTGTTCCAAACGGTTCTGCCCCCACATAATGGACAGATGATTCTTCTTGAGAATCCCCACCACCTATACTTTCGTATACTTGTTGAATACACTGTAATTGGCCTGCCCCATCGTTTTGGTAAATTGTTTCAACGAGAATTCAGATTGCTTCAGGCTGATTGGGAGTTTGCCTTCGGCCCCACCCAAGGCTGCTGAAGGGTTGCTTTCGTCAGTTGCATCACATTTGGGGTGGGACATCTCCGGCAATGGGGGCAAGTCCAAAAGCCCTGCAACATGTGTTTTTCGCAATTCCACTGGCGGCTGGAATTCTTTGGTTGGGAGCCATATAGGGTGTCTGCCCAGTGCACCTGAAGAAGGTTGAGATGAAAAAGTCAAGCTGCAAGATGTTACCTGACTGACTGGATGATTTCCCAACAGTCCTGGAGGCACAATCTGTGTATCTGGAAATGACGGCCCATCTGCTGGGAACTGCGCAGGGGGTGAACATTCAAGACCTGCCATATCCACCTTGGTGCAGGTCATTTCCTTGCCATGGTGGCACATAACTTGGAAAATCTTGGCTTGCGGTGTTGGTAGGTGGCAAACTGTTTCATGTTGAATAGAGAGTTGTAATATTACTGCAGAGTGTCTGGATATAGCTGATGTGAAGAAGGGTAACCATACCCATGTGGTGGATGATATTGATAGGTGAATTGCCCAAATTTGACAATTTTTTGGTGTGGCATGCCTTGAACTATTATCCGGTGATTCTGCATGCTCGTTACCACATTTATGCAACCCAAATAGGCCATAATGTGCAGCCATATTCCCTCTCATCGGTTGGGATCCTTTCGTCAACACATGGTCTCAAACACAGAAAGTGGTAAACTACAATACATGCGAAATATGTGATAGAATAAATCGGAGTATGATTGAGTATATTGCAGGTAGCAGCGACCATCAGCGGAATGAAGGGCGGCTTATATCCTATTTCGTTGTCACGAACTGTATGGTATTTCACCACACCTTTGATACCTGAAACGAACCCCAGCCTTTAGGAAAAGTAACCTTAATCATACACATTCCGCCTTGATTTGGTATATGCTCCAATGGATATACTAGGACATGGGATAGGTACTCACCTTCATTCACTTCCATGAATTGACAGGTTATACAAGGGATATGATAAGATATGTCCAGGAACCCAACAGGAACTATATGCTGTATGAAGGTTAACATGACTAGGGATAATACACATCAGTTGTGCATGCACAACCATGCAACCTCATTCAATAGAAGGCCAGTTTGTAGAGCAGCAACAGTGATTGCTTCCTATTGAGCTCCTTGCTTATACTTCTCAGTTATAGTCATGATGCATACTACAGTCGACGATCGTTACGGAAGCAATCATCCTACCAGCCTCATCAGTTCTTGATGTTCGATGCCCAGACCCCCAGATAGCTAAGAATCTCACCTATTCAATGAATTATGACCATCTACCTTCATTATCATCTGGTCAGACACTCAAGCATGGGAATTACTCACAAAGCAACAATGATGTAGTAAAAGGCCCAATTGTGCTCATTGCAGACTTGACACGAGAAACTTCCCAGTTCCATTTGGCGGGGTGTGATTCGGCTATGTATGTGTTATGCTAACCTGAGTTAACTCGCTTTCAAATCAATATCTCAGAGACTCTTTCTCAACCCCAGAAAAAGTGTTAGCAACGGTTCGAAACTGTTACTTCAGATCCGGGGCCGGGTCTAAACACAACTGTTTCTGAATTTGCTGTCTGGGTTGTCGATTAACCCGGACAGTCAACTCTGGTACAGTTCAAAGGTAAATACCCAACAGGTCTGAATTGGGTGGGTTGTCAGTGGGTTGCGCAACGGGTCCATCTATAGATTCAAATAAGGCTCTTGGTTATGGAGTATGTTAATAGTATTCTATCAAAATAGCTTTTTCAACAACCAATAATATGTTTTTGTATGCTTTGAAGCTTGCAATATGGATTAATTTGGAATTGGTGTTTTACATTTCATATATAGTATTTTTGCCAATCATGGTGTTCAATAATTCCGTTATGAATGAGAAGATTAGCGTGATGCCTTCATTTCCGAATATCCAACAACTAATGCTGTTGACACTCTAGTGATGCTCATGTTTAGGATGCTGCAAGGAGCGTTTCCCTGTTGTGTTTGCCAGGAAAGGCTACCAATATCTGATAAATGGATGTCTCCAACCAGTCGGAAGATAAATTAGCGGGACTGGTCATCAATCAACATGAACTGTTGATTCGGGTACATTTCAATTGATATCTCCCTGCCTGTCTGAGTTTGGCTGGTCCTCACCGGGTTAGCAACCGAGTCCATCTGTAAATGCATATACCGCACTGGCCCTCGTGATTTGACAATAGAACTCAATCAAAATTGATTATTTATCATCCAGGAATTACATTTTGCACGTTATGCAGGGTGTGAAATTGATAACATTTGGAATCATGTTTTTGCTTTACTACTTGGTATTTTTGACCATGGAGGAGATTAATAGTTCGATTATATGCTCAACTATCCATGTGATGGCTTTATTACCCAATATGCGTCACAACCAATTCATGACACTTGGTTGAGATGAAGTTGACAGATAATTTGAGAATTGGGCAGTGACCGTATCACTTTCTCATTTGCCAATACTGGCTGGCAATTGGTTGGTTATGGATAACTGTGAGCAAATGACTTACAAATTGCTTTATTGAAAACACCAAAGATCGTTGATGCTCGATTGATGATCATTTTCAGAATTGGGAAATGACCGTTCCAGGTGCTCTTTTGATGGTAAAGGCTGCCAATATCTTTGTTACACATAACAGAAAGCATGACATGTTCCAATCACCATACTTACATAACCAAATATCATTAATGATATGTTGACAAGCAGTGAAAGGTGGTAACAACACCGACATTAACCATATTGCAAATAAATGCGGCCAAACTTCAACTATGTATACAGGACGTAGCACAACCCTTCGATTAAACAACATGCAACACCTAGAATAGTTCACAATCTTTTGATGCTCTGGTGAGGCTCATTGTGAGTTGGAGCAAAATCGAGTCTTACCATATTTTCCGTAACAGTTTGCAATACTTCGATTATAGGTAACTTCCCTAGAACAGCCCTTGGATTAAACAAGTTGCAACACCCAATATCCTTGACCCTCTATTGACACTCGGTTGATGCTGTGATGACGCTGTGTTGACGCTCGGTTGATGCTGATTGTCAGGTGTAGCAATATGGACATTAACCTTGTTGCCTATACAGGTGGCCAATACTTTGATTACAGATAAAAGCCATAGTGCAGCCCTTGGATTATACAAGATTCATCACCCACAATCGTTGATGTTCTATTGACGCTGATTTCAGACTGGGGCTGTGACCCTGTCACGTTCTCTTGTGCCCATAAACATTGTCAATACATTGATTACGGGTCAATACAGTAGCACAGCCATTGGATTATACATGATGCAATACCCAAGATTGTTGATGCTCTGTTGACGCTCTGTTGACTCTGTGTTGATGCTCTGTTGATGGTCTATTCATGCATTGTCGACGCGCTGTTGATGCTCTGTTGACGCTCTGTTGACTCAATGTTGACGCTCGGTTGATGCTCATTGTCAGGTGATGCGACGTCGACATTAACCATATTGGCAATAAAGGCGGCCAATACTTCAATTATGGATAATAGCCATAGCACAACCCTTGGATGATACAAGATGCCACACACAAAATCGTTGACGCTCTGTTGACGCTCATTTTCAGACTTGGACTGTGACCATGTCGCCTTCTCTTTTGCCAATAAAGGCTGCCAATATGCTGATTATGGGTAAATGCCGTAGCACAGCCCTTGGAGTATACAAGATGTAACACACAAAATCGTTGACACTCTGTTGACGCTCATTTTCAGACTTGGACTGTGACCATGTCGCCTTCTCTTGTGCCAATAAAGGCTGCCAATATGTTGATTATGGGTAAATTCCATAGCACAGACCTTGGATTATACAAGATGCAACACCCAAGATTGTTGATGCTCTGTTGATGCTCTGTTGATACTCAATTGATGCTCAGTTGATACTCAGTTGATGCTCTGTTGATGCTCTGTTGACGATCTGTTGACCTGCATTGTCAGGTGAAGTGACATCGACATTAAACATATTGCCTGTAAAGGTGGCCAATACTTCGATTATGGATAAAAGCCGTACTACAGGCTGTGGATGACACAAGGTGCAACGCACAAAATTATAGTTGCTCTGTTGACGATCATTTTGAGACTGGGGCTGTAACCATGTTGCATTCCCATTTGCCCACAAATACTGCCAATACATTGATTTTGGGTAAATACCAGAGCACAGCCCTTGAATTATATATGATGCAACACCCAAGATTATTGATGCTGTGTTGACGCTCTGTTGACGTACTGTTGATGCTCTGTTGACGCTCTCTTCACGCTCTGTTGATCCTCTGTGAACGCTCTGTTGACGCTCTGTTGACGCTCTGTTGACGCTCTGTTGACGCTCTGTTGACGCTCTGTTGACGCTCTGTTGACGCTCTGTTGACGCTCTGTTGACGCTCTGTTGACGCTCTGTTGACACTC
>Ga0307515_10000614_pt1 | contig 83300 bp, 96 predicted proteins | sample 17_EM_MG_FD_194513 | JGI IMG/M metagenome (GOLD analysis project Ga0307515, IMG submission 194513) | Populus trichocarpa ectomycorrhiza microbial communities from riparian zone in the Pacific Northwest, United States - 17_EM | ecosystem: Host-associated > Plants > Roots > Unclassified | place... | reverse complement strand
CTGGAGGAGTGTTGAGCTGATTGGAAGTACGGATATCACTATGCCAAGGACTATGATGTAACGTGCCTCTTTTGTAGTTAGCACCATTAGTCATCGATCGACCATATGTCGATTCGACATGTCTCGTTACACGATACACAATAGACACACCTTCGCATACGCCCGCACACACTCGACTATTCGAGCGCACGCCACCATACAACAAGTACAGCAACATGACCATAGGCAATTTGTTGTGGGACACCCAGCATCAACTTCCTGGTGGGGTAATGATAGTGTCAGTTAATTGTGCCTCTGCCAGAATGGACTCAACCAAATGTTTGGACAATTAGCTAACGGGAACTCTATAAGTCACAATTCATAACCATTGTCATGATATGCACCAGACACCAATATCATGCACCAAGATTATAATTAGGCTGATCGCATGTACCATGAACAGAGCCAAGTTTACTGACAAAGTGTTGTCTAATGCAGTTGGAACTGTACTGTCCACACTCAGTTATTGTGACATAACAGGTCCCAGCTCATTATGGGATTGTACTGATGGATTCTGGAAACAATTCAACCCTCTGTTGGCTGCCTGGGTCCTGGATTATATGGAACATGTCATGTTCGCTCAAGTCTCCAATAGCTCATACCGGATGAATGATGTACCTTGTATGTGTGTTTGCAATCATTTTGCATTCACCCCGAAGGCGTGCCCAGCTAAGTTACCATAAGCCGGCTGACCACTGGTGGTCATGGCATTTAATTGACATTTTCATACCCCTGTCCATTGGAAACTTCCTGTCCATCCATCGGCTAAATTACAGCCAAACTAGCTCACAGAACACCTACTTCTCACTCAGGCTAAGTCGTTCCCTCCCCCTTCCCGCTACCCAATGGAGGGCACTAATGCCACTGACCCACCAACCCCACCCCCATTACTAATTGTTTGTATGCTCAACCTGTGGTGAATTTGACACAGGGAACTCGTGGTGCGACATCAACTTGTGCGACACAAGGAGTCTGCTCGGGTAGAGGAGTGGCGCCTGGATTCGAACTTGTGACAATGAGCATAGTGGTGGCAAGACCAAGCCACTACATGACGGGGCTACTCCCCAATGAAGTACCTTGCATTGTGACTAAGGGGACACATATCATGTTGACAACTTGGTGATGCAAGGGATCAGGATATATACTCTGTGCTTCTGGGGAAAGCTCATAATGATGCCATCCACAATCTAGGTGTTCACCCAATGTGCAACCAGTTCTGGCAATACCCCATCTGCAATGACTATTGGCTTTAGCAGCCTGATGAATTGTAGTAACCACATCTGGCAAATGTGAAGAACTTACTGAACTGGCTGCATACATGCCTGACATGTATAAGTACCAAAGATCAGTTAGACATTTGATCAACATCAGTACCATGATATCCAGTCCGCAATCAGTCTTCGATCGCATTTGAGTAATTGAAACATCGGCTTCTAGAATGGCAATGAGATGCATACCATGATCAGACCACTGGCAGTGAATTGCTCATCAATTCTCGCCAGCTCCAAGATAGATGGATACAGTGAAGCTGACACAGCCTCTGATTGAGTGTTAGCAACGGGTCCAGGTAACCTGCCAGTGGTCCGGGTTTGGACAGCAGAAACGGGTTGGTTCAGTTCAAGACCCGACGAAAAACCCAACCGGCTGCAACTTGGCGGACCAATCCTGGACCCCACCAGTCAACTTATGGGTTAATTTGTGTTCGGCTACACCCGTCAGTTCGAATCTGCAGTTCTGCATTTTGGGTTGTACTATTTATGGTCGCATTGAGATATGCCACTGATAATCGCAAAATATTGACATTTGTACATCGCTGTCTTTTTCTGATGCATTGGCCGCTTTAACAATCAAAAGAATCAGAGATACGTGCCCTACCGCTGCCTGAAAATGACCATGAACGGAGTGTCAACGATTGTTGGTCGTGAATCTTGGGTAATCTGGGGGGCGATAGGTTGCAGACTGTCATAAACAAAGTATCAGCGGCCTTTATAGGAACAAGAGATAGCGAAATGCTCCCTGCCCCAGTTTCGAAAGGAGTGTCAACGGAGCGTCAATGATTATTGGCCTTGCATCATTGGTAATCACTGCGCAATGTGGCCATTATTGTTTATATACCTTGTTTTGACTGTTTTTGTTTGCTCAATGGGTCAAGGTGACTTAGTGGTAGATCTGTAAATGCAATCAGCTGCTACTGTCCCGGAGGCTGTCATGGAAATATCCCAGGCTTCTCTGCTTCCAAAGGCTGCCATGACATTGCGTATGAATGCCTGTGATCAAGCACCAATTATAGTACCAAAGATGCAAGATGAAAAATCATTGACGCTCCATTGATGCTCCTTTTCAAGCTGGGGCATGGAGGCTATCACTATCTCTTTTGCCAATCAAGGGGGCCAATGATTGGTTTATGCCTTGCGGCAACCAATTGCTCGTCAGATTACCCAGAATGCAAGACCAAAATAGGTTGACACACATGTTCATGATAGGGTACAGAGTGTGTCGCTATAATTTTTACCTACGAAGGCGGCCAATTCTTCCATTATGTAAAGCAACAATGAAATGAATTTTTCATCAGCTGACTTACAACACCAAATAATGTTGATGCTCCGTTGACGCGAATTTTACCAAGGGTGTATCCGCAATACGCAATCAGTTGATCTGGAATAGTATATCATGCACATCGTTTTAACAGCCTTTCAATCGCTTTTGTTGATATTCTCCGTGATCATTTCATTTTTCTTGCACAATACATATAAATATATTCTTCAAAATTTACTTTACAGTTTTTGCGGATTATAGGTAATAATACACTCACAAATCCCGTTCCCTCGGATCAATCCTCATTGTTGTTGTTGTTCATTTATACTGTATGCACTCTAATTAGGGTATGACAGAACCTAAAAACCCCATCTGCCTCCGGCCAAGCCGGCTAGATGGCGGTGCACCCACCCCGCTACCCTTCATCCCTGCTATCAATGCTCATTCTCACAGCCAGGTTCGCTCAACAAGCTACTCTCCTCTGCAGAATGAATGTTAGCTGCATGATCATGCCGTGGTGAGTGTACAAACCATTGGATGTTCCTTCATCAGTCAGCATATCAAGATTATAATCTGTATCGGGCTGGCTATCCAGGGCATATGCATCAATATTCAAAAGTTGAGCACTGGGCAGAGGAGTGTGAAAATACAAATATCCGGGTGGCAAATTGTCGATTTGGGAATGTTGAGCTACCTCATTGAATCCAGGTGGCGCAGCTGGCATTCCGGGCAGAGATGTTGTAGGTTCTGGTGTCAGCTGTCTGTGTTGTTCAGGCGAAGGTGGACTTGTTGCTTTCAGTCCCCAGTGTGTCTGCGCATTCTGTGCTCTGCCATTGTGGCAACGAAGGCATCCATTTGAGTGGTTTGAATGAAGAATAACCGGGTATCGTTCTATTCCAGGCTTCACCTTATTATGCCCAGGAAACTCTACTCCCGGCTTCTTCTCTTCATGCACTTCGGCACAAGGTTTCTTGATCAGGTACTGCACTGCCTCCAGTGCGGTGCGCGAAAACCCTCCGTTAGCTATTTTGGCCATATTCGAGGACAGGTGCATGTCAGACTGTTCCAGCTGGAACCGACCTGCATGCCTTGCCATAGTTGCAGCTATGTTGACAACCAACAAGAAATGAGTTGCTGCATCAAACAATGGGATTCGGCGACTACCTCAATGATATACGCTTCCGATGCCTCCTCTAGGGCAATTACAACCTGGTTACTCCACTCTCCAGGATACTTATGATGAAGTTGGTGCGCAAAGATCCCAGAGCTAACTACATTGCAATGATCCATATCGCAGACTGTGTGGACAACTACCTTTGTCGACCATGAAGGTTTCGCGTTACAGGGAGCCGTAAATTGGTCATGTAGCTCTCTATCTATACTCGCTATACATTATACCGTTAGGTGACAGCCATGTACTTTAACATGGGTATACTGACATCCAATTGCAGGCTGCTTCTGATTGTTGCTGCTGCCAGTTTTACGGACGATGTTCAAATGTGCAACCTCAGTGATGTGTTCAGTGGCTGTATTGGCAGCTTCCCAATGGACTAACTGGTGTCTGCGCTGCTGCGGTGCACCAGCAAGTGTAACATCGGATGCAGCGCCCATCAATCCGCTCGGTTCGGATCCTCGCTCACCATGCTGTGGTGTTTTTGTAGACATGATTTGCTGTTGTGGAATAGGAGAGGAAGATGATAACGAAAAGAAGTGGGAAGTCCTGAGGAATATGATGTTAACTTCAAGTTACAATGGAATACATAACCGCCAATGTGCGAGTTCTACTCATGATGAATGCTGCTGTGTATGGCTGCATGTTGCAGGGGTTCCAAACAGTACAGCAATTTGCAGTAAGTCGGTCCGATGTTATTTGTGCGTTGTCCGGGATAAATATAGGATTTCGACTGCCGAAATCTGATGATTGTGAGTAATTCACAGGTCATTCTCCAAGGGAAAGTACGCCTGGTGCAGTTTGTCTAAAGACATCCCAGGGATCTTACATGAAACTGAGGCATAAAATCATGTCATGTTGTACAGTTAGCCTTAATATTCCAATTTTAGTGACGGTCAAAATGCAGACTTTGCTTTGTTGAGGTTGATCAAATGTAGCAAACTTGACATAAAAGACTCAGCTTGCCTCCATATCGTCCAGATTTTGCAACATTGAACATTGTGCCCAACAACATGGTCAACACAACTACAATGGTCAATGCTCCAAAAAAGAACTTTTCGCTGCATCCAGTGGGCAAATACGGCAAATCAATGCAGCGTTCCACAGGACAACGTCATAAAGCGAATGTGGGCACAAATGGCTTGTAAGCGGAATGTGTCCGAGCACGTGGGACATTGCGCAGCTTGCGATCTAATAATATGCCTGTGGCGGAGGAACAAATGGTAATGCACTATGTAAGCAACGAAGAGAAAGAGAAATGGATTGAGGACTATGTTGAGGGAGAAACCCCTGTGGCAAGACAGCGAGTAGATGACGCAGAGACAATGATTTGGAAGGAGTAGGAAGATATATCAAATGCTGGAAACATGGGATTGACAACCAGAGAACCCAAACAATCATTTGAAGAGATGATCAATGCTATCAGAAACAGTCTGCCCAATCATGCAAGTTCCCACAATGAGGAGGCTGGGGATAATGAAGATGATGATGATACAGAGATGGGCAAGCTGAGTGACAATGATAAACCCAGCTGGTTGGTTGCCACAATAACTAAATCGGTACAGCTGCACATCGAGCGATTTCGGCAGAAGCAGATGAAGCTTGACGGGTTGACACTGCCGGGAGGGGTGGACGCAGCCAACTACTTTGGTGACAGAGATAAGAAACATGGAACAACTGAATTGAAGATTCCGCCATTTGTCAAGCCGCAAATAGACAATGTAGCAGCCGCGCCTGCTCCAACCACATTTGGAGAGCTAATATGTTGCTTGATATGGTCCGCAGAACAGTGCAAATGCCGCAACGGACTTCTCGACCTGGATGCAGTCTTATGAGGCTAGGTTCCGGGAAGCCACATATGGACAAACGCCTATTGAATCTATCTACTGACTTGAAGCTGCATTCATCACCAAGTAAAAAAACATATGCTGTTGAACCTGTACACTTCCACACCTGCATATTGCCTCAAGAGCACATCCCGATGTTGAAATGGGATTGGAAACAAGAGATGGGGATGGCTTGAGTGTCGCCCGAGGAACAGATATGCAAAGAGTTATCCTTGTCCTCTTATCGATTAGAAAGGTTATTCCTGTACCAAGTTTGCTATGAGTCAGCTTGTTCTTGATTTCAGTGACCAAATTGTGACATATGATAATTCCTCGGTGGAGGTGCAAGGGCCGTACGCCCCATTCAAGAGTACTAGACTGCAAATCAGGCTGCAAGATGACCAATAATCTCGATATTGCCTGGCCTAATACTGTCAGGTACGAAAACAACAATAAATTAGTGACAAAATATATTGACAGAATTTAACCCGTCATGTTGTACGAGTCATAGAAGGAGCGATCAGTGCTCAATACCAATTGGTCTGAATGATGACCGTCAAGCTGCATTGATCGCTGTATTCAACTGCATAACTCTCTGCACTGACCTGGCTCACATGTTTAAGATTTTCAATATTGCTTATGGTACATCTTGGAAATTGATGAGAAGGAGCTGGATAACGAAAGGTGAGTAAGTCAGGCTATATTATTCAAACACTAGTCGAAAGGTCTACATGGTGTAAATTGCTGGCCGAATCTGCGGGAATGAGATTGGGCCACATCATCCATTAGTCAGATAACCTGGATAGTAGTTGATCAGAAATTGAGAGGCTACAAAGCTTCTGGATGCAAATGATGATACCAAGAAACGCTATAATGGCTGTCAATTATGACTATACAATTCATTGCGTACAATTACTGATAGTATGATGACTGTTTGGATGCGTTTAATCTGTATGTCAACAGAGCATTAATGATTTTCAGACATAGACATTCAGCAATCAGAGGGCTGCATTGTCACATCCTTCCGAACTAAATGTATTGGTTGGCGTTATAGCTAAAAAGGCAAGCGACAGGCTGCTTGCATCATCCGAGAAATCATCATCAACAGAGCGTCAACGGAGCATCAAAGATTGTTGGTGTTGCATGTTGCATAATCCAACAGCTGTGGAATCACATTGATCCATGGTCAAGCTATCGTCTGCCTTACTATGCAAGAATGGTTACGATGATAGCACTACTATATCCTAAGAAAGAGCGTCCTTGGAGCATCAACTGTGCATCAATGGAGTGTCAAGGGTGTGTCAAGGATGTTTATTCTTACACATTCGGCAATCAAAGGGCTGCATTGTCATCTCCTTCCAAAGTCAATGTATTTGTCGGACGTATAGCCAACAAGGCGAGCAACATACTCATTGCCTCATTATACAATGAGCGTCAACGTAGCGTCAACGATTTTTAGCTTTGCAACTTCCATTCTCCATGGACTCTGCGACCACATTGACCCTTGATCGATCTATCGGCAGCGTTTCTAGGCAATAATGCTTGCAACTACATCGCTACTATGTCTTCCAAATAAGCAGTACCGGAGTCACAACGGAGCTTCAACAGAGCGTGAACCATTTTTGGTCCTCCAATTTGCATTATCCAGTGGCTGTGCATCGACATTAACCTGAAATCAAAGTATTGGCCACCTTTATGGGCAACAATGCTAGTGACAATACCACAACAGCCTCCTAAACATGAGGATCAGCAGAGCGACAACAATGAATGTGGGGTTCAGTAAACTTCACAGTGACTAACTGCCTTGCGTCGTTCCCCAATCGAGTGTTTAACTGTCAGTCTTTTCATTATGTCCTTGTAGACAACTTCACAACAATGCATGAAATGTTTCACAGGTCTTACTTTTGTCTTGTGTGTAGCTCTAGAGTCAATATTTCAGAAGCTGTGTTCTACTTGATAATAATGTCACATTTCACAGCCTGTCAACTCGAATTACGCAATGTGCATATTCCCACTGCCATGTCGGATTTCCAATCATTGAATACCTTGTGGTTAGTGGTTATGATATCTTCCAAAAATGAATGCGTCTTTATTCACGATTTCAGCGACCTTGGTTTGCAAATTGTATTTGATACATGGTGGCCTTTTATGCATGTGGGCAGGAAGCGTCCTATTAGTTGAAATGATTCTAGAAATGAGCCTTCCTGGCGATCCTGTTTGTACTGCAGAATTGAGGCGACTGGCAGTGCTGGCATCATATATATCGTTCATCATTGAGTTCTGCGCCATCCAGCAGAACACGGGACCAGCTCAATGGGGAAACACTTGCTGGTAAGAGAGCACATTGCAAAGATAAACGGATTAACAGTGTCGGGAGTTGCTGAATTCATAACTACAACCGTTGATGAAACAATGTTGGCTATGCTGAAGAGAAAAGGCAGTTGTGGAAATACAATAGTACGTTCGCAGAGGAAATTCATATTCATCCATTAGATCATATCTCTATCAATACAATTGATAAACACAACGCTCCAAACTGACAGCAAAGGACTTCCTAACTGCCGACTTTCACTAAGCCACCTGGAATTGCTACCTCATGTTAGGATCAATTTCAGCTCAGGGTCCATGAAATTCTTGATCAAACCTAGAGCTATGACAGTCATATACTGCGTTATGCAGCGAGCTGATGCTTCTGTCAGCCCGCACCATTACCAACATTTGCCGGAGGGACTACTCACAGAGTGTGGATGCGATTAAAAAACAATTGCCATCAAGAAACGAAGTAAGATTAGCTTTGGATGGGCGGACATCATTGAACATATGTCCCATAACGTCAGTCATAGCTGACTATATGGATCGAAATTGGGAGTTGGGAGAAGTACAACTTGCTTTCGACGAGGTTGATAGCCTGCTCATTTCATATTTTCAAAGCTAATTACAGATAATAGGTCAAGGGTCAACATACTGGAACAAGGCTAGTGATAAATTTGAATGAAGTTTTCGATCATTTTGAGCTTACCGACTGCTGTTTACTTGGAATTCCCACCAATAATGCTTCCACAAATTGCTCAATGACATGAGAACTACAATCAACCCTTGCGGCCTCCGGAATCGAGTCACCTGCAATGAGCAACCACATCACATGCTTGGCGCACATTTTTCAGCTTGCTGTTGGTGGGGACATGAGCAGTCTGGGTGTAAAAGGCCGCACCCAGTCTTGGGAAGTCCATGAGCGCGATCAGCAATTTGGAGAGAATGAAAGCACAGTTATTGGGAAGAGTCAAAGACTGCGAAAGAAGGGAAATGCTACAGTCCACAACGTGACGGTCATGAGACCAGGTTTAGGAATGATAATTGACAAAGAACCTATTTGAAGACATTTCTAAAGACCTGAACCTGATGTTCATGTAGCAGAGAATGGTTGCTGTATTGATTGCGCTGACACCAGGTCATCGAAATGTGTTCACTGACTGTCAAAAAGCCAATGGAAAAATCGCAGTACTACCTATTATGGATGTGAAAACATGGTGGAATTTGACACTAGAGTTGCTTGAGTGAGCCTATGGATTATGAGAATTCACCCAGGAGTGGCTCACAAATTCAAAATCCAGTGCTTACAGGCCACTCATGACATCACAGAATGAATTGACCATCGTCAAGTACGTCATGGAAGTTTGAGGCCATTCCGATACTGGACTCTGTGGATGTTGAAAAGGCATATGGTAACTCTGCATCATGTTAGCACTGGCTACAATGACATGTTCGATCATATGGATGGCATTATGTGAGCATTAGCTAAGCAGAAGACTCAATGGAAGGAAGACTTATACTTTGGAGGGAAGTGTGCATGACAGTAGTTTTCTAAATTTTATGATACAGAAACTCCCACAACTGGCATGATTCACATTTCAGCACATATCCTTGAGGCTTTCTAGAAATTGCAATCATCTCGGAAGCAGGACAATGGAATAGATATTATACCTGAGAACGACACTTCCCATACTACCCATTACCAAGAGGCGTGTCTGAACTATGTGCAGAACAAATACTGTGCCAAACTTGGACGAATGTCTGGCATTAAACGCAAAATGGTTGCGGGCCGCAATCTTTTCCCTTCCCTAACGGCTTCAGGATTCGATCAATCATCTTGTGATCCATATGATTTGTCAAGCGATGATGAAGACTACTTATCACCTAAAAACATGTTCGAAACTACACCTGGATGAAGCGATCATGCAGCACGCGTATTGACCACCTCAAGGCTCCATTTGGATTCACTGTCTGAAGCGCCGAAAAACTGGGGGCAACTCAACCCAAATCTCAATGAGTACCACACCAACCCAATGATGATTAGCTGTACATTGTGGTTACCGGATATCACCAATTGGTGGCTCCAACCAGAAGAAATTCACTCAAATTATGCCGATCTCTCCAATGTGGGATGCAACATAGTCTCTATCCTACTACATGGTGTCTGAATGAAGGCCAGTTTCTCCCTCCAGCGAGACTTTATCGGCTGGAGACAGTCTAAAACCACAAGTGAGACCCTTTGGGAAAAAGTCACAGTTAGGCAGTTTGCTTGGGCCAACGACAGAATATTGGCAGGCGATTACACAGCATTGGATACCACGGAAACTGAAAACAACTTGGAATCGAAGACAGAGCTAGAGGAAAAGGAAATTAGACAGAATGGGCAAGGTCCACAACATTTCGGAGATGAGGCAGGGCAGCCATAACTTACGTGGTACACAGAAGAAATCTGGCACCCAAAACATGCAAATGACAGCTGTTGGATACATTTCAGATACCGAAAAGATGATCAAAGCATCCTGGTCACACTTTCAACATGATGGTGCAGCTGCATTTGAATTTTCAGAAAGATCACAGTTACGACCCACTCTGTCTGTAAAGGACTTCCCTGCAGGACAAACTGAAGTATTAAATGTCCGCCAAATCAGATGACTTGACCGTCATCCAGCCAAAAGTGATCAGGATAGTGTACCTGCAAGCATTTCCGATACTGAAAATTGGCTTGATTGAAAAGGTGACTTGGATAATCGAAATGCGAGTGATAACAACTGGGAGGCAGACAACAAATCTTATATAGTGCTTGACAATGGCATTTGGGCTCCGGAACACGCAGAACACCGCGATATGAGTGCAAGACCCAATGTTTCCAGATTAATTTGGCCAACCTGGCGGACAAAGAAACAGGCTGAAGAGGGGTTGATGACAGTTATTGCGATTGAAACAAGCAGGAATAATGGCAACAAGAAAAAGTAGGACACAATGGATCAATATATTTTCACCAGGTTCTATATGTAGCTTGACCGAGAATTTCACTTAGAGAAATACTATGGGAGCATATTAAGCAGTGGCATGTGGATATTTCTTCATAAACAGAAGTATAGCAGGCGAAATGACTCATTTACCATGGTATCTCATTTTTGGTCAAATGACAGCGACCTGCGCAAGAAGATTACTGGGATTGGCTTTGCTGAAGTGCTGAGTCTCGATCTTGCTGAAAGGTAAACAATAAGTTGAAATAATGTTGCTGGCAATTATCGATGGCCACAGATATTTACCAGACAATACATTACAATGAGCCTCAACTGAGCTTCAACAATTTTTGGTGTTGTAAGCAAGGTAATTGTATAGTGAATTGGTTGCTGTTTAGCATAACCGACGTATTGGCTGCCATTATAGGCATAATAGCCAGTGACGAGGTTACTGCGCCGACCTTAACATGACCATCAACCGACTGTCAACGATTATTGGCTTTGAATCCTGGCTTATCTGAGTGTTGATGTGTAGTAATTATTCATTTGCGATGCATTGGAGGCCTTTTCACGCGAAACAATGTGTGATATCTTGGTTACCCCAGAGTGTAAATGCACGTCCACGGAGTGTCAATGGAGAGTAAATGATTTTCGGTCTTTTAAGTAATCTAATTGCAATGTGAACTGGTAGTGCTTAGGCATAATGAATGGAATGGAAGTCTTTATTGGCAAACAAGAAAGCGAAACGGTCATGGCACCATTATGTGAATGAATGTCAACGGAGCTTGAATTATATCTGGCTTTGCAATTTGTGTTATCGAAGTGGCGATTGGTTGCAGACATCAATAAATGAGGCATTGGCTGCCTTTAGGGGCAAAACAATGATAGGACACTCCCTGCTCTATCCTGAAAATGAGCCCTAATAGAGCTGCAACGATTTCTGGTCTTGGATCTTTGGCACTCCAAGTGTCGCTTTGTGACAATAATTCATATACAATGTACTGGTGGCCTTTTCAGCTAAAACAGTGCATGATATCATTGTTGCCCCATCCTGACACTGAGCGTCAACAGAGCATCTACAATTTTGGTCTTGTACATTGGGTAATGAACGCATCGCCGGGATATTTTAGCTCATAACGGAACCATTGACTGCCTTCATAGTCCAAAATACAACCACAAAAGGAAAAACAATGATTCTACAATAATCTATATTGTAACCTGTAAAGCATTCAAAATGCAATTGCTAGATGTTGAATAAGCGATTTTGATGAAATACAATTATCAAACAGCAAAATGAAGAGCTTTGTATGAATCTACAGACGGACACGCTGGACAACCCACTAATAACGCTCTGGATTGGGACTGGTTGTGAGATTTACATCGAACTGAACCTGAATTGACAGTTCGGGTGAGTTGATGATACGGACCTCCAGTTTCGCGCCAATTTGTTTATGACCCGGACCCGGACCCGAAGCGATGGTCCTGAACCGTTGGTAACACTACTCTAATGAAATAGCGATCGGAGCAATGTAGATAATATGTGAATTCCCTGTCCTGTGTAGTCAACACAATGACTCTGATCTATTCCTGAAATCATTAGACTGTAATCATGAATGATTATACCAAAAGAGAGAAGATTTTGGAGAACAGAGAATGTCAAGGTCTGCAATTTCTGAAGTGAATTGACAGTTGGCAACTGACTCTGATCAGGTATGAGTGAAAATAATTCATGATCTTCATACTGCAATGGTGGTCCCGGTGTATGGGACTGGCATGGTCACTACATCCCACAGTAGGCCAGGTAATATATGCCTGAATAGAATCTGACATGTGATAACCATATGGTTAGACATCTATTCATACAAAGCAGATGACACTTTGGAGCATGAAAACTATTTGGTGACATCTGTTAAACACAAGCGCCATTATGGATTATTCCAGCATCATGTATGACAACTCTTTTGGTAAGTTGGAACTATGACTGCAAGCGCCACAGAAACATTTGCCATAAACCTTATTTGACTGAAGACTGCTTCTGAAGAATAAGTTCATGAAGTGGCCAATATGACCACTAACAAGCATATGGAATGTCCGGTCAGTCTATCAATTAGTGAAATGAAGCCACCAGCTAGTGGATTGCCTATCCTGACCAAGTCACTTACAGCCTGAAGAAGGTGATTGCTGGAATTACTTTCAAGGAGCAGAAGTGGTTCATGCAGGGATGGATTTGAGTGAGGTCATCACTTGGGTTGGTTTAGGGTTGTGCACAGCGGAGCCGCATGCACTTTGGTTCTTGTTTACCTGTCAATTAGACTTAGAGAGCGTGAGTGAGTTTTGGTCTATAGAGAGATTCAGCACAGCGGACATGACACAACAGGATATGAGCTCAGGCACTTCGCTGATTTGACGAACTGGACTAGAATTGCAGCATCATCGACACGGTCTCAGAGGAGTTCAGACAGACTTGACATGTGTACAAACGACAATATGGCCGAATCGACAGCACTCTGCATTGCGAAGTTTAATGGTATGGACTACAAGAGCGGGAGTTTGGAAATCGAAATACTCTTGGAACAGAAGCAGCTTCGCAGCCTTGTCGATAATACAGAGGAAGCACCAGGAGACGCGACAAGCACTCGAATCATGGAAGAAGCAGCCTGGAATCGCGCGGTCCACCATTCTCCTCGGGATGGAGAGGTCTGTATAGCAGCAGTATGTTGTTCCGACAGACGCGAAGGCAATGTGGGATCTGCTGAAGGAGAACTACAAATCTAAGGTGAAGAAGAATGTTTCGGCTTTGTCAGATGAAATGTCAGCAGTCAAGTTGAGGGATTGCGAGAATGTGCAGGAATACACATCGAAGATGCAGAGGTATGTGAATGATGTGAACCTCTGTGCCAACAGTTCGACTGGTAGTGGTACGATGCCAAAGAGCAAGCACACCTACTACCTGATTAAGGGTATACCTAAGGATGATGATTGGAGGTTTATGACCCAGTTGATGTACGACAAGAGCGACACCCGGCCTGCCAACCCAGACGAGATTGTCATGATGATGAGAGTCCATGCAGCACAATTACAGCAGGATGACGATTCGGTGGTGGCAGCCTTGTTTGGAATGATTCGCACAATGAGCAATGAATGGAGGAAGTGTTGGAAGTCCCGGAAGTCCCATGATGGCGGCAGTGAGAGGGATATTTCGTAGTTCGGAGACTGAGAAGCATCGCCACAGCCATACTCAGGAATGATACAGATGCCATAAGATAGGGCAGATTGCATGGTATTGTCCAAACACTGCACCGTTGGAGAGCTCCTCACCAACAGGGACAGCCGCAGCCTCAGAGACGACAACGACATCTAATGAAGACTATTGGATGACAATTACTGGCAGAGAAGCCCCATTGAAGGGGAGCTGGTACCTAGACTGTGCCACCACCTCTCACAGTTGCGGAGATCGACAACAGTTCAAATGGTATACAGAGTATTCCACAAGTGAACAGTGGGAGATTTGTGACATCACACGCAGGATTGCGGGCAAGGCCACCAGGCATGCCAATGTTTGACCGTAACTTCCGTTTCCAGGAGGCCGAAAACATGAGTTTGTTGTGAGACACATCTTCGATGTCGAACAAGCACACAACTAGTTGTCACAATCATGTCATATGGAACCGGGATTGCTGATTGTCCCGGTTAATGGCTACGGGATCAAGATATATGACAAATCACTGGCAGAGGACAGTGCTTGAGGTTGAGGTTGAGGAGGTCTTGTGCGTGTGGTACGCCAGATTGGAGGGATATTTCGACTTGATCTGAAATGGCTGGATCTTCAAGTTGCAGGAGAGATATCAAGTGAGGGGATACTTGTATTGGAGGAGCTCCAGGCACAGTGGATTGCTTTGGAGGAGCTCCAGGCATGGTTGATTGTTTGGGAGGAATTCTTAGCTTGGCGTTGTTTGGGAGGAGCTTCTGGCAAAGCTCTATCTTCGTTTCCTTTGGAGTTTAGCACTGCCAGTCAGGATACAACCCTGGAGGAGTGTGGGGACGGATTGGAGTGCAGTCATCCCGTGGATTGGTCGAGAGTTCTGCGCGGTGGAGCCGCATGCACTTTTGTTCTTGTTTACCTGTCTATTAGACTTAGAGAACGTAAGTGAGTTTAGGTCAATAGTGAGATTCAGCACAGCGGACATGACACAACAGTTCATGACAGAGTAATCAGTCTGCTTGATTGCATTGGTAGCTTGGTGTGAAACAGTTGGTGTTCAGGAGCTCCGGAAAGCCTACAAACACAACATATGACATTCCCAAGATCCAAACATGTATCACCTGATCAATATATCAGTTACCATGGGGAATGGGAGCTGACAAAAATTTGATTATTGATAGTATGGAATAGCTATATAACTGCATTGCGAAAGAGGTATGTTGAGCTAGCAACAAGGTCGATTGCACTCAGTCGATACATAAACACAATGACCAGTATACCAGTTACGATCAGATGGAGGAGCCACTGTTCTATCTCGAGCTGTGAGGTATGGGTGGGATTAGCACTGCTAACAGTTTCAACCTACAGTCTACATCAGTCCATCAGTACACCTAGATAGGGCCTCTCTATTACATTCCCAGCATTGTCAGCGAAAGTGCTTTTTCTGCTGTGCATCACATCAAGTATTTTATATCAGAGAATCTCATATCCGCAGAGTATGTAGAAGTATCGAATCAATGGTCGTCTGAAATTGATCAGTTGATTTCAGAATATCCAATATTGGACTGTGATTTGACACCCAATCACATGTGGACATGTGACACACAGTTAGTGGATTGGTGCTCAGATATCATTTGAATGTACTCCTATACAGAATATTAATCAACCTTCAGAATGGGCAGTTGTACTAGGCTGAAATATTTTGCAGCCCAATTCCTGTTAATCATCAGGGATGTTATTTCAAGGCAGACAATAGTAAGGCCAACCACAGAATTATGCCTCAATCTCATAACATCTGGGTCTGATATAGACAGAGTGAAGAGAAATGCTCGGATAACACCTTGCAAGGGTGAGTTCCCTTATGTCCAGAATTCTTCTCCAGCTGGACTTGACCAAATCTGCTCCTCCAATAATAGAGGTACCTACCAGCTGGCGAATGATATTGACCATCTCAAAAGGGGCAAGAAGACTTAACAAAGTATATTCTGTCCTCAAGCTCGAGAATATGCAGTGATGAATCCAACAAATTACTATAATCAGAATGATTGGGTTAATTCTGTTGGCGGTGTGGTGAAACAACAGAGGTGGAAGGAAGAGAGCCCTTCATCAACACTCCACCGTACCTCTCACGGCGTCCAAAATGAATTCGTGAGAAAAAGTGGTACAGGGTTGAGGAGTGTAGAGAGATGGTGAGAAGATATCGTACTACCCGGCCATGAGCATCCATGCAATCGCATGGATCTATGAAATCTTGGATAGAGCCAGTGCGAGCAAATGCTGGGAAAGATAGAGTGTGTAATTTGTTGTACGATAAGATGAGATGGTGGCTATCTACCCCAGGGTCTCCCAAACATATACTCCCCATCGCTCAGTCTGTCTCCATTACTGCTTTGCCTCAGTACGCCCGCTTCACCCAGTCCATCTTGATCATCCCTGTTCGTCCGTACACCCGCTGTCACTCGGTCTTGTGCCAACCTCCGTGGTGGCGGTGGTGGTGGTGGCGGTGGTGAGAACTGGATTCTCCCACCACAACTCATCCCTGGCCCTTTGTGCAAAGCACACCTCTCGTCTTCCGAACCATATCACCTTATACCTGAAGTCGAAACAACATAAGAATAACATATACCCAAAACAGAAAGAGCCTCAGAATTGTTGTGGGTTCTCCCTTAGCAGAGGTATTTGTACTTAGTGATCTTCAGGATATACATATGGGTCTATAATACTGGAGTACATAATGCCAATCCTTTGGAAGTTGAAAGTCTCTATGGATGATTCTTAGCAGATGATTACGAGCCTCATGTCAATTGGTTAGGGAGACTCATCGCTAGCGGATTCATTGAAAATTCACATACTACAGTAGAATTGATTTGATGTTGCAGTAACCATGGCCTTGCCTAGCCTTCAGGCTAGGTGCCAGTTATCATCAACTACACCAACTGAACTGAGCTAAGTGGGACTGGACTCGTCAATAGCATTGTTGCGACTGACATGTCAGGCAGATGTTAGCTAGTATGAGAGTACATTGGAACCTTGAGCCATTCCCCTCCTGGGGTTTGGAACCACTCGGGAACTTCCCGGCCAAAGAGAACAGTCTCGTCCTAAGCATGCTGTGTCTCATTCATTAACATATGGGCATAGTCCCGGATCTGCCGACTCCCTGGCAGGGAGAATATGAGTAAAGCAAACTACTATCAGGTTTTAACAATGCTGTGGTACGTCGAGATCAAATGTTGGCAGAGCATGGTTGGCTGCCATTAAGCATCTGATACAGATAAGCTAAATAGCCTAAATGGTGAAGGTTGTGACTTAATTAGGAGCAAACTGTACAAAGCAAATCCAAATAACCAAGTCAGGCGAGGATTTGTTCCAACTATCTGAAATATATCAGTTGTGAGATATCTAAGTTGAAGGTACGGTTTGATTTAATCTTTATTGCAGATGATGGCCCTAAGGGGATAGTAATTGTTTAAAACCAAACTTACAAAAACATGATAACCTTTGGGATGGGTGGTCCTCTATCATAGAGCCTGGCTTGTAATAAATGAGTACTCCATGATATGACAGATAAGATCATAGCTAAGGTTCAGGAATAAACTTCAGTATCCCAAGAAAGTCTCTAAAGAAACGACAAGCTCCGGCTTTGGAACGGCAGCCCCGAACGGCACAAACAATATCTACCTGCGAAGCAGAAGCTGAACGATCATTGTTATTTTCAGTTCTTATCATTATTATTATTATGTGTATATTATTAGGATGATCTATTAGGATTGTACACGGTTCCCCCGCTACATGAACGACCAAAAGTTCAACAATGAATACGATGTAATTGTGTTTACATTATGTATAACACTGGGTCATTTCGAGAAAGAGGATTACTCTTTTGCTGAACAGTGTATCTGGTGGCTTGCCAGTTTAATACAGTTTATGGTGATACTGATTTATTATCAACGTTACACAGTATTTCTGTGTGACGACATTGATAACCCAGAGGTTACCCCATTAGGCAGTACTACCATCATCAACCTGATAGTTGCCGATTCAGATATATCCCACCTGGATATTGCTACTGAACATATGGGAAATACCGTCGAGGATATTAGGGTATTACGTCCGATGCAGGAAAACATCATTGCACATTATCACATTAGCAAAACATAATATATCTTATAGCCATTGGATGTGACGAATATAACGCTGGAGGAACAATACTCAAATTGTTCAAGGGGAGAGATTGAAAAGATTCGAAAGCGATTACAGACTTGAACGGTTCAATAACAAATAGAGGGACATTACCTTTGCGAAGCAATATTGCCAATAGTATCTGAACTCCAGTACTGTTCAGGACATTACCGATAGGTTAGAGGGAGATTCCTTTTGGGAAGTAATATTGCCAATAGTATCTGAACTCCAGTAATATTCAGGAAATCTCCAATAGGTTAGAGGGAGATTACTCTTGAGAAGTAATGTTGCCAATAGTATCTGAACTCCACTACTATTCAGGAGTTAGTGATAGTGTGAAATACGTGGCTACGTAAATTATACTGTTCAATGAGCATCCCATCTGTCAGTCGTTTATAACGATTGATATGTGTATTGTCATCACTGCATTGCATTTCGGTTGGAATTAGTCTCAATATATTTCAAAGCTTCTGAGTCAATTTCATTCAATGGACCATTGGTTTTTGCTTTATTCGTACTGTGTTCACTGCAATTGGAGTATGACAGTTTGGTTGTCCATTTTGCATATACGAACATTATCAACTACTAGTTCTTATAAATTGGAGATATGCATAAACTACATACAATAGGAACTACGGCTGTGCACAAAGATCTGATATCGGTGCAGAAGTTGATTATACTTGATTGTCCAATTTGCGTACATGAACTTTATCTAATAACAGATCTTATAAACTGGAGATATGGTTGAATTATATACAATAGGAACTACAGCCGTGCGCAAAGATCTGATACCTGTGTATTAGTACCTGTATGGAAGCACCCCAGTAACAAAAATCACATACACCCAAAGCTGAAAGAACATGAGATTAACATATACTCGTACCCAAAAGAACATAAGAATAACATCTACCAAATGACAACACATAAACCCAAAGGAAAACCATAAACCCAAAGGAAAACCATAAACCCAAAGGACAACCAGAAACCAAAAGAAAAGAAAACATAAGGACTCTCACTCTTTGCGCACCAGCTGTCTCTTGCCATCTGCTGTGTCTGCCTCCAATTTCGTTTACCTCGTGCAAAGTAGGAGATGATGCGAAGCCGAGTAGAAAATCAAACTATTGCCTCATGCATTATGTACCCTGCCGCTGCGATTTGAGTTCAGGCCTCTATAAACAACTTGGGGTCATCCTTTACTGCTTGTTGGAAGATGGGTACAGCGTTGTTACCCATTTTTTCGTTGTGGTGTGCGAATATCTTTCTCTCATCATTCAACATTCTCTTGCAGTTTTGGTTGAGGCCGAGCGATTCAAGGAAGCAGCTGACATATTCTTCATACTCAGTGTCGTTGTTGTCAGAACTGCTACTTTTGCTGCTAGGAGTGGCAGGCTGATCAGACATTGGGGTGCAGTTCTGCATAGGATCGGTAGGCTGTTCTGGGGTCATACTGGCATCGTTTCCAGTGGGAGCTGGTGGGGTTGTACCAACCTCTGTCTCAGTGGGAGCTGGTGGGCTTGTACCGGCTTGTTTCTGGAAAGGCACTGGCGGGATGGTTGGATGAATCCTGGTGCAGAGAGAAGCGTATGTCGACATACAGTGCAGCTGCCGAATTGGCGATGAGTATAGTGACTTGTCTATTCATCTATTTGACACGTACACAAGACGTCGACTCACTGCGGCTCTGGCACTCAACCTTAACCCACTGCCACATGATGACTGAAGTCCAAACCTGCGCAACACTCCTCCAGGGCGGTATCACAACCGTATGAAAAAACCATAAACAACAGAGAGATACACAGTGCCGATCTTTTCCGAAGCAATCAGCCAAACCTAGAGGTCCTCTGAAGCGACCATCTTCCCAAAAAACGAAACAAACCAGATCCCACTCACTATCAAGGGCTTCAGCCTGGACTGGTCAGTCGGCTTCTGCGCTCGCGATCTCCAGTTGACTCCTCCGACAGTGATGATCAGTCTATCACCTCCGATGAGAGCCCGCAGGTGCTTTCCATACACTCCCAAGATTCCTGCTGAGGCCAGCCAATTCCCGAGTGAAAGAGGACTGCTTGGATTTGTCAATCACTAGTGGTGAATTGTCCTCATCCTCATCGCCACCCTCACTTGTATCATTTTCATCGCTACAACCCAGGTGATCCTTCATTTGACCTCCAGAAATACCACTCGAATTGCCACCATTGGAATTACCACCGGAATCATGACCCTTGGAACTATTGTCTGCCACTGCCAGTGGTCGGTTGATCATGGGAGTCGATGCGATTGGTACCAATATTTCCTGTGTCTTCAGCTCCTCCTGCTCCAAGATGCACATATAGGTGTGCTCATTCAGAATTGCATTTGGTGCTGTGTATAGCTTGTCCCTGGATACATCACTCCACTGACAACCCTTTGTTGCAACATCCATATCAAACAGGAATAAACCTTCAACCTGTGGTGACACTGCAACATGACTTCCTTGACCTCGGATGTCATATATCTTGATTCCGTAGCCATTCATGGTGACAATCCATAACCCTCTATCCATAAGCCTTGATTGGGAGAGCGCGTTGTGTGCTCCTGCCACATGCAAGACATCCCTCACAACTACTTTCTTCACTTGGCAGAATCCTGGCAGCCGGAGCCTCAAATGAACATCCCCCTGCCTGGTGGCCTTGCCAGCTTCCATTCCAGCAAAGTCGCAAATCTCCCACTCATCCATCTTGGTGAATCCGGTATACCGAGCGAACTTCCTTCAATCTCCACAAATGTGAGAGCTGGACGCCCAATCCAAGTACCAACTCTCATTCGCAGGGGGCGCTTTTCCGCCAGTATCGGTCACGCAGTACTTTTCAATTGTAGTCGTTATCTCCAACCAATCCCTGGCAGTGATGGTATCATCATTGCCATTGGCTGTGGTTTCGGTGCGTTCCTTTGGGACTGGAGGTTCACCACGCTTCATACTCTGGCAGTTCCAGACCATATGCCCTTCCATATGGCAATAACAACAGGTCGGTTTGCCCTTGCAATCTTGATCCTCATCACTCTCATCACCATTACTTCTCTTCGTGCCTCTGGCTTTTGCCATTTCCTTTACCAGTTCCTTTGGCGTTTCCATTCGCGAACAGTGGGGCTTCCTGTCCTAGGCCGTTCTCATGCTCGATCATGGCCTCGTTCTCCAACAACATCATCACAATCTCATCTGGCGTGAGCGTTGCCATCGCGTTCTTGTCCATCACCGACCCAAGAAACAACTTCCAATCGTCATTCCTTGGTATGCCACACAGAAGGTGAATCACGTCTTCCTCGTCGGTCATCTTCGCGAAAGTGCGTCTCATATCCGACGACCATATCGATTGCTCCCAAAATTCATTGAACTCCTTCACCCTCTGCTCAGTCCGTGCAGTATCGGTGTCAACATAGTCACAATCCTCTAGCCGTATCCCTGAAATGTTGAGCTGATTGGAAGTACGGATATCACTATGCCAAGGACTACGATGTAACTTGCCTCGTTTGTGGTTTGCGCCATTGGTTATCGATCAACCTTATGTCGATGTGACATGTCTCGTTACACGATACAATAGACACACCTTCACATACGCCTGCGCACACTCAACTACTCGAGCACACGCCACCATACAACAGGTTATGATCCCTTGCTTTTGAAAAAGGAATCTACGATCAACACTTCCACTTTCGTTTGTTGAGTTGAGGTGATTGTCACAGAGACGCGTTTACACAAGCCCAGCAATTACCCCGCATCCCGCATGGCTTCTGACGGCGGCTGCTGGAGGTCACCGTTACATACAGTTTGAGCGACTACAATAACTGATAATTGCGATAGAAGATCAGGATCGTGCGAGATCAGTTCGATGACGATCACAATCACCAAGTATAATGGTACGAACTCTGCACAATGGGCACCAGAGATGGCCCTGCTTCTCGAGCACAAGCAAGTGTATGGTATTATCAAAAGATACGATGACAAGCCGAAAGAGCCAGCAGCAAATGCGACGGCTACAGAGAAGGCTGCTTTCAAAGACTGGATGAATTGCCATGGTGTTGCCAGATCGACCATCCTGCTGGGCATGGAGCCGGAGATTCAAGCGGAATACACGGGCATCGAGGATACGAAGACGCTTTGGGAGAGGCTTGCATCAGCCTACAAGTCAAAGTTGAAGCTCAACATCTTAGAGATTAGGGAAGACCTTGGGAGCGTCAACCTACAGGACTGCAGAGATGTCGACAACTACCCATCATGGATTGATCGGAATGTCAAAAATTACAGTCACTGCGCGGGAACGACAGCACCATCGACCACTGACACTGATGCTGCCGATACAGACTCTGCATAGACAATCGGCCAGATGAGTCAGACGGAACACATCTTGAACCTCCTCTGCAGGATCCCAAGGAACGACAAGTGGAAAGTCTTCCTGGAGCTCATGATGGACAACGATGCAACGATGACCACCATGCCCGATGCGATTGTCACCAAGCTCGTCCAAATTGAAGCTGCAATCAAGACAGAGATTGGGCTCGCTCCAGATGCTCTGCTCTTTGCGATGAAAGGTGGCAGAGGCGGCAGAGGCAGCAAACTGGGCAAAAGTCCAAAGAGGGATAAGAGAGATGATAAGAGAGATGATAAGGGAGACAACGATAGGAAAGAGAAGGATCTGCGGAAGTGCTTTCATTGCCAGCGGCGAGGGCATATCACCGAGATAAGCTTGAGCAAGCAATGCGGCGATCCTCCAAAGTCTGCTGACACTGCAGCAACAGCATCGACTGAGACTACTTCGACTCCCACCACTTCAATCGAGAACTATTCGATGGTGGCCGGCTCAAATGCGTGATCCAGTGATTGGTTCATCGATTGCGGATGCATGATTCATGTCCCCGGCCATCGATCAATATTCATCACCTAGACCGAATATCCTCAGAAAATGAAGAAGTTCAAGGGATACAATGGGGTCACATCGTTTACATCCGGATATGGAAGTGTCAGGTTGATTTGGCAGCTGCCAGATGGAAAGACAGAAAGATGATACTTCAAGAAGTGTTGCATTTGCTAGGATTGTTCAATTTCATCTCACAGTCCCAGATCATGGACAAGGACGTGAAAGTCGATCCGGTGAATCACTACAGTCTCAACCTCTACAATTGCCATGGCAAGTTGATTGCCACTGCACCTCACGTCGAGGGGCTATTCATTCTGGATAGAGCTCCGGAATCGACCCAATACACCAATATCGATGACAGCTGCCTGCTAACACTGTAGACGACTAGGCATGCATCTTGGCACAATGCAGAGAGGCACATGTTATGGCACCGCCACTTGGTACATGTCCGTCTCAAGCATTTCCAGATAATGCAAACGATCACCGATGCTCCAAGATCCACAGGGAAGTCCGATTGCGAGAGCTGCATCAAGTGCAAGTTAGCACAAATACCATTTACTCCGAATACAACTTCCCATGCCACTGAACCACGGCAGCTAGTGCACTCGCACATATGCGCAGCACTGGAAACAGCCATAAAAGGAGGTTGATATACGCTGCTCTTCATCGACGATGCCACAAAGCATACGGATTAGTACATATTGACCTACAAGTCGGACACCCTTGAGAAATTCAAAGAATGGCAGGCTATTAGAGACAAGAAGTTGGGCAAGCAAGTGAAGCGATTTCGTACAGATGGAGGCGGTGAGTATACCACTGAGAAATTTGCAGAATACCTACAATCAGAGGGCGTACTATAGAAAACGACAATGCCCTACACTCCCCAGTCTAATGGAGTTGTCGAACACGCAAACCGCAGGATCATGGGCCGTGTACGATGCATGCTGGATGATGACGGACTTTCGAACATGTAATGGGCATTTGCAGTCTCAGTGGTGGTTCATCGCAAGAACCGCACTCCGACGCGAACAGTAGTCGGTAGGACTCTGTATGAGGCCTGGCATGGATCCGGGATTATGCCATCTTTAAAGCATCTCCGTGTGTTCGGATGCTTGGCTTTCATGCACGTTCTGAATGAGAAACAAAAGAAGCTGGATTACAGAGCCACTCCCGGCATATTCGTTGGGTACAGCATATCGACTATGCAGTACTTTATATACGACCCATTGTCCAAGACGCATCACTGCTCTGGAGATGTGGTATTCAGAGAGGGAAAGCGGTACACAGCACCGAATGCTGCAGCCAGAGCGATCTTGAACGACCACTTCTATAGAGATGTCATCGTGGAACCCACACCCACCAAAGATGCAATCTGAAACCTCACAGTTAATCGAGAAGCTGGCAACGGGAGTTGGAAATTCCGAACGTCAAACGGAGGAGCCACTGGACGACGATTCAACTCCGGATCCCCCGAAGACAAAGATGAAGTCACGGGAATTGGCTGGCTTTGAGATGTCACTTGGAGATGCATGCAATCCACCGGCCGAAGGTAGTCGCCGAAACCGCACTGGCATGTTGGCAGAGTCTGCACAATTAGCTCTTGAAGATGAGGAATTCGAGGATATGATTCCCATCTGCGCTGCAGCTGCAATCTCTGACAATCACAAGGATGAGATCTACGATCCAAAGTCTTACCAAGCAGCAACCGAGGCTCCGCTTGCCGAGAAATGGGATACTGCGATGAAACACGATTTGGATGTATTTGGTCAGCATCAAGTCTTTGGAGATTTCGTGGAGCTCCCGGAAGAGAGAAAGGCTTCGCCAGGTCATTGGGTATACAAGATCAAGCGCGATGGAGCAGGTAATGTGCAGCGGTTCAAGGCCGGGCTAGTTTGCAGAGAAAATCACCAACTCGAAGGCATCGACTACCAGGCTACGTATGCACCGACTGCTCACTTGGGCCATGTTACACTGCCACTCGCCATCGCCGCCAAGTACGATCTCGAAATCCATCAAATGGACGTATGCCCCGCTGTCTTGGGAGTTAACTTGGAAGAAGAGATCTATATGCACCTGCCGCAGTGATCTTTGCGTTTGGTCCAAACTGGGAGCCAATACAATGATCCAAGATTAACAAAGGCTTCATGGTGGATGGTACTCCGCTTGAGAAAGTCTCTCCATGGCCTCAAACAGTTTTCGCACATTTGATACGGCACTTGCAAAGGATTCAAGATCTCGATTGGATTCGTGGCATCACATGACGAGGGAAGGCTATCTGTGCTTGAGGATTAAGGCATAATCGTAGCTGCAGTCGTTCTGTATGTCGATCATCTCCTCATCATTGCTAACGAGGGCTTGATTGGGCAGATCAGGGACCAGATGAAGAAGAGGTTCCGGATGCATGATCTCGGGGGTATATCCTGCTATCTCAGCATGAACATCGGACACAATCGGGAGCATCACACGATCGACATCTATCCGAACAGCTACATTCGGACGATCATGGCGAAGTTCAGCATGGATGAGTCCAGACCAGTTGCCATGCCAATGGCGATGAAGCTTCACAAGAGAATGCCCCACAAAGTAGCCTGCGATCTGACCTTTTACCAATCGATGATCGGAAGCGTTATGTATGCGATGCCAGCCACTTCGCCCACTATTACATATGCCATCGAAGTTCTCAGCCGGTACAATCACGACCCGAGCAATGAGCATATGGTAGCTCTCAAGCGCGTGTTTCGGTACCTCAATGGCACGAGGGACTGGGGTCTGCGTTCATAGGAGTACTTGGAGAAACCACACTTGGAGAAGTTGCACTTAGATGTTGTGTCGATTCGGACTATGCTGGATGCCCGGATGACTATGAATCGACAAGTTGACTGGTCATCACCTTCGGCGGAGCGGTCGGCTAGAGATCGAGAAAACCGATGTCGACTGCCCAGTCCACAACCGATGCCGAATACTATGCCTTTGGAGTAGGCTGCATGTGTCTCACACAGATCTCGCATCTCTAGAACGAGCTCGGCATCCTGACTATACCTCACGTGTTCTCCACTTCACAGTCACTGATCGCGAGCATCAAGAATAGACTCTACCGCGGAACTCCAGTTGCACACATTGTGAGCAAATACTATCTTTCTGCAGGTATGGCTAGAGATGGAGAGATCGACTTGAGCTACGTACCGACTGCTGAGATGCTCGCCGACTGCTTCACAAAGCCACTGCCGAAGCCTGCCCTCCAGAAGCAGTGTGCTGAAATGGGAATGTGCGGAATTGGACTCGGGAATAGCCTCAGTACGCTCGGTAATGGTCTCCGGATTGGATTTGGGAATGGCCTTGGACATGGTCACGGAAAAGGTTGTGGAACTGGACTTGGATATGGCAAAGAGAATGCCGTTGGAAAGTAAATTCATTGTGCACATTTGTTTCGAGGAGATCCAAAATGGTTGATTGGGTACTCTTCTCTTTTGTTTACTGTTTTTTGTTTGAAATGGACATGATGGCCGTCCTAGAGGAGTGTTGAGCTGATTAGAAGTACGGATATCACTTTGCCAAGGACAATGTTGTTACTTGCCTCTTTTGTAGTTAGCGCCATTAATCATCGATCGACCTTATGTCGATGCGACATGTCTCATTACACAATACAATAGACACACCTTCCCATACGCCTGCACACACTTGACTACTTGAGCACACCCCACTGTACAACATAAATGAGCCTCCCTGATCCGAAACATGTTGCACTTAAACTTAGACATGTATGCAGTCGCCAGTTTCTCCCAAAGTCTCCAAGCATCAGTTATCTCGATGAACGGTGGATGCAGTGAAGGCTCAATGTTCAACAGGATTCATGCCGAGCAGGATTGTTGATCACGCAGTACCATGTTGTTTGAACAAGTCCGTCACTGCAGCCCAATGTACCAATTTCTCCATTGCGGTTGCATTCTGCTCCGCTGGGTCCTCGGGCCGCTCATCCTCACCCATGACAACACCATAGACCTGCTTCTGCTGAAAGAGAAGCGCTATCTCCCCTGACCACTGCTTGAAGTTCGAGCCATTGAACTGCGCAATCGATATGGCTGTAGATGTCATCGTGAGAATGTCAATGTCAAAGTCGTGAATCATACTCAGCTGCTAGTCAAGACGCATCTCCATCGAATTTGGTGTTCCTCTATATGTCACGATTGGTAAATAGCAAAAATACGACGCGACCGGGCTTATAATCTGTTGGACCAATCCTGGCACAGGGAGAGGTGTATGTTGACTTATGGTGCAGCTGCCAAATTGGTGATGCGAATATTGACTTGTCTATTCATCCATTTGACACGTACACAAGAAGTAGAGTGACTGCGGCGACGCCGCACAACCGTAACCCAACGCCACATGAAGACCGCACTCGAATCCCACCCTACTTGGATCATACTGGTGTCTTTCCCAGTGGGTGTTGGCAGAATAGTACCAGCCTCATTGTCAGCAGGAGTGCTGGGTCCATCCTAAGATCAGTCCTTGGCCAGGTCCATTAAAAGCCTTCCAACATTGCTCCCATTGTGTTCTATTCCCTTTCCCTTCATTGGTGGTGTTGGCGGTGGGAGCATCTTGCATTTATCAGGGGATGGAGGTGGAAAAGGTATGTCAGGGTCAGCCGGCGGTACTGATGGTGCGATTGTATGGTGTTGACTGGCCCGATTGCAGTAATCCAAGCTAGGGTAATAACCTAGTGGCATTACTAACCCCCGGTACCATTTCAGGCCAATTGCTTTGCAATCGATTCCTTCTTCCAGCTCAGGGCAGCCGGTAGCTTACAATATGTTTGCTTGGTGGAAATTGCCGGAAGGATACGACATGTTCACTTTCGACTTCCAGTTGAGCTTGGTGAGACAGTGGACAAATGCACGTTGGACGAATATGTTTCCCACCCTGGGATGCATGGATGGTTGGTTGGCAATCGTGGTCAATTGCATTCCCATCTCACTTCCGCTGCAGTCGCTTAGGATTACCTGGAGTTTGGGATATTGTTGCCAGAGGTCTCCTAGCTTCTTCGTTGCTTGCGTCGTGTTCTGGTGGGCAGAGTGCTGCTGAGGTATCATCTCCCTGACACTGCCAGAGCTGTTGAGAGCCTTGAGGATGTCGTTGTAACCCATGTATTGTAACTTCATCCAGTCAAGGTTTCTCTCTGCGAAGTTCGACCGCCAAGAGACCTGCGCATTGTCAGCATCTGGAATGTTGCCAAACAGATCATAGATCTCAAGCCAAAAATTCGCTGGGTGTTAGGGGGCGAGTTCCTGCGCGGCGATGTGTATGTATTCCTGTAGCGATCCGACCGGTCTGTTGGAGATGACTTCCCTGCTGGGGTGTGATAGTGACTACGACAACGGGGGAACTGGAAAGGCATCTCGGGCAAAAATAGACATTTCCGAGCAGGGCATATAAGTAGTCACGACAGTGGTGGTGGCTGTGGTGCTGGTAGCTGCAGTAGTGGTGACTGCAGTGGTGGCGGCTTCAGTAGTGGTGGCAGCAGTGGCAGAGTTGAGGCTCTTAGCGGTGGTGGTAGTGGTGAAGGACCCCTCAAAATCTGAGGCATCACCGAGTGCTTCCGCGATATCGTTCATTGATTTAAAGGTCATGTCAGACATTGATAGTTGGTTATAGTTGAGATGTTGATATTGAGCACAGTCGTCAGATGGCAGCAGGAGCTGAATGGTACAGCGCGGTGGTTGTCTTTCCTTAGGAACATTGGAAGGGGAAGCTCTTTATATACCTGGAGGGGTGCTTTCTGCCAAATCCTTTTTTTTCCTGTCTCTATGTAGTTCCTGCTGCCCCTAGTATACTCTACACATATCGCTCCATAACATCGTTGATTCTTCCCCTCCTCTTTCCCCGCTTGTACCTGGTGCTATGGCAGATCTTGCTCATCATTCCTGTTCCAGGTGGTGATTTATCTGCCCACTTCTATAATGGTTGTCATCTCGGTTATCTCAAAGTTACTAGAGAGTGAGGGGAGAATGGTAGTAATGTTCAGTGTAACGTGGGTGCAACTCAGCCAATAGGAATTTTTCTTCCCCTCCATCTTGCAAATCCATGCAATTGTGTGGTGTTGATATGCTCTCTCCCTCTTGCAAATCTACTCAATTGTGTGGTTGCAGTATCTTCAACCGATGCCATCGTTGTCCATGCAATGGATCACCTCCCTTCCTCTCGCTCTTCCCCCCCCCCAGTCTTTCGTATCATTGTTTGGACGGGTGGTGTGCCAGCCCCGGATGCTTGCAGTTCCACTCATCCACTAGCTCCTTAAACCTTTCCAAATCCTCCGCCCGTACCCACAATCATTTCTCTGAGCCTTTCTACTTAAATCCATACAACCATCTTCCATCTATCTGTTTCCAGCTTGCTACTGCCTCCACCTCAAATTCCTTCAATTCGTCTGATTCCTCCTCTTGTATGGTGTTAGGCATAGCAATTGCTCCAGTACCATGTACTCCTTCATTGCGAGTAAAGAACTTCATCAGTGGACTACCATCCATCCAGCCCGCGAGATCTGCCGCATCTACTTGTGCCAGTCGATATGTCCCCAGGCTCGGAGCAATTTCTGTGACTTGGTAGGGTCCTCGCCACAGAGCATCCTGTTTGGCGCTGTGAGACTGCTCTATCTTGGTTTCGTTTACAAGAGCAAAGTGGCCAATTTGGATATCTTGAGCATGGATGTTGGCTGCTTGCTCGAAGTAACATCGGTTGGCATATCTCGACTGCTTCAGGCCATGTTTGGTAGCATCATTTTGTTCTCGCCATCGTTCCAGCTGTCTTGCTTTAGCCGCTATCCGTCATGCTGTATCCTCGATTCCTTGAATCTGGTTGTTGGTATTCATTGGTATGTTCTCCCGCTCAATCGGAAGGAGGGCATCTTGGGCAAACATATGGCAGAATGGTGAATATCCAGTCGTATGTCTGACAGGGATGCTGTCGGTTAACTGCACTGCCAATGGGCGGTCAATCGACATCTCTTTCTGTTCATCGGAGCAGGCTATGATGTTGCATAGTGCATCTGCAATGAGTCTGGGTCCGCATGTGATTACTCCATTTGCGGGGGCATGTTACATGGTGATGGTGATCTTCCAGATAATGTGTCATTTGAAGAGGAGGTCGGTACATTTCTTGTTCTCTGCACCTCTGTCCAATACCACACTCTCCAGGGTCCCAATCCGGAAAATTACTTCCTTGTAAAACATGTCGGCTGCCATCTCGGATGTGCGCTGTTTTCGTGGTTGTGCCTCTATCCACCCGATGACGTAATCCTTGGCTACCACTAATTGGTGATACCTATCCTCCATGTAGTCAATGTACGAAATATTCATTCCCACTCGCAGCAATTGGCGACTAACCATTACGCAATTTAGGGGATCATCATACAGTAGTGGCGCCCTACTTGGGCACTGCTTGCAGAGTGTCACCTGCTTAATGACATCGGCCTGCGTTTCAGGCCACCAGTACCGCTCCACTACCTTTCATTACATTCGTTCTCTTCCACAGTGCCCGCAGAATTTCTGTCCAGCTCCCAATGCTGTCCATATCGGCTCTGTGTTCACTAACACATTTGCGAGCAACTCATTGGTTTTCAGCCTCCTGTAGAGTACTCCATCTCACACGAGGTATTTTGTGGGTTCTCATCGAAATTGCTGCATTTCTTTTGGAGTTTTTCCTACAAGCTGCTTCAGGGTTCCCAGAGATTCGCCTATCTCCATCCATCTCGCTTTGTATTTCCTCCGCCAGTCTTAACCAAACAAATGGTTCTGATGCTCTCCCCCTTCTTTGTCGTTACTGTCCTCATTCCACCTGTATTCCCAGTAAGCTTGCTTCGATTGTTTCCTCTAGAGCAGCCTCCTCTTCTGGCAAAGGCTCCCCTTCCCCTCACGGTTGCCATGAGAGGCCATCAGCAACACAATTCAGTCTCCCTAGAATGGGTTTCACTTCATAATTGAACAGTCATATCCATGCAATCCAGCGGGTGGCTAGTGCTCCTGGTGGGTCATTGGCAGACAAGTTTAGTTGATGCACTAATGTGTTAGCGTCTGTTTCCACAAGGAATCTGACCCCTTATATGTAGTTGCAAACCTTCTTACTAGCCTTTATCAGCCCATGGCACTGATGTTTCCCCGCGTCATATGTCTTCTCAGCTTTCTTCAAAATCCCAATTTCATAGCGATATGGGTCCTGGTCCCTATAGTTGTCTTCCTGTTGCAAGATCGCCCCCCACCCCTCTAAGCTGGCATCAACTCTAATGACTATTCACCCAGCACCATTGCTAACATCTAACGTCTTCAACGCAGGAGCATTGCAGAGAGCCTCCTGTAAGACTGCCATAGCGTTCTGTTTCTCAGTCTCCCATTGAAACTTGATGTCCTTCCGCAAGATTCGGAACCGGGGGCCTTCAGCCATTGCCTACTCGGCGACCCATATCCAATACTATGTGCAATGTCACTCCAAATGCCCTCCACTTAGTACAGGTCTTGCACCGGGGCCAATTCCACAACTTGTTCACCGTTGATGCTTGCAGCCAGCGTCCTGCTTCCCCACAGATTGACCCGACTATTCTGACTCCATTCCAGCACCAGTTAGAGTTCTCTCTGGAAATGCTGGCTCCAGCTCTGTCCACATTGGCAAGTATGTTATTGAGGTTCTGGCAGTCTTCCATAACAAACTGTAGAACTCCAGGCAGCCCATCCACCTCCTCTCCTCCCTGTCAACTCTTTGGGTCTTTCACTCCAACGTCGTCAAGGAATATTTTTGCAATTGGTTCTAGATGAGCATTTAGTATTGTCTGAGATACTCAGGAAAATGCTTATACCGAATTAGTAGCTCTCTGTACCAGTCTGGTCGGACGATACATGCCCTGTGTGGTCTGGAAGGCCATATTGTCCTGGCCATCTTTGTGCAACACACTTTGGTTGCACCTGGAGTGATGGTCAATCAGTGAAGAAATGGGCAGTTCAGCAAAGGTTTCGGAAAATTTGTCAATGTCAGGCTGTGTCCCAGCATCTTCCAGTGGATGTCAATTTGCACTCATGGCACTGATGATGAAGCGGTACTTCCCATTCTTGTTTGGAACTAAGGAGTGTACATTCCTGTAGGGGTCCCATTCAGGTTCGAAAAGTGCCTGCCGAACCCTCACTTTTATCATCACGTTTCCCGACGGAATAACTGTCTTGGGCATGCGCAATACATGAACGTTCCAGACTGCATGACCGGAATCGAGCCAGAATCGAAGTCATGGCACGATGTTGTTACTGATTATTCCCAGCCCCTCCCATGTCTACGAGAGAGTGTACTCTCTATTCGATAGCATATCCAGGAGGGCTGCCATCTCTTTTGGCCATAATATGCTGCCTATCCGCAATGCTTGAACTCTCTCTGCGGCGAACCTGCCAGCTCTTTCTCCGAGGGAGTACTTGGGGATAAACCAGGTGTCCGACAGGGCCTGGTACTGGGATCACCTGGGCAATAGCTCTACTCTCCGGTTGAGTCCGGCATGTGGTATACTTCCATCCGACTAGAGAGCAGGCTACATCATGTGTACAACTCATTTGAGGGGGGTGCACACCCAGGCGTCTTTGGTGCTTTGGTCTAAGTTGCAAATTACCGAGCCAAGGTATGAGAAAACTGGTTGCACTTGACTAAGTTCCAGAGCAATGCTATTTTTAGAAACCCACACAAAAGTTGTGGATTCTCTCCAAGTTACCTTCCTTTCCTTCACTAGAGCCTATTCTCCCATCGACCACTCTGCTGGGACCACCCTCCTAACCAACCCTCCAACTACCAGTCTGTTTTCCTGTTCCCACTCGTCCTCCCAATGTAAGTTATATCCCGTCAGGTTCCTCACTGCTTTCGATCACCCCGCTTCTTTGACTGACTGTTTCCCTTCTTCCTTCAATGTTTCCTGCTCTTTCCCAATGTATAATCCTTCCACATTCCCTGCAAGCAACCTCTTCCTACAAACCAACTGCTTCCCTTTTCCTTTTCTGCCATTCGGGCCGTTCTCATTCCCCATATTTCCTCTCCAAACTCTCCAACCAGTTTCCTTTGAAATACCCGGCCCTCACCTTCCTATCCGCTGTTAGTATAATTTGTTGACAAGTTTCCCACGCTGCTGGCAGATTTATCCGTCTGGTCTGCATGAATGGTAGAGACAAACGTCAACTGCTGTGTACAATCGATGGCGGATATGGGGATCTCGCAACTGCCATGGTCCAGGTTCCTCTCACACTTTGGATGGTATGTTTCCAAGGGGCGACCCAAGGTAACCTGTTCCCATCCTGATGTTGCTCAAGAGATTGGCATGGGAATGAGGATACCATGGATGTTGATGGGCACAGACTTTGCCACCTTGGTCAAATCAGACCGATTGCCGTCGGCAGTGATCATGGTCCAGTTGGCACATTTACACTCATTGATCATCTCTGGGGCAACCATTTAACTAATCACACAGATCCCGGATGAACCATCGATGAACATGGGAAGATTGTGGCCCTGTATATGTCCGACAATGATTGAAGAGGCCCTGGAGTGCCAGAGTTTGGTGGATGCGGCATGACCTTTCAGGCGAGAGAGATCTGAAATGTGAGCAATTCGACTGTTGTTTGGTGCGGCCAGGGAGTGGGCCTGAACTCAATTCTCTTCGGGAAATGAGACCATTTTTGCCTTTGGTATCAGTCCAAATGTCAATTCGCCAGTCGCACTCACCTGACGCGCTAGATTTGTGTAATCTAGTTTGATATCTCTGTGGACTTCATAGTTTCCAGTATCCAGGACCAGTGCTTTCTTTCGTGGCACTTGCAGAGCGTTTCGGATCTTTGAAGTCATGTCTTCAATTGGGTCCGTTTTGGTAGATTGCTTGCTGAATGCTACAGGTTAACTGATAGTTTGTGTTTCTTGGTTACTTGCACTGGTTGAGAACTCTGGGACCTCAGCCTCAGGGCGTGCACACTTGCCAACACCCCTGGTCACCTCATCTATCCTCTTCCATCTCTCATCGAAGAAGGCATATCCTGTCTGCATGTGTACAACTACTGACCTTGTTTCTCTCTCTTTCACGTTGAAATGCACTTGTGTCTCCTCCTCTGTTTCACTTTCCTTCTCTTCTTCTGCACTGCTTTCATATTGCCCCTCTTCTTTCTCTGCATCCTGATAACTGAATTGCTCCATATGGTTGCTGTTACGATCTTCCTGAACTTCCTTACCTGTAGACTGACTGGAGCAGTACTCATCAACATCCAACTACTGTCCAGCAATCGCAGCGCGAAAGGCAGTCACCTGAGCCCTGCCCCACTGAAACAGGTGAGATCTTGCAACATGCTGCACCTGAGGCGGCTGCAGTGCAGCTGTGGTGTTTACTCCCACTCCCTGCTGCTGTAGCCGAGCAACTTTCCAGGTGTACTCTCACATTGGGAAAAACCTTCTCTCCAGTCAATATCCAGATATCTCTCTTTCATTTCCTCCACTTTGTCCTAAGGTTAGTCGTCCATGTGTATCGAGGCGGACTATGCCCTTTTCATGATTGATGCGCACATTGGGACAGTATGCGCTGATGTGTCCTGGGTCATCACCATATATGCAGGGGCCTAATCCTCGCCATGGATACTACGGGTAATTAGGTCCAGGTCGGTAGTCAGGGGGTCCCGTGAGTGCATCCGGAGGTGGCTGTTCCAATGGGGTGTGTGGCGGTGCATGGTCAACTTGGATGGCATACGCTCTGGTAGTTTGGTAACCTCCATATCTGGTCTCATTTGCATCCCTCATCTGTACGGTCCAGGCCACAAGGGCTGTTAGCATATTGTACAATTCAGTGATGATTGTGTTGTCGGCTTTAGTGATAGCAATCTCCTCGGTGTCTTGCGCTAGTGCCAGGATCACCTCGCAGGGGATTGCCATGAGGTTCACCGCTACTGGAATCGGTGGGCGCAGAACTCCAGCTGGTATTGATTAAGGAGAGACTCCGGGCACCATGCGTGCTCCGTCCGAATCCCGGAGAGCTTGGGCATCGGCAGTTGCACTATGGTGCTGGATATGCTCCCGAAGTGTGCAGTAATTGAATGTTGAGAGGTCTTAGGCATATAGTTTCAGTTTCATTACCGCTTTTGGTCTCATATCTCTTGGTAGGGCTCCAAGCAACATTTCCACCTGTGAGTACTCCACCCAGGCTCCCTTGCTGATCATACTACAGCTGATGTTGTTGTAGGTGAGGATAAAGGCTTTCGGGCCGATGATCCAATGTTGCAGCTGATCCATGCATAGTCGCTCCTACAACAATCTCGTATACATATCAACTTGGCTATCCATGTTGCCGATGGCATCCTTCAGTTGCTCTTTCAACAGCTCCCAGTCCTTTCTCAAGTATCCATTCATCAATTTGATTGTCTCTTCTATAGCTTCCAAGCGGTAGTACAGGAAGGTTGCGATGATGTCTTTGGCCGCCGGGTTGGTCGCAGGGCCCGATGTGAGGCTTTTGTATGCTTCAATGAACCTGGTAACATCCACTCCTCCCAAGCTTGGGGCACACGTGGCGCCTGGGAGTAGTGTTAGCAACGGTTCCGGACCGTCACTTTGGGTCCGGGTACCACTCCAATCTGAACCATCGCCAAATTGGCTGTCCATGTCGTCAATAAACGCGAACGGTCAACCCGGGTAAGTTTCAACGTTAAACTCCCATCCCGTCCGAATTGGGCTGGTTGTCAGTGGGTTGCCCAGTGGGTCCATGTATAGATTCACATAAGGCTCTTGTTTTTGCAGTGTGTTAATAGTCTCATATCAAAATCGCGTTTTCAGCAACCATTAATATGTTTTTGGATGTGTTGCAGTGTGTAATATCAGTCAATTTGGAATCTGTGCTGTACCTTTGAGATAATCTAGTATTGCCTATCAAGGCGGTCAATAATTCGCTTATGTGCGCAAAGATCTGTGGGCTGCCTTGATTACGAAATATGCAAGAGCTAAAACTGTGGACGCTCTGTTGACGCTCATTTTCAGGATGCGGCAGGGAGCATGTCACTGCTGTTTTTGCCCCTAAAGGCTGCCAAAATCTTATAAATGGATGTCTTTACCCAATCAGAAGATAAATTACCCAAGTTGCAAAGCTAACAATCGTTGACACTCATTCTCAGAATGGAGCTGTGACCGTGTCGCCATCTCTTTTGTATATAAATGCTGGCAATATGTCGGTTATGCATAACAGCAAACAGATCAATGTATAATTGCCATACTTATCAGACCACAAATTTTTAACGCTCTGTTGATGCTCATTCTCAGAATAGGGCGGTCACCGTGTTGCTGAATCATTTGCCTATCAAAGCTGCCAACACGTTAATTATGCATATCAGCGACCTGATCAATGTTGATTTACCGTACTTACAAGACCACAAGTAGTTGACGTGCTGTTGATGCTCATTCTCAGAATGGTGCAGTGACCATGTTACTGTATCTTTGGCCTATACAAGCTGCCAATACTTTGGTTATGCATAACAGCAATCAGATCACTATTCAATTACTGTACTTACAAGACCACCAATCGTTGACGCACCGTTGACACACATTCTATTGTATTGTCCATTCAACATCTGCTGCCATCAATAATTGTTTCCATCATAATTTGAACTTATTGGTTGTCCTTCCGAAAAATTGAGACTCTGCCCATTGGCAAAGCCAAGCGCAGTAACAGTCTTGTACTGTTCGCTCTCACACGACTAAAATTTATATATCTTGCCAAAAGATTCATTGCTGCTGCTATATATTCTGTTGATCAACCAATATTTACAAGCTGCTGCTCACCATTCGCCCATAATATATCTCTAACTGAAACTCTCGGTCAAGCTACATAAAGACACTGGTGAAAATTGACACATACTGTCCAACTTTTTCGTCACTCCCTTCTTCCTCATTGTTGTTATTGCATGAACCATCACCAAAACAGTTTCAGCCAATCTCTTCGACATCTGCGTTGGCCGAATCAATCCAGGAACATTTGGCTTGGCCCTCAGATCCTGCAGCTCTGAGCATTCCGGATCCTCGATGCCATTGCCTCGCTCTATATCAGATTCAACCTCAGCCCCTCAATCGTCAGCGCTGTCATTTGGATTTTCCGAGTCGCCATCCCAGTATAGCCAATCTTCGGTGTCCAAAATGATTTCAGGTGCGCTATCCCCATCACTTTCAACTGGATGACGGTCGATTCTTTGAATTCAGTGGACATTTAATATTTGAGTTCGTTCTCCACGGTGGTCCTTAGCAGACAAAGCTGGTGGCAAAGGTGATCTTTCTGACGATTTAAATGCAGCCTCACCATCATGTTGAAAGAGTGACCAGGATGCTTTGACGATCTCTTCCCAGTCCGAAATGTATGCTACGGCTTTCAACTACTTGTTTTGAGCATGAGGTTCCGTCTGTGTAGCATGTAGGTTTTAGCAGCCCTGCCACATCTCCAAGACGTTGTGGACTGTGGGCATTCTGTGCCATTTCCTTTCCTCTGCCTCATTGTTCATTTCCATGTCGTTTTCGCTGTTTGTTATATCCAATGCTGGGTCGTCCCCTGAGGAAATCCTGTTATTGGCTCAAGCAAACAGCCATACACCGACTTTTTCGCAAATGGTTTCGCCTTTGGTTTTTGACTGCCTCCAGCCGATAACATCTCCCTCAAGGGAAAAACTGAACTTCACTCCAACACTGTGTGGTATGATAGAGAATATGTCACGCACCACATTGGAGAGATCAGCATACATTGAGTAGGTATCCTCCTGCTGGCACCACCTGTCGGTGATGGGATGTATCCGAAATTGCTGGAAATCTCCATTTCGTCGGAGTGGTAATCATTGAGATCTGGATCAATTTCCACCCAGCTTGTTGGTGCTTCAGGCGGTCATTTAAAATAGAGCCTGGTGGCGGTCAATAAACATGCTGCGCCATCGCTTTGTCCTGTTGTCGTTTCAGCCACATTGTCAGGTGTTAAGTATTCTTCATCATCGCGGGACAAATCATAAGATTCAAACAAGGATCGACCGGATCCTGAAGCCATTCCAGAGGGGACAATATTGCGGTGTGGTACGTATTCCAGATCATTGACCGGCACACGTCTATGTTTGGCACATTGTTCATGCACCACATACTTCAGAAACGCCTCCTTCCATTGGGCGTTATAGGATGTCTGGTCCTCAGGATGACCATCTATTGCCATGTCCCTCTTCCGAAATGATTGCGACTGCCGGCAGAGATTGATGATATGTGCCGATATGACAAGCACAGCCGTCATCGGATTCACATCATCATAATACATCGGCAGCTCCGGTCGAGCTAACTTCACTGCACAGAACATGTCCTCCTTGCATTCTGGCTTCTTGTTAGCCAAAGCTTGCATAACACCATCCATTTGATTGAACATGTCATTGTAGACTGTGATCATGTGATGCAATGTGGCTGTATGCCTCTTGGACATCCACAGGGTCCAACATCCGAATGGCCTCAAAACTTCCATGACATACTTAACAATGGTCCATTCATCCTGTGTTGTGAAGAGTCGCCGGTATTCGCGGGATTTTGGATGTTGGAGCCAGTTGCGGGTGAATTCTCGTAATCGGTAGGTTCGCTCAAGCTACTAATGTGTCAAGTTCCAACCTGTCTTCACATCCAATAATCGATAGTACAGCGATGTGTACTTTGGCTGTTTGGCAATCATTGAACTTGTTTCAACGACCAGGTGTCAGTGTAATCAATACGTCAAGCATTCTCTGCTATATGATGGTCTGTTTCAGGACTTTCAATATATCTTGAAATATGTATCTTCTCAATTATGTTTGGTAAACCTGGTCTCATGGCCGATACCTTGTTGATTGTAGCATTGCCTTCCTTTCGAAGTCTTTGACTTTGTCCAATGTCTTTGCTTTCATTCTCTCCAAATTGCTGATTGCGCTCATGTGCTTCCCAAGACTTGTTGCGGTCTCTTCCACCCAGACTGCTCATGAATGCACCTAAACACAGCTGTTTGACATGCGCCATCTGTGGTATGTGGTTCGTCAATGCAGGTCACTCGATTCCGGAGGGCTCAAGCGTTTATTGCAGCTTGCGTATCATCGAGTAATTTGCGGAAGCATTATGTGTTGTAATTCCAAGCAACTGGCTGTCAGTAAGTTCCAAATGATCAAGCATATCCTGCAAATGTACGGCTAGCCTCGCTCCAGTGGGTTGGCCTGTGACCGACGATCCGGAATTATCTTGTGAAAGCCGAACACAACTGGTAATCGACCTCATCAAAACGGAGTTGTATTTCACGCAATGCCCAATTTCCATCTGAGTAGTAAGCAATGGCCGACGTTATCGCCAGTTTGGTTGTTGATGTCCATCCATCGAAAGCTAAACTAACTTCATTTTGTGACGACAATTACTTCTTGATTGCCTCCGCACTCAGTGCATATTCCCTCTGGAGAATGATGCTAAGGGTGGTGGTGGAAGGCAATACTAGGTCACTTCATAATGCTTTATATGACCATAGTAGCTCAAGATTTGATATAGTGTTCCATGGAATATGAGCCAAAACAAATCCTAACATGAGGTTGCGATTCCACATGTCCTGGTGAAATTTGGAAGTTTCAAAGTTTCTAGCTGCCACTTTAGAGCGTTTTGTCTGTCATTTCGGTCAATATGGATCAACCTGGATGTGACATATAAAATTCCTCTGCGAACTTACTATGTTAATTTCTCAACTTCCTTGGCTCTTCCGGATGGCCAAAGCTGTTTCATCGACCATTGAACTAGTCAATCCAGTAACTTCCGACTCTGTTAATTTGTTTCACATTATGATGTGAGCTTTTGCCAGCAAGTGTTGCGCCATTGAGCAGGGCCCATGTTCTGATGGATGGCAAAGAACTTGATGACAAATGATACATCTGATTCCAGGGCGGCCGGTCTCCTCAATTCCGCTGTGGAAATTTAATCACCATGAAGACGCATGTCTGGAATCATTCCAAGTAATAGGACGTTTTAAGCCTCTATTCATTGAAGCCCAACAAGCATCGAAGACGATTTGTAAAGTAAGGTCGCTCAAATCACGAATGAAGACACCTCCATTTTTGGAAGATATGATAACCAGTAGTATAGAGTTATGTCAACATTTCGAATCCAACATGGCGGTAGGAATAAGATTGCCTAGTAATCCGACCTGAGCGACTGCCGAACGTCATGTTATAGTACAGCAGACTGTTGTTTCTTAAATATTGCCTCTAGAGCTACAAGCAAAATAATCAGATCTGTGAAACATAGCTTGCATATTGGTGAAGTTGTATACAAGGAGATATTGAAAAGACTGAGCGTGAAAAACTCAATTTAGGAACTGCGCAATGCACTTCATTGCAGTGTAGCTTACTGAGCCTCCACAGAAATTGTTGATGCTCCAAGGGCGCTCAATTGTCAGAGGCAGACGCGATATTGTCACTAGTATTTTTGCCATTACAGGCTGCCAATAGGTTGAGGGTGGGTTAGCTACATTTCATTACCCTTAGATTATCCAAGATGCAAGATCAGACATTGGTGACGCTCCGTTGATGCTCCGTTTACGCTCATTGTAGGCGATAGTTACAATGTTGTAGCAAGCAACTTTGCATAGTAAGGTGGCCTATAGTTCAATTATGGAAACATATGGTCGCACAGCCCTTGATTGTCCAAGATCAAAGGCCTAAAATTGTTCACGCTCCATTGATGCTCATTCTTAGGCCATAGGTACGATGTCATCGAGAGCATTTTTACCTAGAACAGCGGGCGATAGGTCAATTATGGATTCATGTCATCTCACAGCCCCTTGATTATGCAAGATGCAAGGCCTAAAATCATTGATTCTTCGTTGATGCTCATAGTTACGACATACCAGCGATTTTGTAGGTACCATTCTTGCCTAGAAAAGCCGCCGATAGTTTCAATAGGGGTTCATGTCGCCGCACAGCCCCAGGGTTTTCCGAGATTCAAGCCCAAAAGTCGTTCATGCTCCATTGACGCTCAGGGTCAGGATATAATAGAAATGTTGCCGTGACAATCTTTGCCTGGAAAGGCGGCCGATAGTTTGATTATGGTTCAATGTCGCTGCGCAGCCATTTGGATTATCGACGATGCAATGCCAAAAATTATTGACTGTCCATGGACGGTCATGGTTAGGATAGGGCAACCAGCGGGTCGTTTGCATTTTCGGCATAATGCCGACCAGTACATAAAGAATGTGACAATGCAGCTTTTTGAGTGCCGAGTGTGTAAGACTAAAAATTAATGACGCTCTGGTGACGCTCAGATTATTCACATCGAAACAGCCTTCGTACACTCAATCATTGTATGCAATGAATCATATATGCATCATTGACATCAAATATTGCGTTTCTGAGTAGTATTATTTGGATCCAGGAGCTGTATTACTTCTCTATGTCTGATCGACCCCTATCCACAGTATCGGAGCGAGAAATCATGTGGCCCTATACAATTCCTGCGCTTTCGGCCCGCAATTTATGACATGTAGATCATCTCACTGGTTTTTGGTAAATATTGCTCGACATCCTCACCTTTCATCATCCAGCTTCTTCTCCTTGATTTGCATGACTTACCATAAGCAAATTGAAATATCTCAATGGTGTGCACCAGGTCTGTGCGGAGGGTTACGCAGGTGGATGCATGGATGCAGACAGCACAACAGTCGTCGTTCAGACAGATTGGTATTGAGCACCGACCACTCCTTCTTTGACACATGAGACATCACATACATAAATTTTGTTTCCATAGTTCGTCACTAATTTATCTGTTCCTTTGTCACTTAACAGTAACCTGCAAACAGAAATCGAATGTGTTGGCAGTCTTACAGCCTGATTTAGATTCTACAACTTTCGGATTGTGCGTTTGACCATTGCACATGCACAATCGAATTATCATGTCTCCGATAAGGTCCCTGAAATCAGGTCAAAGCTGACATGTTGCAGAATTGGTACAAAAATTTAGTTTCACCGAGATATGACCTCAAGAATACCAATTTGCCTCTCTATTCTTCCGCAGACGTAGGAGTCATCACCATGACTTCGTCTGAATCCAATTTCTATATTGTTCGTTCCTGGGGAGGCAATATGCAGGGGTAGAAGCTTACGAGTTCAACAGGCTTCGCATTCTAACTGAGTGATTAGTTGGGCTTCACGGCTGGCGCCAAACCGGGTATACTGGTGTTGGACTGCTGCTTCGCAGATTATAGCAGAATCATAGTACAACATGGTCGAAAAGTCCGTTGCGGCATTTGCGATATTCCGGGGACAATGTCAAGTCACTCCATAAGCTGTGCAAATGATGTTGGTGCAGGTTCCGCTGCATCATCATCCGTATGAGGTTGAAAGACTACCCGAACCCTGGATATGCATGTGCCGTACTTCCTATCTTTAACAGAAGTAATCGGCTGTGTCCTCCCATTCCAGTTGTATCAATTCGTTCATCAGCACAATGTATTATTGTTACTGGAAGCCTCCAGAGGTGTCAGAGAGGATGTGGAGTGCAAACTCAGATGAGTCAACTTCAGGAGAGTCTCAGACCCTAGGAGGGCATTCCTGTCGGCCTTCAGAGTAACTGAGATCTCTGATGACTGATACAGAAGTACCATGGGAGTGATTGTGCGAGGTTTGGGAACACCTCGGGGCACCGGAGAACACTGTGGGTGCACCTGGGAGCATCTGGTAGTGCCGGCGACAAGCTGGGGAGCGCCGGCGACAGGTCTAGGAGCGCTGGCGACAAGTCTGGCAGCACCTCGAATCACAGTAGAGCAGTCTGGGAAAAACATCTTCTTTGGGAACGCTGTTGGTGCGCCTGGAAACTATAGCTACTACCTATTGTTCAACGATTATTAAAACTCATTTATTCAGTGTGTATTCTCATCTAAGTATCTATATAGCTACCCATCTACACACGGTATATCTGGACTGGCGGTAGGTGGTGCTTGAGAGCAATTGGAGGTGCGCCTGAAAATGACAATCGACTGAACTCAGTGAGACACTCCGAGGCCATGATCCAGCGAGTTGGGAGATACACTTGGAGGCTGTAATTGAGCATATTTGGAGATACACTTGGAGGGCGTGGTCGAGTGAACTTAGAGTTGCACTCCGAGATCCTGATCGAGCGAGTTTGGGGATACATTGTGAGGTTGTGTTAGAGCGAGTTTGGTGGCCATAATTGTGCCAGTCTAGAGATACACTTCGAGGCTGTGATCTAGTGAGCTTGGAGATGCACTTGGAGGCCGTGCTTGTTCAAACCTCGAGGCTGTAATCAAGCGAGATTGGACAAGTACTCACAAGCGGTCGATGGACGGCGCGCTGGGTACTGAGACTCTATTCATTGGTTAGTTAGCTTGCAACCGTGAGAATGTGAGATGGTGACTATACCTTTGGGCGGTCATGTGGATCTGGCTGATGGCCGTCGATCATGTAGGGAGGCACACCGGAAGCGGAATCTACATTCAGGCGTCCACTTGTCATCATGAGAATGAAGGGAAGCAAAACAATCATCAGTGTATGCTGTACTTGGTGTGTGCTACACTCGGTGTATTGATGTACTCCGTGTATGCTGTACTTAGTGTCAACTCATGATCATGACATGGAGAGATAGAGAGGGATGACTTGACTTTGTGTTCTGCAATGATGGTAGAGTTGTGGACAAGTAAGAGAGTGGTGGGTGATGAAGATGAAAATGATGTGGAGGATATGAGCGGGTATGAGAAATCAGGGGTAGGACTTGCCTGTTTGGGTTGGGAAGACCTCGTATCAGTGTAATTACACTCCGGATCAGGACTCGGACATGCTGTATCAGGGATGGTATATCGACTTGCACACCGAATTCCCCTAAGTCCCAGTTTCTCATGATGATTTCCCCCATCTCCTCCCATCTCTCTCTTTCTCGTTCTCAACTCAACCGTCACATAAGAACATGAAGTCAAGTCATCGCTCACTATCTCTCCACGCCACTATCTAGAGTTAGCACCGGGTACAGCATACACTGCACACTCCATCATCCAAGTATCGACTGTCTCCCATCCAGTCTCTCATCTCTCTGCAGACCATGTTGTACTCAATTCTCTACATTCCCACAATCACGAGTTAACCAATGAATAGAGTCTCAGCTGCCGTCGCGCCTCCCCCCGTACTACCGCCTCCAGATTGACCGCCTCCTAGTACTCCTCCACCTCGCATGATCACGGCCTCCAAGTGCATCTTCAAACTCGCTCGATCACAGCCACCAAGTGTATCTCTAAAGTTGCACGGTTATGGCCTCCAAACTCGCACGATCAGTGCTTGCAAGTTGGCACAATCATGGCCTCCAAGTGTATCTCCAAACTTGCTCGATCACAATCTCGGAGTGCATTTCCATGTTGACTCGATCACGGCCTCCAAGTGCATCAGTAAATACGGGCCATTACTGCCTCCTAGTGTATCTCCAAACTCGCTCGGTCATGATCTCGGAGTGCATCTCTATATACACTCGATCACGGTCTCCAAGTGTATCTCCAAATACGCTCCATCACCGCCTCCAAGTGCATCTCCAAATTGGTTCAATCATGGCCTCCAAGTGCATCTCCAAACTCACACAATCACCGCCTCAAAGTGTATCTCTGAACTCACACGATTACGGCCTGCAAATGCATCTTCAAACTCGGTCGATTACAGCCTCCCAGTACATCTCGGAGGAGCGATGGCGGGTCTACGGAAATACAGGGGGAACCGACGTTGATAGAGTGATGGGGAGTGAATTCGGCAGACGCCTGAGTAGATAGACATCATCTCATTTCCGTCTCATCTTATCATATAATGAAAATACACTGTCTTCCTTGCCCAACTTTTGGTCTCACTCGCTCTGTCCAAGATATGGTGGATCCACGCAACTGCGTAGATCCTCAACACCGGCTCTTGTCATATCTCCTCAAACAATTTCTACACTCCTTGAACCAGAGCCGCTTTTTCTGATGAATTCAGTTTGGATGTTGCGAGCGGTGCAGCGGAGTGTTGATGGTGGGCACTCTGCTTTGTAGCTCCATCGTCTCACTACAACAGCCTGCAAGTAATGTACCTCTAAGTTCTCTCAATGGGTGTGTCCAGGTGCGCCTCCGATTATGCTCGACTACCATCTGCGGCCAGATTGACCGTATGTCTATATATACAGAGACTTAAATAAAGCATGCCATATTATGATGTAGTTAATCTTGTGACTGTAACAAAGAGGAATATGATAAGACGAAATGCCTTCTGGTTTTGTAAGATCCACTGCAGTGAGAATACGGCACCAAGTCTGCCGCAGTGCTGTGCAGAGGTCTCGGCTGCTCCTGAAGTCTCCCACTGATCTGCGCAGAGGTCTTACGATCTCCCAACTTTGACTATTCTATAAGTCAAATCTCATAGCATGCTGAATGCGCCTCAATAACTGCAGGTGCTTTCAGGAGCACCTGAGAATGCTCTTGCAGAGTCTGAGAGCACATTGCGCAGCTCCAGGGCGGTCTTGGAGCATCTAGAAGTACTTGGAAGCACTGGTGAGGTCGCCAGGAGTGTCTGGGAGGGTTGCGTGTTACTTCCGGACCGATTTACATTTTGCTGTTGTCATGCTTCATCTGCTTCTGCCGAAACCTCTCAGTGTGCTGCTGCACAGTTTTGGTAATTGTGCCCTTCACCCAGCTAGGTTCGTCATGTTCACTCAGCTGGCCCTGCTCTGTCTCTTCATCATCCTCATCTTCTCCAGCCTCCTTATCAGGGGAACTTTCCAGATCGCTCAGACTGTCTCCGATAGTGGCACGATCATCTCCTGAAAAGACTGTGTGGGCTCATTGTTCGTTATTCTGGCGTTTTCAATGTTCCTCTTATCGTCCTGCTCTCGCTGAACCGCTGCCTCTGCGTCTTCGACTCACATTCTTGCCCCAGTGGTCTCTCTCTCAACCTAACCCTCGATACATTTTTGTTCTCTTCATTGCTTAAGAAGTGCGTTTCTCGTCGTTTCTTAGCTGCAAGCTTTATTTTGGATCACAAGCTGCGCAATGCCCCAATGGCTCGGACTCTCCCTGCGTGCAAGCCGCCCTTGCTTTCATCCGCTCGATGACGTCGTTGGGTGGACTGCTTTGTTGCTTTGCCATATTTGCCTGCCAGATGTGGTGAAAAGTTCTGTATCAGAGCATTGACCATTGTAGGTAGCGTTGACTTTGTTGTTGGGCAAGATGTTTGATGTGGCAAGAGATGGACAAGATGGAGGCAAGCTTTGTTTTTGTTGTCAAGGTTGGTGTATTTACTCATCGTGAACAAAGAAAAATCTCCCGTTTGACTGTCAATGAAATGTGAATAGTTAACCTAACCATACAACATGACTTGATTGGTAGTGTCAGTTTCATGTAATATCCCAGGTATTCTTTGAGAGAAATATCAGCAGACATCCTTTCCCTCATTCAATTTCCTATATATGTCTGACCATTTTGTGATTTCAGCTGTCGTATACCGCAATTTATCTCTGGTAACAAACAGACAATGTTCAACCTACATATTGCACATCGCGGGGCGGTGGAAAATCTTTGCAACGCGCGGCCATACGCAGTAGGATTCATCTTGAGTATCAGGAACATCTTGGCTGCTACTTATGCCATCCTGACATGAAGCTAAATATATAGTCCTCAGGACTTCCCACTTCTTTTTGTTGTCATCTTCCTCTCATATTCCACACCAGCATATCTTGGATACACAACCGCCCAAGCAAGAAGAGAGTGGATTCAAATCCAGCTGATTGCCGGGCGCTACATTACATACGTCAGTCATTGGCACACCGCAAGAATGCAGATGCTTGTTAGTTCACCCCGACGCTGCCAATACAGCCACCAGAACTAATACCCAGGATGCACATTTAACAATTGTCCGTCGTACTGGAAGCAGCAAGAATAAGAACAAGCATGCAGTTGGATGTAAGTATATGCATGTCATGGTAAAGGGCCGTCGACTAACTGTAATACGTACAGCGACCAAACTTGGAAATCCGCGCAACCAATAATTCGATGCCCACAACGGGAAACCCCCATGGTCTACGAAGGCATTTGTCTGCACAGTCCATGATATTGGACATCATGATATTTTCAGGTCTGGGGTTTTCATGGACAGATTTCCTTATAAGCGTCCCCGTGAGTTCATGAAACAGCCTCTCATCACGTTAGAGGAGGCTACAGAAGCGTATATGGTTGAGGTAATTGCCAAATATCATTGTTACAAGCAGCAACTGAATTCTTGTAGGTTTTCAACATGTCTGCTACTGTGGCAAGGGAAGGAGGTCGGGTACAATTGGAACAGTCCGACATGTGCCTGGCCTTGAACAAGGCAAAAATGGCCGAAGGCAGATCATTGCACGCGGGAATAGCGGAAACGCAATTCGTAATCAAGAAACCTCGCACCAAGGTCCGAGAAGTGAAGATGCCTGGTGTTCAGTTTCGTTGGCATAAACAGGTGAAGGCTTCGATAGCAAGACACCTGGCTATGCTTGGTCAAAACCACACTGCCGGATGCCATCCTTCCCAAAATGGCACTGCAAAGAATCTGCAGACACGATGCAGATGCAACGGAATAGGTGCACCGCCACCCGACCGTCTCAGTCAGCCGACTCCAGAGCTGACGCCACCTCACCCCGAAATGCCCCCTGCCCTGACTTGAAACGATTCTGGAGCTCAATTTTCCCAAATCGTCAATTTGCCAGCCAAATACGCGTATTCACACACATCCCGACCCTTTGCAGAATTTTTTACTCTTGATGCATCTGCCCAGGATAGCCAGCATGATACAGATTTTGATCTACATATGCTGACTGATAATGGCACATCGACCGGTTAGTACACTATCTGCTGGGTGGTTATGCAGCTGATATCCATTTAGAAGACCAGAGCAGCCAATTGAGTGCACCTGCAGGTGATGACAAGCATTGATCGAAATGCACGGAATTTTCGAGATTATTATTACATATCTATATCTATCATTACAGAATGATGTAGTGATCAAGAAGAAAGTGAATGAAAACGGGAGAATGGCTGCCAAAACAATGTGAATAATGGACTACGCTAAATGAAATAATTGCATATTGTGGATACACCTGTCACTATATGAGCGTGAACGGAGCGTCAACCATTTCACGTCATGTAAGTCTGGTAATTGAAAATTGATTTGGGCATAGTTGTTCATAATCGAAGTATTTGCCGCCTATAATGGCAAAAATTATAGCAACACTCTCCTTACCGAATCTTGAAAATGAGTATCAACGGAGTGTCAACGATCATCGGTCATGGGTCCTGGGTAATCACACCACCGATAGGTTGCGGGCAGTCATAAAGGAATTATTGGCCGCCTTTATAGGCCAAATAGATTGCAATACCCTTCCTGCCCCATCTTGAAATTGAGCGTCAACGCAGCATCAACGATTGTTGGTCGTGTATCTTGGGTCATATGGGGTGCGACAGGTTGCAAACATTCATAAACGAAGTATTGGCTTCCTGTATAGGCAAAAAAACAAAGGGACACACTCCCTGCTCCGTCTTGACAATGTGAGTCAATGGAATGTCAACAAATTTTTCGCCTTTCATCATGGATAATATCAGCGCGGTGTGGCTTTTATGGTCAATATACATAGTTATGACTGCTTTTGTATGTTAAAAGGCTCAAGAATACTTCGGGGTAGCTCGGTAAATCATATAAGTCGTTACTGTCATGGAGGATGTGGTGGGAATATCCTGTTCATATCTGCCCATCACAGCTGCCAAATCCATGTATATGGATGCTTGTAATTAAGCGCCACTCATATTACTAAAGATGCAAGACCAATCATCATTGACGCTGCATTGATGCTCACTTCAAGATGGGGTAGGGAGCATTTCACAGTCTCTTTTAGTTATAAAGGCTGCCAATATTATGTTTATGACAGTGTGTAACCTGTCGCCCCCCAGATTACCCAAGATACAGGACCAACAATCGTAGATGCTCCAATGACGCTCATTTTCAGGATGCGGTAGGGCGCGTGGGTCTTTGAATTTTCATCAATAAGGGGGCCAATACATTGATAATAAACCGTGATATAGCAATGTCAATATTTGACGATTATCAGTAGCATATCTGAATGCGACCACAAATCGGAAACCCGAAATGCAGAACCGGAGATTTGAACTGACGGGTGTAGCCACATCCGGCGAAACCCGCGGGTTCCTGGGTATGGGTCCGGGTTCAACCCTCCAAGAGCGAGCGGGTCGGGATGATGGACGGGTCTGGAACCGAACTGACCAGTTTGGGTAGTCCAAACCCGGACCGCTGGGAGCTCACCAGGACCCGTTGCTGACACTCCCTGGGAGTGGCATTTGCTTCTTGTTCTTCACGATTGTGAGGTCCCAAGACCTGATCAATATCAATTGATTTTGTACATCCCTGGGCGGCACATTGGCCTAATGTCTAACGCTGGTGGAGGATCTAGTATGGCTTGGGGGTCCACCAGTGGAGGAAACAGTATGGCTACTGGAACCGGCAGCGGAAGTAGATCCGGTGTGCTCTATTGACATTTTGAATCTGGATAGTTGTAGCGGTTTGAAGATGGGATGATCGTTTAGGTGGTGAATTGGCAGTAATTGGTGATCTAAGGTCAATTGCTAGTTTGTGAGTTCTTGGAAGGGGAGTTGGGTTAATTGACGCTCTGTTTGAGGTGTGCTCTTTTTTTTCGTTATTTTCCTAGCCCAGCTTTACCACCTGTCAGTCTTCTCCCTTAGCTTCATGCCAGATTGTCTATCCCTCAGGTTCTGTTCCCTGTGACTTCTCCCTCCACCACTAGTGGTATTCTCATTAGCATTTTTCCTAATCTTGCCAACAACGTTAACTCCTTTTCATAGTATTCCTTCAGATTCGTGCCTTGCGTGGTATGGGAGTGCGGTCTGTGTTTATTGTCCAGATTGTGGTCGCAGATTACGGTCGGTGCCAGTTCTCGCAGTGCATCCCATCTGCGAGGACATCGCCTATTGTCCCAGTCTTGGGTCGGTGCCTGTTGTCATGGTGATAGGTTGGTGCAAGTTGTCCAGGTGCTAGGTCGGTGCCTGTTGTCCTGGCAAGAGGTCTATTGCTGTTCCCGATGTTCAGCATCGTTGAAGGTAGGTGCCTGCCGTCCCATCCACAAGGTCGGTGCCTTACTTGCCGGTGTCAAATTGGTGCCTTGTTCTCGGTGTTTGTCCAGGTAGAAGGGTGGTTCCTTTCATCTGGCGTTAGGACAGTATGATTTCCTCGGCGATTGTACCAGTTAAAGGCAGGTGCCTTTTTTTTTTGTGACATTGATATACCAACCTTACCACATCTGGTATTCCAATCTGACATTGTTAGCAATGTCCATTTGTTGCTTCTCATCATATTTTCCTTTTTTATCTTGAATGGGGTTTTTCCCAGCATTCTGTAGTCAACTATCGAATCCTGAATCCGGCTTTGGGTTCGACGTGTGGTAAAACAACGCAGCTACAGGGCAGAGAGCAGTTCATCAACATTCCGTCTCGCCTCTGCCAGTATGCAAAGAAATTTTTTTGGAAACTGCGGTTCTGGCTCGAGGAGGGTAGGAAGCGGGTGAAATGATATGATACTATGTGGCCATGAGGATCGATTCAATTATGTGGGTCTACAAAATCTCGGAAAGTGAAAGTCAGAGCAAAAGCTAGAAATGATAGACTGTGTAATTCCTGGTATGATAAGATGAGCTGTTGGCTATCTACCCTGGGGTCTCCTGAATATGTACTGCCCGTCACTCAGTCTATCTCCGTTACCGCTGTATCTCGGTACGCCTCTGTTATCATCTCCATCTCCACCAACCCTACATCAGCAAAATGCAAATCGGTCCGCAAGCCGCACCCACACCTCCCAGACTCTCTGTTAGCCCTCACCAGTGCTTCTTAGTACTTCCAGATGCTCCCAGGCCCCCCTGGAGCTTTGCACAGTGCTCTCAGACTCTGCAAGAGCATTCTCAGGATGCTCCGATATTTGCCTATTAGGATAGTGAAATTTTCGAGCTGCTGAGACCTCTGCGCAGGTCTGCTGGAGACTTTGAGAGCAGCGGAGACGTCTGTAGGCGACATCAAGATCCGCTGAGACCTTTGCGCCAGCTCTTCGGGAGACATGGTGCCATATTCGCACAGCAGTGGATCGTAGAGTTCCGCAACCACAAGGCATCTCGTTGATACTATTTGTCTTTGTAACAGTCACAAGATTCGCTACATCATACTATGGCATGTATTATCTAAGTCTCTCTGTATATATACATATGGAGATGGACTCCGCAACAGGGAGTATATATTTGGTAGACCCCGTGGTAGATAGACATCATCTCATTGTACAAAATACACACACTATCTTTCCCAGCTCTTGGTCTCACGCACTCCTGCCGAGCTTTCATAGACCAACGCAATTTGTGTGGTTCCTCATGCACTGTTTCCAAGCGTTCATAGATCCACACAATTTGTGTGGTTCATCATGGCCGGGTATCCCATCATATTGTCTCACCCACTTCCTGCGCTCCTCAGGCAAGAACCGCTCATTGCCATGAATTCCCTTTGTATGCCACGCGAGGTGCGGCAGAGTGTTGATGATAGGGTGTCAGCCGTCTAGCACCACCATTTCGCCACACCATGATCGAGTGAACTCAGAGATACACTCCGAGCCGATGATTCACCAAGTTTGGAGATGCACTTGGAGGCCGTAATGAAATATGTTTGGAGATATATTTGGCGGCAGTGATTGACGGAGTATGGATATGCACTGGGAGGCCGTGATTGAGCAAGTTTGGAGATATGCACTTGGAGGCAAAGATCGTGCGAACTTGGAGGCCTCAATGAAGCGACTTTGGAGAAACAATTGGAGGCCGGAATCGACCAAGTCTGGAGATGCTCCTGGAGGCCGCCATCGAGCGGGTTTGCAGATACACTTGGAGGCCGTGATCGAACGAGTTTGGAGACATGCACTTGCAGGCCATGATCGTGGGACCATGGAGGCAGTAATGGAGCGAGTTTGGAGATACAATTGGAGGCCATGATCGAGCAAGTGTGGAGATGCACCTGGAGGCCGCGATCAAGCAAGTTTGGTGGAGTACTTGGAAAAAGTCAATGTGGAGGCGGAAGTTCAGGAGGGAGGCGCGACGGGAGCTGAGACTCTATGCATTGGTTAGCTCGTAATAGTCAGAATGTAGAGAATTGAGTACAACATAATCTGGCAAGGGATGTGAGACTGGTTAGGAGCGGGAGACAGTCGATCTTAGGATGTTGCACTAGTCAGTGTATGCAGTACTCAGTCAATGCAGTACTCGGTGTATTCTGTACTCAGTGTATGCTATACTCGGTGTATGCTGTACTCGGTCAATGCTGTACTCGGTGAATGCTGTACTCGGTGAATGCTGTACTCAGTGTTAACTCTTGAGCATGGCATGGAGAGATAGAGAGGGATGACTTTACTCTGTGTTCTGAGGTGATGGTAGAGTTGAGGACGAGAAAGAGAGAGATGAGAGCAGATGGGAAATCATCATGAGAAACTGGGACTTGAGAGAATTCCGAGCGCAGGTCAATGTACCATTCCTGATACACAAGGTACCAGACACGGTCCGGTGGGTAATTATACCGATAGGAGGTCTTCTAATCCCAATCAGGCATATTGTACCCCTCATTTCTCATATCCGCTCAGATCATCCATATCGTTCCCATCTTCATCCTCCATCACTCTTTCTCTTCCAGAATACTACCATCATCGCAAGAACACAAAGTTAAGTCAACCCTCTCTGTTTTTCCCTGCCATCATCAACAGTCAACACCGACTACAGCATACACCGAGTACAGGATCCACCAAAGATTGTTTGTCTTCCCTTCATTCTCATGATTACAAGTTGACCCCTGATTGTAGCTTCAGCTTCCAGCGTGGCGCCCTAAATGATTGACCGCCATCAGCCAGCTCTCCATGAGGGCTCAAAGGTGAAGTCACATTGTCACATTTCCACGGTTGCGGGTTGACTAACAGATAGATAGAGTCACAGCACCCGGCACGGCTTCCATCGACCGCCTCCAAGTACTCGTCCAATCACGCTCGGTCATGTACTCCAAGTGTATCTCCAAACTCGCTCGATTATGGCCTTGAAGTTCGCACAATCATGGCCTCCAAGTGCAGATCCCCAACCACGCTCGATCATGGTCTCCAAGTTGATCTCCACACTCAGTTGATCATGGCCTCGAATTGAATCTCCAAACTCGGTCAACTACGGCCTCCAACTTTGCCAGATCATGGCCTCATACTGCATCTGCAATCTCGCTCAATTACAGCCTGCAAGTGCATATCTCCTAACTCGCTCGATCACGGCCACCAAGTTCATCTTCACACTCACTTGATCACGGCCTCCAAGTGTATCTCCACAATTGCTCGAGAACAGCCTCGAAGTGCATCTCCAAACTCGGTCGATCACGATCTCGGAGTTCATCTCAAAGTGCAATGGATCACAGCCTCCAAGTGTATCCCCAATGACTCTACCATACCTCCTCGAAGTACATCTCCAGACAAGCTCGATCACATCCTCGGAGTGTATCTCTGAGTTCACCCGGTCATCATTTTCAGGCACACCTCGAATTGCTCTCAAGCACAGCCTGCTGCCAGTCCAGATATATGGTGTGTAGATGGGTAGCTATATAGATACATACATACATAGATACATAGATGAGTATACAAACTGAATACATGAGTTTTAAAAATCGTTGAACGATAAGTAGTAGCTATGATGTCCAGGCTCACCAGCAGCATTCCGAAAGAAGATGTTGTTTTTCCTGGACTGCTGTACTGTGATTCGAGGTGCTCCCAGGCTTGTCGCCGGCGCTCCCAAGTGCTCCCAGGCTTGTTGTCGGCGCTCCCAGATGCTTCCAGGTGCACCCAAAGTTTCCTCTGGCACTCCGAGGTATTCCCAAAATCATCTCAATCATTCCCATGGTACTCCTGTACCAGTCGTCAGAGATCTCAGTTACTCTGAAGGCAGGCCGGAAAGCACTCCTAGGGTCTGATACGCTTCTCAAATCGACACATCCAAGTTTACACTCCGCATCATCTCAGACACTCCTGGAGTCTTCCAGTGACTAAAATACATTTTGATGATGTGTATCACTGTACACCGCCATCGCTCAGTCTTCTCCCAAGCTGAGTGGCGGTGGTGGCGAGAATCGGATATTCCCACCACAGCAGATTCATTCGGGTTGTCATATAGAGAATTATGATATATATTGTACCTATCTGCAAAATGATTCAAATGGGAAAATCAGTGTGAAAGATTGCTACATCAGATAGAATCGATAGTGTATGGCTTGTAAATCACTGTGTGGATTTACATACCCCCTGTGCTGTATATTAATTAGAATGCCTGAATCAAGAAGTGCCAGGCTAAGATTGTTTCTCAAATTGAAGTATGTTGGATCTAGAAATTATAATGATGACTCAGAGTGAGTACAGCTCCATACTCAAGGTGCACTGGGATAGCATTGATGACCTGGCCAGCAGTCCCATCAGCTATGAAATTTGAACAGCTGAATGGCTCGACTACAAAACATTTTAAAGTCCATTATCCTCTGCTGAGGACATTCTGGTACTCGGTTCCACAGCTTTAGAGGCATTCAGGAGCACCCAAATGTGGTCTTCAGAGCTTCTGAGTGCACTGTACTGTACATTAAGCCTGTTAGGTAGCATCTGGAACCACCTGGAAGAATTTGTGGGGCTATTTAGAGTTGCTAGGATGTTGAGTAATAACTGCTACACCGTTGTATATTGTCCAGATGGGAACAGGGTGTAGAGGAATTAGGCAAACCTAACGAGGGCATGCAGGAAGAGGGCAATTTTCGGAGTTTACACTTGAAGACAGCAAACCAGTACATGGTACACAGGAATGTGAAACAAATGAACAGGGCAAACCACGATGTGGCAAACCGCAGCATGGGAAACCCCAATGTGACAACCAGCAATGGGGTTAACTGCATTGTGGCAAACCGCAGTGTGGCAAGCCACAACGTGTGATACCACACTGTGCCAAACCGGAAAGTGGTATACTGCAACACAGCACACCGCAATGCGGCAAACCGAGACATTGCATACGAGGATGTGACAAAGTGGACCATGGCAAACTGGATACTGGCAAACCGGAATGTGGCAAACTGGAACTTGTCAAATCGGAACATGGCAAACCGGAACTTGGCAAACTTGAACATGGCATACCAGATCATGGCACGCCAGAACATGGCAAACCAGAACAGGGTGAGCTGAATTTTGTTAAACCTGAAAATGGCAAACTAACAGCCTGCACATATCCAGAGGGCTCACTGGAAAAGGGTAATCCACACTGGAGCAACCTTGTGGAGAGGCGATGATGGGAGAGTGAGCCTGATGATTGGGTTCGGGAATGGGAGTATGATCCACAATGGAAGTAGTAACTATTGCGGGTGCAGAACTCACTGTTGCAATAGCATGTAGTATCTAAGTACAATTAACTACAGAAGTAGGAATTACTTGATGAGTGCAATTGGCTGTGGAAGTACTAATGGAACAGCCAGGAGGGAAGGGTCCCAGTTGTGCAGTGGGTTTCTGTTCACCAAAATGTTACAGTTGTCCAGGCAATATAGATGTCATTGGTATCCTGGGGATTGGCCCAGTGGTGTCATTGGTACTTTTTCCCTCCCACTGGCTATTTTTGGCTCACTCCTCCAATATTTGCATCAGTGCCCACCAGGCAGCTTGCTCCCTGCATGACTATCCAAACCTTTCTTTCTTCCTCATTTGGCTCCACACATCCACCCACTACCAAATTTGGCACATATGCCAAATCCCAGACAACCATATCAGTCAGCATCCAGTACTCAGCGGACCAGATGGGAATCTGCATTGTCTGTCCAACTGTCTGCAATTCTGGTGCTTGAATACAGTCTTCTGCATGACACAAGATGGCATTCCATTGTGCCATTACATCTCAAGATGGCCTCTAGAACATACACTATGATGATAAGACTTTCACTGTTGTAAGTACACATTGGGCTGTTGTCTTGACAGTTAGCTTCATTCCATGGGTGGGTACCTGGGTAGAGGAGAACAAATTTCTTTCCAAACTCATTTTGAGAATACATTGCCAACCACTTGTAGACACAGCTGTGAACATCCTCAGCTGGATTGTCAGAATTCTTGAATGTTGAACAGGCCAAACATGTTGCTTTCTTTTGTTGGTGTTGGTTCCTATATCTTGCCTATTGCAGTGACAACTGCCTATACTGTTGTGAGCAGCTTCAGAATCTTCATAATTGGGGTTACCAAGCATGATTTGCTGTTCAATATATTGCAGTCACTGATGAGCATGTGTCTGCACTGTCAAGCAGAGATGTTCGTCTCCACATCTATACAAGACCATGGCATTGGCATCTTCCCGAGTAGGTGGTGTGGAGTAGATCTCAGCAACACTGCAACATCCAGGGCTACAGTGTACAGAGGTATTACATACCGCCATGTGGTCTTTGGCACATAGTTTGGTACACTTACTGGTGTGATAATTGAGAGTACACGGTTAATGCACAAATTTCTTTCTTTCACTATAGGCAGATCTTGAATAATCATTCTTAGACTATTAGGATGGCTTCTTATGTAGCTGGCAGCGGGTTATTGAGATGGCTTCTTCCTATAGACCAGTTTCTCCGAAGGCAGATCTCGTATACTCCTCTGAATGCCATCGAATACTTACCAGTGAACCATCTATTGTCTCACAGTGGTGATAGTATAAAGATTAATCCTCCTGCTACTGATTGTGATTGTCCTAATGAACCGTATTCTTGTCATCTTCACGGTGATCAATCACCAATACTGGCTGTTTGATCTTCGGCTGCTGCTTCAAATTTTACTGCTGCTTCTCTTTCCTCTTGCTATTTGTGAACAAGCGAATCGTCATCATCACTTTTGGCATCTGATTATTGATCAAGCCACTGGTGGTGATGATCGCCAACTCCAGCTTACCCATTGCAGGTCTGCTAGTGACAATATTCACATGGTCCATCTTTGGCTGCTGGCTTCCAGGGTTCTTGGAGTTCCATTGCTTGGGTATAGAAGTCAGTAACAGCACCACATATAGGCTGTATTGAAGTAACCTGCTATGGTAACCACTGCTCTCATGGTGATCATATTTGGCGGTCTGTAAGATCGCATCAACAGGGTGAGATTGGTAGCTTTCGCATCAGATATTGGTGTTTACATTTACAATTGAGTTCAGAAATAGTAGAATTGTTGCAATTTGAACATGTGTCATTGGGGGTGTTAATATGAACCACCTGAAGTGTAAGAGAGATGAAGGAATTAGGCAAGATGGCTACAGATAGTCTCAATTTATACTACTTATCCAGTACACCCATGGGCATAGAGATAGTGAACTTTATCTAGGAGAATTTTATATAAACCACTGGACTTGTATCAGTATACCGAGTCTATTCCAAGGCTGGTGGCAGGCCCACAAAATGGCCCACTTTTGCATGCACTGCAGGTTCTCGCTCAGATCAATACTATTACCCCCTTAAGCCCACCCTAGAACATTATGCATTGCATGATAACTAGTAGAAGCTCTACTGTGTGAAATCTTGTGGCAGTGTGACAAGTTCTGTGGTGCTGAGTTGCATATAACTAGTAGTACTTTGGAGATTGTAAGAGTACCATTCTCCAGTCCAGTGGCAACCACCATCCCACTTCTCATCTACCACACCACAACAACCATGATCAGAGGAGCCTTCACACCTCAGAATCTTAATGTCAACTACCTACCCCCACTACTTCTACTCTCATCTTCACCATTCTCAATGTTGAAATGGAAACAAACAATATGCCAAGTGCATTATGACGGATGATCACTCTGGTACAAAGTGCACCACCTCCAGACCAATACCAGCACCTCCAGGAGTAGAGCACTGATCTGTCATTATAGCTGATAATTCTGTAACTACTGAAGCTACATCTGCTATGCTAAACATTCATGATAATTAGAGCTCCTCAGATGAAGCATGTAGTCAGCCAGCCAGATAGATCACAGCTGAGCACTCTGCCAAGTGGCATACAAAAACACACAAAAAACCAATTCAAAATTTGACAGATCTTCCTGAGCTTCCCATATTTGACCCTGTGTAACCTATTGTTTCTCCACAAAAAGGGTGTAAATGATTGCCCATTTCACTTGATGAGCTGGATACCATTTGTTTGATGTTGATCTTCAATTTCTTTCTTATCAACTCCATCATGCGGTGGATTATAGCCAACGCACATTCCAACGCCCAGCAGCAGCATCGTGTGCCAGAGCGGGAGCGGAAGCATTTCTGGCAGCTAGTCGCTGCTCAGGGGCATTATCTCACACTGCTGATCCAAATACATGTTCAGTCTTATTGGAGTTCCTTCTGATACATACTGGAAGAAGGATGGGGTTATTCTTGCCAAGGATGGATTATCACCACCCGCCTACAATGGCATGACTTGCTTCCAGACGATCTGGGGCTTGTTTCATGTTGGTCGACACACTTCTCCAACAGAAACTCTTGAACAATTACCTGGTTGGTATTCAACTGTTGATCCTCTGTTGAAGCAACTGCAGTTTATTCAAAGTGGAACCACGTACCTTGCAGCAATGATATTGTTGATGAAGCCATGTTTCTATTCACAGGCAGCTGTAATCACATTCCATAGATGTGTAACAAGCCAAAAAGTCAAATATTTAAGTATTTCAGCTTGGCAGAGAAGGGCTATATCTGGAAGTATTGCCATATGACCTGACAGGAAGTCACCGCTACACTGAGATCATCACATTCACGTACAGGCTATGAACTCATGGTTGAAAACTCATCCACAAGTCTTCACTCATCAATGCCACTGCCTGGTATGCACAATTGAGAGCTTCCATGAACTTCAATGGTATTCCAGACTCTCATGTATATATAGACAGAGCTTCTTCTTAGACAGTAGAATAGACTTTACCAACTGTACATTTGTAACAGGTTGTGAGCCTGGAGGCCACTTACTGAAGTCACTCTATATTACTTTCATTTCATGATCTACAAGAGCCTCAACAACACTATCCCACCACTGTCACCATAGCAACAACCGTATAAACAGGTCCAACACTGAACAGCACAATCTCTATTGCCACTTTTCGAAATGTCTTCCACCACTGAGATGTTCATAACCCATTGCTGATTCATTCTCAAGCTGATAGTTGACAAATACCCTATCTGGCAAAACAAGGTAAGCCGCATGCGAATTGCAATCAGTTCATTCATCATTGCCACATGAGATGTGCTCCTTTCCAAGAGTCACAGATTTGCTGTAAGCACTGTGTAGAATCAGTGGTATCAGACAGCCAATGATGCGCTTGCTCTGGTCCATCTTTGCTGCACAGATGACCCACTTCTCCCAATAGACAACATCAATGATGAAGTTGAGATGTGGCAGACACTACAGTGCTCATTCAAAAGTACGACAATTCCGGTGAGTTCGACTCAGATCGTTTGCGTGCTTCACGTCTCATGCCCATTAAACGAGGAGAAGATCACCAAGTACTTTAGTGGACTACTTTATTGTGCCAAAAACCTGATAGGATCTCTCGAAGCCATCTCTGATGAAAGAATGAAAACTGTCATCATCCGTATCAAGCAAAAGGGATTCGAAACAACCATGAATAATTCCTAGCAACGAATTCCGGTCATGGAAGCTAGCACATTATTAATAGACCCTGAGATGATGCTGGGCCAACTGAAGTGGACATGGACAATAGAGTCCAGTCAACTGGATCTGCCCTCTACGATGAGTGTGGCGCAGGATATTGCAATTGCAGAGGATGAAGTACCCAATGAGGCCGCAGACATGCAAATTTTTCAAAAGTCCGCATAAACAACGACGATAAGGAATTCAGCTGTACACAATGCACAATGCACATTCATATTACCGAAAGCTGTGGCATTCTCAAATGACCCAACAGCAGCAGCAGAAGTAAAGCCTTTGATCAAAAGAAGTCTGAGGAAATTGTATGCATTGACTGCGGAAAACCGGTCCTTATGAGAGTGGAATACATCAGTCATCAATGAGGTCTCGAAGCCCGACAACAGATCAATCAAACACTCGGCAATGAAGTCCCGATGGCTGAGGCGAATACTGCACTGACAAAGCATGTAATGTTGCAGGCAATCGAGATCTCCATTGAGTAGCAAACACCAGTCAGGCCACAGTCACCGCAGCCGAACTGAAAGTATCCAGTGCTAGATCTCCGACATGGGTGGTGGACTCAGCAGTTTCTCACAACATGTGCAACACTGGAAGCCTCTTCATTTCATATAAAAGACTGCTTTCTCTGATCACTATATAACTTGGAAACAATACACTTATCACTGCCACATATCACAGACTGGCCCATATCACTCACAATTTGCAATTGGATGCTCTCTATACTGCAACCTTTAGACTTTCTTGGCTATCCATAAGTCAACTGGAACATGCAGGACACACAATGACCTGCCAATGGGGGAAATACTGCATATCGACCAAAACAAAATTGACCGCCTCTGTTATTATCACTGAGAACTTCATCAAAGACATCTATATTCCTCAAACACCGAATGCTCTTGCCTCCGATGCCATAGTATCCACCAAATCCAATGTGGCCTTCCAGTCAATAGCAACGACCTCCTGCTGGAAGGAGAATGAAGGAAATGAACAATCGCAGATAACGTTGGATCTCAAACCAGCATCCATGATTACAGCAAGAATGCGGCTCCGAATATTGCACTTGCTACATCCTGCGTGAATGAAATCCGCAATGGACAGACTGGACGGCCTCGACAAGACAATTTTCGATACTTTCTTGCAAGCCAAGCTCAGCCAAATGTGTATTTGAACTCAAGTCAAAGGGGCAACTGCACAATTCCGACTCATTGACTCTGAAACCTATGGTCCCTGTTCTGTAAAGACAATGGGAGGGTATCTACACTACATTAGCTTTGTGGATGACCGCAAACAATCAACGACAGTCAAATTACTTCTTGACAACAAGATGGACACTTGCATCGAAGCCTACCAACACTACCAATTGAAGGTTAACATATGAGGCTGCAATATTACACATTTTCGATGTGATCATGGCAGGAGAAAATATTATATAACGCTCTTCTGAGGGCTTCTGGCAGCAAGTGGCACAGCACCTGAGTGCTGTCCTCCATACGCCCGTCAACAGAACGGAGTTGCAGAGAGAATAATTTGCTCAATCACTGAATAGGTAGGAGCAATGATTCAGCATTCTGAAGTACCCTTTGAGTTTTGGTGGGAAGCGGTCAACACGGCTGTATCTGTTTATCAGCCCTCGCCCACTGAGTAGCTCACAAGAGGAGTCAATCACGATGACTTCAAGGCTCTATACAATATGCCATACGAGATGCTCCAATCTTATGGCAACCCTGAATTGGGCAAACCTCATGATGACCCCACTCACAAGCAAATCAATTATAAAGCACTGCTCCACCATCTATACCAATTCGGATGCTACGGACACAGCCTGATCTCCGAGAAGCAGACAACTGACCAGAAGCTGAAAGAATCGGCTAAGCCCTGCATGATGGTCAGCTATGTGCATGACTCGACGACGTTATGGAGAATCTTTGACCCCTAGCCCAACACAGTGAATGCTCAACCAGATGCTACATTGGATGAGGAAACAAATCCCTACATATCATGCCCGCAATGATTAAAACGCAAGCAGGGTGTACAAAATGATGAGCCAGAAGAGATGACCAAAATTGACATATTAAACCAAGTGCAAGAAGAAACACCGATGGTTGATATACATGCCAGTGGAACGGACGAGAGTATGACTAATGGCAACACTCACACTACAAGTGGAACTCATAAAGCAACTCCCATTGCCACACTGCAGATGTTGCCCACCAGACAGTCTCTGGGAAGTCTCCTGTGGCAGGAACAAATTCCAATCAGTCATTGACTGGGCACAGTACTAATTGGGATAGTGATTGAACTCCACCTGCATGAGCTGTGAAAATTAGCCCCACTTACACTCATGGTTCCTGACAAGGACACCCACACACACCGAGAGAAATGAAACCGATGTCACTGTCCAACCCACGAATGTGATGATGAAGCCGCATCAATAGACGAGATCATTACACTAAGACAATCATGATGATCTGTTGCAGCTACTAATACAAGATCATAGAAAGCCCCCGTACTGACAGACAGGGTCACCAGAAGCAGAGCACAGGTAAACGTCGCTGAATGGATGTATAATGCACTAGCTTCCACTAGAATTGATTGTTATCCACTCTCATACCAGGATGTGATGCTTTACCCACCAAACACACAATTGGAAGCTGCAATCATGGATGAGAGCAACTCTATAAGAAGACATGAGACCATCGGACCAGTAAATGTACAAGAGCTGTAACATAGTTTTGGAGCACGGCCAATTGGTTCGAAATGGGTTTTCATGGCTAAATGACATCCTGAGGGCTCAAAGCAGTACACATCCAGGTTACTGATCAAAGTATATGAAAAAATGAACAATGGAGAACCATATGCACCAGTCAGCAAACTCACCATGGTAATACAGCCGATCGCCTTCACACCACACAATGACTCAAACCTTGATCATCTGAACGAGGTCACTGCGTTCTTTAATTGTGAAATTCATGATAATGTTCGGCTCATCGACGTACCAATGGGCTGGCCCCACATCGCAGGTCTCATGGACAACTGCCATCAGGGTGAAGGCTGCCAAGTCAGAGTTGTCCAACTATGAAATCAAAGAAAAACTGTACAGAAGCACCACATCTCTGGTACCAGCATAGTAACACATTTCCCCAATCATTTGATTTCATCTGATGAGCGGCCTATTCAAATCTCTATGTATGAAAGAAGAGTGGCATTCAAGTACTTCTCTACATTGATAATCTGCTCTTGACCTACCCACTACAAGCAACAAAAGAGGCAGAAGAGATCAACACAGCTCTCACTTCAACTTACAAGTGTACCAATGATGGCACCTGTCAACAATTCGTCTGAATCGAGATCTACAGTATTGAGAATCGCGCAATCATTCTGGCCCAAAGATGGTTCATTAATTCAGTGCTTAGATGCTTGCATATGGTGAAGGCTAATAATGCTACAACCAAACTCTACAACAAGGTTACATTGGATAGTGTGGATGCGTCTGAGAGAGAAGCTGATCCCAGAGAATACCGACTAATTGTCGCATTTCTCATGTATATTACACTCACCATGAGACCAGATTTAATACTTGCAGTGGTAGCAGATAGTCATTACAATTCGAAACCTCGTACAAGCTCTTTGAGTGCAGCACCAAGAGTACTACGATATTTCAAGGCCATGAGAGAATACGATTCAATCTACACTACACATGACCACTACATCACCAGATGTACTGCCTTCGAATGTGCCAACTACTCTGCAGATCAACAGTCTCAGGGAGACCACAAATACATTTGGAAAGGTGTGACATCTTCGCAGTCCCGGAAGCAGCACATTGTTGCTTTGTCGATACTAGTTGCGGAGTATGTAGCATGCTCTGAGGCCTCTAGAGAGGGCAAATGGCTATTGCAGTTGTGCAATGATGTCAAGTATAATTGAAATGACAAGACTGACGAACACAGCAAAAACAAGCTGCTCTCTATTCCCTGCAATGTGGAAGGTATGCGCCGACATGCAACCAGCGGAGCGATCATGTCTCGAACGAAATAAACAGATGTTTGTGAATCTAACAGCCGAGATCTGAATGAAGGAGGGAAATGCAATTACTCTTGGATATTGTCCAACAAGAATTTAGCTGTTATCATGACAAAGGGAATAAGAAGAGGGAAGCATGAAAAGTTCACGACAGCTATTGGCATAAGGTGGACAGTGCTTGACGCTACTGATCACGAAATTGGTATGTACAAATTTGTATTGTTTATGAAACGGGATGGCTGTCCTAGATCAGGCTACATACCGCACACATTATCTTTGTACTGTGGCCAATGCGAGGAGCACTTTAATGTAGCACTATAGATATCATAATATGGATGTCTGGTATGATGTTTGGTATAATGTTCGCAAAGATTGTTTTCTTCCTCCGCTGAGTTTAGTGAAAGGGGGAAGCATTACTATATGAGTTGAGAGAAAGTAGCCGCTTCACTGAGAGCATCCAATTCAGTCACAGGCTACAGACTCATAGTTGTGGACTCATTCACGTGTTCTCACACCCACCACCACTTCCAGGTATTTGCAATCACGATCTTCTATAAAGTACCGTGCTGTTCCGGAGTGTCATGTAGTGTTAGCAACGGGTCAGGGTTAGGACCGGAAAAACAGTTCTGGGCGGTTGCAGAACCATTCCAAAACCCGACCTGCTGCTTCTTGGCGGACGAAACCTGGACCTGTACCCCTCAAGCCGCTGGTCCATTCTCGTGTTTTGCATTTTGGGTTGTTCCATTCATGGTCACATTCAGATATCCTACTGGTAATCGTAAAATATTAACGATGTTACATCGTTGTTCTTTTTGGATGTACTGGCCGCCTTTGTTATCAAATAATGTAGACAAACGCTCCCTGACCCTTCCTGGAAATAAGCGTCAATGGAGCGTCAATGATTTGAGGTCTTGCATCCTGAGTAATCAGAGCGGGCATTGATTCCAGAGAGTTATAATTGAGGTATTGGCCTCCTTTGGAGGCAAAAGCAGAAGCGACACGCTCCCTGCCCCATCTTGAAAATGAGCGTCAACGATTTCGGGTCTCACAGCTTGGGTAATCTATGTGGCGCATGATTGCAAACCTCTATCACGGAGAAATTGGCACCCTCTCTAGGCAGATTTGCAAGCTACGTTCCCACAACAGCCTCCCGGACAGTAACAACTAATTTCATTTACAATCATGCAACGAAGAGTTCATGAACGTTTTAGCCTAGAAAATCTGTCACAACATCATATATACACAATACCCGATACATCGTGCTTTGATTACCCATGATGAAAGGCCAAAAATCATTGACGTTCCGTTGACGCCCTTCTTCATCATGGGGCAGGGAACGTGCCTGTATCGCTTTTCCCAATAATGGTGGCCAGTACTATGCTTATGCATAGTAACGACCAAATCTCTTCTGGATTACCTGACTTACATGACCAAGATTCGTTGATGCTACGTTGCCACGTATATTGAGAATAGTGCGTGGATCATGTGGCTCCCTCGTTTGCCAACAAAGCCAGCCAATACCGCATTTATGAATGGCCGCAACCGATCGCCACTCAGATTACCAATAATTCAAAACCAAAAATTGTTGACGCTCCATTGACACTCATATTCAGAATGGGGCAGGCAGCGTATGGCTCTCTCGTTTGCCTGAAAAGCCAGCCAATACCACATTTATGACTGGCCGTAACCGATTACCACTCAGATTACTAATGATATAAGACCAAAAATCATTGACGCTCCGGCGATCCTCATATTCAGAATGGCGGCAAAGAGTGTATGGCTCTCCCTTTTGCCCAAAATGGCGGCCAATACCACATTGATGAATGACCCCAAATGATCGCCATGCAGATTACCAATGATGCAAGACCAAAAATCATTGACGCTCCGTTGACGCTCATTTTGCCATGGGCGTATCCACAATATGTTATCATTTAATGTGGCCTGATATATCATTGATGCTATTTTGGCAGCCTTTGTACCGTCTTCATGTACATTCTCCTTCAATACTACATTGTTCTTTAATAATACATATACATATATCCTTTAAGATATACTTTAAAGTGTCCGCTAATTGTAGATAATCATACACTCCAAGATCCTGTTCCATTCAATCAATGCTCATCTGCACTGTCAGGTCCACTCAATAGGCTGCTGTTGTCTGCAAAATGGATGTCAGCTGCATTACCACGCAGCAGATAGTGTACTAACCAGTGGATGTTCCTTCATCTGTCAGCAAATCTGGATTGAAATCTTTATCATGCTTGCGATCTTTGGCATATGCATCAAGATTCAAAAATTGAGCACTGGGAAGAGGAGTGTGTATATGCACATATCCGGGTGGCACACCTTCGATTTATGAAACGTGCGCTGCCTCATTGTTACTTGGTGGAACAGGTGGCGTTTCGGCTGGATGTGGCATCGGTTCTGGTGTCGGCTGTCTGTGTCGCTCGGGTGGAGGTGCACCCGTTCCTTTGCATCTTCCGCATCTCTGGGGGTGCTGTGCTATGCCGTTGTGGCAATGAAGGAAGCCGTCAATGTGGTTTTCCCAAAGCATAGCCGGGTGTCTTCCCATCCCAGCCTTCACATGATTATGCCCATGAAACCCAACTCCGCGCTTCTTCTTTTCTTGGACTTCCGCCCAAGGTTTCATGATAATGAATTGTGTTTCCTCCATTGCGTCGTGCGAAATCCCTCCTTTGGCCATTTTGGCCATATTCAAGGCCGGGTGCATGTCAGACTATTCTAGCTGTACCCGACCTCCTTGCCTTGCCATAGTTGCAGACATGTTGAAAACCTACAAGAAATTAGATGCTGCATCTACAGATTAGATTCGGCTGTTACCTCCAGCATATACGCTTCCGTAGCATCCTCTGAGGTCGTTAACGCCTGTTTGGTCCACTCTCACGGATTCTTATCACGAAATTCGTCCACGAAAATCCCAGAGCTGACAACATCATGATGTTCAATTTCGTGGACTGTGCAGTCAAATGCCTTGGTACACCATGGAGGTTTCCCATTACAGGCAGCTATAAACTTGTCACACAGCTCTCTATATCCTCCAGCTGTATGTTATATCACTAGTTGACGACCATCTACCTCGATACGACTACACTTAAATCTGATGGCATACTGTTTTTTATTCTTGCTGCTTCCGGTTATATAGACAATTGTCCACTGTGCGTCCAGGGTCACATTTTCGGTGGCTGCATTTGCAGCGTCGCGGTGAACTAAGAGGTGTCTGCGGTGTTGTTGCGTCTCAGCAGGTGGTGTATATGATGAAACGGCCGTCATTCTGCTCGATTCTGTTCCACTCTCACCTTGCTGCAGTCCTTGTGGAGCCATGATTTGCTGCTGTGGAAGTGCAGAGATGATGATAATGAAACAAAGTGGGAAGTCCTGAGGAAGAAGATAACAAAAAGAAGTGGGAAGTCCTGAGGAATATATAGTCAGCTTCAAGTCAAAATGGCATAGGTAACAGCCATCTTGCTCGTTCTACACAAGATGAATCCTGTTGCACATAGCTGCCCATTGCACGGGTTGCCAACCATTCTGCGATTTGCACCACGTCGGCCCGATGTTGTCAGTTTCATTCCAGGGATATATCGCGGTGAACGACCGCAGGAATCTCGTCTTTGGGTGATATATACAGTACATCTCTCAACGGAAAGGACATCTGCTGATGTTTGTCTGGAGGAATGCCTCGGATTCTACTTGCAACAGATGCCAAACATCATGTCATGATGTATGTTTAGCATTGCAATTCCCAATGTAGTGACCTTCAAAACGCAGATTTTGCGTTGTTCCGATTGATTAAGCATACCAACCTCGACATAACAGACGCAGCTTGCCTCTATGTGGTCCATATCTTGCAACATCCAACATCTCGCCAATCAACATAGTCAACACAAAATTCAATGGTGATGCTCCGAAAAGGAACGTTTTTCGAATACCAGCCGGTAAATACGGCAAATCGACCAAGTGCTCAACACAACGACATCATCAAGCAAATCAAAGAAAGTGCGGCTTGGAAGCAGAATGGGTCCCAGCCCATGGATGGTTGCGCAGCTCGCGATCCAAAAAGAAGCTTGCAGCGTGGACACGACAAGGAAGTCACGTCTTGAGCAACAACGAGAAGGCCAAATGGATTGAGGATTATGTGGAAAGAGAGACTGCTGAGGCAAGAAAGCCAGTTGAAGAGGCAGGGACAGCAATCAACCTGGTGCCGGATGATATGAGAAATGCTGAAATGGCAAGATTGACAACCACCATGCCTGAATCAACATTTGAGGAGATGTTGAACGCCAATGGTGATTTTCTGAGCGATCTTGCAGGTTCCGACAATGAGGAGGATGGGGAAGACGAGGATCAGGAGGAAGATGATCCTGCAGGGGGCAAGCTTAGCGAAGATGACTAACTCGGCTGGTTGATGGGCAAAATCTCTCAAACAGTACAGTATCACATGGACCGTTTTCAGCACAAGCAGATGAAGCTTGACGAATTGACACAACCAGGCTGGGAAAACGCGGCCAACTACTTCTGTGAGAGTGATACGAAGTACGGGACAACAGAATGGAAGGTTCCGGCTGTCATTCAACCTCAAATGGCAGATGATGCAGCGTCATCAGCGCCGAGGGCTTTTGGTGAGCCTATGGAGACTCTTGATAGCGTCCCCGGAAAGGTGCAAAAGCTGCAAGTGACTTCTCGACCAGGGAGTCATCATATAAGGCTAGGTTAGCAGAAACCACAGAGACTCGAACCAATTCCGTCCATCCCGCCCGCCCCGATGCCCGATTCATCCCTGATTCAGCAGTCAAAGCATGTCAAACCTGTAAGCTATAACCCATCCATGTTGCTTCCCAAGCTAATTACCATATAGATATCGGATTCTGACGACGACATGGTCACGCCTCCTGCATTGCCGGAGGAATGAATACGCAAATTGGCATTGCTGATGATGTATCAATTTGAAATGTAATACCTGTGCCTCTTTTGCTACGTGTCAGCGTTTACTTGATTTCAGTGACCAAATTGTGAGACATGATAATTTGTCTATGCATGAGGAAGGGTCGGATAAGCCATGACAATGCTCTAGACTTCAAATCTCATTGACTGACAACCAATGAACGTGATATCGTCCTGCCCGTTACTGCTAAGTCAGACAATATCAACTACATTAGAGACGAAACTCACGACCAAAATATACGTCAGTAATCTCTTACATGTCAAAGATGCAGAGGTCAAAGCGCGCTGCGAAGCTGAATGAATGACAAATGTCATAGTGCATACGATGATTCATCCAACTGCATAACTCTCTGCACAGACCTGGTGCACATGGTCGAGATTTTGAAAATTGCTCATGGTAGGTCATGGACATCGCGGATACTGCGCTGGATGAGGAAAGTTGAGGAAGTCGGGCTAAATATATCCAAAACTGGTGTACAGATATATATAAGGTGAATTGCCAGCCGGAAGCGATGGAACGTGATACGCCAACGTCATTTATCACTCAGGGAACGTGTCTACTGGTGGATCAGAAATTGAGAGGCCTGGAAGGTTCCAGATTCAAATGTTTATACATAGAAAGGATTTATTGGCAGCCAATAACGACTATCTGGATTTTTACATACCATAGTTGAGCATCCACTGACTGTTAGTATGTCATTACTTTGAGCGTCAACGCAGCGTCAACAATTTTTGGTCTCACATTTTTGGCAAACTCACAGCTGCATAGTCACATCCTTCCAAAGTGCTTGGATTGGCGGTTTTTATAGGTAAACAGGATTGTGACACGCTTGTTGAACCATCCTGGAAATGAGCGTCAACAATGTGTCAACGAGTTTTGGTCTTGTAAGTCTGATAATTAGACAAAAGACATAGTCGCTGTGACACATAATCAAATTATTGGCTGCCTTTACCGTCACAAATGCTAGCGTCAACATCGCTACTATTTCTCAAAAATGAGCAACAACAGAGTGTCAACCATTGTTATTCTTGCATCTTGGATAATCGAACCGCTGTGCAACTACATTATGCTCTAATGGAAGTGTTGGCCACCGTTATGGGTGAAAATGGCAGTGACGCTATTGCTACCACCTCCTCAAAACGAGCATCAACAGAGCGTCAAGGGAGAGTCAACCATTTTTTGTCTTGCATCATGGACACTCAGAGCGCTGTGCATCGGCATTGACCCATAATCAATGTATTGGTCTCCTTGGTGGGCCAAAATGCTTATGAGGATATCGCTACCACCTCCTAGCAATGAGCATCACCAGAGCGTCAACAATTTTTGGTATTGCATCTCAGACAATCTATGCGCTACGGAACGGCGTTAACCCATAATCAACTCATCCAAAGCCTTTATTGGCAACAATGCTAGTTACGATATCGCTACCACCTCCTAAAAATAAGCGTCAACGGAGCGTCAACAATCTTTGGTGTTGCATCATGGACAGCCAAAGCGCTGTGCATCACCCTTGACCCATACTCAATGCATCGGCCGCCTCTATGAGAATACAACTGACGATAACGCTACCACATCCTGAAAATGAGCATCAACGGAGTGTCAACAATTTCTGGTCATGCATCTTGCATAATCTAAGGGATATGGATTGAGGTTATCCCATAATCAACTTATCAGCTGCCTTTACAGGCAAAAATGATAGTGAAGATATGGCATCCGCGTCCTACAATTGAGCGCCCACCGAGCATCAACAATCATTGTTGGGGCTCAGTAATCAACACAGCAATGGACTGCATCGCATTATTACTGAATTGAGTCTTATGCAGTCAGTCTTTTCAATCTGTCCTTGTATACAACATCTCAAATATGTATGCGTTGTCTCACAGATCTGATTTTGTTGTTTGTAACTGTAGAGTGAATATTGAAGAACCCGCAGTCTGCTTTACTGTATCGTTACTTTCAGCAGTCTTTCGTGTCGGATGACCCAGCATTCTAATTCTTACCGCCATGTCTGATTTATAATCTTGGAACACCTCATTGTTCAAGGTTATGATCTCTTCCAAGAATGAACCTGTCTTTATTCGTGATTTGAGCGACCTTATTTTGCAAATCATCTTGGATACTTGGTGGTCTTCAATGAACGTAAGATCGATGCGGCCGATTGCTTGGAATAATTCTCGACATCCGCTTTTGTGGCGATCATAATTGCACTGTGGAATTGAGGAGACCAGTAGCCCTGGCATCATATGTATCGTGTGTCATCAAATTCTTCGCCATCCATCAGGACATGGGACCAGCTCAATGAGGAAACACTTGCTGGCAGAAGCTCACATTGCAAAGTTAAACGAATTTACAAAGTCAGAGCTTACTGAATTGACCAGTTCGACAGTTGATGCAACCGCTTTGGCCATCCTGAACAGGCAAGGAAGTCGAGGAATCACTATAGTGAGTTCGCAGAGGAAGATCATATTTGACATCCAGGTGGATCCATATTGACTGAAATGACAGACACCACGTACCAAACTGGCAGATACGGACATTGAACCTTCCGAATTTTACCAAGACACGTGGAATTGCTACTTCATGATAGGATTTGTTTCGGCACCCATCCGATTGAATGCTATATCACATCTAGTGCTACGATGGTCATATATGGCATTACGCGATGACCTAGCGCTACTGGCCGCTACGACCCTTAGCAACATTTGCCGGAGGGACTATGCACTGACCGTGGGTGGACTTAAGAAACAATTGCAGTCACGAGACAAAGATCGTTTAGCGTTGGAAGGATGTACATTATGGAAAACACTCGCCATAACGTCGGGCATTTCTTACTATATCCATGGAAATTGGGCATTGTGTGAAGCTCAACTCGCGTTCAATGGTGTTGATCACCTGTTCTTGTCCCATTTTCAAAGCTAATTGAGGATGATGGGTCACGGGCCAACATACTTGAGCTAGGCTAGCTGTACATGTGAAGGACACGATTGTTCGTTTTGAGCTGACCAACGGCTGTTCGCTTGGTATTACGACTGATAATGCTTCATCATATTACTCAATAACACCCAAGCTGCAATCATCACTTGAGGCCTCTGCAAAGAAGGGGCCTGCTTTGAGGAACCACATACCATGGATGGCGCACGTCATACAGCTGGCTTTAGGTGCATTCATGAGCAGTCTCGGTGTAAAAGGCCGCACCAAGTCTTGGGAAGCCCATGAGCGCAATCAGCAATTTGTAGACAATGAAAGCATAGAGATTGGGAAGAGTCAAAGACTTCGAAAGGAGGGCAACACTAGAATCGATAAGGTGTCAGCCATGAAACCAGGTTTAGCAACGATTATTGAGCTGGTACGTATTCCATGATATTTTGAAAGTCTTGAAATTGACTTCCATTTAGGAGAGGATCCTTGCGGTATTGATTACACTGACACCTGGTCGTCGAAACGAGTTCATTGACTGTCAACAAGCCAAGGTTCGCATTGCGGTACCACCGATTATGGATGTGAAGACACGTTGGAACTCATCACTCGAGTTGCTCGATCGCACATACCGATTACGGGAATTCACACGCGAGTGTCTCCAAAATCCGATATACACTGATGAATGGTCACTTTTCACAACTCAAGATGCATGGACCATTGTGAAATATGTCATGGAAGTATTGAGGCCATTTCAATATTCGACACTTTGGATGTCAAAGAGGCATACAGTCACATTGCATCACGTTATCACAGTGTACAATGACATGTTCGATCACATGGAGGGCGGGATGCGAACTTTTGCTAAGAAAACACTCCTTGGAGGGATGACTTGTTCTTCGCTGTGAAGTTAGCTCAACAGAAGCTGTCCAAATACAACACTGAAGTAACTCCAACGACGGCCATGCTTCCCATTACGGCACATATCCTCGAGCCTTCTCTGAAGTTGCTATCGTTCAGACAGTGGGACATGGGAATGGATACTAATCCTGAGGATGAGACATCATATACAACGCAATACCAACAGGCCTTTCTGAAGTTTGTGGAGAGAGAATCCTGCGCCAAACATTGACGTGTTCCGGTCAAGAAGCACGGATGCTTCCAGAGCAGCAATCTCATCCACTGTGCCACGGCTTCAGGATCCTGTCAATCATCCTTTGATCTACATGATTTGTCCAGCGATGATGAAGAATACTTAACGCATACCAATGTGGCTGAGATGACACCCTGACGAAGGGATTTCCCAGCACGTCTATTGACTGCCGCCAGGCTAAATTGGAATTCGGCACCTGAAGCACCAATGAACTGCGTGCGAATTAATCCAAATCTGGATGATGACCACTCCAACTCAATGCAGATTAGCTGGACATGTTGGTAGCCGGATATAACCCACTGGTGGCGTCACCACGAGGAAACACACTCAAAGTATGCGGATCATTGCAATGTGGCACGCGACATATTCTCTATCATACGACAAGGTGTCGGGGTGGAGGCCAGTTTTCCACTTGGCCGAGATGTCATCGGCTGGCGGCAGTCAAAAACCACAGGTGAGACCCTTCGCGAGAAAATTGTTGTTGGGCAGTTTGCTCAAACCAATACCGGGATTTTGGCCGGTACTGACCCATCACTGGATACAACAAACACACAACACGACTCGGAAATGATTAAAGAGATGCAGGAAAGAACACTACACAGAATGGCCAAGGATCACGACTTTTTGGGGATGTGGCAAGGCAGCTAAAACCTACGTGCTACCCTCAAGGAATCTCGCGCTCAAACCAAGCAGCTGACTGCCATGGGGTCCATTTCGGACACGGAAGAGATCATCAAAGCATCGCGGTCTCTCTTTCAACATGATAGTGTGGCTGCATTCAAATTGTCAGAAAGATCTCTTTTGCCACCACCTTGGTCTGCAAAGGACCTCCCTGGAGTACGAACTCAAATATTCAATGTCAGCCGAATCCGAAGAATCACCCGTCATCCACTCGAAAGGGACGAGGATAGCGCATCTGAAATCATTTCGGACATTGAAGATTGGCTTAAGTGCAATGGGGACTTAGATAATCCAAATGACAGCGAAGACAATTGCACAGCGGACTTTGTATCTAATATAGAGCAAGACAAGAGCATCGAGGATCCGGAATGCCCAGACTAGCGGGATGTGAGCGCCGTGCCAAATGTTCCCGGATTGAATTGGCCTACACGGAAGTCAAATAGTCAGGCTGACAAAGTGTTGATGATGGTCAATGCAATTGAAACGACGAGGAATAAGGCAGTGAAGCAAAAGTAGGACAGAATGCATCAATGTTTCACCAGCTTCATTATGTATCTTGACCGAGAGTTTTAGAGAGGGATATAGTATGGGCAGAGAGTGCGCAGTAGCTTGTGACTATCGGTTAATAAACAGATGTATAGCAGGTGCAATGAAGCTATTGGCAAGACACCTAAATTTTAGTCGTGTGACAGCGAACAGTGGAAGAATGTTACTGACCTCGGCTTTGCCACAGGGCCAAGTCTTGATCTGTGAGAAAGACTACCACAAAGTTCAAATCATGATGAAAACCATAATCGATGGCAGCAGATGTGGAATGGACATTACATTGAAATGCACGTCAGAGGAGCAACAACGATTTGTGGTTTTATAAGTCTGTTTATTACACTGCAATTTGGTCGCTCTTATACATAACCAATCTATTGCCAGCTTGTATAGCCAAAGAGATATCAATATGGTCACTGCCCAATTCTCAGAATGAGCGTCAACGGAGCATCAATGATTTGTGGTATTGTAAGTCCGCTCATTACACAGTGGTTTGGTCCCTCTGATGCATACCCAATGCGTTGGCAGCTTTCGTATGCAAAAGAGACGGCAATATGGTCACCGCCTCAATCTGCGAATGAGCGTCAACAGAGCGTCAACGATCTGTGGTTTTGTAAGTACGGGAATTACACAGTGATCTGGTCGCTCTTATGCGTAACCGATGTATTGGCTGCAATTATAGGCAAAAGAGACAGCAATACAGTTACCGCCCCATTCTGAGAATGAGCATCCACGGAGTGTCAAGAATTTTCAACTTTGCATCTTGGATAATTTTTGTTCCGATTGATTGCATATATCCATTCAACGGATATTGGCAGCCTTTACTGGGAAAAACAACAGCGACATGCTCCCTGTCGCATCCTGAAACTGAGTGTCAATGGAGCGTCGACAGTTTTAGTTGTTGCATATTTGGTCATCAAGGAAGCGCGCGAATCTTTGTGTTCATAACGGAATTATCGACTGCCCTGATAGGCAAAAATACAATCTATCAAAGGTAAAACACCGATTCCAAAATAATCGAAATTGCAAGCTGCAAAGCATGCAAAAACAAATCCTTGGCTGTTGGAAACACGATTTTGATAAGATACTGTCAAGATACTGCTAAAACATGTGGCTTGATTTAATCTATGGATGGATGCGCTGGGCGACCCACTGACAACCTGCTGAATTCTGACGGGTTGGAAGTGGACCATCGAAATGTACCCCAGTCAATGGTCGGGGTATATTGACAACCCAGACCGCCAATTTGGCAGTAATTCAGTTTGGACCCGGACCCGGACCAGAAGTGACCGTCCAGAACTGTTGCTAACACTACTCTCATGTATACAAAGTCAGAGCTTCTCCATAGATAGTAGAATAGACTTTATCAGCTCTACATTACTAACAGAGAGTTCCACCCATCATTCAATGCAGTAGGAGGGAATCCTCTGGATGTAAAATCCCATCTGGTATAGCTCACAGATAATGAGAAGATAGTTTACCACTGGATTGGACGTTGATACCAGAAATATCAACTGCTCCTCTTCGATCCTTACAAGGAGAACATCTTTACAACCGAACATCTGCTGGCAGAGCCCCATCAGAAAGGGACTGAAGCATGTGGCATTTGCAGGCAACTATTCCAAGGACAATCCATAAAGCGAGATGATTCAAAAGAAGTGCAAATCGTGAAACCATTTTTGCACTGGAGCTGGTAATGTTCGGGTTGAAACTCATGTTAAGCCAATTTGAAATTTGGATTACACGATGCCAATGCCTATGATGTAACCTGCCTGTGTTGTGCTTAGCACTATGAGTCATTGATAGACCTTGGGAGGATGCAACATGACACCTGACACAAGACAATGGATGAATCTTCACATGCACCAGCCCACACTCGAATACTCAGGCATTCACTACCATTCAACAGGTTACGAGCCATTGGGATGAAAACGAAAATGACAATCAACATATCCACTTCATTTGTTCTGTTCAAATCAATATCATCATGCAGAGGCATCTCTACAAGCTAAGCAATTTCCTGGCATTCTCATAAGCAAGAGGCATTTTTGTCTCTGGGAGCATCTGGGAGTGTCTGGGAGTTATCAGACCAGAATCTCAGGGTGCTCCAATCCCAGAGTTCACAGGATGGATGCAGTGGCCTTCAGGAGCACCTGCGAGCACCTGCTACAAATCTGTGTGGACATAGGACATCTCTTGACAACCAGGGGAGCACCTGGGAGCACGGACAACAAGCCTGGGTGCACCTGAGAGCGCCAGCGACCCGCCTTGGAGCATCGACAAAATGCCTGGGTGCACCTGGGAGTGCCGACGAGATGCCCGAGTGTGCCCACCACATGCCTGGGCGCACCGAGGACAATCCTGGGACCACCGAAGTCAAGCCTGGGAGCATCCGGAATCACTGTAGCGCAGTCAGGGAGAAACATTTTCTTTGGGAATGCTGCTGGTGTGCGTGGACATCATAGCTACTACCTATTGTTCAACAATTTCTAAAACTCCTGTATTCAGTTTGGATTCTCATCTATGTATCTATAATGCTACCCTTCTACACACAGTATATCTGGACTGGCTACAGGGGGTGCTTGAAAGGAAATCGAGCTGCACCTGAAGATGAAGATTGAGTGAACTCAGAGATGCAGTTGGAGGCCGTGATCGAGCGAGTTTGGATATGCAGTTACATCAGCACAATGTATGTTAGTCACTGGGAGCCTCCAGCAGTCTGAGAGGATGTGTAGTGTGAACTTAGATGCGTCAATTTAAGGAGAGAATCAGACCCTGGGAGGGCATTCTGGCCGGCCATTGGAGTACCTGGGATGTCTGAAGACTGGTACAGGAGCAACATGGGAGCGGTTGTGATGAGATTGGGAGCACCTGGGACTGTCGCCCAACCAATGCAGAGTCCCAAGCTGACTCTGAAAGATGCCTGGGTTCTGATAGATATTCATTTGAAGGACTGCAGGTGTTATGTGAGATTCTCCGGATGTACACTAGTAGTGTTAGCAATGGGTCCGGGTAACCCGCCAGCGGTCCGGGTTTGGACCGCAAAAACGGGTCGGTTCAGTTCCACAACCGTCCAAAACCCCGACCCGCTGACTCATGGTGGGCCTAACCCGGACCCTTGTCAGTCAATCCGCGGGTTTCGCTGGGTTTGGCTAGACCCTTGGGTTCCAATCTCCGGTGCTGCATTTCAGGTTTCATATTTATGGTCACATTCAGATATGCTACTGTTAATCGTAAAATATTGACATTGGTACGTCCCTGTTCATTTTCGACGTATTAGTCGACTTGATGTGCAAAACAAACATACTCACGCGCCCAACCACATCCTGAAAAGGAGCGTCAACAGAGCGTCAACAGAGCGTCAACAGAGCGTCAACAGAGCGTCAACAGAGCGTCAACAGAGCGTCAACAGAGCGTCAACAGAGCGTCAACAGAGCGTCAACAATATTTAGTCTTGCAATCTGTTTTGCCTATACAGGCGGCCAATACTTCCTTTATGACTGAATACAACATATCGGAGGTGTGATGTCCCAGGACACATGACCAAAAATCGTTGACGCTCCGTTGACGCTCATTTTCATGATGGGGCAGGGAGGGTATTGCAATCTGTTTTGCCTATAAAGGTGGCCAAAAATACCTCTATGACTGACTACAACCTATCGGAGGTGTGATTTCCCAGGACGCATGACCAAAAATTGTTGACGCTCCATGGAGGCTCATTTTCATGATGGGGCAGGGAGGGTACTGCAATCTGTTTTGCCTATAATGGCAGCCAATAATTCCTTTATAACTGACTACAACCTATCGGAGGCGTGATTTCCCAGGACGCGTGACCAAAAATCGTTGACGCTCCGTTGATGCTCATTTTCATGATGGGGCAGGGAGGGTATTGCAATCTGTTTTGCCTATAAAGGCAGCCAATAATTACTTTATGACTGACTACAACCTATCGGAGGCGTGATTTCGCAGGACGCATGACCAAACATCGTTGATGCTCCGTTGACGCTCATTTTCATGATGGGGCAGGGAGGGTATTGCAATCTGTTTTGCCTATAAAGGGTGCCAGAAAATCCTCTATGACTGACAACAACCTATCGGAGGTGTGATTTCCCAGGACGCATGACCAAAAATCATTGACGCTCTGTTGACGCTTATTTTGCCATGGCTGTATCCGCAATATCCAATCATTTAATTTGGCACACTCCATCATTCACATTGTTTTGGCTGCCTTTCTGGCGGTTTTATTAACTTTCTTCTTGATCACTACGTTGTTCTTTAATAATACATAGATATAGTTAATAATAATCTCCAAAATCCCGTGTCTTTCGGTCAATGCTCGTCATCAGTTGCAGGATCGCTGAATCCGCTGCTCTTGTCTTCAAAATGATTGATAGGTGCATTACCTCACCACAGATAGTGTACTAACCTTCATCAGTCAGCATATCTGGATCAAAATCGGTATCGTGCTCGGTTTCCTCATCATCGAGAAATTCCGCACAGGGAAGAGCTGTATGCGAATACGTATATCCGGCGGGCAAATTGACGATTTCAGAAGGTAGAACCTCAGAAGTGTTACCGGTTGGGGCGGGTGGCGTGCCAGGCAGTGGCGGAGTTGGCTCTGGAGTGCGCTCTTTGCGTCGGTCGGGTGGAGGTGAACCTGATCCTTTGCGTCTCCAGCGTGTCCGCGGATTCTTTGCGGTGCCATTTTGGCATGGACGGCAGCCGGACGTTCGGTTTGGACGAAGCATTGCCGGGTGTCTTTGTATTGCAGACTTCACCTTTTTGTGCCCAGGAAACTCAACACCCCGCTTCTTCTCTTCTCGGACCTCGGCGCGTGGTTTCTGAATGAGATATTTCGTTTCCTCGATTGTGGCCCGCGAAATGCCCTCTTTGGCCATTTTTGCAATAGTCAAGGCCAGGCGCATGTCGGACTGTTCCAGCTGTACCCGACCTCCTTGCCTTGCCATAGTTACAGACATGTTGAATACCTACAAGACATTAGTTGCTGCTTCTAACAATGGAATTCGGCTGTTACCTCTACCATATATGCTTCCGCAGCCTCCTCTAAGGTGATTAATGCCTGCTTCATCCACTCACGGGGATGCTTATCAGCAAATTCATCTGCGAAAATCCCAGAGCTGACAACATCATGATGTTCGATTTCGCGGACTGTGCGGACAGATGCCTTTGTGGACCATGGAGGTTTCCCGTTACGGGCAGCGATAAATTTGTTACGTAGCTCTCTACGGACACCCGTTGTACGTTATACAGTCAATTGACCGCCCTTTGCCTTGATATGGATATAGTCACATCCCACTGCATGCTGGTTCTTATTTTTCCTGCTACCAGTCTTGCGGACAATTTTTAAATGTTCATCCTGGGTCATATGTTCGGTGGCTGCATTGGCAGCGTCACGGTGAACTAACTTGTGTCTGCGCTCTTGTGGTGTGCCAAGTATAGCCGTATTTGATGTAGCGCCCGCCAATCGGCCGGTATTCGATCCGCTCTCACCTGGCGGAGGTGGTTGTGTATCCATGATGTGCTGGTGTGGAATAGGAGAGGAAGATGATAACGAGAGGAAGTGGGAAGCCCTGAGGACTATATAGTTAGTTTCTTGTCAGAATGGAATAAGTAGCAGCCAACATGATCATTATGCTCATGATGAATCCTGCTGAGTATGGCTGCAAATTGCAGGGGTTTCCCACCGCCCCGCAAGTTGCAAAAAGTCAGTCTGATGTTGTGTGTTTGATAACAGGGATAAACTGCGGTGTACGACCGCCGGAATCGCCTAATCGCTATATATTAATTGGCTGTTGTTCGAGGGAAAGGATGTCTGCTGATGTTTGTCTCAAATAATCCCCGGGATATTACTTGAAAATGACGCTAACAATCATCTCATGTTGTACGGTTAGCTTCACCATTCCTGATTTATTGCCAGTCAAAAGGGAGATTTTGCTTTGTTCAAGATGAGTAAACGTACCAACCTTGACACCAAAGACGCAGCTTGCCTCCATATTGTCCATAACTTGCAACATCCAACATCTCGCCCAACAACGAAGTCCACGAAAACTACAATGGTGAATGCTCCGAAAATGAACTTTTCGCCACTTCCGGCTGGCAGATACAGCAAATCGACAAAACGGTCAACCCAACGACGTCATCATGCGAATGAAGGCAAGAGCGGCTTGGAAGCAGCGAGAGTCCGAGCCCTGGGGGCATTGCGCAGCTTGAGATCCAAAAAGAAGCTTGCGGCGGAAAAACGACGAGAAACGCACTTCTTAAGCAATCAAAAGAAAGAGAAATGGATTGAGGATTATGTTGAGAGAGAGACCGCTGGGGCAAGAAACCGAGTTGAAGACGCAGAGGCAGCGGTTCAACAAGAGCAGGACGATGTGACGCACGCTGGAATTGCGGGATTGACACCCAGAGAGCCTGAAAAGACTTTTGAGGAGATGATGGCTGCTAGTCGAGACAGTCTGAGTGATCTTGCAAGTTCCGACGATGGGGAGGATGGGGAAGATGAGGATGAAGAGACAGATCTGGGCAAGCTGAGCGAAGATGACGAACCCGGCTGGGTGATGGGCACAATCTCCAAAACGGTACAGCAGCGCGTGGAGAGCTTCCGGCAGAAGCAGTTGAACCTTGACCAATTGAAACAACCGGGATGGGAGGATGCAGCCGACTACTTCCGTCAACGAGATAAGAAGTACGGCACAGCCGAATTCAGGGTCCCGGTGGTCGTTCAACCTCAAACAGATCATGACGCTTCGGCACCTCCACCAACAACATTTGGACAGCTTATGGAGAGGCTTGACATTGTCCCTGGAATATCGCAAATGCCGCAAGGGACTTCTCGACCAGGAAGTAGTCATATTCGGTTAGGTTCGGTTGAACCGCAGTCGAACACAACCATATCCGGTCTTCAACCCGCCGCAGAGCCCGATACGTTACCTTTGCTGAAAGCAAAGCCTGTTGAACCAGGAAGCTGTTACCCCTGCTTATCGCCTCCAGCTAATCACTATATAGATTTCGGATTCAGACGAAGACATGGTGACGGCTCCTGTGTCAGCGGAGGAATAGATAGGCAAAGGGTGATTATTGACGTCATCTGTTTGTGAAAAGCAATTTGTTTACCACTTTTGCTATGTGTCCGCTTTTTCTTGATTTCAGTGATCAAATTGTGAGACGTGATAATTCGTCTGTGCTTGTGCAAGGGTCGAACGAACCATGTGAAAGTTCTAGAATGCAAATCAGGCGATAAAACGGCTGACACGTTCGATTTGCATCAGCATGTGACAGTTGAGCGAACAAGTACAAGCAATATTATTGACGAAATATACTAACAAAATTTAAGTGAGTGATGTCATACGTGACATAGAAAGAGCGGTCAGTGCTCAATACGTATCAGTCTGAACGATGACTGACATGCTCCATTCATCCATGTATCCAACTGTATAACTCTCTGCATAGACCTCGTGCACATGGTTGAGATATTTGAAATTGCTTATGGTACATCATGGAAATCGAGGAGAAGGAGCTGGATAAGGAAAGGTGAGGATGTCGAGCTATATTTACCAAAACGTAGTGAAATGTTCTACATGCCGTAAATTGCCGGCCGAAAGCGCGGGAATGTGATAGGGCCACGTCATTTCTCACTCAGATAGCGTGGATATCACTGATCAGAAATTGAGAGGTAATAAAACTCCTGGATGCAAACGATAATACATGCAAACGCAATATTGGATGTCAATAATCTGTATATGAATCATTGTGTACAATTATTGGGTGCACAAAGGCTGTTTCGATGTGATTGAAGTGAGCGTCAACAGAGTGTCAACGATTTACAGTCTTACACATTCGGCAATCAATTGGCGGGATTGTCATAATATTCCAAAGTGAACGTATTGGTTGGCGTAAAAGCGAAAAAGGGAAACTATATGCTCGTTGCCACATCCTAAAAATGAGTGTCAACGGAGCGTCAATGGGGTGTCAACAATTTTTGGCATTGCATCACGGAAAATCCAGAGGGCTGCGCGATGATAGTAAGCCATAATCACACTATCGGCCGCCATTCGAAACACAACTTGTTGCGACAACATTGCTTTTATGTCCTAAAAATGAGCGTCAACGGAGCGTCAATGACTTTTGGCCTTGCATCATAGACAATGCAAGGGCTGTGCGGCAACCTTAATCCATAATCTCACTATCGGCTGCCTTTCTAGGCAAAACGTGTTGCGACAACATTGCTTCTATGTCCTAAAAATGAGCGTCAACGGTGCATCAACGATTTTTGGCTTTGCATCATAGAAAATGCAAGGGCTGTGCGGCAACATTAATGCACAATCGCACTATCGGCCGCCTTTCTAGGCAAAACTTGCTGCGACAACATTGCTTCTATGTGCTAAAAATGAGCGTCAACGGAGTGTCAACGACTTTTGGCCATGCATCTCGGAAAATCAATTGGCTGAGCGGCGACATGAAGCCATAATCATACTATTGGCCTTCGTTCTTGGTGAAAATTGCTGCGACAACATCGCTACTATGTCGCAAATATGAGCGTCAACGGAGCATCAACGATTTTTGGCTTTCTATCATAGCAAATGCAAGGGCTGCGCTGCGACGTTAAGCCATAATCGAACTATCGGCCGCCTTTCTAGGCGAAAATGGTTGATACTATGTCGCTACTATGTCCTAAAAATGAGCGTCAATGGAGCGTCAACGACTTTTGGCCTTGCAAATTGGAAAATTCAAAGCCTGTGCGGCGTGATTAAGCCATAATCGAAATAACGACCGCCTTTCTAGGCAAAAATGCTTTCAACAGCATCTTCACAATGCTGTACCAATGAGCGTCAACAGAGTCTCAACGATTTTAGTCCTTGCATCTTGGAAGATCAACGCGCATTGCGACATAGTTGATCAATAATTGAACTATCGGCCGCCTTACTAGTCCAATCAGCTTGCGACAAGATCGTAACCATGTCCCAAAATGAGTGTCAACGGAGCGTCAACAATTTTTGATCTTGCATCTTGGATAATCTAACGGCAATGGAACGCAGATAACCCACAATGAACTTATCGGCAGCCTTTAATGGCAACAATGCTAGTGATGATATCGCATC
>Ga0307515_10000613_pt1 | contig 83415 bp, 97 predicted proteins | sample 17_EM_MG_FD_194513 | JGI IMG/M metagenome (GOLD analysis project Ga0307515, IMG submission 194513) | Populus trichocarpa ectomycorrhiza microbial communities from riparian zone in the Pacific Northwest, United States - 17_EM | ecosystem: Host-associated > Plants > Roots > Unclassified | place... | reverse complement strand
CTTTAATATATTGTTGAGCTATTCTCATTATCGTAGGTGTTGTTGAAGCAATTGTTGCGCCGACCGCTCGCTCGGCAACCCTAACCCTGACATCACGTGAACCGGGTACTTTTCGGCGACATGAGTATGTGCACCAATGCATATTAGATGAGCCTAATCCAAAAACATACATTTCTATCATTATCGTACTCACCCCTCTTCACCCATATGCCTCCTAACACTCGCCACAGTTTCCTTCTTCCCCTCGCTTTTCATCCCTTGCTCCCATACCTTAAATTCGTCCCACCACCACCCATGAGTAATTTCATCATCTTCCCCCCTCTTCCGCCCAGCGTTCCATGGCTTATCAACAATATAGTGCAGATTTCGTACCGCATCGTCGCTCCACATGTTCGGATGCCAATAACGTGCCGTCTTGATGGCATTATACTGCCACCCTAGCGGCTTCCATCGCCCGGCAAAGAAATGTGCCAGAAAGTCTTGATCGGGGAAGGAGAAAGTCGAGACTAGTGGTGAGGTATCGAGGAACTGGAGCATCGAGGCGAGGACGGCCATCGAAGGCGTGAATACTACAAGGCCAGAGTTAAGGAGTGTGTGCGTACGGATTGAAGTAGGAACGATTGGCGTCGGAGATGCCAATGCAGAGGGGTGGGTAAGCGGGGTGTAGGCACAATTGGCTTCATTCCTTATCATGGGGTTAGCATGACAACGCTGACAATGCTCTCATGAAAGGAAGAGTAACAACCAGTCTTTTGGAGCCCAAGGAGCGCGGTCGAGGTTACAGACACAAGCGTGGTTGGCTGCAATCCAATCAGCGGGAAGGTCAAGGGAGAACAGTTCATCCATGTTTTGGAGGACGAGCATGTCGCCGTCAATAAGAATTGTTTTCTGTTCGCATATCAAGAAGCTCTCAATTAGCAATCCAAACGAAGTATAAAAAGATAGATAACATGATATACCGAACCTTATATTCTTCAAAGCCAAAAACCGCGAGTTTCGTCCATGTATCCTCGAACCGCTCTGCTACCACATCTACGTGGTTCTTCGGGGCTATTGGCTGGATATTCTTCACCTGCAACCCTGAGCCTAGGAGGGCGTCGACGGCGTATTGTGGTAATGATGGAGTGACAGCTACAACCAGAGGATACTTTGAACCAACTTTCTTGAGGGAATGGCCGAGGAGAATGACACCAGGAAGGTAGGAAGGGCGTGTCAATAGGACGATCCAAGCTCCCTCATGATGGTGATTGGGACTGGGAGATCCTGTCTCTGGCTCTACCATGGGGCGTTAGAGCGTGAAGCTTGCTGAGGAGGAGTTAGTAGTTACCGGAGGGTTGGTTAGGTGGGCGGGTGGGTGCTTTACGAATAGGAAGTTTGGAAGGTAGAGGGGTTTTGTCCTGAGGTGAGCGAGATAAATACGTCAGACGCTGGGACCAGTCTATTCGGTGGTTATCTAATGTAAGACCACCACCGTGAGTGAAGAGAGAGCGGTCATACCAGAGGCTGGGGACTAATCACAGCCAATCCGGTAAAACAATTACAGTCAACACGGACAAACCCCAGTCAACCCGGTGAACTAGACAAACCCCGTTGAAGACCGAATGGCTGCTCTTATTACACAGTAGGAGTTAATCACTTAAACTACTCTATATAAACTCTATCATACTTCAACCACCTCCGTCATAATCGGACTCAACCAGGTCCCTAAAAGTTAGGGGTAGGCAGGAGTCTCTTACATCTTACGAGACCGCGGAAAGACAAGGGGTGAAGCCACAGGGTCCAGGTATTAATAGTGATATAAAATAGAATAAATCCGCGACTCATTTGTTTACATTCCACGTCATAACATACGAGGGACAGCTTCTATCACATACGCAGGCTCGCAGAGATAATCTAATGATTGCGATCTCTTTGATTTTTGCGGGGAAACGGCTACCTGCGTAGTGCCTAGTTAGGTGGTTTATTAGGTTCGACTTCCTCCACATGTCATCACTTTGCCTGGGTGCCGATAGCCAGAACTGAAGAAACAAGTACCAAGGAGACCAAATAAGCCTTCCTTTTAAACCCTCTCTTCCTCTACAGGAATCCTGATATCATCTCAAAGGCAACTTAACCTTCATTCACAACGACACACAAAAAACAAAAGCAACAATGCCCTCGACAAAAAGGCCTCCCCTGCTGCCTTCCCGCCGGATCACAGCAAATTCACGGACCAGCCTACACATTCCGTCCCTATTCACTCACTACGACACCTTTCACCATACCCGTCCCGAGCGACTCCCAAAGAGATCCCGCTCCAATTCTCCAACCAAACGAAAGATGGAAAAGACGGGACATTTGTTTCCCATATCTACTGAGACCTTGATATTCTTTTCGTTTTGGATATTCGGAACTGTCGTGACGATGCAATTTGGTGTTGTTGTCGCGGCCTCAAATGAGTATGTTCGGTGTCCTCCTCCGTTTCCTTGGCTCACACAAGACAGTCTCGTAGGAAACAGCGCTCCACCAGGACTAATTTTATTCGCCTACACGCTTCCGAGTATCATCGTTCGCATGTTTGTGCCCTATATAAAATTCCCTGGCATAAACCTCTCTACGCTCACCAAATGGTTCTCAATCTCAGACTATTCTCCAGTAAACGCGAAGGAAATAACATCCGGAACGACAACACTAGAACTTGAAACACCATCTACGCTGGCGGATGAAACGAAAGGGAAGCGGGAAGTTAACTACGCCGCACGGCTAACAATTTGTGCTGCCTCATCATTTTTTGGACTTCAGCTACTAGCCTGGGGAAATAATGTGGGGATCCAAATATTAGGGTTAAGTTTTGCCAGCTTGTCAAGCAACCTCGGTGATATGTGAGCACGCACGTATATTTTCACCCCATAGTTTTTATGTACTTGAGAGCGAACACGAAGCTGATCAGGCCATGAGGAAAGGTCGTTTTTCCAACTTGCCACTAGGTATTCGGCCATGATATCGCAATCTTTTGGTGGATATGCGGCGGGAAGCGGTGCCGCAGGCCTTATTGGATCTTTCGTATATACGCTCTGCACGACATCGTTTGGAGCTCGCCCAGCAGCGGTTATTGCGGTGGTTGGAGTTGTGCCGTCTATCATGTTGTGTGTCTACTTCTGCTTGTTGCCGTCGGCAGAGGAGGTGGAGCGGGAAGTTGGGAATGGTGGGGATGGTCCGGAGGGATTGGAAGATGATGAAGAGTCGATAATAGGGTCTTTGAAGCTCAGTGAGAAGCTACAGCTGGTGAAGCCAATGATCTGGGGATACATGGCACCGCTGGCTATCATGATGTTTCTAGAGAACATTACAACCCAGGTAAGCATCATGTCTCCAGTTCAAGCAAGATAGATTTCTAAGCATGTACCAGGGGATTCTTCCAACCATCATCTGGTACCTTCCACTGTCTGCACGTTTCCGCAGTTTCGGTGCCGGATCAGTACTAGATAGCGTCTTCCGCACCACACGCGACTTCTACCCCACCTTCTTCACCATATATCAGCTCGCCATCTTCTTTGGCCGAACATCAATAACACTCTTCCGGTTGCCAGGTGGTAATCGCCGCTCCTCATCTGCATATTACGGTCTCTGCATCACCGAATTAATCTGCTTCTTGGCAATGTTATCGCAGTCCCTCAGTATGGCCAGAAGCAACATTTCAACAACAGACCTCGACAGCGCCGTGGAATTCTCACCCATCGTAATCGGAGTCCTTATCTTTGCTATGGGACTCTGCGGCGGTTTGGGGATGAGCAACACTTACTGGCGAGTCTCCAAGAAGCCTCTTCCGCTAGGTGTGTGGAAAGCGCTGGAGAAGTCTTCGCCCTCAAAATTGGCGGTTCTAGCCCGTGGAGAGGGATGTGTGACACCCATGATTCCGAACGAAGAGGAGGAGGAGAGCTATTTCTACCAGCGAGGCCGACCACACCCACGACCACGGCTACGCCAGACGTTCTCAATGGGGCCATCACCTTCAGGAGACCAGGGATTCTCGATTGACGGGAACTCAATGCAGTTATTACCTTCCGAGATGAGGAAGAAAGCGTCCCCGGTATGGAGTCAAAGTAACGAGACTGCAGTTCGGGAGTTTTTGATTTCTACAATCGCATTGCCCGACACTCTTGCTATTTTTGCGGCTAGCATGGTGAGTTTGTGGTTGCAACCAAAGTTATGCCAGTTACAGATTGAAGGTAGAAGAGAACTTTGTAGAGGCGGGATTTGATGTAATATGATGGATATCCGTGTACGTATTGCTTTTAGACTTCATACAAGACAGCAGAATTGATTTCCTCCATATACCATTCATTTAAAAGATAATCGCAGGCAACCTGGCCGAGTGGTCTAAGGCGCCAGCTTCAGGTGCTGGTCCGTAACAGGGCGTGAGTTCGAATCTCACGGTTGTCAGTATGGTTTTTTGCTTTTTATATAGCTCTGTTGCGCTGACGGGATGGCTTTTGGGGGTGGTGTTTGGGTGATAGCCTCATCTCATCACTCATCAATGGTCTTCCAGGGGGATAAGCGAGCGCGTCTCTCGTTCTCGGAAATGAAAGTTTTGTCCTTATAACTTCCAACAAAGCCAGCCCATGCTCGTATCTCGAGTGAATGACTCTAGGTATACAATGGATCAACCACTCGATGGGCCGGGAGAGCTGCAAAACTCGACCTATTCATTACCTCAGTACAATGACCTGGCCCTGTACATACATAACATTGCCGTGCTCCAGCCCGGCAGCCGATGGCTGTGAACAAATGCAGTGTGCATCGATATCAAACGACTAGTACCGGCATGTATATATATTGATCAGGGCCGGTTCGAACCACCCTTACGGTCTAGTCGTGATCCGGTGGTGCCGAAGCCGATTGACCCACCAAAAGTTCGAACCTCCAAACGTGCTACGGGAGTTGGAGCCGGTAGTCCTCGGGCGGATAAGAATGGGGAGGTGGCGCTGCTGCTGGAGTGGGGGGTTAGGCGTGGCCCGGAATTGAAGAATGTTTTTGGGTCAATGGAAACCTTTTGACACGGTTGAACTTTTGGTTCTCGTGGCTGAACTTTTTGGCGGCTTGATATGTATTCTAAAGGGGAGGGCGGATAGACGGCGGGTAAGATTTAGGAGAGTGCGTGATCAGCTGGTCAGCCTCCGTGTTGTATTCTAGAAGTAATTACCAGGCTGCCATGGCCTCAAGGGGGTTTGAAACTCAGCCCGTTGAGCGGATCTTGATTTACTCCGTGTAGTTGGGAGCTGCGGGTTTTAGGCCATGCATGAGGAATCACTCGGCCACAAAAACTCAGCTCGCGAGCCAGAAACAGTGCCCGTTTCGGCCGTGGTACGGAAAACCTCCGGGAGGCAAAATATATGGTTCATAGATTTTCCTTGATACAACCAACATGTTGCAGATTTCACGTAAATTTTCTCCTAATTGTTGGACCTAGCTGAAATCAAATCTGACAAAAACTACCATGGGAAAAATCCCACCAACCACTAGCGTGGGATTCCGGGTCTCACTGCAAGGCCGCATCTTGACTGGTTCGCTTCGAGGTAACCAGTCAAATGGTAGAAAAGGTGTTATATGCAAGGGGTAATAATACCTTTTAGCAGGATTACATTACACTAAACGTGGCGCGGTCGAACAAGTGTCACGCATCATCCCACGTATACCCAACCGGAATTAAACCACCACGCGTAAAACATCCAGCAAGACCTTCACCGGAATAAATTAAAAAAAAGAACGCCCCGCAAAAACCACAGACGCCTACATATTTACATGTGCATAGTAAAGTATCTCCAAACGAAGTGGGTATGATAAGGAAATCCCGTACATGTTACAAAGTTGCGTGCCGCCTCAACAATTATGAGAATTCGTAAAACACTTCACGACGGCAACTCGGCCGTTGCCCTCGGAACACGGCTCGTGCCGTGAACCTCTGCCGTCGTCATCCCTCTGCCACTCCCACTGGGTACCCGTCGAGTTGTGGGCGGCAACTCAGCTATCCGTCCAGTTCTATCTGCGCACATCTGTCAGATCTCTCGCACGTAACGCATTTGGGGGAGGGGGGATTGCAAAAGTTACCTTCACGGTTATCCCACATATGCAACTCGGGGCTTCTGTATCCCAGCACCGGATCCCCATAACCTACTCCTTTGCCGTAGCCCTGCGGTGGCCCACCGCGATTATATCCTCCCTTATAAACCGCCGGCGGCGGCGGCGGACTCCCTCCGTACGAATCGCGTTTATATTCTGCCCGGTTGCCTCTGTAACCTCCCCGTCCAGCATTCCATGGCGCCGGAGCTGGAGCTGGAGCTGGAGCCGAACTTGCACCCCTAGAATCAGCGAGCGGCCACCTGCTCCCCGTTCGGGGTGCATCAATCCGTCCCAGCTGCTGCTCCTTTGGCGGAGTCCTACTAACCGGCGTTGGCGGCAGCACTGGTAATCTGGGCTCCCTCATGGGCATAGCAGTAGGCGCAAAGAACTCTTGGCTCACTATCGGCTTGGTCTTCCTCTTTTTCCTGGCGCTACTGCAGCAGCAAAAGTACAGGCCCATGCACACCGCAGCCAGGACTCCTGTACCGCCAAGCGATGCTACTATGATGACTACTTTAGGAGGACCTTTATTTGGCGTTGAGGTCTGGGCAGTGTTGGTGGGTATGAGAGAAGTTGGTGATGTGGATGTGGTGACGGTTGCGAGGGTTGATTGTGTTGGTTTTATGGCCTTGGTGGTGGTGGCAGCAGTAGAGACGACGGTTACGATCTTGACGGTATTGCCTGGGAATTAATGGTTAGATGGAAAAGACGTGGGGAGGAAACGGACATACCTGCGGTAGCGGTGTTGAGCTCTGTTGTCACCAATAGTACTGTAGATTCTACAGGTGTATTTTGTGCAGCCACCATTGTTGAGACCAACAGGAGAAAAAGAGGTACAAGTCTGAACACGCCGAGATGACGGCGTGATCTTGACAGCGCCATAGGTCGAAGGCTTGGAAAAGAATTATCGTGGTCGGCTTGTCAGTTTCTGGTATACCAAACACCTCCAGAGGTGTGGATGCGGAGGATGTAAGATGATGGGGAAGGATGTACCAGCACCACACTTCTATAGCTGGGACACCCACAGGTTTTAACTGAATCTTCAAGCTCAGCCCCAGGAAAATCATCGCCAACCCATTGGACGCCAAAGGCTATCTGAGACATGCAGCAGGCGGGAGCGTACAGCGCTAACCCTATCAATCCAGTCGATTGTGTTTGAGGAAAAAATATCCAAGGCATCGCTAAACGCCGAGCTTACTCCAGTGCTGCGGCAAAATCGTTGCATAAAGATAGGATCGAAACAAAAGATGGCACGTGGAAACAATTATGATGTCGTTAGATACATAGGTGCTCCTAGTTTGCACGCGCTATGTAGCGTATACGTATACACGATTGTGGCATCCGACAGGTCGTATCTACCGGGCACGTTGCTTATTTGTAGGGCAGGAGAATTTATACCTATCTCCGGGGCGGGCAAACCCATCGCGCTCTAGCTATTTTAATAGCGGACGATTGCCCTTAACCTCAAAAGGTTCATATTGGGTTTGATAGCATTATAGAAAGGAAAACAACAAACTTTCACAAAAGATCAACCCCAGCTCTATTATTTCGGACAAGGGCACTATCGACCCGCTGCTTCATTGCAACATATTCAAATGACCGCTATTCTGATCTAACTGGCATTGAACTACGCTGTGGGGCCGATGTTGGGCTCGACATCTTGGCTGATGAAATCTTGCTGGTTATTGTTGAACTCGAACCGTACGTAGACCAATATTGATCGGTCTTTTCTTCGATCAACTTTGGGTCAGGGTAGGCGTTGAGAGATGCAAAGTAAGGCAGCACCTCTGTCCGTATCTGCTCGAGATTTGTCGAAAAATACTGCTTTGGCTGAAACCTGGGGTCCATTGAATCCTCTAGACCACCGGTGAGGTTTCCGTAACCAAAGTTTTGTAATCCCGTAATATTAAATGCAGCCATCTGTTGAGAACGCCGGTTAGTCTGGGCTGAAGGGGCTCCGAGGCAATTTTACCATCGAGAAATCCTCATGTATAAGGTTGTGGCAGTGGAAAGCGTAGACTCCTTCGTAAGGGACAAACTTTGCAAGAACCTGGATTGCTTCGTTGTCTCCTAGTACAGCAATATCTTTTATTGCGCCTTGTTCGTAGTTTTCCAGATATTTTCGCCCGGGCTTTTGATTAGGGTTACCCACGTCTCTTGATAGCAGCTGAAGATCCACCTGATATTGCTATTAGTTCCTCCTCTGTTCAATTAGGACTGTATTCCTACCATGTGTATATGTACTGGATGACTCCATCCTCCAGTTCCTCGAAGAAGGTACTTTTCGATAGTTCCAAGTAGTGGATTTGCTAACACGCGATTCAGGGGATTACTGAAGGGCTTGCCATTGATTGTCCAAGGCTGACTGATTTCGTTAGAAACAAATCCTCGGAGGGTGGAATGGGTATCATAAGTAAATACCCTATATTTCTGACGAAATTGAAAGTTCGCTCCACTTTGGGCGCATTTGGCAGAAACCCTATATCCACTAATTTTTTTGGTAGAGGTAAATTATTCCGTTGATCAGTGATAATCTTTCCCACACGAAACTGCATGACTTTATCGCTTCCTATATAGTCTGTATCCGCAAAGATAGTTTGATGTGCAAGCGTGAGGTTCCTTCCGGCGAAAGGCGCGAAGTCGACAACAATCTATCATGGCATGTCAACACAATTCATGAACCTAAGTTGGTCAATGATAAGTCCTACCTCCCACCTCTCTGCCATAGAAATGACCAAGCTCTTTGTCTCCACCGGAGTGTCTCTAAACCCTCCATCACTCCCCACTACCCAAAAAGGGATCGCACGCTGCTCGGCCACAATCGTGAGGTTAAACGTCCTCGACGCAGACGCATCTAGTAATCTGAAGCGGTACTTCCTGGGCTCTACAGCTAGGTAAGGTAGAATCTGTCCATTAACTGAAAAGGTATCGCCATAAATACTCGTTCTTTCCTTAGATTCGTCGGAGATATTCCCAGCGGCCGTGAAGAAGTGGGCGTCTAGTAGCAGCGGTATGTCATATTTCCCTTGAGGGAGACCTAGCGTCTTTTCCACCGCAGAGTCCTTTATGATATAAAACCCCACCTGTCCGGCGTAGGTATTAAGCGTCGTCAGAGTATCTGCGTGGTCCTAAGTGTCTCGTCAGCGAGAAGCGGCCGATACCATCGGGAATTGAATCACCAACGTGATACCATAGAGTCCGGGCAGTAGCCTTGTTTGGATAATAGAAGTCCTTGTAATAGCCCGGTTTGATCAGATCTTCTGGCCACCCATCCCACGTTGCTCTCGTATACGACCCATGAAGGTGCACAGCTGTAGGTCTGTACCCATTATTGACAAATCGTACCACTGTTTCGCGGCCTCGTTCAATCTCGAATACTGGGCCGGGGAACAGCCCATCATAACCAACCAAGCTCGCGTCTTGCAAGTCGGGGAAAAAGTTTTTCTTAAAGGGCGTGATTTTAACCTCGTAGAAATCGATGGAAATACCAGTTTTAGGATTCGTAAATGTTGCAAGTGGTGTTTTGGTAGGAAGGATCGGAAGTGGGTACCGGAAGGAGTGATTGTAGGCAGGACTCCGTCTCGGTAGTTGCGACTGAGCGGTTGTATGCTCCCATAGAAGAATTATCGTGAAAACGACGGACAGAAACATGTTGTAAATCATATTATATCGCGGCAACTAGTAGAGCATATGAAGACAAGGTACTAATAATGAAGAATTTCGGCAATGTAAGTTAGGGTTGAAGAATTAGGGGGGCATAAACGTGTGAAACCCATCAGACCAGATAAAGAACGAGACGCAGCGCCCCGAGGGCGAACTATCACGGACGTCTTTGATGCGGCTACTTACAGCGCAAGACATGAAGTCGAGTGATAATATGTGCTTCCGGCATATCCAAGACGCAATAACGAGTGATTAAAATCACCGTCTCAAGACAGAACGACAAGACTCGAATAAACCCCACCGAGTTGATCATGGGCTCGTATCCTTGCCCTTTCTCCATCACTTTCACGACCAGCGGACAGCTCACATCTCGGCATAGCTCGTATCTCTCGTTTCATCCTTCATGGGTCTCCACTAGCGCTCCATTCATTGTTTGGGTACTGTTCGTTCACAAAAACATAAATTCCCCATGGCTCTCTACCACGGTTTATTAAGTGTTTATATGTGTGTACTAGTTATGTACTCGAATAAAGAAACTGGCTCATTATGGTCATGAACAGCAAAACAGCAAAGACATCGGAAAAAAATGTCGCTTAAACAACTGTACCTCCCACGACGCCACAACAGCTGCAACTATGATGCATCCGTCTTCTCAGGGTGGACCAACACCTTCTCCTGGAAAAAGTCCTCCTGCGTCAACTCCGTATCGTGAACCCGCATCCAGATAACGGGGATAGCAAACAACATGCCTATGCCACAGAGACCCCACGAAGTACCGTACAGCGTTCTGTATGAAGTCCTACCAGAATCGAGTCCCCACACAACAGCAGCACCAGCAGATTGGATTCCCTGTACCGCGTGTCAGTTTCGACGCCAGCCAGGGGACGGATGTTTCTTGAGGCAAACCTTATAGAAACCAGCAAAGTATGCAAGTTTTCGAGGGTCGTTGGACAAAGCTCCCATGAGCCAGTACGCGTAGGTTTGCCATGCAGCGTCTAGCAACCCATAACAAACATATAGGAGGCAGTACCAGGCAAAGTCTTTATCATAGACGTCCATTCCTCGATACCAAGTCTCTGCTACCTCAGCATTAGGAGGGCGAGAAATCCCAAGCTCGGGCTTTAGTCCTCCGCCCCACTACAAGCCATCAGACAAGACTAACAACGCGGAAATGAAGGGTACTTACTATGACGTTGACAATAACGAATAAGAGAACCCAACCTGCGATTGCACGATGGCGACGTGTCATTTTCGGGAAGTCGAGGAACCATCCAAACAACAATGCACCGATGATTTGTGCGAGCCAGTACCACAACCCGGCGAATGACCGCGAGCGGGTGTTGAACATATACAGGTTGTAGGCATTTTGCTGATAAGTGTAGAACCAGTTACTCGCCCAGAAGAAGGGAAATAGGAGGATAATATAGGGATCGCTAAAAAGGGTTTCATAAAGGCCCTTGAGCTCCGATCTATATGGGACACTTTCGTTAGTGAAAAAGTATTGTGTAATTATGTGACTTCCCGTACATCATGGATGGATGTCGAAGGCGCTGGACACGAGTGCCGTCCTTGCGAACGATCTTTTGTGGAGGCACTAGGAACCAGGCAAGAATACCGCCGGCTACCATCAGAACCAAGAATCCAATATACGTTCCATCATTTACAGGCTTGTTCTTTGTGGATTTCCTAGTCACGGATAGTTAGATGTAAAGATCTCGGACGACATATAAAATAGGTAGATAACCAGTTGTCTCCGATTGGGATACATGATCCTATCACTGCCCCCAAGTTGAATATACCCCAGAATAACCCAATGTATCTTCCTTTCTCGCTTTCAGTTGGATATGACTACACAAATGTTAGTAGAAGACCAGGAAGCAGACGTTGCGTACGAACCATCATAACCGTTCCTTGAGCACACCACAAGAAGGCTGCACAAATACCAAGCAGTGCACCAGAGAAGGTAACAAAACCTTGGTTCTTGGTGTGATTGTAACACAAATACGAGGCGGAATATACACCTGGAATTCTCCCCATTAGCTCCAACTGACAACATTTTAGTCCGATTATTGAAATTCCTTCCTACGAAAATTGCCGCTGGTATGGCAATTACACAGAAGAGAGACTCGGCATCTTCAAAGCAGTTAGATGGATTCCTCACTATATCCAAAACCACCGACTGCCAGTGTCGCTTTAGCCCCAACTACAAGGTCGTCAGCACCAGTCGTTTCGGAAAGCAGCTGATGGTGCATACAGTAGTTCAGAAACGTCCCCGCGGTGAAACCAAAAATTGCGAATGTTGTATACAACGCCGTATTGGCTTTGGAATTGACGCTTGAATCCAGTTGACCTCCTCCTCCGATGCTGTTCGTATTCTTCAGCCAGCTGCATCAATAGAACCGAATGGCAAGCCATACCCATTGAGCGCATTAAACATTCCTACAGAATAGAGACCTATTAACACTGCACAATACTGTACACAGATAGGTACATACCAGGACACAGAAAACACACGAAGCCCGTCAAGACAACTACACCGAGAATTAACTTTAGCAAAGTAGTCCTAAACAGAAGGCGGGGCTATGGACTTTGCGATATGGGAGAGCGCCATGGTGGAAGCGTAACGGGGCCAATCTTGACCCCCTTTCTGTGGTGCAGAACTTCGGCGTCCAAGACAGCGGCTTCTTCTGCTGCTGGGCTGGTCATACTGGCAGAGGCGGTAGCAGTTGCAGTGTAGGCTCGTTCCGACAGCCAGTATAAATGACAGGCGTAGCGGAAGAAAAGACAAAGGGCGTAGTTCTTATTTGGCTCGTCTGAGCACCACAAATGTTTTTTTGGACACGTACGGATGGACGGAGGGATCGCGCATAGATATATTTATCAGGTCTTAAATGGGACGATCATCACCAGCTACGGGTAGCAATGTATGTGTGTATCACTCACTTCGCCGGGATGTTGGCTCCTTACGCAGTGCTAGATTTGTCTGCCCTGCCCGGAGTCAGCGGCTGCTGGTTGGGCGACTTTTTAAAGTACAGTTCATGCATGAGCCAATCTAAGTTGAGAGGCGCATGAGTGTGGACAGTTCTTTGTCCATGTGGCAGAGTTGTTCTTTACTTAGCACTCGCAAGCAGTGCATGTGGTTTCACACTGACCATCATAGTTCGAATGATGCGTGTGTGATTCCCCGTCCTGCAGTTGCAGCAGGGCATGCGGGCGCTACTCTCAAAGTAAACAAACCTCCGACGAAGCGCCGCAAGGTTGTACGATGCCATCGTTGCGCATAATGGGCATGTCCTCTTTGTAATGATGCCAGAAGTATAAAGTGCGCCTGAGGTAATAACGAGGACATTTCTATCATGCATTCGTAGCACAAGTAATGTCGTTGCCTTATTGGCCGCGGGACTCGTTTCATATAAACTGTGTTTGGCAAGACTCCAGAGCTCACAACTACATTCGCAGAGATCTAGTCACGAGGGCACAGAATAATTGAGCGGTGGTGATATGAAGCTTCAGTGGAAGACAAGCCAACATTCCGCGATCTCTGATGAGACAAACTGTCCAGCCTCCTGCAGCTCGGTCACAACTGCGGAGAGGGTGCTTGCGGCCGAGTCCCTGAACGCTGGGCACGAGAAAGATCTCAGACTCGTTTCTCCAAATCTAGTAATGCATAAACAGTGAAGTCACAACGACAGCTTAACATCGCAAAATCGATAGATATTCTCTTCCGAGGTAGCACGATACCTACTTAACACGAATATGCAAAACCTCCCTGATAGGAGTCCTCATGACGGCAATTTTGGAGCTATTTTCGGGGTCCTAGAAATAACGTCGGTGTATCAAATATTTATCTGTTTTCTTGGAATGATCTATCGCGAACAAACCTGAACTCAAGCACGCGCGTCAATTCGTGAGATATCAAAGAAATCCGAACCGCTGTCGGCTCTTGTAACATTATCGTTTGGATAAGCTCGTAGTTGCCGTATATAATGTCATTCGCTTCCTTGTAATGAGAATTGGCGTAAGCAAAAGTGCCTTAGGACACAATCTCGGGTCGATGTCGGAATTCAAAACGCGTTCTTGTGCGTCGCCGAGGCTAGGCCAGCCGCCGACCGGTCAGATACATTCCTACCGGTCCGCCATGGCCGATTTGGGAGAAGCCAGAGTATTGATATCTGCCTGAGTTGCCGATATTGTGCTTTCAGCAGACCTAGGCCTCATTTCTACCGGTCTGATCTACTGAATGGTTAGTTAGTATTCACGCAATGTTATATCCAAAAGCACTCACAAGCTCGATTCGAGAGCTAGTTCCGGACGATGTGAAAAGTGACCACTGTAGCTACCTAAACACAAATAGTGATGATTAGCCGGCATCCGCGCATTGATATCCAAGGCACCTACAAGCCTAAGTCGAGAGCCTCGCAGAGGCGATTTCGAAAGCTTACACTAGCTGGAAGTACCAGGACGCAATGCGGCATGTGAGATTAGATGGGAAGGAAGGGGGAAGGTATGGAGCTAACAGCCTTAAACCTACAATTCAGAGGGGAAATTTGCTGGTTTATGCTCTAGATTTGTTTTGAGATTGTCCCACACATTTAAGGCTGCTCTATAACCTCGATTAGACGACGCTCGCGCTCACCCAACAAGCGCTCCGAGCTGCCGGGGGAGCGCCTGGTCGAGACTAGGGGAAGGAGAGTCCTAGTTAAGAAGAAACATGCGAAAACTTCAGGGATGCTTCTTGATATGACAATCTCAGAGTCGCGTATCAGAGACTATGGATATGATAATACAGCGATATCTCTCCTTCCACCCCGGGAAACCTAACCCACTGTATTTCACCCCACCTCTAGCTGTGTGTTTTTACATGCTTCATAGTTCTATTGTGCATGTACTTAGTAGCTCTATAATTATGGATTTCATCGTCCGACCGATGCTACCCGTAGGCCCGGATTGATTTAACTGCAGCGGTAGGCAGGGCATGAGCTGATATGGACTGACAATAATAGATTTTAAAAACCGAGGTACTTCACATTTAGAAATGCAGTTAATTTGATATCACAAGAGATCACGGTACAACAAAATGTGTCTCTCGTCTATGTATACCCCCGCTTGACTTGGAACCAGAGCCATGGATGGAGAACGTTGCAGTTGCTTTGTCGGTTTCGTTGCATGCAGCTAGCTGACGCAATATATTAAAGCGAGCTACAGGGCATATGACCGAATTATTGCATCCGGAGCCCGGCAACGTAACAGGGATTGATAGCTGAGAGCTTCTTTAGAAGCGGGGATGCTTGTGTGGAGTTATGTGGGAGCTAGTGCGCATGCTATTGAGGATAGGATCTTTATTTACCTGTCTGTTGCTCTGGCTGGTCAGTCGTCTAGTAGTGCTGGGTACTGCTTGTCATCAGTTCTGTTCATTTCGATAATAGCAAACTGTATTTCCCATATCCCGAATGATACTCAATCTGCGGCATAATTATAATCCACAATGCGCCTATCATCAGGCATTAACGGACACTACGAAGCATTGACGAAGCATTCATTCATAGGAATTTGCGGCTTGAAACGTGGGAGGAACGTTATGCAACATTATCCTTCAAACACCAATATATTACTCCATCAGCCGACTCGCGTTTTTTCAGATGGCTATTGACCGTCGAAAAACTTCGAACCGGCAAATAACACCCCCAAATGTTTCACAGCACCTACCACACTATCTTCGTCATCTGAAGGCTTTGACGTGATGCCGGGCTACCACTTTAATCCGACGAGGCCCTAACTTCAGCTTTTGAACCGAAGGGAGGGCGACTATCCTGTCTGCGTTTTTGGGGGGGATTGAAAGTTGACCGGAGAGGTCTATGTATTGCGAGTACTTTGAGCTGCAAATTTGAGCTAGTGTACGCATTGAAAGAGCCGGACGCCTCCATGTCACTGGAAGAAATGCGGGAACCGGTATATACAGGCTGGCAATTATAGCGTTACGGAATATTTCCAGGACCGACCAGAAGTTATTCTTCCGAACACAACTCAGTAGGAAGTCATGTTTACTAAACCGACTTTTGAATTCTTTGAAGGAGTTGGGAATGGACTATACAGAATTACTGGTAGATTGATTCATAGAAGGTCACTCGTTGAACTTCATCCGAGTGATAGTTTCTGAGCAGTCTTGAACCCCCAACCTCCTAGGCCTCCTTTTCCTTTCTTCCCTACCGAGCTACTGGCACTCCTGTATCGTCACTGCAGCCGGAATACTGGGGTCCCTCGACAACATATAGACGTACAAATCACAGCTTGTTCCTTACAGTTATCACTCCAATTAGATCAATTATAACTCTTGGGGGTGAATCTGTCTCCGGTAAAAGCCATAACATACAATCCGGAATAAACCACTGTACCTACTATCCCAATAAATGCCCACATCTCCCACTGCTTCGCTAGGTATACGGGCTGCGTATCCGGCTTGTAGAGATGGCCTTAGATAACGGTCCACCCGATGGTGTACAGGAGGCTTTGCGCGAATATAATCCAACCCACACAGTGGTGCAGGAATATGAAGTGTTGGTATGGGATTCCCGTGATGAGCGAAAAGATGTTTTCGTGGGATGAATGGAACAGAGTGAGTGGGGTGAGTTTAATACGAGGACGCCAACGCGGTTACTCCACCACCTCAACTCGGATTGTGTTTTGGAGTCTTGGATGAAGACTTTGTTGTAGGTTCCTTCGATGAAGCTGGGGAATAGTTAGTGGTTGAAGTGTTTGTGGAGGGGGGAGGAACGGACGAGAAGATGGTGAAGTACACTAGCACCATTCTAGTATCGTGATTTGGAGTCTGGTGGTGTTCTTGAATAGACCAAAGATGAAGCCTTGCTTAGGAGTTAGCGACGGGTTATGCAAGGGCAGTTCGCGTGGCCTCCCTTTACATCACTGTCACCGCCTCTGGGTCGTCGAATCCACCACCGGAATCCGTCCACAGCAAAGATGAGTCCAATGATGACTTACCCGAGCATAAAACCTACCCACGACAGTCAGCCACGAGTAAGAAAGAGAAGAGAGTACGAATATTTCATCGTCAGATCATGCACAGCTTAGTACATCTCCGTGTACCTACTATACGCAGGGACGCTAACGCAGGACGTAACCTTAATGGAATATGAGGGTCCATGGGTTTCCCCGAGCTGTAACGGCTCACGAGATCCATTTTGCTGTTTTTGCTGAGTTGTCTCTGGAGTAGATGGGGATGAACTTGCCTTTAAGCTTATATATATATCAAAGTACATTATGTAGGGTTATTGAATCCCAAAGACGGATGCGCGAGTTTCTCAGCCAAGGCGTGAAAATAAGAGGTTGCTGGAAACCCACTCATCTGTCTCCGTAGGTATTTAGCATGAGCCCATGAGAAACCCGCACAATCGTCTTCAACCATTTGCATTTTGGTTGATTAACCCTCCCGTTCATTCCAGGCTCGCCACTTCATCCAGAGGTTAATACTGACATGGAAGACTATAAGTACCCTGAAGAAACACTTAAGAGTCGTAGGTGCTGCTGTCACCGCTAAGAGCGTCCATTTGAGCACGTTAATTTATACGGGTGCTAAGTACTAATGAACCAAGATGTTCGTTTTCACTCGATCTTAGCGTTGTATTTTCCGAATGACATTCCGAGGTGGCAGGAGTTTAGAGTAGTGATAGGCCTGAGAATAACATAAGACATGCTTCTATTGCATGGAAGGAGTTGCAGCCTTGGATTGATGGGCAAAGCTATTGAACTTCAATAGGCATAAAGACGCAAACTCATGACTAAAATCAGAAGAGATGAAACTGCATAAATAACGTATCGACCTCATGGAATCTTTACAGTATGTACTTTCGGTAAGTACCATAGGAACTTGAACAGAGTCGCAGAAAACAATAACATGAACAACGCCGTATCAAAACGCCCCAAAAACTAATACTCAATGCCGAAGAAACCAGCCTCCCAACATTTGTCCAGTATCATTGTGACATTGTCCAGTTGGGAGTTCTCCGGTCTACCGCCCAAAATCAATGCCAAAACCGATACCCAAGTCATACTTTTCCTAGATACCTCCATTCCCCGTCGCCCACCTCGCCGTGTCCGCCACCTTTACACACAACTTTCCTGCTCCCTGCGCGATCCAAGTCCCCCATGGCACCGCCGGCTCGGGCTCCCTCACTTCCCCATCGCCGCCCTCACCTATATCCATAACTTCGACCGCCATCTTGTCCATCTTCTTCCTTACCACATCTCCCACCCGCTTCCACAGCCACACAAAGAAATTCGCGACCCCGACCGCAATAACAAGCCAGCTGAGCCTACTCACCCTCTCCCTCCCTCCCAGCACCCCCGAGTTCCGAATGCTCCACCAGCTTCCAGGGCCAATAAGATAGATCACCTTGAAGAACCCCAGCAACCCCAGGCTGGCGAGGCCGCGGAGGAAATGCTCCGCCCACCCGCCGGGCCGTACCGGTAGATCTAGATTCGAGGGAACCTCCACATCCAAGTACGCAGATAAAATTGGACCTGAGACGAATCCGAGTGCCCACACAATCGCAACCAAGATGCTGGAGGTAGCTACGAACGTTGTTGTCGTACTAGATAGGAGCGAAGCCCATGAGAGCCGTCGCAGGCGGTACTGATATTTGCACGTGGGACAAGTATAAAATGCGTCGCTCGACGTTTCTCGCCATGTTTGTAGGCATGCGGAATGGACGTAGCGAGAAGAGCCGCGACAGACGCAGGGCGAAATGAGGCGCCCGAGTTCAGGGCTTGGGTCGTACGGCGGGGGACAGGTGTCGAAGCAGATGCGACACTTCCGAAGGAGGTCGTCGTCGGTTTCGGTCGTGTTTGTTGGGAGTGGAGTGGACCGGCGCGCCTGAGGGCGCTCTTCAGGCTCGTCTTCGACGAAGGGTTGTTTGTAGTTTTGGGAGTGCGTGGTGGAGCTGTCAGGGGACGAGGAGGAGGTAAAGCGAAAGCTTGCTTGTTCGGAGGTTGGTTCGAATGCGCTGGAGAGGGAGGTTGGATCCATGACTGAATAACAGACTGACTGAGTGATTGGCAGGTTTGACTGACTGACCGATTGAATTGATGTGTGTATTCAAAGGTGGGTGGTGTTTGTCATTCGGAATGGTAGGGGAAAAGGAGGCGAATAGAGCTGCGTAATGTAGATATTCTGATGGATGTTACTGGCGTACCAAGGTACAGAGCGTGAGTACAAAGTGACGTCTGAACTAGCTCCAGAGCACTCCAACTAGCGCTCCCTTTGACCGTCTTCCCCGCTGCTTGCTCCGTCTCGGTTGCTCCGTCTATTCCACCGCTTGCAGCCCTCCGTCGCTCGCGGTGTCATCGGCGACCGTCTCCTCCGTCTGCTTTTGCGGGATCTGATCACCAAGCCTCCATACACGCCACGTTCGGTTCCCAAAGTGGACGCCGAGTGAACACCAAGGAACACCAAGGAACACCAAGAGAACACCAAGACCTGACGAACCAAGTACTATTTGCATTCCACGCGACATGTGTTCGCCTCTTCCCCCGCGCAGCGAACGAGCTCAGTACATAATGCACAATACATAATGCGTGCCAAATGGATTGTGTCTTCGTGGAGAGCGAGTTTCCTCGGTTGTCGTGTCGCACGCTTGTCTTTTCGGCACAAACTGAGCGGGAGTGACTTCCCGATGAAGTACTGCCATCCCCGCACTGGTAGGGTCGATACGAGTGACTATGTACTCGACCTATCCCCGCTACCCCCCCCACAATCCCCCCCGGCTCCCCACCCCACCGACGAGTCTCCATCCTCATTCAACTGCTAATCCAGGTCGACAACGAGACGACAACCCGCCGTCCATCGTACCGGTTCGAGCCCTGCCTTCGCTTTCGCCGTTGCTTCTCGCGTCTGAAGTGCATGTACTGTATAAAGTAGAGCGGCACGTCCCCCGCCCTACACTCCGCACCTGGACTCTGAAGATTCCCAAGTAACTTTTTGAATCCCGCAACATGTCGCTCTCATCTCAAGACAGGCGCCGTGACAGCAAGATTTCGGCCGCCAGCATGAGACGCCCTTCGTCAGTCAGTAGTGCCATAACGCCCATGAGCCTGGAAGAAGGCCCAACGGAGGAGGTGGATGTAATTAGCACTTTGTTTCTAACCCCTGGCAAGATGGAAAGCTGATTATAGCCCTTGTAGCTATCAAAATTTGGTGTTGCATTCGGTGACGACTTGTACGACTCCAACACCCCCGAGAACCGTCGTCTAGTATGGAAACAGGACATCAGAATCATCCCGCTGTCGGCGTTCATTTCCCTCCTTTGTTATCTCGACAGGAGTAATATTGGGAATGCAAGAATCATGAACATCGAGACTGGAGACGATTTGGAGACGGGGCTCAAAGTCACAGACGACCAATATGTCATCTCATTGATGCTGTTTTTGATCGCATACGCGCTTTTCGAAGTACCTTCAAACTACTATTTGAAATTGATGACACCAAGTGTATGAATGCTTCTTCACCTACCTGGTGTGAAAGGCGGTGAGACTGATAGTTATGCAGAAATGGATTGCATTCTTGATGATGAGCTGGGGCGCTATTACGACTGGAACCGGAGGAGTGAAGAATTTTCCTGGGCTAATGATCACGCGGTTTTTCTTGGGTGTTTTCGAGGCTGGGTTATTCCCTGGACTGGTGTATTACCTGACCTTTTGGTACCGCTCGGATGAGAGGAGTCTTCGAGTTGCTATCATCATGGCGAGCTCGACGTTGGCGGGAGCCTTTGGCGGTGCTATTGCTTATGGTGCGGAGTTATTCTTAGAGAATTGACTGCCACGAACTGACATGTCGATAGGAATCGCATTTATGAACCAGTTATCGGGGCTTACGGGATGGCGTTGGCTCTTCATTCTAGGTACCTCACCTCACTACTTGCAAACAGATGATTTTCATGACTAACCTCACTCCAGAGGGAATTCCCTCATGTCTTTCTGCCATAGCGGTCTGGTTCTGGCTGCCAGACTACCCCGAAACTGCAGATTGGCTCAGCTGCGATGAAGCCCAACTCGCTAGCCAGCGCCTAGCCTACAATGGTTCTAAGGGCAGTTCTGCGTCCATGACGTGGGCAGAAGCGCGGGCAACGCTTATGGACTGGCGACTGTACGTCCACTACCTGGTACACATTCACCTCTCCTTTCTCCTGCAATCTCGGCTGCTAAACCTCCTCAGATTTACTTCACCATGTCCGTTTCCTTCTCCTCCCTCTCTCTATTCACACCCTCCATCGTGAACGGCCTCGGTTACTCTTCCCTCCAAGCACAACTGATGACAATCCCTCCCTGGGCCGTTTCATACGTTTTTACCATCATCATCGCCTTTACTAGCGACCACTACAATGCGCGCGCCCTCAACTCAGCCGCATGCATGATCCTGGGCGCCATTGGTTTCCTCGTCTCTGCCATCCTCCCTCCAGATCGCTACCTCACCCGCTACGGCTGCTTCATCCTAGCCTGTTCGGGCTCATTTGCATGCATTGCGCCCTTACTCGGGTGGTTGAGTGGGAATCTGCACTCCACAAGCGCAACAGGGTTGGCGATCGCTCTGAATGTGAGTTTCGGGGCGCCGGGGCAGATTGTGGGTGTGTGGATATACCGGAAGGAAGAGCAAGCGGGCGGGTATCCAACTGGGCACTGGGTCAATGTGGGGATGTTGTTGTTGGGTGCGACGGCGTCGTTGATATTGAGGGCGTGGTATAAGGCCGAGAATGCAAAGATAAGGAAGGAGGGGAGGAGTGATAAGCCTTTGTGGAAGCTTTGAGTATCGCTTTTTTCGGGTTGGAGATTTGAGAGATACCTGGGAGTATTTTGGTTCTTTTTTTTTTTGGTTCTTATTGAATTTTTCTTTCTGTTTGGGAAGTGTGAGGTGATCATGGCTTCTTGTGGATATAGGGTTGGTTTGTACTTCTTTTGCATAGCGCGTGAGGGAGTAAGGTGCTGATGAAAAGACGCTGATGGTTATTTTCCCGGTTTTCGTATCTAATGGTAATGGTTGGGATAAGTGAACCTTCACTAGTCTGGATTCTCTCAAACCTCGTAAGCTTGGTTGTAAGAGCTTGCGAGGTTTGAGAGAATCCAGACTAAACTCCACCTCGACATTTGAGTGCATACTAAGAGTTGATATGAACAGAACTCTGTTGCTTGAACATGGGGATGGTTGTGGATAATTGTTGAACACTCCATCATGAGTAATGATTCGCCATCCAATAATAATCCATCCAACCAACCGACGTCAGAAATAAGCAGCCGTCTCCCGCCCGTCGGTCCCGGCCCATCGATCGATTTCTCCCGGCTTCAGTAAATGCCGATACCCAGCCCTTCCCCCTGTACTTCATTTCACCATCTACTGTTCAATGAGAAGACTCGGGTCATTCATCGATCACGAGAGGGACCGTGCTCTGCTGTCACCATCGCAGCTTACTGGCGTCAATCTAGGTCACCCTATCGCATTGCTAGCCGCAAAATCCGTTAGAGAAATCAAATCATTGACGCTGAACACTCTTTGGAATGAATTGCAATTATTCATTGCCGAGTTAGTTACTTAGGTAGCTAAAAGTTCCATCAATAGGGAGAATGGGGACATATTTTCTAGTGAATAAGCTCGCCCCAAAGGTTACCTGCAGTTTATCCGGTGGAGATATCGAAGTAATGACGTAGCCGAAAAGTCAAGGTTGTCCACCAGGCGAAAATCTTGGAACAAAGTATGTATATGGAAAAATATCCATTATCCCCACCCGACGCCTGTTAGAGACGTCCAACAAAGAAAATGAACACCGAAAAGTGATTCTACTTATACATCATAGAATAGGACGGAAAGGAAGCGTTCTACATCAAACATCCGCTGTTCCCGTCCAAACAGGAGAATGAAATATGAAAAATGAACCCAAAACCCATTTCCGAGCCGCTTTCTATTTTGTGTACAATTCGAGTGGAGTGGTCTATGAGACAAAGCATGGTGATGGTGATGTTGGTCTAGAGGAGAAAAGATTGGTAGGATGGAGGTAGTCGGGGATGTGGTCGAGGGTATTTTTAACGACGAGTACGCAACAAGGCGAGAACTTTATTTGGTGGACTCCTTGAGGTAGGTGATCAGGTCGTTACGGTCGTTCGCCTTCTTGAGACCTCCGAAGGCCATCTTGGTGCCGGGAATGTACTTCTTTGGGTTCTCGAGGTACTCGAACTGTAAAGTGCCAGTTAGCAACAGCTTCTATTAGTACCAAAAAGTGGCATCGGGCACAAACCAAGGTGTTCTCGTTCCATTCAACACCCTTCTGCTTGTTGGCATCGGTATAAGTGAAACCCTCAACCTGGCCAGACTTGCGGCCGAAGAGACCGAACAAAGAGGGACCGATCTTGTTGGCACCACCCTGCTCGACGGTGTGACACTGCTCACAGCGAGTCTTGAAGAGCTTGGCGCCTTTTGCGGAGTTACCTACAGAAAGAGGAACGTTAATAAGTTGTTGGAGATTCAATGGGTGGGCCAGCGGTAGTGGTCGAGCGAGACAAGGCGGTGGGAGCGCAAAGACGAGACAAAGACGATTGTGGCTTTGTTGAGAACTACCGCCATCTTGCTGCAGCCGCGATGCGAAGTAGGAAGTAACGTACCTTCAGCGAAACCCATTATGTATGCGAGAGTATAAGGACGAAAAGTCGTGAGTGAGTAAGTGAGTGAGCGTGAAGTCGTGAGAGTGAAGGCGTGGATGAGTGAGTGAGTGAGTGAATTGGGTGAGAGTGGGAAGAGATGAGGTAGCTTTTATGGAGGGCGTTTGACGGGCTTCCTGAAATTTTTGCGGCTGGCTGCCGCCACAAACAACGGGGGTAATCCCATGCCCCGTGATTGGCTGTTCCGGTAGCTTATGTAAGCGCGCAGAGCTGCCCCAGCTTGTCTTTTGTCTTCCGGAAGTCACCGAAACCCGAGCTATCATCGAGATCGGGAAATTCCATCGTTCCGAGACGCCGTTCTCTTTTGCGTTTACCGTCGCCCCGGACTCAATCCACGAACAAACAGTTGAACTTCAGAACCTGACCCCTCCAGCGTTTCATTACCAATGAAGAATCACCAGTGTCTTTATGTTTACCGATGACGGTGACATTTTAGATTTGTCGGGAATCGCAACAGAAAGTATAGGCCACATGTTAGAATTGTGATGGGGACTGATTTCGGGCCATGGCGAGCAGTAAAAGCCTCCTGCCAGACGACTTCATACAGGATTCCATTTTTCTAGTCAGGGTAGAATATCTGGACTCTATCTCGGCTATCTAGTGGCCACAACTTCAGCATTGAAAACTGTGAATAGGATAATTAAAATGGAACCAAAGGGTATCATCATAGCCCATCACTCGATTGCCTTCGATCAACAGAATTCCGGAGCTTCAATTGGTGGTGGTAGTGAGGGTGATATGGAACATGTGGAGGTGTAGTCATGAGATTCAAGCTGTTGTGCAAGCGAGGATTGTGGTTCCAAAGATTCCGTCTTTCAGTATCGATCATGTATAAACATTCGGTACGACGCCATCGAACAAAATAAAATAATGACAAGCACAAATAAAACATAGCGGCATTACAAAAGAAAACCCCCATACCTAATAAGCCAAATTGAAAGTACAGTTGACATCATCCTTGCTCTCGTTCCCGCTTCCTTCCTCTTCATCCTCGCTCCTGCTCCCTTCCTGATTCTCGGGCGCAGACCGATACTCATCTGTATCCGTCTCGCCGGTCCATTCCATACTTTCACCCCTCTCCCTCCCCTCCTCCTCCTCCTTCCGTGCTTTCTCTTCCGCAGCTTTTGCATTTTGCTCCTTCACCTCCTTCGTCACAATCACCAACCCCAATTGCGCAGCCCAAGTCTTCGCGTGCTGGCTATTTGTGGCATCCTCCACCTTCACAATAGGGCGGTCGTTAACCTTGACCTCACAATCCCACGTTCTGGGTCGTCCCTCGCGTTCTACACACTCCGCGTGGTATTTCACAACGCCATGCCTTCCTTCTCCTGCCACATACCTCCCAAACCTACTCATGGGATGATCCGCCTCCACCCCATCTCTGACTAACCTCTCTAGCACTTTGAGGATACCTAGCTTCTCGATAAATTTCTCTACCAGACCAAAATCGCCGTTCGAATCCACCCACAGAGCAGCAATCAGGGATTCAATGATATCAGACATATGCTTTGGCGCGTCGAGTTTTGTAAGATCTGTCCATGGATATTCTTCCCCCGTCTCAAGTTGTTGGGAGATGGAGTCTTTAAGTAGCAGATATCGTTGATGGCAGAGCTTATCTGCGCGGGTGATTTCGAGGTTACTGTGTCGAAGATACCCGTATAGAGGGCATTCCTGTATTTTCCGCTGGATTTTGCCCCCGCCTACCACATCTGGTCGCTCAACCTCAACTATGGCGCCCATACACAGGAATGCAAGGAAGCCAGCATTTACACAGGTAGACTTGAGGTGATGCATGTCGATATGGGACAGCTCCTTTCTCGGCGAATGGTACAATTTATCCACGATGACAATATCCAGTAAAGCATCTCCAAGGAACTCGAGGCGCTGATAAGACGTGCTGATGGAATCTCCGCCGTTGGAAAGATGCGTCAGTGCTTCAAGGAGAAGAGCTTTATTCTTGAACGTGTACCCAAGAAATGATTCCAGATCTGCAAAGTTGGATGGATACCGTCCGTGGTATTTCCTCGAATTTTCTTCAGCGGCTGTAGCGAGATTCTGTATAAGGACGTCCATTGGCTTCCATTCCACACCTTTCCCGAAGTCAAAAGCCGAGCAGCATTCCGTAGCGCCAGCATAACCTTTAGAGAGAAACGCGACACCAATCAGAGCCTCGACGACGTCCGCAAGAACCTTTGTCGATAGTGACTTGGTCTCCACATTGTCTTGGTCTGGAGTAGAAGAGAAAATATACTTCGGCTTCCACTTCTGACCAGTAAATGGTTTTGTGACTATCCACCTACTCAGATGTGCCGCAATAGCACCCTTTGAAGATGTAGTGTTAGACACTATTCGATCTTTGGCGCCTGCAAGATAGCCTTCGTGCCAGTCTCGATGTTGATCAAATAAACAGACGGACGCCAGTACCTTGAGAACAGAATCTCCAAGGAATTCGAGTCGTTGATAGTCCACCGGATCTCTTGTTGAAGAGGCAGTGATTGCATGCACCGTTAAATTTGTAGGTAGCCACTCCATCTTCAGATTCCGCTTCAAATCCTCCGCCAATAAAGCTTTCTCCATTCGATCAATAGCAAACGGAAGCAGTAGCGCCATCCTGGAGAATTTCCAGGGTAGTGTATCCATGAGATGATTACTAGGTAAAAGAAAAATCGTCTTCTCACTCCTCCTTTGGCCAGCCTCCTCGTGCAAGAAATCCCGTCGCCTAGTGAGCTTTGATGCTTCAATGACCGGCTGGTGAGCAAGATTGCCCTCGAGGTGGGGTGATAACTCAAGTGGATTGAGGTCGGTCCTCCACTGCTCGAAAATAAACCGAGCACCAAGGCCGGTTTCGTCATTACGCTCACGGATTATACCTATTTCAATGTCTTTTCCGAATGCTTCTAGTGCGTTGATTTGCGTCTCCGGGTATTGATCCCATGTTTCTCCTACCTGCGGAAGAAAAAGATACGCAAAATCAGACTTGTTGGCAGTCGCCTTCACGTGAACGTTTCGCAGCAATCGGTAGGTGGCATTCCTGGCCCGATTGAGGAGTTCTGGGATCTCCGTGAGCGACTTTGCAATCGGCCGACCAAATGTGACTTTCACGGTCTCTTCAAGGGACCAGTAGAGTTGCAGATCCTCGACTTCGGGTATTCGCAGTGGAAGCAACATATCGATGGCGACATATTCCCCAGAGGAGAACGTCATCTCAATAGTGCTGAAATATACTTCTTTTGTTTTATCCCAGCGCTTACCAACTGACCGCCAAGCATCGGTTTGGTGTTCAACTATTGCTTTTGGGGCCCTTTTCTGCGCTTCTTGGAGGCTTTGAAGCTCCTTTTTAACTAGAGGCATGAGATTATCATCTAACTGCCCGACGGAGTGGAGAGTCTGGACTGCTTCGAAAGCAACATCTCTTTTAGCCCATTTCTCACTCTTCCATGTTTTGATGGAGGAAAAGCGACGAATATCAGCATGGATATTTATCGGAAGGACCACTTCTGCTGTCCATGCCGCCGAGGTTGTTCCCGCCGCATGCTTAGTCGTTCGGAAATCCGGACGCAAGTCCACAAACTCCTGAGCTGGTAAACATGCACAGAAATGATAGAGGTGAGGTACGGAATTTTCTAGTGTAAGTAATGCTCTGGGAAAGGTCAGAAAAATATTATTTCCGAGAAAGTTCTTATGAGCTGCTTACCCCGTGGTTTCGATCCTCATCTTCCGATCCTGTCCTTCTTCCTCCAGTACCTCCTCCTCTGGATCCCCAAGCTCTCTTAAAGGATCGGAGTACGTTTTGACCATTTCCTTCTCCAATGCTTCAAATTCCTCAGCCTTAGTCGTGCCCGAGTTCTGCTTATACATGATGATATACGAGCTTTCGACTCTCCGCGCTCTGCCTCGGCGCTGTACAAAGCTCTTCAAGTTCCGAGGAGGATAAAAGCAAACAACGAGATGGCAATCTTGGATATCAAGTCCTTCTTCAATGACAGAGGTGGCCACAATAAGATTCCTCTTACCCTCGCGGAAATCATCGAGAGTTTTATCTTGGTTCTTCCCCGTAAGGTCGCGCAGGAACCGAAGACATTTCTCAAAACCAGAAGATCCTACCATTGTACCTGGTCGTAAGTATGCCTTGGTTTTGGGGTGGATTTTGATGATTTCCGCCAAAGCCAGCACGCCAACCCGTTGTTCCACAAAAACGAGCGCAGAGAACTCACCCTGGGCCCGGCTCTTCTCCTCATCATATTCTTTGAGAAGTATCTCTATGAGTTTTTTGACTTTTGGTGTGATACCATCCTCTACCGGGCCCAAGTGATCGGGTAGCGATACTTGTCTCAACAAGGTGACAAGATACTGGTGTTCGTCACCACTCATAGACTCATCGTTATCCTCAGTGCCTTCAAGGTCAGATAACTCCTCACCATCGAGCAAGTTCTGCTTTTGGAATTTCTGGATTGCTTCGCGTATGAACCAGTCCGCTGCCCACTCACCATACTCTTCGAGCAAGTGAGTTGCTTTGTTGACCAGTTGTCTAATTTGTTCGTGACAATAGGTTCTTTGAGTCGCAATCAAATTTATTGCGCGAATTCGTTTCGATTCTTCTTCGCTACTCTGTAGCTTAAGGATGTATGGATCTTTGCGGATGTCCATACTCCCATACACAGAGCGTAGAGATTCGAGGGCTCGGCTTGTGCTTGCGGTGGGCTCAGGAATGTTCGACCTTGAAACTGGATAATCAATTTCAGGGTTAACCTCTTCACAATCGTCCGAGACATCATCGGGAATTCGCTCAAAATGGCGGCCCTGATGATTTTGAGTGGTTTGTTGTTGTTGTGGTGAGACCACCTCCAGAGTAACAGGGTCGATGCACTCGAATTCATCATCATCGTCATCGTCATAATCCTCTGCAATCGGCTCGCTCATGAGTGCATGGTCATCATCATAATCCTCTGCAACCGGCTCGCTCGTGAGTGCATGGTCATCGTCATAATCCTCTGCAACCGGCTCGCTCGTGAGTGGGTCAATTGACTCATAGTCCTCATCGTGAGAGGCCGGTTTTGGTGCTATCGACCTTTTGAAACTAGGTGGTTCCGAAAGACCAGATTGATCGGCACTCCGTTTGTTCCGGCCATCGACTTGCTCGGTCGACATTGTATTTGGTTTGGATGGAGCATTCGCTCTTTCGAGACCAACAAACCCAGGTATCCGAAAGGGTTCTCCTAAGTCCAAATCAAGATTCTGCGAGAGATCGAGATGTTTTGCCCATCCTCCTGTAACCGGTTTATCGGGCGGCTGGATAGTAGTTTTATGGGGTGCCTGGATGGTACCTTCATATGGCTGCGCTGCTGATGGAGATTTGGAGCTGGAGAGTATTGCCGCAATTGGGTCCCACCCATAATAGACAATTTTCAATTTCGGAACGTGAACATATTTCATCAACTCCTCACGATTCAAAACTGGAGTCCGGGCAATGGCGTCGAGGTTCGCCTCAATTTTTCTTGGGGGTGTATTAGCATCTGGATACGCATACGGAAGATACAGGATTTCATACACCAACTGCCGGGGATCGGCTTTCATGACTGGACTCGCAGTTAATCCGAGGACAGCCGGAACATAATGCCCCTTCTCTTTTCGTGGGTGGTAAAAGTTCTCCATGATCATTCGTGCTGGATGGAATTGAACACAATGATGTGCTGGAGATATTGTGGTTAGCTTTCACCGGCGACTCCCCAAGTAATACCACCTACCTTCATCAAAGATTAATAGTCCGATACGATCCATGGATACAAACCCGTGGCCCAGTGCATCAGCTAGTACCTGATGTGTGCTCACGATCACTGCTTCCTTAGGTCCCAAAACTTCATCCCACACCTCTTGATTGCTCCAACGGTCCACTCCACTCGCTCCAACGAGGAACTGCATGTGGACACCATGTATGGATTCCTTCAAAACCTTGAACTGTTGTTTGGCCAAATCCACTCCTGGGCAAAGAAACCATGATATCTGATAAAAACAGGCGCATAAGCAAAGATAAACCCTTACACTGTTGAGGGAATTTGTACCCTCTTGTCGCCTTTCTCTAATTCCTTGCGAATGCGCAACACAGCTCTGTTCGCTGAATCAGTTTCCTTCAGAACTTCTCATAACCAATCACGTTGAAATTGTAAATGGAATGAAAGTCGAGTCCTCACACATGAGTCTTGCCGGAACCGGTATCCATCTACGTATACCCATTAGAATTTAAACCTCACGTCGGCCGTCCGGCACTCACTGCAACTATGATATTTCTTTGCAAACTCTGCTCCAGCATCTCGATCTGGTAGTTACGTGGTTTCGCAACGATTGCATTTTCGCTGAGAATTTTTTCTGTCCCAGCAATATCCGGGGCTTGAAGATCTTCCATCGAAGCGGTGATTGTGGTAATTATGATTGTGGAAGTGAAGGTGGTGATGGTAGTGATGGTGGTCTCTCTGGGTTAATTTTCTCGTGTATTTATTGTTCACCGGTTAGTGAGGACTGCTGCCTGGGTAATTTCAGTGACTCTTCCGCAGGCGTCCAATGGTGTTGGGATGCAGACATCGAATCGGGTTGTGACTCGGAGGCGTCTACCACCTACTTCTTAAGTATTGTATGACCGGAATTGCCGCAAACGAAAAGAGAATTGATCAAAATACCTCTACTTCAAACTCGAATCTCTCTTGAAGAAAGCCAAAGATCACAGTAAAGCCTTGGTATCTTGGTGATATTATTTATTTAATGGTGGTTGGGTAGATTTGTGTTACCACGTGCCTACGGTGACAAACGTAGAACTAACTTCATGAAGTTCATCATCTACCATCGTATAGTACTACCTACTTCTTAAGTACTTAAGAGGTAGTAATATTAATGAATCTTAAAGCACAAAGTAGAGTCGCGATGGTAGGTATGACGGTTATAGGGGTATGAGGAAAGTCAATATTGAATATGGGATTCGGTAATCAACACCACACAAGAACTCCTTTTACAACCTCAAAATCAGTGATTTTCGTCATACCTCTACAGGCTTACATCCGTCATACCTACCGTCGCGACTCAATGCCTCAAGATTCAGATGGCGACAGTGCAGGCGGCGTTCTCCTACTACCCTCACCAACCACCGCTACGACAAACCCCACTCCCAGAAAACCGAAGAAGCCATTCACACACTTCCTCTCTCTCCCCCTCCACCATGCGCCAGATCTCCAAACCTCCATCGACATCCTCACCAATGATATCTCTACGTATTTCCCTTCACTTAACATCCCCTCTGGAGCTATACGGCCAGCACGAGCGGCACATCTCACGCTGGGCGTGATGTCTCTCACTTCCGCTGAGATGGTTGAGCGCGCCGTCGAGTTATTGAAATCCACCGACATGGATGCGCTTTTGCAGGAGGTTACTACTATTGACAATATGGCGAAGTTACTAGATCCTAAAGCGCCTATGTCATTCAGGGTGTCACTGCAAGGCCTTGCCACAATGGGCCCTCCGAACAAAACATCGGTACTATATACCGTCCCATATGACCCGACAAATCGACTTCTCCCCTTCACAAATGCACTCAGAAAATGCTTCATTGCGGAAGGGTTGATACAAGACGAGAGCCGGGAGCTAAGATTGCACGTAACAGTATTGAACACGGTTTATGCGAAGAAGGGTGGAAGAAAGAATAAGGGGCGGCAGATTACTCTGGATGTCCGAGACCTTGTACAAGAGTTTGGGGAGAGGGTGTTTGTTAAGGAGGTGGAGGTAAATCGAGTCGCTATTTGTCTTATGGGAGCGAAGGATAAGGACGGCATTAAGGGTGCCGCTGGGTACGAAGAGATTTTTGGGAAGACCCTGTAAACGTAGGATTTATATTTGGAGGCGTTTTGGATGGAACATATGTGGAATTAATATGCGTATTATTAAAGCTGCTTTCTGCCGCTAGATATGATATTTCTAAACTCCATTCGCCTCCCACCCTACAATTCACCCCATATTAAAACACAGAGCAACTGAGTAGGAGGACAAACGAAAAGAGTTCATCGTTTAAGCTTCAGAATGAAGACCACCTAGGTAGTAAAAAACGCTGATTCTTCGCGCAGAGACTAAATGACCTTCCATTGATCAGAACTCCTGCCATCACAAACAGATACTTCCACGAGAGGAAAGCATCAGATCAGATGTACCAGAGTGGAAGGGCAAATTAAGTTGCGCGGTTCTGTGCAGGATAGAAGGGAGGAGGATCGTGAAAGTCGATTTATTTGAGAAACACTATGTACAAAGCGGAGAAGGATGCTAGTGATTTGATGGTAATTGTAAAGAGCATTGTGGAAGGAAGAGGTGAGCATCGGTGGTTTGAGTGAGCAAATGGTGGTAGAGAAGAAGTCACGACTTCGTTCGCCGCCATATAGCGTGCCAAGATCCTTCAGATCCCTGGTACAAGGATCGCTTTGCGCTTGTGCTTATGATGATGCCAAGGCGCTGGCCCAGTGACCAGGCTTATAGTTCCGTTCAAGCTCTAGCAACGTGAACAACTACATACTTCACACTATACTAACAACCATGACCTCCAGCGGGCCCAGTTATACAGCTCCATCGACTCCGGCTGCGCCATCAGCGCCACCCGAAAATGTTTCTGGCGAGAAGTCTATGGCTACATTATCGCAGCTTCGGTATGACTTCGTTTTCTTTCTTTCGGTGATTGCTGCTGATCTGGGCGTAGTGTAGGTGTAAAACTCTACGTCTTTCACACCTCCTCCAGCGAACACCGGATCGCCGAGATTCTCTCAATCGCTACTCGTAAAGACTCCCCGTACTACTACGTTCACTACAATGAATTCAACAAGCGGCTTGACGAGTGGGTTACACCAGATCGCCTTGATCTCTCTCGGGAAGTCGAATGGCCGCGCCCCGACAAGCCCGCAAAGAAAACCGAAAAGAAAGGGAAAGCGTCAAAAGTTGATACTCCGCGCGAGGGGGGTGGGAGGGCTCAGAAGCGTCCGAAGGCTGGAAGAGGGGATTCCCTTGGCCCGACAACGCCGAAGCCGCCTGCTCGTCCGCGACGCCCTACCGTGGGATTGGAGGGTGATGCGCTGGTCATTCAGAGCGAGAATATCGGTGGGGATGTTGGGAGTCCAGATGTGGATATGGAGGATGATGATGGGCTTTCTGCCGATACTGCTGCAGCGCGTACACAGGCGGCGAAGGTGAATGGGGAATTCCGACAGCCTGAGGGTTTCAGCAAAGAGAACGAGATTGAGAAGCTCCGAACGAGTGGATCGATGACACAATCAGCGCATGAGATCTCCCGAGTCCGTAATTTATCCAAGATCCAGATGGGAAAATACGAGCTGGAGCCGTGGTATTTCTCCCCTTACCCAGTGGAATACACGGAAGAGGATGTGGTCTACATCTGCGAATTCTGTCTCAGCTACTATGGGTCTTCCCACCGTTTCGAAAGACACCGAAGCAAATGCAACCTCCTCCATCCTCCAGGAAACGAAATCTACCGCGACCAAAACGTTTCATTTTTCGAAATCGATGGGCGGAGACAAAGAACCTGGTGTCGCAACCTGTGCCTACTGTCTAAATGCTTCCTTGACCACAAAACTCTCTACTACGATGTAGACCCCTTCCTCTTTTACTGCATGGTAGTCCGCGACGATTATGGCTGCCACCTCATCGGTTATTTTAGCAAAGAGAAAGAATCAGCCGAGGGCTACAACGTAGCGTGTATCCTCACTCTCCCCCAATACCAACGCCACGGTTACGGAAAGCTTTTAATCGCCTTTTCATACGAGCTCTCAAAGCGCGAGTCAAAACTTGGCTCTCCAGAAAAACCGCTTTCAGATTTGGGGTTGTTGTCGTACCGTGCGTATTGGCAAGATACTATCGTAGACCTTCTCCTGGACGCAAAGGGAGAAATTACGATCGATGAGTTGGCAGGTATGAGCGCTATGACCACCCAAGATGTTATTCACACCCTGCAGAATCTCAACATGTTGAAGTATTATGTATGCAAGCCCGTTCCCTTGGATGAAAATGGAGTTGACAAAGTGAAACAGAAGGGCCAGCATGTAATAGTCCTCACCGACGCAATATTAGCACAGAAAGAACGGCAAAAGGAGAGGCAAAGGGTGAAGGGGGGATATCGCACACTCAATCCCGAGAATCTACAGTGGAAGCCACCTGTGTTCTCAGCGGCAAGCAGGACGTGGAACTGGTAGCACTAGTTCTTTTGCCTTTCTAGAAGAGCAGAGAGGTGGGCGGTAGTGGTGAAAAACATATTTGTATTTGTAGCGTTATAAAGGTGTTTTGGTTTCGAGGTTGGAAGCTGGGTTGCTCTGTATTTACGTTGGAGTATGGTTTGGGTTTTCCGTTTTGAGTGAGTTCATAGCGAATTGAATACGGTAATAATAAAATTTTACCATTATAGACAAGAGACACAGTAGTACAGTAGTGATAGCCCGTAAAAGAGGACGTTGACAAATGGTACTGAAGCTTCATGGCTATCTTCTATTTATTTCCGCATAGCCCACTCATAACCAAAAGCAGCAATGAACTCCCCCAGACTTGACAGCCCTCTTCCCTTCCAGTTATAATACATACATAATTTACATATTCTCATATCCCATTCAATCGCCTAATATGAGACCCACGCAAAAAAAGGACAGAATATCGTACATCCCTCTATAATCTCTGTTCCTCCAGCTCCGCCTGCTCAATGAGTACCTGCTCGTCAAAGGAATCTTTCTTCTCAACGTGCGGATCAGGCTCAATCTTATCCTCTTCTAAATTCGCCATAGAATTCTGATCTAAGGATTCGGCAATAGTGTTAGCTGCTCTTTTTCCGCGTGTAAGCTTCTTTCTAGTAAATCTAACAGCCTTGAGACCAATCTCAATTTTTTCTTCACATAGCGCTTTGAGCTCCTGGGCTGTTTCGCGTGGGTGGAAGGTTGCCGGGAAACGGTATCTGCTCCATCTTAGAACTGCATATATATAAGGATGACCGAGAAAGACTTACGATAGCCAGAGATAGACAATCAGTGCTTTATGCAAAGCCTCTAGCCTCTGGAGATCAATAATAGTCCTTGGCGTAATATCAAGCGCTTCCAAATCAATATCACTGATACGCAAAATGCTCCCGTCGGTATTGTAAGCCACACACTCAGCCATTTTCTTGACTGCTTGTTTTGTTTTAGGATCCCTTCCAACAGGTGCCATGATAAAGGTCATTCTGTCCGACACGGTAAGGTCTAGGATATCATCAAACAACTGAGCAATCTCAATGCTTTCTTTCAAGCTGCAGGGATGGAAAAGATCCGATGTTCTTATATAATTTTCTAACTGCCTGAGGATCTTGCTGAACGGTATCTCTGGCTGGAACTGTGCAGCGAAAAGCTCGATATGGTGGGTGAGCGGAAGCACACCAGCAGTTTTAATGGGTTTTACATCCGTAGTAAGGGCTCTTCGGACGGCTTTCAGATCTGATTGATCCAGGGTTGTCACGTAGCCGACTTGTGGTGTCGGAGGAAGCGGGGTGGAAGTTTTGTCCGGTTTTACCTGGGCATCTACACGACCAGGGACCTTGTAGCGTCCCGCTCGTCCAGCAATCTGCTTGATTGAAGGTATCGGGATGCCAACTGTCCTTTCACCATTCCACTTCTCAACTGCTTCGAAGATTACTCGTTTGATGCTCCTGAAACCATATGAGCCTAGGAAGTTGTGGAAGGTGGATTGGAAAGACAACGTACAGATTCAGTCCCATGCCTACTGCATCGGAAGCTACTAGAATATCGTAATCGGTGTTCTCGTCATTGAATAACCGAGCCTGCATACTCCGTGTCTCTGGCGGCAATGATCCATAAATGACTGCGCACCTCTTTCCTGTCTTTTCTTCAATGCTCCTCTTCATTGCAAAGATGTTACGCCGTGAGAAGGTTACGACGCAATCGCCCTTTTGGACCTTTGTCAGATCACCGTCGAGACTTTCAGTCTCTACCTCCAAAGGGCCCAAACGTGTGTAACGATGAATTATAAGCTTGTCACCCACACTTGCGGCAAGCCTCCGAATCAGATCAACCGTTCTCTCCTCGCCACATAAATGGAGCTCCTTCGCCTTGACACCCAACACAGCCTCCGTCCATGCCCATCCTCGATCTTCATCGCCGATCATTTGAATTTCGTCGATAACACAGACATCCACCTCCTTGTTCAGATCCACCATCTCCATAGTACTGCTCAAGACGGTGGCATGCTCATCCACAACCCTCACGTCGTCACCCATTACAAGGTTACAAGGAATTCCTTTGGCATTCATTCTTTCGAAAATCTCCTGAGCAAGTAGCCGTAACGGACCGGCATATATTCCATTCCCCAATTCCTCCAGTCTTTTTAGCGCATGATATGTTTTTCCCGAGTTTGTAGGGCCAACGTGAAGATGCCATGTTCTCTGCGTCTGTCTAGTACCGACGAACCACTCCTGTGGAAATCTTGTATCCGCTGCCATCTCCATGTTCATGTATTTTACGACGTTTGATGGCTTGTCCTTGTAGCCCATACGCGTCACAAACGCCAACTGTAACATGGTCGACAGCTGAGCCAACCCTCCCTTCCGATAACATACTTCCAAATGGCGTAAAGATGGGACGTCTGGACGTGAAGCGGCGAGGTCTTTGGAGTGGAACGAGTCGAGGACGTCGGAGCGAAATTCCTCCCACTTTGTACGTAACTCCCTAACATCAATGTCCTTCCGACGGACGAGTTGTGAGAGATGACCGTAGGTCCCCGAAGATCGGAGGGGAAACATATTGGCTGTGGCTTGCTGCACATACTCCTCGAGCTCATGGCGAGTGGGCACCGGATCTAATCTACGGTCGAATACATTTCCTGCCACCCTGCGTACACCCCCGGGGCGGGTGTCATATTCTCTTCGACCTCTAGATGTATCTCTATCATCTCGTAGGTTATCTGGGCCATCTCTCTGCAAAGGTTTGTATATTTCTCCTTTCCCTTGTAGGGTCCTCAGGTCATCTCTTGGTCGAGTTTTGTAGGTACCTGTGTCACGCAAAAAGCGTATCTTATTGACTTTTCTGTGGCCTTCTTTACGCTGTATTTTCACATGTTAATCAGCCAAGACCCTAGAAGGAGAAGTGCTACATACCAAGGTCACTATGGATACAGAGAAGGGCCGGGCTCCGCTCAATGGCGGGATACTCTGAACAGTTCGGGATTGCAGTCTGTTCGTATGGAATGTGCAAAATAGGCATAGGTTGGGGATAATTCGATGTCGTGTGGTCATTCTGGGCGCACGACCAGTCGGAGAGTAAGGAGTGAGAAATACAAGATAATCCGAAGAGACAGCGGGTGATCGGTAGTGTTGGTGATCGTAGAACGGTGGAGACTTTCACCTTTTTTTCTGAGCCGCACACTAGGGCTAATTATTATCTTATCGTAAATTATCTCAAAGAGCATCTCATCTTATCAATCTGTAGTGTGCCAATCTATGATTCTGTGGTGAAAAAACACCAAATGCTTATCCATATCGTGCGCGATGTGTCATCACTATACCAGGCACCTTTAATCCTCGAGTGTTCCCGAGATATCACCAACTTAGAAATTGGTTCGTTTGGTGTTATTTCACCAAATTTCGGCACATGTCGCGCAGACAGAAATTATGTGGTGGAAAAACATCCAATTCATCCCTAACCCTGCTCCGCCACCAAAGCTTCAAAAGGACCTTCTTCCCCCGCAATGAGACCGACTATAAGTGTCGACCAAACTCAAAGGTTCACCAATCATACAGTATGGCCGATGGAATAAAAGAGACATTTGCGAGATGCAAGCGGGAGGACCGAGTGAGTTTTCCCCGTTCGGTTCCTATTGCCATTACTCTACATTCTCCCCAATGAATTAATCCGACTTATCTTTATCCTGCTCTCTGAAGCAACAACGCGAAATTCTGATGACATGTCTTATTATAGAGGGCCCTCGTCGCATACTTCACCGCCGGATATCCTACACCTGAAGAGACACCGGGTATTATGCTGGCAATGGAGGCGGGTGGTGCAGGTGCCGTCATCTAAAAGAAGCACATTTCTGCAGAATCTCCATTCTGATACATTAATTGCGCAGACATCATTGAACTTGGCATACCTTTTACAGACCCAATCGCAGATGGGCCAACCATTCAGAAAGCGAACACTGTAAATACCTACTACTTTTTGCGTAAGGGAATTTCTATAGTGACTATTGTTCACAGATTTCACTTAAGAATGGGGTGTCCATTCGATCGAGTCTTCTTATGCTCCGAGAAGCCCGATCAAAAGGCCTTACCGTCCCTGTTTTATTTATGGGATACTATAACCCCATGCTGCAGTATGGCGAGCAGAAACTCATTCGGGACTGCAAAGAAGCGGGTGCCAACGGCTTTATTGTCTGCGACTTCCCTCCCGAGGAAGCTATCAAGTTTAGGGGATTCTGTGCAACTGAAGGGTACCTATGATCTAGTACATGCGCTTTCGAGCTATTATCTAATTGTTAACAATATTCTAGTATGAGTTATGTACCACTCATCGCACCCTCGACCTCGCCCACTCGCATGAAGCTCCTGTGTTCTATCGCCGACTCTTTCATCTACGTTGTATCGCGTATGGGCGTTACTGGCGCTACAGGAAGCCTTGATACCGGCCTTCCCGCACTGTGCAAACGCGTCCATGAATACTCAGGAAATATACCCGTTGCCGTTGGCTTCGGTGTATCCACCCGGGAACACTTCCTTTCTGTTGGCGAGATTGCGCAGGGTGTTGTAATTGGATCACAGTTCATCACTTTGCTCGCCGAGACCGCACCTGTGGACCGGTTTGAAGCAGTGAAGAAGTATTGCTCGAAGATTGTTGGTAGGGATCCAAAGCCTGCCCCAGTTGTCAGGGAAGTTGGAATCCAGGAGTCTATCGACAAGGCTACTTCTTTGACCAAGCCTGACGGCAACCCCACCGCCGTGATAACTGAAGCAGATGTTCCCAAGGAACCTGGGTTGATTGATCAAATTGAGGCTTTGAACTCGGGCGGAGAATCCAACCCCAATGTATGTAGTCTCCTCCTTCGTAAAATAAATCTACTTACCAAGATAACTCAGGCTATCCCTGATCGCTTTGGCGAATTCGGAGGTCAATACGTCCCAGAATCTCTCATGGACTGTCTTGCAGAACTTGAAGCTGGCTTTGTTCAGGCCCAGAATGACCCTAAATTCTGGGAAGAATACCGCTCCTATTACCCCTACATGGGACGACCTGGCCACCTTCAATTTGCAGACCGCCTCACCAAACTCTGCGGCGGAGCCAAAATCTGGCTCAAGCGTGAGGATCTCAATCACACTGGCTCTCACAAAATCAACAATGCACTTGGCCAAATCCTCCTCGCTCGCCGTCTTGGAAAGACAGAAATCATTGCCGAAACCGGCGCGGGTCAGCACGGAGTAGCTACTGCCACCGTGTGTGCCAAGTTCGGACTCAAGTGTACAGTTTACATGGGTGCTGAAGATGTCCGAAGACAGGCCCTCAACGTCTTCCGGATGAAACTACTCGGTGCACAAGTTGTGGCCGTCGAAGCTGGAACCCGCACCCTGAGAGATGCCGTCAATGAAGCTCTCCGCGCCTGGGTCACCCGCCTGTCCACTACCCACTACATCATCGGCTCTGCAATTGGCCCTCATCCCTTCCCGACCATCGTCCGCACTTTCCAGTCCGTCATCGGCAACGAAACCAAGGAGCAGCTCCAGAAGCTACGAGGCAAGCTTCCGGATGCGGTCGTAGCTTGTGTTGGTGGGGGTTCGAACTGCGTAGGCATGTTCTACCCTTTCACCAAAGATTTGTCAGTAAAACTTCTTGGCGTTGAAGCCGGTGGTGACGGTATCGACACTCTCCGACACTCTGCCACTCTCTCTAGCGGGAAAATTGGCGTCCTCCATGGTGTGAGAACTTATGTTCTTCAAGACACAGAAGGGCAGATTTCAGATACGCACTCCGTCTCGGCCGGCTTGGATTATCCTGGCGTGGGACCCGAGCTCTCAAGTTGGAAGGAGTCCGAAAGAGCAAAGTTTATCGCTGCCACAGACGCACAGGCATTCGAAGGCTTCAAGTACCTGAGTGAGTTAGAGGGCATTATTCCTGCTCTTGAAAGTGCGCATGCAATCTATGGAGGTATGGAGCTAGCAAAGACTATGAACTCGGATGAAGATCTAGTTATTTGTCTCTCTGGCCGTGGAGATAAGGATGTCCAGAGTGTTGCAGAAGAGCTGCCGAAAATTGGGCCCAAGATTGGTTGGGATTTGAGGTTTTAGATAGATATGAAGTAACAATATGGACTTAGAGGATGTGCTTCTGTTCAAAGTTAGGGTACGAGTGATAACCAGTGATCAAATAAATCCATTGCTACCGGAGTTGAGTCAACGACAAGAGCAAGGGAATACGAGATCTGAGCAGATAAATACAGTTGGATTATAACGTTTCCATGGTACACAAGACAAGCAGGTACATATCATAACATCATCGTCTACCCAACTACACCTCCACCGTCACCTCCAACCCATTCATTGAAAATATAACCTGGTCCGCTCTTTCTATTAAGCGTTCCCTTCTTTGCCCTCTCGACCATAAGCACCAGCGCTGCCACAGCTGCATCCTGAAACTTGGTCTCAACAGAAGCGTCCAGAAACTCTAGCGTCCCCAGTGTCCATCTTTGTAGGTCGACTGTCTCGTCATCGGTGGGTTGTGAGGCGAGATATCCTCATAGATTGCCAATTCTACTCCAGCTTCGGCCTCTAATACGCCCTTATAAGAGTGAAACAATACCTCCGGTATCTCCGCCATTGCAGCCTTGAATTTCCCCTTCACCGACGTGTCTTTCGGTGCCGAAGGATCTAGAGGAGGAGGAGTAGGTCGGTATTCTGCGGCGTTCGAAGGCGGTTTCATGGAAACTACTATATTCCATGACAACCGCCGTCCGGCCCAAGTCCACACCGCCTTCGCCTTGTCCTTCTGCAGCAGCAACGTCTTCACCGCTGGCCCAAACATCTTGATCTCCCCCATCATCTTTCCAAGGATCGAGGACTTGATTGCTCCCGTCGTTACAACCTGTCCGTTTGCATCCGCGCCCCGGTATAGTGTAATATCGGGTTGTGGCGTGCCTGATAGGAAATTCATATGCTGCGGATGGTATTTCACGGCGTAGACAGGGCGACAGAGGGAAGGGTCTAGGGAATATGTGACGATCAGGCTCTGGCGTGAGGGAAGGGTTCTTCCCGTTGGAAGTAGAATTTGAGAAGGCGTTTGGAGTCGTGAGTAGCCGGGCTTCCACTAGCAAGGAGAGTGCTAGAGGCTGCGGACTCAGCAGTAGCGGTGTACCCGGGGACGGTTTCGTGCGGGTAGGAAGGAGGGAGCGGGTCAGAGGCCATAATCGAAGGCAGTACTGGGTTACTGGTAAAATAGAACCAGAGCAAAACGTCTGTGATGCCTTTTATAGAGCTGCTTATGGTGGTTGATTCACCCCACTCTATCTATTCGGATGGGTCTGCCCGCTTCTACTCTATACTCTCTCGGGTCAAGGCGTGCCATATTCGCAGAATCTGTACCACGCTGTGATGCACATATTCCATGTTTGCATGGAGAATTCTGCCTTAGAAGAAAAAGAGGTTTAGAACTAGCTATTATCGGTTAAAGGACCCCCAAAGAGCCGAAAGATCACGGTGTGCGCATGGCTGTGAACAGGAGTCGGCCTCAGGGTTAATGTTAGGGGATAGGGAGTTGGCCGTCAGGCGACAATCTATCGAGCTAATGATATAAAGCTATCAAACATCGTTCAAGCCATAGCTATTGTCGGGCTATCAATGTCTTCTAGTATGCCTCACTGCCAATAACCGCCTACCCTCCGCCTTTATATCATGACTCTAAGCGTGCTCCCCAGAATATTCTACATGTCACTAAATGCCGGCCTCCAAAACGCCCGTTTTCTTCAAGGTTAAAGGTTAGCTAACGTGGGTTAGGGTCCAACGCACCCGGCAAACAAGATACATCGATCTAATACCTAGTAAAGCTTACGTAGATTGAAGATCACCATATCGATGGCATTTAGGCTGGAATTAATTGTGCACTCTATTTTGCGGTGTAGCTCTCAACCCTCAACAATTAAGATAGGTAGATGCACAAGGAAATTATAGACCTGATTAAATAATGATGAAATCTTTAATAGTTTTTGTCATGAAAAAGTTATGCTACAATACCGTATTTAAGATATTCGGCTAGCGTATTTTACAAACTGGGTTTGGCTAATTATTTGCCATAGAGAGAACGGATAGCACTCGAATGTGGTCGCTACTCGAATGCCAAGATATATGCTTTCAGAGTTTTAGTAGCTTATAGCACCACCACTACATGCTTATACATTAAATTTGCACTTGATAAATCCACTCATATTTCAGATACATCTTGATCCTAAAAGCCAGCAAAAATAATGAAAACTCATGGACTTATTGTTTGATGTTTTCGTGGGGTGACAGGGGTGCTGTGCTTGGGTCTTGGCATTCGAGTAGCAACCGCATTCGAGTGCCATCCGTGCTTTCTACATAGTAGTTTTAAGTCCATGCGCTTTTTTACGGTATATTCTTTACCAGAGAAGGTTTATGCTAGATATATCCATGAATGGGTACCTTGCAGTCAAGAGGATTATGCTGAATAACATGATCCCTATGAGCTAAGCTTGCGAGGTTTGAGAGAATCTAGACTACTCTCTGAGCGCTATTCTGAATAAAAAGCAAATAATATAACTACATATGTCGCAGATGAATACTTAACCCCTACATACAACACTCCCTTATCCCTCCAAGTAGCGTGCAAGTAGCCTAGATTCCACACCACTCAAGACCCAGTCATGTTGGCCTCCAGCAACGAGAAGATTCTCTGCCTCAGCCAAATACATCTTGTTGGGGTCTTGACCCGGACCAAACATACTTGTACCGTGAGAGGGAGTCATTTGTTGCATCTGAGCAGCCATTTGATCGGCAGCTACGGAATTAGTATTGAAAACATCATTCGGATCAATTTCTACGTAGGTGGGATTTGAACGTACAGTTATCGCTTCCGAGTAGATAGTTAAAAACTGATCGAAGACCAAACAGATTTAAGAAGTACCTGCGGTGGCTCATCAGATGGTGAAGAAATGGAGAACAGAAGCTGCAAACCAAGATAATGAGGACACCCATCTCACATCCAAATCTCTGGTTGCGACACCCGACTGCAACATTGACTTAAATCGGATTGTAAGTGGAAACGGAAGTTTCACTACGATGTCGATAATTAGTTGTAGATTCTTCGCCACTTATGCATCAACACGACATACTAATAACAAAGCCGCTAAAGAACGCGTTGATCCAGCCCATGATTAGTGTTTGGGGCACAATCATAGCCATATTCCCCTTCAACATATTCATCATTTGGTCCATCCCTGCAGGATCGCTGATTGGGTTCGGGGTAGGTTTGCCGACACTCTCAGGGTCCTTCAAGTATTCACCCCGCTTATAGGCCGACACCAGGTGGTTCTTGCGCATGATAAAGGAATGAAACGACATTTGGTCGTAGTTTTGACGCAGGTTGATGCCACGAAGGAGATTGCGCCTGATACAAAGTAATGGTGTCAGCAATTCAGGGCTGAGGGAGAGCAGTGTGTAACAAACTGTTCACGGATTGCTTTGATATCTTGCTTCGGAGGATAGGATTGCATGAGCACCGCGGCATAATGTCGGAGGACTCCAGTAAGGATCTGTGAATACTCTTAACACAGCACAGTCGCCGAGTTGTAGGAGACCGCGTTTACCATAACACCAGAAATCGGAAATAAGATCCAATAGCTATGCCAGATTAGCAAACGATAGGTGAGTATCCCAGCAACGCTTACAACAGCTGTGGATCCCTCAAGACTGATTGATACTGTAATTCAGCCATATAGCGTCGTCGGTGTTGTGTCGCAATAGAATTCTTACGGTCTGTGTCGGGTATCGATCAATTGCTATGAACATCATGGGGCTCTGAAGTTTACTTTAGGGTATTAGCAATTTCGCATTACCCGGCTTTCATTACCCGGCTCTACTCTTTTGCGTGTAAATGTCTCCACGTCACTCGGTTTTTCTTGCTCTCGGCCATCATGTCGTCGCACACACGATACCATGGGACTCACTCCTCTTCTGCAGCAAACTAACTCCCACCCATGACACTTGCTCCTACTCCTCCTCCTCCTCCTCTTTCTGCATTGGTCACTGTCTGGTCACTTCATTCAACTCCCATGGCACTTGTTTATCTCCAACCAATGTAAATCGATTCGAACCAAGTGGGCCTCTCACCAACTTCAGAGCACAATAGTGAGCGCAGCCTGCGGGGCGAAGCTACTCATGAAGTTTACTTCCACACAAGCAGGATAGAAAAAAAGCATTACCCGGCCAGACTGTTCAGAAAGCCTATGCCAAAAGGAGCCGCTCTTTTTTTAGTGTGCGGCACTAGAAATGCGGAGTCGACCAGGGCATTCAGCGAGCGATAAGCCTCGAGATTTGTCGACTCTAGTACTCTACTCTACCTTGTCCTTAACAACCTCACTCCCACACGCAATAGTAACCTGAATGAGCTTGCTGTTATTGCAAAGAAGCTACCTCAACCTCACCTTGGCGTTCACCACAGTGACGAAACCAGTACGGCTCCGATCCTTATCAATCTCACTACTACGGCCTCTGCCACTGCTACCGAGAGCTCCCCACCCACCCCCACCACAACCTCTACTTCCAGCGGCTGTAACCACAATCATGCCCCCGCCCATCCAAGCTCCCCCACACCTGCCTCCAAATGTGCCATCATTCTACATGCGAGAGCTACCAAAAGACAAGCTTGTGGGTTATGACGCACCTGAAGGGAAGAAGCTATTCAAGGCAGCTCTTCTTGAGGGTGGTCTTGAGGCGTTCTTTCCGCTCTCGCAACAGTTTTTGACCGTAAGTGCTAGCTCTGCCTACGCCACTGCCCAACATCGGTCTAACGGACAATCAACAGCAAGATGAGCCTGCGTGTATGACCTTCCCACATGGTCGCCTGTTACACTGATTTCTGATAGACCTTAGTTTGTGGTCTTGGAACGCTATGCATGATCCTCAACGCCTTGAAGATAGATCCAGCAGCAACGTGGAGGAAGCCGTGGCGGTACGTATACCAAAGCCACTATTCTAGATTGCACTACAGGTAGCTAATGTCAGGGTGCAGGTGGTTTACGCAAGGTTTGCGTGGCGGTTTAAAGATCCCGATCCAAATGCTAACGCACTGCAGAAATGCTGGATTGTTGCAGACCACTGGAATGGGTGAAGCAAAACGGCATAACGTTGGCTGAGTTTACGTTCGTTACTTCAGATACAGAATTTTAGAGCGGGGAGACTGATCAATACCAGCTGTTTAGCTAAGTGCAACGGGCTCGACGCCACTACTCGATTTGCAGATCAAACGTCAGCTCTTCCATTCTGGTACCCGCAGCGGAGTAAGGGTTGATCCAGTGATAGGTCGTTTGAAGAGTTTGAACAAGCGGTCAAGGACTGTACCCATTCAATGGACCAACTCCTTGCCGTGAGTTATTCTCGAGCGTCACTGGGACAAACTGGAAGCGGCCATTTTTCGCCAGCCGGTGGATACACCTCAGAGAACGGGGGGATGGTGCTGATACTCGACGTTGCTCGGTTCAAGTACGAGTTTTATAAAGCCCCTCAAAGGATTGCTGCTAACACATCCCGCAGGTATCCTTCTTATTGGGTTCCCATCCGGACATTATACGAGGCCCTTATCCCATACGACACAGAAACAAATCAGCCAAGGGGCTATTGTATCCTTCGTCGTCCTTCCAAACCCGAGCCCTCCCCTGCCCTCCTAGTACTTAATGCTACCACCCCCACTTGGCCTTCCCTCTATGCACCCCTCGCTGAAGTTGCTACCTCCGCAACTTCCTACGAATCCCTCGTCTCTACACTGGCTGAGATCCTGCGATCGCCTAGTGGCCTTCCTACAGTTACCTCCCGCTACGAAGGCGCACATCCGTCCACCTTGGCGGTACTCTCTAAATCACCAAGTTTCGACGCTGCAGAGGGCGCAAAAGCTCACACTGAGTACCGACGGGGCGTAGCACGTTTGTACCGGTATTTTGCGGAAAATTCAGCTCTGTATAAAGAGCTAAAGACCGCGGATGATCTGTGGAAAACGGAGATCACGGTGTTCATGCTGGCGTTGTTGTCTGCCAAAGATATGAAGGAGCGGATGCTCGTGACGGTGAAAGAGGGGATTGAGGAGAGGCTGAGCAGTGATCTTGCAGATGAGACTATTAAGACTGAGGTGGAGAATGTGAGGAGACAGATGGAGAGCCTTACCGAGTGCTCGGTGGAGGATGGAATCTGCTCTAGACCAGGAGGATGTTGCGGGAAGAATGCATGTTCGTGAACATTCGCGTCATACCCATATTAGTGCAAATAGAGATGGCCGGGGGGATGTCGGATATGAATTATATCGCTAGGTTTTGTAGATTCTTTGAGAAATATGGCCCCGTACCAGGACTTCCCCTCACATCACCAACGCTATTTTTTGGGATATCTAGGGAATCCAAAATAGCAAGGACCCAACATGGTCGATCACTCGATAGACAGCCTGAGGACTCCATTCCGTGTTGTCCCGTCCATCCGAAAGGGGAGAAAAGGAAGAGTAGAAACCGGCTCACTCTCGACAAAAAAAGATATAGTCATCCGTATCATAGAAGCACAAAAATACCCGTGATTACCGCTCCAAAAACAAAAAAACCGGGCTGGGGCTGGGTTTGAGAGAATGGTCTCGACTTTGCGCATGCATTATGACGCACGCTGGAACAGGGCCGAAGATGCAATAGAAAATGATATCAAAAAAAGTGCAGATTGCACAAAGGCCAAAACCGACGACAACGACGACAACGACAACGAACAGTGGCGGAATATTTGTTACCAATAGATCAACGGTTTAGAATATTATTTTGCATCCGAGAACTCTTTCCTATTTAGCGGAGTAGATTTCTAGTCCCCCCCCAAAAATTTTTTCGGACACAGCAAACAGAATATGTTGATAGAGTGCTCCGCACGGATCACATAGTGGCCGGCTCCTACATACCCACCCTATTTAGTGCGGGGTTACGCCCGCTGTCGCCGCCCGCTGCTTTACTCTACTACATTCTACGAACTAACCGGGGGTGAAATTCATTTCTAACATGAACAGGAAAGACAAGATTTGTATGCACACAACTCTGAGCAGCTGGCTGGCTTGCAGCCCATTGCACAAGGAATAAACATTTCTTCCGTCCTCCCTCTCTGCCTTCCCAACGTCTACAATGCAAATCCCAAAGGAAATAAACACAACAGTTTCTCCCGCAAATATGAGATAGAACCTTCCTCCTCTGCTGCATAAAGTCGATGTTGCCAACCGCGGACATTAGAAACCGAAGGCGGCGAGACTTGGAATAAGTGTTGCACAGTGAGTATGGTGGCGGCGGAGGAGGAAGAGGAGGAGGTAGAGGTCATAGCGAGACATTTAAGTCCCCGTAAAGACCCGAACATGAACCATTGCTATTAAGAGACTCATCACTATGCCGTTCCCGAGCGTTCGCAAAGCACTTCATGAAACCTAGGAAACCCAGAAACAGACAGAAAGGAAGAGGAAAAAAAGAAGAGAGGAATACGCTATGTAGAAGCCAAACAAACTGTACACTTCACTGCTCGGGGTAGAGCCTTTTGAAGTACCTGTCAGCCTTGTTGTATTCCTCCCTCATGCTCGTCAAGGCCGTCTTGATCGCTTCCAAACATTTGTCGTCATCCGGTTCGTCCTGTGTACCCGTCGCATCCTTCTTCACGCCGAAATGCTGGATTTTCTCGCAATAATCCTTAACCTTAACGAGGCCGAGCGTGGCCGATGAACCTTTAAGGAAATGCCCTAGAGAGGACAGTTGTTCTAAGTCTTTCTTAATACTGTGACGACATGATATCCGTCAGTAATCGATGTCGTTTCAGGCGGACAGTTCTTGCGAGGTGCACAAACAGTGATTGGTCCATTTTGTCGAACGTGTCCTGGGCCTGTTCCAAAAATCCTTCAACAATCGCACGACTGAAATCATCACTGCCATCGTCGTCCATCTCGCGGATTTGATCGAAGGTTTGAGTATCGATAATTTCTGCTATGTCCTCGGTCTGTGCAAGGGTAAGTCAGTACCGCGGCTCAGAATAACCATGCCACAATAATTCTGGTAATAGTACGTACGCTCTCAGGAGCAGCGGAATTCGCATTTGTGGAGGCAGCGATCGCCGCCGTTGGGGCTGGGGGATCCGCAGCAGGCATAAGTTGTATTGTATTAAGATGTCAGGGGGATTACTGCAGTTGTTCGCAGTTGGATGGGCGGGTGGGTTCGCAGGTAAGGATTTCGAAAGGCTGCCTTCTTCGGGAGAGACTTGAGTCGTTTCTAAATGATGCTGTCGCTTTGGAAACGATACACAGGCACTTATTCCCAGTTATGTATGTATATATATATATGCAAGCCGGGCCGTTGGTTTTAGAGGCACTACGATAATGCGTGCGTGCAGAGGCTCCAACGCCGAGCCGGTGACAGATTGCTGCAGGAGTACAAGTGGTAGGTGGTATGTGGTAGGAGAGAGTGCGAGGCAACACTCGTTCGTTCTGATTGAACACTTCCAGGGCCGTCTGTTTTGGAAGTGTCTCTCTGACAATGCCGGAAAGTAAATTCCAAGTAGGCACACGCTCGCTGCCAGGTGGTCTAGATGTCTCGGGAGATTTCAAGCGAACAACGAGTGTATCCGCCGGTATGCTGGAGGAACCGGAGGAAGAGAAGGAGGAGGGGATGTTATTTTTCGAAGATGGTTGGATGGATGGATGGATGGAGGATTGCTGGTGTACAGGTGGTAAAGGTAAAGTAGTAGGAGGTATGGAGGTCGGTAGGTGGGTTGTTGTGCTGTATTTGGGTAGGTGACGAGGAGAAACGGAACAAGAGTGAGGGGTGGTCGAGCTAGAGGTGGGGCGGATCCTGACCAGCGTCAGAGGACAGGGGGTGGTTGGTGATGGTGGTGTTGAACAACCCCTTCCCTTGAGCAACCGTCAACTTCTCGAGAGAAACGCTGGTAAAGCACGCTTTTCTTCTTGTTCTTCTTATTCCCGTGAACTAATCTACTATGGCTCCCCCTTGGGTGCAGCAGGCGACGGTGGTGACAGTGGACAGCGTTGCGATAGATCCGGGAGCGATGACGCCAGACGAAGCGACGGCGGTGGTGATGTTGACGGTGGTCGGGATGCGGGGAGTGTGAGCTACTAAGTAACCAAGTAACTAAACAGCTAAAGAAGAAGCCGAAGCCGAAGCCTAATAAGACATACTTGTCCTCTACAGTTTCGTGAGATGCTCGGTTTACTCAGGCGTCCGGAATTGAATTACCCCTCTTGTGGGATCAAAAAAAAAACAGCGGATTGCAGGGTTGCAGCTAGCGTGAATCACCGTGCAGTGTTTCCGCTGGTATATCTTTAAGCTCAAATTTCTATAACTTACTCGCTCTTTCCCGTTCACCGACATCATCTTAGGCCTCCCATTCTCGAGCCCCGCGCTCTGCCAGTGCAAGGCAGTCGTCTCTACTGGAGAGGCAGTCACCGCCTCACCGACAATATGGCCCAGTTCCTTCCCTTGTTGACAAGGAGAGCACGTAGCACTGTATCGGTCATTCCCGGAGTTTGAACGCTACCACAGGACAAATCTGCGTCCCTTTCGTTCTCGGCGTCTGGTGTGGTTTGGATCTCCAAGACGAAATGGAGCCTTCGCAGTCCGAGAAAGACATTCACAACAAGCCGAGGAGAACTCTGGACTCGTTGTGCTGTTGTCTCGTGCTCAGACTCCAATGGTAGCTACTCGTACTTGTTTACCACAGTGAGTGAGAGGCTAGGGACGAGGCAAGTGCTGTTGCTCGCCCTGATATTACTTTGCTCTGTCATCTCTTTTCTGAGACTTAGGAATTGATAGAAAAAGGAAGGGTGGGTGTGTCGCGTGCAAGGAGTTGTTTTGGAGTCATCTTTGTGCGGAAAATCTTTCGCGTAAATTACTCGAAAAGTATGCAGTGCAGAAGGCCAGTCAACAACTACGTCAGACGTCGAAAGGACACTACTTTTAGGAACCGAATTGATCTAGCCCTGTGTATCACCTCCGAGACTCACCATCCATCCATGTACTTGCTACACAACCAACGATGGCGGAGCATCGATACCCCGTAGCACTGATAAGTAGCTGCAGTAGTACCTTCTCTGTCCTGTCTGTCCTGTCTTCTAAATATGAACTTTACAACAATACGGATGAATGCTGGTGGTCAAAATCCTCAATACTTGAGTAAAAAAATGAATAAGCTGGTCGTTTCGTGCCACGTTAAATATCATCCAAGGTTCGACGATCAACAGCAACCCACTAAGAATTGCGCCAGAATCAGACGCCAAGGGAACAAGTTTCGGATACATTTTTCATCATCAGCAACACCTCACCTGGACAACTTGGAACTCGACCCGTTATAGATATCAAATAGAGTAGACCGACGCAGATTTTCACCAAGTTGACCTTCGGAGTTCCACAATTCTCTATTACCTGTTACTTGACCACTCGAGTTAGCTCCAATTGAAGTCAGTAAGTTAGAGCAAACAGGGAAAAAATATACAGCACTGCCATGAGCTCAAATTATCACACTAGGTCTTCTAGATTCCAATTCTCTAGCTTCTCCCCTTTGCACAGAGACAACGCAAGCTTCCTGATGTGATGCCAATTGTGCAGCGTCTATCTCGTCATGATCTGGAAATCTAGGATCTGATCAATGGGTGTATTGCCTAGGATTCTTGAAGCTTGTGCCTATTCCCGCTCAGCTGCTTACTCCTACCTGACTATCTCCAGGTTCTCGTCGATCAAATGCTCCATGGCCCGGATTCCAACAACGTAAGTTGTCCTTCAGCAGCATGTCCACTTTATCTTCTGTGACGCTAGGCAAATCGCTTTCCACCTCCATGTTAGGTAGTAACTCTGACCCACTTCAATTAAGCTGAGCGACTGAATCATCAGCGAAAGGGAGTGTGAACACCTTTAGGATTATGTTTCATGGATTTGTCGACTGGTGAGGATGGAAACTACTTCTAAGTCAAACCCTTCAGTGGCAGAGCTAATTGTCAAATCTCTCAACGGATACTCTTGAGGTTTGGCGTTCATCTCATTTCAATCTTCAACAATTCTAAATCGCCAGATCGAAATGTTCAACGGAAGTTCAATATCACTTTTAAAAGCCGATCATACTTGCAATGACTGTGCACTTATGCGATTAACGACGTGCAGCTACAACGACTATAATGGGAGGATCACGGGCGTCACTCGGTGCACGATCCAACCTATATGATCCTGACCCTGCTACATAGAAGACATCACGTTCGAATACCTCACATTTGGATCCCTTTAGCCACATCTGGATCCGTCTTGACATTTGTGGGTTCCTGGAGTCATCAAGACTTCTCGAGTCGTTTGTGGATATGGATAATCCCTTAGCGGAACAGACCTTCTCGACGGCTTAATACCCTAGTGGATTCAATCCCTTGGACGACTACGGCCCTTAGGGGATTGAGTTCCTTAGGGAAATGGGTTCACTAGCCGGACATATCACCAAGGGGATTCGGTCTTCTACGGAAACCCTGGATCTCCGCCTTCTATAGTGTCCGGGAGGGTTGTCTCAGCGTCTGTGGGCCTACTACGAGTTCTAATTGCCTGTCAGCTTGTGAGTCTCTTGATCTAGGGCTGTCACGACTTTGTAGGATCAGTAGTAGTAGTGGATTGAAATATTAAGAATGCATGGATATAACAGGTCTCCATTTAAATAGCGTTTAGTATCAAACATCAACCTTCTAAATTTAAAATCCAATACTGGTTTCCGGGCTCCCAAGTTCCCACGAATAAAAACACATATCACTAACGCCAAAAACTCTCTGCCATGAAAGTCCAGTCGTCCAGTCCAACCGTATGGCCTTTACTAAAATTAAATGTCCATGTATTTTGTAGAATAAAAGGCGACCCACAGAAGACATCTAGCTTTTGTCTAGGTGCCAATGATATCAATAATGCCATGAGGAGTAATAGTACCACCACTCCAATTAATCTCCTGTTCAGCCAGACCAGCAGCGATAGCCACAACTTTGGTTGTTGGTGTATAAGGTCATGTCACGTATTAGACATAGCTCTATGGGTCTTGAGTAGTGACATTTATACCTGAAAAAGAGCACAGTACTCTAAGACGAGTCGAAAATATCCCACTGCCCCCTTGGCCGGACTCTAGATCTATCCTCTATTGGTACCTCTCCCAAATCTGCGCCGAGGCATCTTAATATGATACCGCTGTTTGTAGGTGATATATACTGTGACCATCTGGACCCCAATGATGCAGAGGTGGCAGATGGTGGCTCTCTAGCTAGTAAGGATATTTACAAGGACGAAGTCTAGGGCCGTAGGCCCGCTCCGACAACATCGGTGTCAATGGCAAAGATAATACCAACCAACGCCAGGGAGTGCGGACTGAAATTGTCGCTCAGCTTTAGCATAAGTGAATTAGTTCCCATGGGAATCTAGATCCAGATCCAGACTGCAACGACCGCCAACCGCAACAAAAAATAGTTATTAAGATCTGAGACTTAGGGAGGGTACTCTGGGAGACGAGTAGCGATCGTTTTCTTGGATTTGAACATGCTCGAAGTTTTGGGGATTTCTTAGATCTGGAGTACCCCCAGGCCCATACGGGAACTACTCCGGTTAGCATATACATATGCATGGATCGCTCCGTCTGCACTCGAGCGTTCGACTGCATTCTGAGAGGAATGTTCGGATACGGGCCTATTCCCCTACTGGTCATGGCTTCTGATTCCTGGAGTGTTGCAACTGTCAGCGTGAATAGCTGTCGCAACCCAGCCACAATGCAGATCATTGTGCAACACCTTTTGAGATAATACCCAATACTGGCCTAGTTGTTCGATCGCATCCGAGTAGCTGCGGTAGTAGCTAAACTCTCTAGTCTCAAAACATGGCTGACGAATCCTTGCGCTTCAACGGCCGTGGTGGGAAAGTTGCCGGAGGAGACACCTCCGAGTCGAGGTGAGCTTGCTTCACAGTCAGCATGTTCGTTCTCCCTATGTATAGCTAGGGCCTCAGTGGGTTCACTGCTCGATCCTATTCTGGCCTCGTACCCCGGCCGTTTGATCCCACGTGATTTTATACTAAGCGAAATGGCGAGTCTGACCCAAATTGAGATCATGAAAAAAGTGAGGTGAAAGGGCCTGGAGATATCACTCCACCAAAATTTCAAATTACCTCCAGAGAGCTGAGCTTTGGGGGGGTATTAGGTTACATCTACCTGAGTCAATACTGAGTATTTTTTAAAGAATTCCACCACATGTGGACTCACTGCAGCCTTAACCCGAAGCTGATCTGGGTTTGATCTGGGTTATTAACAGCTTAACCCAGTCACTCTTGATCACTTTACACCACAAATTTTGTCCAACTTGCTTAGTGCCCCATATAAAGTTGATTTCTTTTCCCTTAAACTCTTCTTTCCATACAAACCCAGCTCAAACCCATAGTGTTGAAATTTTAACTGGGTTGACCTGGGAACTTTGTGTGGAGCGAGGTCTCCAAGCTCTCTCTCAACTTCGTTCCCTCGCCACACTATTCCCTTTTTGTCACTTCCATTTTCATCTTAGTGCACATGTACACAACTGAGAGCCTGATTCGAGGCCAATCCTATTCTTACTTGAGCGCGAAAGAGCTCTCTTATGAGAGTAAGAGGGAGATAGAAAGAGTGCACAGTTACGTGTGATGTGGAGGGAGCTTTGGTATCCAATTCTTAAGTCATTGGCTAACGCGCTGTCAGGTGAAGGGGCAGGGCTTGGCGAAGCGTCACCACACCCCACTTCCTTTCACTCCCCCGCCAAACCATCTCCCTTCGCTCCACCACGCCGCTAAGCTCACCATCATCAAAACTCAACACCATTTCTTGCTTGATTAACTCCTGCGTTTCTGTAAGCCTCCTTGTTTCTCACTCGTTTTTAATAACAGTCGCAAGTCACTCCTAGTAGACGACTGGTTGTGTCAAGCCCTGTTTCTACTTCGTTCTAACTCCCTGGTGTCCAGCGTACGGCATCACGGTACCATGTCGGACATCGCCATTGAGAGCTCCAGTAGTGATGAAGGCTGTGAGCCGCAGGAGGTGGCCTGCAAATACGATAACAAGGCCTTCAAAACCCATGATTTGGCCATTCAGACTTGTTCGACTTTGCTATCCATCCTACGTACAAAGGAACCGTTCGATACTCCTTCAATTTCGGATGCTAGTAATCAGGCCGTTGTAACACGTCTCACCGCGGTCGCCAATCTACTTGTCCGGGACAGGGAAGTGGTGGCAGTGACTCCTAAGAGGTTCGCTGCACACGTACTTCATCTCCAGGTCATTCCCGAGGCCACCAACTTATTTTTTCAGAAGGATGAGTTCTCTTCAAGTGGTAAGCCCGGGTTGGTGAGACCCACCATTCACGTGGCGAAGAACCCAGAAAAGTAGGTTACTCGTTCTAATTTATCGAGACTGTGCATGCGAGACTTAAATCATTACAGGAACAGGGATGGTGCGATCAATTTTACTACCACCGTTGAAATTGATACCGTTGGGGATATCTTCACCATAGCGAATAGGTAAGTAATAGCTGCACTTTAGCAGCTCCCATGCTAATGTCTCAAATCAGAACGGCGAGCTTCCGCCAACATACAGAGCTGACCTGCTCCCTGGTTAACGCAGCTCTCAATGACTCTAGCGACAACGGCTGGTCGACGCTTGCGAAATACCATCTCATGGTTTCGGTTGACAAGTTGATACGTCGGTGCAATGAGAAGTACAGCCGGATTCTACATCTCATCACCGCTGACGACTTTGCTGAGCTACCGCCTCATTGCATCCCGATCATCCCGACAAGCGATGTACAACTGCTCAGAATCATAATCCACGAGCTGAACATTAAGGACCAGGTGCCTCATACCCTGGACCATCTAAAGCAAGAACCAGAGTCGATTCCGTCTATGCAAGTTTTCCGGGATGTCCATAAGGTCCTAGTTTTCTTGATTGATGGCGTCAAAACCGCAGCAGAGGTAGTGCAAAACATCCTCAAGAATGCTGACATCGACCGTGACGCTCTCGAATTGGCTGCGAATAAGCTTTTCCACCTGGTCGTTCCCATCGCCGGTTTATCAACTACCTCAACGATAAAATTTGTTGTTGAGGAGCTGATTGCAAAAGCACTGCCCGAGAGATCGGAGCAAGTCAATGAGCAAATTGAAGACGAGCGTCGTGTACGACAAAAGGAGAAAGAGAAGAAAAAACAAGAAGCAAGGGCCGCGGCCGAGGAGAAGCGCAAACAACGAGTGGCGAATGCACAGGCAAAAATGCAGAGACAGATGGCTCGAGAGCCATCGACAACACTACCTGCATCAGAAGCGGTACAAGATTCTGCATCACCAGAGCTCGAGAACATTGCAGCTCCCAGCACAGCGCCAGAACACACGGTGCTTAACGATGAGGACTTTACTAACGACGAGGAGATAAGCGACTGGGATGTGGACTTCCACAATCTTTTCGACTTGAAAGCCGATACGGAATCGCGTAAGGTCATGACATGGCTGCGTCTGGTTGGCAACACCATCCACTGCGCCCGATTATTCAAGAAGTCCAAACGGGGACACTCTATGCCACCGTTAGTCTTCGATATTCTCGATTACGATCGAAGCCCCGCATACTCGTTGCCCTGGGAGGCAAAAATCAAGGAGCTGATGCCATCGTACTTATACGCTGAGGCACTGAAGAAGCTACAAGAAGTGGATCCGCGTCTCAAGCCTGGCGCTACGCTGACATTTCCTGGGCGAGTCCACTGCGAGAGTATGCTGGCAAGCACATTGTTAATGGCAAAGTTGCGGTCGAAGACTGAGGTAAGTAGTTCGAAGTTTCTTTTGTTTCTAGTCACTGATAGATTCAAGGCGAAACTCGAATCAAGTGTATTGGCCCGACGTGTCATTCACCTTCCTCTTTTTGGGGTGAGCAAGAAGTGTTGCCCCTTGTGTTATCGCCTCCTGTGCGAGATCCTAGATGAACTGAAGGAGCCGGTGACAACATTCGCGTCGCATTCCACTATGTTTCCGTGGGCGCTTCCTCCGGGCCTGCCCCGGCGGATCACCCAGGTACTAAAGGATCAATGCGAAAAGAAGCTAGAGTACGAACTCCATCAACTCATACGTAACAGCGGCCGCAGACCAAGCAGTTTCCTTTCGCAGGGACCCATGGAATCGGGATCCGATCAAGAGCTGATTGATTTTATATCAGGACTCTTTCCTATGGCGGTCGATTAACTTTAGGTGGTTAGTATTTCTATCCTGATCACGACTATTCAGGAAACACAGTAGATTTTAATGGACTGCCTCTTTCTGTTTCTCGTTTTTCTCTGTACGACTAGACGCTCTAGTATTGCTTGTTAGTTGTTAAGCCGTGTTGTGCATTGGTGTTGGGTCTTCCAACCAGCCCTGCAGCTGTACTATACAAATACAGTGACTGCAGGCATTTGGCGCACGCCGAAGATCAATCACTCTAAAAGAAAGCATATTGATCAGGGTTGAGGAAGGCGCCAAGAGCAACATCTATTATAATTCTATGTAGAGTACAAGTTGCCTTACATTTAGATCTAGGTGGCTTTTATGGGGAGTGTAATGAAATTTCCATTCCGAGACTAATCCGGGGACCAAAAACCCTTGCTTCTCAAGAGATACCGCTAGAAAATCATGTCGTAATAAACATAAGGGTTCGTTAAACAAATGAAAAAGCGATATTGTTTATGAGGTGACCTTGTGGATGGACTCGGCGAGGTATCTGTACAAATCATCAGTAAGTAGCCTTCCTTGATCTAGACTGAAGGAAATGGCATACTTGACGTTACCAGTCGTGATCCCTGCAACGGAGATACGACCATCCTTGGTACCATAGACAGAGTACTACGTTCGCGATCAATACCAATTAATGAACCAAAATTTAGACTCTCTTACTTTTTTGGCCAAAGTGTCAACCTGCTTAGGTTTTAGACCAGTATATGCGAACATCCCAATCTGCGAAGTGATGTGGCTCCAGTCGTGCTTGCTACCAAGCTCCTCTAAGTTGCCTTTCAACAAAGCCCTCATGGTAATAATCCGGTTGGCCATTCCCTTGACCTCACCGAGCCATTGCTGGTTGAGTTTCGGGTCGTTCAAAATCTCAGAAGCAATACGGGCTCCGTTAATTGGAGGGTTAGAGTACATGGGGCGGACAAGAATCTTGATCTGGGAATCGACGCGCTTCTTCTCCTCGGGGGACTCCGTGAGGATTGAAAATGCGCCAACACGTTCACCATACAGTCCCTGCGTTGGGCTATTAGCACGAGTTGAGTAGTAATGGTGTCTATAGATACTGACCATGTTCTTTGCGAAAGACTGGCACAGAGCAACCTGGTGACCCTGCTCAACAAAGTATCTCAGAGCATAGGCGTCCTTGTCGGTATCGCCAGAAGCAAAGCCCTGGTATGCCATGTCGAACAGGGGGAAATGTCCACCAGCCTTGATGGCGTCGCTAATAGCTCTCCATTGCTCTGGAGTGGGATCAATTCCAGTCGGGTTGTGGGCACAAGCATGGAGAAGGAAGATAGAGCTCTTGGGAGCATCCTTGATGTCCCTCAGTACTCCATCAATGTCAAGACCAATGGTCTCCTTGTTATAGTAACTGTACCCCTTCACGTCCAAGCCGCAGTCACTGAAGACGGCCTTGTGGTTGGCCCACGATGGGGTGGGAAGGTACACGGTCTTTGTGTGAGGGTAGAAGCGCTGCAAAAAGGCACCAGCAATGCGGAGAGCACCGGTACCAGAAATGGACTGTGTAATAGCAATGTTGTCGAGAACCGGGTTTCCAGAACCGTATGCAAGGATTGCAGCTGCTTTGGTGAACGCAGGCACACCGGTAATACCAGCATACTCTTTGTCGAGGCTCTTCTCGAGGAGACGTTTTTCGGCAGCGCGAACGGAAGGTAAGACATATGGCTTACCCGCATCGTCGCGGTATGCACCAACACCTTGTCGCTGGTCAATTTCGTCGTGGTACATGATAGAGTAGAAATGGCATACCGAGATTGATCTTCTTTTCAAATTTATCGGCCTTGAATGCTTCGGTGATACCTGTTCCAGTCAGCACGCAAGCTCAGACACAGTGTTGAATTGAGTCGCCCTACCAAGGATAGCCTGATGAATTCCAATAACAATGTTTAAGCGACCATTTTTCTCGCACAACCAGTCGAGGGAAGATACTCACATCCTACAGAGTTGGTAAGTTAGCACCGTAATCTTCATAGCTGCAAAGCCAATAGTGGGTAACGCCAATGCGTTAGAGGTACGCAAGAAACCTACCGGGGGACCTTGGGCAACACCGCTCCATGTGCTCACGGACCTTGAGGCAGCAGCTAGTTTGAGCGCAGAGGCCACAGTGGTCAACTTTCCGACAGCAGTTCTTGCAGTAGAGAGCATGGTTGGGGTGGTGAGAAGTTGAAAGACTAGATAAAGAGTGGAAAATGGAGAAGAACCTACTCAACCTAGCAGTGTGTTGGTGTTTTTACCCGTTCCACGCGCACAGCATAGTTGTTATATTGGCTGTGTGCCAAGGCAGGTACCTGGCTCGTGCAGTGGTTCAGTTACTGCTCCATTGTGGTTCAGCGCACATAGCATCCAAAAAGTCCAAGCCCTGCATGAAGCAAGAACTCTACCGGGGATTATCCACACATTTTATCAAACACCATGACCAACAGCACCTCGCCGTCTACAGATCTTTCTCCACCCGCTCTCTTCCCCCGCACTCTCCCTCATTTCCTCTCGCTCCCTTCTTTCTTGATGCACCACACCAGCGGTCTAATTCGTATTTGCCCACCCAGTGACAGGACAAGTGAGTTATGCTTTCGTACAATGCATGCTGCTGTGGCTTCTGCCGTCCTACATGTGTCTGCCGAATAGAGTAGCCACATGCGACACTTTAAATAACCCTGATTCGGGGAATCACGCCGACTTCTCGCCTTCGCTTTCTTTAGGACTTCTGCAGCTCGTCCACCAAAAAAATACCCGCGTGGAGAAGTTCGGTATCACAAGAATAGACTCAGTTTCGGTGAGGCACTAGCGGCCGGAAATACTATTCGCCTGGCGTGCAGAACCATTGACTTGGTGCATGCGTAACTTGAGCCTCACCGTGAAGTATAATATCAACCCCAGGTACATCGCGGATCTTGATGTTAGATAGTCAAGTTTGTGTCCAGACTCCAATAATTGTTAGCCATTCTTACCTTGTTTTATCACAAGTCACTGCTCAATTTTGATTGTGCCTAAATTCCTAACAGGTCCTCAAAACCTCGTAAGTTTCTTGAAGGTGTACCCAAAAAGTATGAGCATTGGACGATATCCTGAATTAACAGTGGCAACAAAACGACAGCCAATGGCCAACCAGCGAGACAGTTGTTGTCACATCTGTGTTCGGCCAGACCACTAGATTTGGCAACAAACTAGATGAATTTCTCAATCGTCGGCCAAAATATGGAGCAGATTGTAGGTATCTCTGTGTATTCACATTCTCCCTGTCAAATTGAACCATACTATACAAACGATCCACTACATTGAGAAGGCTTGTAACCCCCTCTCAAACCGAAGGTATCATGCTCATCCAAAATTGAATCAACCGTAATTAGTCCATATGCCATTGCCCCTCCCCTTTCTCCCACCCCTTGTGGCAAACTATTTACTAGCTGGAAAGTTCTTTCTATACTTCAATTAGCAGAGTCCACTTTTACGATCAAGGTCAGGGCAAACATACGTATTAAGCAACACGCCTTTCACGCTCCGGATTTCCTGCTTAACCTTCAAGATAGGATCGTCCTTGTCTTTATCCACCTGCTGTCCAAAGCCCATAAAGGGACTGGAATACATATTGCCCGATACAGCTGAATCATAGGTCAAGCCCTCGAGATAGCTTGTCAGATCCTCTAGCAAGAACGTGAGCTCATTATCTGTCCCATCTGAATGACTCTCCACTAGAACCTTCATCTGCGACGTCAACTCCTCCAACTTTGAGTCAGGAGTCATAGCCCCAGTACCCAACTCGTCATCGTCACCATGACCAGCCAGTGAAGGCTCAGTCTGCGTTTGCGCATCAACATGAAAGAGCTCACTCGGGTCAGATATGTCGGAGGTGTCCGATTCCTCGTCGTCATCGCGGAAACGCTGAATCGGCTTGACGGGGGTATATGATGGAGGCGCCAGCTCCATAAGCCCGGATGTGAATTGGTCCAGGTTCTTCTTCACCGTAGCGGCAAAGTCGAGACGGGCGGTTGTCAAAGCATCTAGCATCGGCGTAACAATAAGCTTATTGGCACCGTAGACAGTGGCCGCTGTAGCAACGCCGAAGTATATGGACTTGACAAGCGTTGAGCCAGTGATAAGAGGACGCGATGGTGCAGGCGGTGGTGGCGCGAGCCATTCAGGATAAGTTACTATCGTCGGGGACGGCTGTAGTTGAAGGTGCTGCTGTTGCTGCTGTTGCTGCTGCGATTGGTGAAGAGACTGTGGCGATGGTACTAGCTATTCAACCGTTAGTGATACGTCGGATTGATGTTAAGTGGTATCCACTTCTTGCTTTCTTTCCATCCTCCTCTTATCTCGCCTTCTCTTCTTTCTATCAAACTTAATTATCAATTCCTGAGCCTCGGCAGCTGTCAGGCCCTTCGATCGTAGAAACTCTTGCTTCTCTTGCAGGGGTGCATCGCGCACACTTCCGTTTTCGAGGAAAAGGATTGCTTGCTCGAGGAGTTTCGCACGTTCGACGCGGTCGGCGGGAGCATCATCTTCTTGAGGGATTGGAGAGTCTCGGGGTGCAGGCGACTCGTGGACAGTTTTCAGTTCTGGGGGAAGATCGGATTTGAGAGCTTCATTGAGTACTTCTGCCTTTGATGGCACTGAGGAGGATAAGGATGCTTCAGGTACTTCGGATGCTTCGGATGCTTCAGGTGCTTCAGGTGCTTCAGGTGCTTCCGATGCTTCAGGTGCTTCAGATGGTTCAGGTGCTTTAGGTGCTTCGGTTGGTTCAAGCGCTTCAAGAGATTTTGCGTCGTTGGCCATCGTTGAGGGCTGTAGGAATAGTGTAGGTTGAATAGTAGTGGGAGGTGATGTTGCACTCTGATACCTGTGAACGCTCGGGAGTGCGAACAGTGAAACCATGAGCTGTCAGCAGGGGCCGTGACCTCGGCATCTGGTACAACCCTTGGCTTTAGAGGTGATTTGTAGATTTCTAACACCAATAAAAATGATACATTCTACGTATTTAAGTACATATCTGTTTTGCAAGAAAATTACTGACCATGGATGGAGATACTGATGTTGATGTTGCACCACAAAGCCAAATATCATGTGTCGAGTGACCACTAGTGGCTAGATGGCTGGATGAACGCGCGCTAGAGTAGTGCTCCTTGCTTTCCGCCTCAACTGCGGAAAACCCACAGCAACTGAATCTTGAACGCGGCAAGCTCACAACCAAACTGAAAAACTGGCACTGCTTACATACTTCCCAATACTCAATACCCAGTATCAAATACCAAATACCAATAACAAATACTCATGGCGCCCCAGCTTAGAGCCCCCGCTAAGCGAAGAAGGCCCTACGAGCATGATGAGGAAGACAATGAGCTTTCCGACAGCGAACTTAGTGACATAGAAGACGAGATTGAAGAAACCACCCCCGCTGAACCCGAAGATGAAGACGATGAAGACGAAGAGGTGTCAAGTGATTCAGATACTCCAGAGGGAGAAGTCGAAGAATCGTACGCGCCCCCTTCGGTCGTCACAAACTGTTCAACGCGTTCCTCTCCATGAATCTTATGGGAGTCCAGGCTAAAATTCACCGTCCAACAATCATAGTTACATCTCAGACGATGGACCGGACATATCCGACGAAGACGATGATTCGGACATGAAACCACCGGCGAAAAGTGTTGCACAGCGCACGGTTGGAGGAAACCGGAGGATATCGGCAACCAAGCCGGCAGCCGTTACCAAGAAACCAGTAGGAGCAGCTGCCAAAAAAGTAGGTAAACGAACTGTGACTGTGTCGCCACCTCAGAAGCTTCGGCAACTACCCCAAAGGACTACCCATACTCGATCTTCCGCAGCCATTGGAACCAGGAGCTCATACCAACAGGGAACCACAACAAGTAAACAGCCAACAACGAGCAAAGCACCGACCATCAAGTTGAAAATAGGTAAGGACCGGCTTCGGGAGGTCACTTCTGCTTGGACTCCACCTCCGGGTGCCACTGATACCGGCGCCCCGTCCACAGCAGCTGGAACGCCTGAAAGCATCGCTGCCCCTATACCAACATCTACGTCATCTATGCCTCGTGGAAGGAAAGTTGTGCAAGAGGACTCGGATGACGAGGAGGAGGAGGACGAGGAGGACGAGGAGGAAGAGGAAAGTAAGATGGGCGAGGAGCGAGATCTAGACGATGAATTGGGTGATGAGGATGCCGAGGGAGAAACGGATGACGAGTTGTTGGATTCTGATGATGAGACTGGGGTTACGCCTGGTACCGACTTCATGAGTAGGACGGGAACGCCGGATATGAGCAGGTTGACAAATCGACAACGAACCAGATTAGGAGACATTACTACTGCGGATCTGTTGGAGCTTCCTAGTGGTTTTGGTATGGATCACATTGTGACTTCTCCCTTAGGGAAATGCTGGCTAACCTACGTATAGAGAAGCCTGGTGCCAACAAAGCTGTCTCGCTCTCTGCCCAAGAACAAGAGTTGAAGCGCGCAGAGATGGCCAGGCGCCGTAAGAACCTTACAGATCAGAAGCTCGAGGAGGAGAAGGTATTGAGTTCTCTGGAGGCCCTCCTTCGCGTTGGTTGACATTCACACCACACAGATTGATACAATAAACCGTCTCCTCAAGAAACAAACCCCTAAAATGCGTGGCAGGAGTAGAGCCACAGGCGATGCAACACCAGCGGATCAGAACGGCGATACTATAATGGGAGGAGTTGACCAGACACCGCCGCCGCCGCCGACAATGGTACGCTGGGTCAGCAATAAGGACGGTATCCGTTTGGCTGTACCGGCCAGCTGGTTGGCTGCACCCATTGGCAAGAGGTTTGAGCCACAGACGGTGACGGAAAGTATGCGTAATGTAAGACGCAAGCTGGTTGAGGAGCTGTAAGACACATACTGGGTTGTACGAAGTGCACTCACGACTCGGGTTGGTCTCTTGTAATTATATGGGATCTATAGGACTGTATTTGCTTTGGTTTTGGTTTTAGGAGGTTTCACTGCGAAAAACACATTTACTCATTAGATCTCACCCGTGAGGTTGCTCTTAAGTGGCCAATAGCAAACTAGCGCGGCAACGGAGTCATAATATATGTACCGTTGTACACCTCTCACAATCACCACCAACCATTGCAACAATGCTCACTACAACCCAACGCTGGCTCGCACTTCAAACCCGCGATCCAAAATACCACACCGCTTTCATCTACGCAGTCAAAACTACTCGCATCTACTGCCGACCTACATGCCCATCGCGTCTTGCAAGACAGGCGAATATTGTCTACTACAATTCACCTTCCGAAGCAGAAGCAGCGGGATACCGGGCTTGTAAACGGTGCCACCCTGAAGATTTAGATGGCTGGGATCCAAAAAAGACGGCATCGTGGAGCGCGCAAGGGTGGCGATTGAGGGGGGTGAAGTGGAGATTGGTTTGAAAGATCTTGCCAAAATGGTCAAAACGAGCGAGTGGCATCTTTTGAGAAGTTTTAAAAAGGAGATGGGGGTTACGCCGAGGGGGTATTGGGGGGTTGTTTGTGAGCGGAGGTCAAGGGCGAGTAATAATATAGTGCTTGGGGAGGATGGGGTAGACCAGTTGATGAGGGAGATCGAAGCCGAGGAAGAGGCGGAAGAGAATGTGAGGTTGGTTTTAGAGGAATTTGTGGATTTTGATGAGGCTTTGTAAATGTACTCTGTTGATATATGAACGGTGCCAGTGGACTTGTTTGTGCAGTTTGCTGGCCATCTTGCTCTGTCAGTCTGGAGTGCGTGAATGATGATGACATAGAATATCACTGACAAGGGTGAGATTTGAAGGTATAGATAATCCCGTGATAGTCTATTTCGTCTCATAAACTCCAGTCACTCCTCATTCCTGCCTACTTGAGTAAGTACTAAGTTGATAACAGGCAGTCTGAGCACTTAGAATGCGAGCCCTTACAGTGCTTTACCTTTGATCAAGGATGATGGGTATCATCGGCGCAAAGAACAGCCCGAGCAGCTCTACCACACTCACCCTAACTTGACTCTAAAAGAAGTAAGCACCAACCGTTACTGGCGAATCTTGCAAATTAACATTCCCATCCCTCCATTCAACGTAGATATCGCTGATTATTATTGCATCACGTCATCAGCCAAGCCTCAGTGTCCCCCACCACTCTACATCTACACAAGGACACCCTTCTTTCTTACGTACTCTACACATCGGAACTTTTAGTGGGGAAGGCCGATCATATCGAACTCATAGTTTGTGAACTTCCGCCAGGTCGTCCATGCGTCCCAGAACTGTTTCATTCCTATCCTCACCATTTCACCGACTCTATTCACCGCGGATTGTCGTTACACCTAAGAAATCCATACAGCTGCGAAGAACCATGGCCCACACTGTCAAACCCGCCGCACGCGTTGCCAGCCAAAGGAAGGATGTGTGGTCCATTGTCAATGAAGCTGCAGCAGCTTCAGAGAAGCCAGTAATAAATCTGGGACAAGGTTTTTTGTAAGCCTCCATCGTCTCAGGCTGAACGCCAGATGTTGATGCTGTTAGTGGCTATAACCCGCCCCAGTTTGTGGTCAATGCTGCAAAAGAAGCTCTGGAGAGGGTGGAGTGTAACCAGTACTCCCCTACTCAGGTGTGCTTATTTTGAGCGAGAGGTTTTGGATATCGCTAATCAGGATGGTGTGATATAACTAGGGGCGGCTACGACTACGGCAGGCCCTATCAGACGCATACTCCCCGTTCTTTGGGAGAACACTGAGCCCGACTGACGAGATTGTCATTACGACGGGGGCAAACGAAGGTATGTCCTTAGAAAGGTGCTTATTCAATAGGATTACAGGCTTATACTAGTGCCTTTATCGTATGTAGGAATGCTCTCAGCGTTTATGGGGTTCATCGAGCCTGGGGATGAGGTCATCGTAATGGAGCCATACTTTGACCAGTATATCAGCAACATTGAGATGGCTGGTGGAAAGGTACGAAATATCGCGGGCGTTCCGAAGGAGAGCTTGTGTTAAGAGGCTTTAGGTGGTCTATGTTTCATTACATCCGCCGGAAAAGGGAGATACTGAGACCTGCCCTGCCAGCGAATGGACTCTGGATTTGAAGGCGCTTGAAAATAAGATCACAGAGAAGACGAGAATGATTGTTATTAACACACCGTGAGTTTATTGTTTGATGATATTTCTAATGCTGATGTTTAGCGAAGCCATAACCCTATTGGAAAAGTGTTTAGTAAAGAAGAGCTTAAAGGTATCGGCGACTTGTGTGTCAAAAATAATATCATTATCTTGAGCGACGAGGTCTACGACAGACTCTACTACACGCCTTTCACACGCATTGCTACACTCTCCCCCGAGATCGAGGATTTAACTATTACTGTGGGGTCTGCAGGCAAGAACTTCTATTGCACTGGTTGGAGAGTTGGTTGGTTGATTGGAAAGCCGCATTTGATCAAGTACGCGGGAGCAGCACATACGAGAATCTGTTTTTCGAGCGTGTCTCCACTACAGGAAGCAGTGGCAATCGGACTGGAGCAGGCCGATAAGGAGGGGTTCTGGGAACAGTCAAAGAAAGACATGAAGGCGAAGATGGAGAGGTTTAACCAAGTCTGGGATGAGCTGGGACTTTCGTACACGGAACCGGATGGTGGTTATTTTGTACTAGTCAATCTCAGCAAAGTGAAGATCCCGAAAGAGATGATGTTCCCCGAGTCTGTATCAGGTCGAGCAAGGGACTTCCAATTGTGCTGGTTTTTGATTAAGGAATTGGGGGTTGCGGCGATTCCTCCGACGGAGTTTTATACACCGGAGCACGAGAAGGAGGCGGAGAATTACCTTAGGCAAGTACACTTGACCTTTTCCCATGTGCATGCTGTCATGCGTGTTCAGTACACTGTTTCGACTAACGTCCAATTGCTCTAGATTTGCGGTTTGCAAGAATGACGATGTCCTCGATGCAGCAAAGGAGAGGCTACGTGAGTTGAAGAAATACATGTAACTGGCAATGGATAGACCGGTACATTTCGCAATTTTGTATCCGTATTACTACCATAGACAAATAAATGGAGTGATTTTTAGACTTGCGTTTCGGGTGCTTTCGCCCTTAGGGCTCTCGTCGATCCAACACGATCGTAAGGTCCCCTAACATTTGGAACAAAATCACTCCGTTCTGAATTTAAGTTACAGTCAAAAGACAAAGCTTTTGGACTAAAGTAAAGAATTGGGAGGTTTTCAGAGCAGAAGGGCTTCACCCCCACTAAAACAATATTCGAATACTGTACCGGTCGACGTCACCGGCCGGTGACATCATATTTGGTATAGGTTGATAGTGACTTTAGATACTGAATGACAAGGGATACCGGTCTGTGCCCAATCAATGCAGCTCTCGCACGAAGCGTTCATACTCGGCAGGGCGGAGATCCAAAAGCGCGGTACAGACAAGGCGGACCATGGACACTCCGGGACGATCCTGGAACATTGGAATTTCGGGGCTGATATTGTATCTATAAGTATAAACCATTTATCGGTGACACCTTCCGACTTCTGGTGGTGACGGTGACAAACCGTCAAACGTATGGGATGGACATCTCCAAATGACCATCATAGTGACCAGTACAGTATGTTGTGTGGTTCTAGCGGTTACAAGCTTAAAGGCAGGACACCCAAAGAGCGTACTAGTACAGCTCCCTTGTCCGACGGCTTTCTTCTACTTGAAAACCTCCCATCCACCAGCCTTGTGCCTCTAAATTCGGCGGCGGCTCCTATTCTCAACTGGAGAGGTTTTGCTCCAGCCGTCGTCTGCTAGAGGCAGATGCTGGTTTTCGTGCGAACATTTTCGGGATCAGAAACGTTTGAAGGCCAAGAAAAACCTATTTTGAGACTGTAATTGTGGGCAACTACTGGTAATATATAAGGCGGGCGACTCGGATACGCCTGCAGAAATAGGATGAGGAGACAAGGTGTTTCACAGAAATTCCCATCGTAGGGCGGCGGTACCTGAAGAATACATGCCGCTAATCTGCGAGATGAAACGTACTTGTGCACGTGGCCAGGGATCCAGAACCGCCTGCCATCCCGCACCACACCGGCTTGTGAGTTGTAATACCAAATGGCTCCCAGCGATTAGCACGAAAAACCGAACTGAGGCCGAGTTGGCACTTAGTCTTCATACATATGCGTGGTGGAGGTGCAGCTCCACTTTTTCGAGCGCAGCTGCAGATGGGACCTGCATCCGCAGCGAGAGTGTGGCGTGCCTACCTAGGCGAAAAGCTTGGAGCCTGATCTGCATGACTAGGGGCTTTTCTTAGGCGGTATAGATATTTTTGGACGAGGTGACGTTGAAGCGGCGAATAGCAGCGCGCAAACAGGGATGGCTGAGCCGCCAGGAGCTTGTTGACCGCCAATGTCCGTGCGTGTAGCTGCAGCTAATCTCGTCCCGAAGCGTATCAGATCGGTGCTGCACGATGATGGAACAATCCGGGTCGCCACGCTACCGGGAGTCAATAGGCTTCGTCTCGAGACAAGCGTCACTCGTCGCAGGTAGAGAGAGGCCGTTTTCATTTCTGCTTCTGTTTCGCTGCTTGGTACCCGCTCGCTGGCGCCAGCTACTATGATAGGCTCAAACGGCTGGCGGATATGGAGATGGATATGGAAACACTCATGCGATCAACACCCGATGGATGGATGGACAGTTAAATAGATATGCTCACGATCCCTTCCTTTCGTCTCTTGCTTCGGGTTTCGCTATCTCATCGCCTTTCCCCCTGTCTGTCAGTTCCATCGACCGTCAATCGCAATTCAACTTGAACTGACTAGTCAGCATTCTTGATTGTCACTCGCCAGACAACAACAATTCAAAAGTCGGGCCATTCAGTCCCACGTCTCCATTCACATTCAACTTCACCACCAGTGAAGTAAAAAGCTTGCTGTGTGCACAAGGACGCACCTATATTCCCGATCTCTCTCCTTCTTTCATAGCCGCTTGAAAATCGAACTGCGGTGCTTCATAATTGAGGGATCGTTCTTTCCCTTCTTTCCTATCTTTCTACTTTCTCTGCAACATTAAACATGGCTGGCCTGATTGGATCGTTGCGAGGTCGGATATTTCCATCCTCTTCACCAAATACAAACAAAATCGACACCGATATACCCGGCGACAGCTACCACAACTGGGGCGAAGCACCACGATACGAAGATGCGGTAAATCCTAACTATGCACGCCGAGTACCACAGACCGCTCCGGATCTCACACCATATCTTGGATCACGCTCACGATTATCACAAGTATGGTTCAACCGATGGACGGTCCTAATTCTATTGATTCTGGTCCGGGTCATGCTTGCGACAATCTCCTTGGATAAAGACCTTGAGTCTGCGAGGGATAAGGCATTTTCAGCCTGTACCGGCGTAGAAAGCATGGGAAGTGCTATGGCGTCTATGCCATTCTACATGGCTTCCGGTGTGAATGAGATGACAGCTAAGGGTATTGAAACGGCAGTCCGTGCGTTGGAAGATACCTTGCTTCTCATGATCACTGGAGTCCAAGAGATAGTAGTGTTTATCGTTAATTTGATTACCTCGACCTATGTTTGTCTGATTACACTTGCTGTTCGTGGATCTGTCGGAGTTATGGTCGACGCTTTGAAGGAGATTACAGACTTTGTCAACGGTGCAATGAACGATTTGTTCAACGGCGTGGAGAATGAGGTTAAAAGTATCGAGGATGCACTCAACAAAGTTTCGGGGATCTTAAAGAACGCGCCCAAATTCCTCGGCGATGGTGTTAAAATTCCGGATGTCAACCTTCCCAGCTTGGATAAACTCAAAAACGGCCTCACGATTCCTGATGACTTTAAGACAAAATTGGACGACATGGAAAAGAGCCTACCTACATTCAAAGAGGTGAAGGATGCAGCAAACGATGCCATCAGGATTCCCTTTCAGCTGTTGACTGTAAGCACTCCTAATTACTCGCCTGTTCAATAGCTAACCCACTTTTAGCAAAAAGTCAATAGCTCACTGGGCATCTACGAGTTCGATCGATCTGTTTTCCCTGTCCCTCAGAAGGAGAAGCTTACTTTTTGTTCCGACAATCCAATAATTAACAACTTTTTTGATAACCTCGTGGACGCAGTTTTCAAAGTCAAGAATATATTGATCGGTGTTCTTGCTGCCCTTGCGCTAATCGCGATGATTCCTATGGGATATCGGGAATGGCATACCTATCGGACAACCAGGCGTCACGCCTATATGCTTTCGGACCAGTCTCGGGATTTTGATCCAGTAGATGTCGTTTATATCGCCACCCGACCACACTCTCAGATTTTTGGGCTGAAGTTCGCAAAGTTTTTCAAGTCAACCCGCCGGCAGGTTCTCGTTCGATGGGCGGTTTCATACATCACTTCGCCCCCGGCGCTGTTTGTGCTTTCTTTAGGTCTTGCGGGTCTTGCAAGCGTTCTTTGCCAGTACATCATTTTGAAGCAAGTCGAAAGCCGGGCGCCTGCACTGGCCGCCGAGATTGGCAAGTTTGGTGGTCTGGTCGTTGACAAACTTGAAGGCGCTTCAAAGGAATGGACCGTTAAGTCGAACGAGGCCCTTAACAGCACGAATGCCGAACTCAACCAGGAGCTTTTCGGTTGGGTCAAAGATGGAACAGATTCCCTCAATGACACTCTAAATGAATTTGTTGATAAGATGCACGACGGCGTGGACACATTCTTAGGAGGCACGCCATTGGCGGGGGCTGTGAAAGACGTTCTCGACTGCTTGATAACTATCAAGGTCGAAGGTATTCAGAAGGCTATAACATGGGCACACGATCACGCCCACATCACATTCCCTCTTCTACCTGATGATGTGTTCTCTCGTGGGGCTTTGAAATCTGTTTCATCGGATGCAGATGCATCCTCCAACTTCCTATCTAATCCTGATTCGATGGCTACAGACCAGATTACGGATGTGGTCATGAAGCTCACGAATAAATGGGAAAAAATGATTGCCCAGGAAGCGCAAATCTCGGCTGCCATAGTTGGAGTCTGGTTGCTCATTGTCGTCATTGCTATCATCCGCACTCTTGTTTTATTCTTTGGAAGGGACTTGAACCGTGGTGAAGGTGGTTCTAACCTCGCACCTGGAAGTCTTCCTAGCGATCGACTCGATGTATTTGGAAATAGGGCGGCCGCGCCGGTATTTCCAACCTTTGGGCCTTCTCCGAATACTCCATACCCACCTTCGAGCCCTGAAGAGTACCCTAATGAGAAGATTCAGATGGGAAGCGTTAATACTGGACAAACAAATCCGATGGAGGGTGCGAACAGGGCATCATATCACCCTAAGGTCCAATACAAACGCTAATGTCGCCTTCCGCTATTCTTTTTTAAAAGTCCACGCTTGTATAGAATCTGCGCGCTTGTTTCATTATCTCCATCTACAGATGATGGGTGGCTTAATTTTTGGCCATCTCTGTGATTGTTGGCCGCTGTACATTCTCTTGTGTTTTCTATCCGTTTCTGTCTTTGTATACTCTGTTTTACTAGTATTTGAGCGGGTTTTGCATCTTGCATCTGGTCGGTGTTTTTTGTTTTCGGTTTGGAGATCCCGAACCACTTACTTTGTCTTTACTATCGAGGATTGAGAATGGGGTACCACATTACGAATTCAATCATGAATGAGAAATTTTCTTCGTTCACTTCATTAGGTCTTATTTATGCACGAGATTATATAGTCTTTAACTTCATTCATGAACTTTGATCGCCATTGAATTCTGTATTTAAAGTACCTGGTCTCTAATTAGTCTGAGTTGGAGAATGGACTTGTTCTATGGGGATGGAGTCATTCACTGCTTTCGTGCTAGGTATGATTACTCTTCCAATCGCCAACCCATTGTTTCCGAGCAATCATAAGCCAAACAAACCCCCATATACGCCTTCACCTCACCAACAGGGTGAGAGAAGGATCCCCCCTCTAGGAAACCGGACTAGTCACGATTGTACATAGAAAACATATAGTCGAGTGATGATTTGTGGACACTCATCCTCGTTTTCACCACCCTAATTGAATACGTGGGGTAAAAGAGACCCCTATTGTTATCTAGGTATATGGATATATAGTGACCAAAAAAGGCCTTGAAGCTTTGTATTCCACCTCAAATGCTCATAAAGATTGGGCAACGCCTTAATACAAGCACATGAGAAAGGATTGCCGGTGTAACTCAAAGATAAATGAGTCAAAAAATGCGCACGCCCTCCAACGCCAGCCCCACCCTATAAAGAGGCAATACAAATGGGAACAAAAAAAGGAAAAAACACTCGCATTTGGGCGGAAGAGGTCTTCCTCGTGAAGCTCATCCTAACCGTTCTTGTGCTCAAGAATTGGAATATAATCCATATCCTTCAGTCTTAATGTACTATCGTCCTCATCCGTGTAGGAAGAATAGCAGTCGGGTTCACCCAACAAACTCTGGCTCTGATGTTCCTCCCGCCTATTGACTACTGGCCCCTGCTCAAGTCGATATATCTGGGGCTTGCTACTATGGTTTAGTTTGACCTTTTAGGTTTCTTGGCTGGAGGAGAATTCTCACCGCTCTCGTACGGGGAAGCAATGTACTGTTCAGGGTTCTTAGCAAGGAACTTGACGAACTCCTCGATATGGTCGCGAAGCTTGCTCATGGCCTGAGAGTCCATGTTCGTGTGAGCAAGGAGCTCAGGCATGGAAACTGTTGTTGTTAACTTTCATTATCCCTTTCACCACTAAGATGACGGGAGCTTACCACAGAGCCTTAAGAGATGTTCAGCGCCGTAGAGATCACTAGGCTCTTTGTTGGGATTTTCCTTCTTAATCTCAAGGTATTGCTGCCTCTCAAAGCGATACAAAAGAATTGTACCAAGGCTCTTGTCGAAGTATAGTTTCAATCCGGCAACGATCTCATCGAAGATATCGGCCTCTGCGCTACCGGATCGCTTCTTCGGAACGTTAGCCCTATACTTGTCCAAGATTTGGGCTACAGTTGGTTCCCGTGGCAATGGAACAAGCTGTTGGTTCTTTGTAACATTCTCCCAATCGTCGACTAGATATGCCTTCAGCAAGTCGGGAATGGCGATTTTGACGTCGTGACGCTTCATATAGTCCTCCTCTTTTTCGATCTCCATTTCGCGGCCTCGCTTCTGGCCACGTGGAGGCAACGAATTGGGACCTGGCAGATCCTCGGAACCTGCTTTCGAGTTGAGCTTGTTCTTTTTGCCGTCACCACTGCCAGCGCTCGGCTTGCCTTTGGAAGGTTTCGAATTATCGTTGAGTTCCTTCTGCATTCGTAGGTTTTCCTCGTTCATTTTACGCAGACGATCAGCGGGGACAAATTCGTCCCATCTGGTAGTAACGGTTCTCGTTAGCTCCGTTTTTTGCCTTGCTTAACCCTTGCTCTTGTGAGCGAGCAAACGTGAAGACGCCTGTGCACCAACTTGCAACCAAAAACATTGAGAAATATCAAACGGGCAAGGGGATGAAAGAGAAGGGGTGGAGTGGGCTGGGCAACAAACGTATTCTTCCAACCCTTGTAGTGAACCTTGTATTCGGGCTGCTCCTTCTTATCCTCAGGCTTGCGGACTTCAAGGACCTTGGCTTCATACAGCATAGGGCCGTGAAAGCAGAGAACGCGTTCCTGAACGTCGTAGGTGACGACCTTCTGCGAAGCAGTGGGTGGCATGGTGTGTGGTACTAGATGCGGATAATTCGAAAATGGAGTGTTGGAATTGCCGAATGTTGGTGGGTGGTTGGGGAGCCGGGATGGTTTTCGCGTTAGGTGTAGATGTGGAGTGGTGGTGTTGGCGGAGAGGTTAGAAAGTGAAAGAGTGAATAACGGAGGGCGAAAGTAGAGCTGAGGCAATGGACGTTGAGATCGTGAATCGTGGGATGATTGATGTAAACGAAACGAAACTCTTGACACCTACCAACCAAACCAAACCGCGCGCATTGGCCAAAAACGACGTGACGTGTTTCCCGGGTGTGCACGCGAGCTCCTTACCCGCTTCAATATCGAGTGTACGGTACCTACTAAATGACCCTCGACCGACTGACCATCTTCGTACGGTGCCATGGCCTCCAATAAGCCCACCGTGAATGAAGTGCAGATCCTCTCATCCTTCCTCCTCTCACGTGCCAATCTCAAAGACATCATCACCTTCCGCGAGTTCGTTGATCTCTTCCCCAAAGACAAGCGTTCCAATCCGCAAATCAAGCTTCTCTACCGTGAGCTCCAGCTAGCTCGGAACCGCCAATGCACCCTTGTCAAGAATAACATTCTAAGAGAGGCACGGGTCGGCCCAAAGCCGAATAAGAGGGAACAAGGGCCTGATGAAGACGCCATGGCCGGAATTGAGGTGGGATTTGTCAGTACTTGTAGGGTATCGTCTCTGAGCTGATCTGATGCGCAGTTATTTGGAGCACCTCCGGAGCAGCCCATGTTGCCGCTCAAGGAGCTGCTACGCCAAATGTCACTGGCAGCAGAAGATCTCGAGTTCGAAGAAGCAACACTCGATAGCGAGTGCGACAGGATCTTAGGCCAAATACGCACGATTGTCGGTGATCTCAGCGACCTTCGGTATGGCAAGCTTGCGGCCTCTAGCACCGCGGGACAAGTCACACGTGAGATCAATCGCCTCGTGGAAGTTTGCGAGCACGCAATGAATCCAGAAACATAAAGAACAAACATGCATCATGATTCTCAAGATCTTTGATTCTTCATGCGAGTTTTTTTCATTTGAACTATCTCATTCACTCCCTTCGGAATTCTGGAGGATTGATACTAGTGTTAGAGTTCTGTACTTTATGGGGTGCTTATGGGGCGCTGGTATAACTTTCGAGATTCAACTTTGTCAAATAGCAAAAGTGGTAAATGTGGTGAGTGATACACGAAAGAGATGGGTTGAGAACAACTCGGTACTATCAAGTCGTTTAATCAGCATAGGAATTGACAGCGCTCCTAAAAACACAACGAACGACAATAGATAAATTTTGCAACCCTAGCTCGAAACCGTTCTTGTCCCAACTGAATAGGAAACATAACACAAAGCTTACTCCATCAGCTCTTTATTCAATCCAGAGAGATTCCCTAAGACAACGCTCCATCTCAATCCATATCTTACAAGCTAACCGAACCTTCTAAAACAGAAAGTCTCAAGCAAACCACAATCATCACTGCTCCTCTCCGTAAATACGGCCTCATAAGAAATTAAGAGAATGAATCATGGCGAAAAGACCCGGGTTGAATATCAGGATTACGATGTAGCAGCCGGGGCAGAAGCAGGTCGTTGGGTGTTTCTTCCGCCAGCAATGCGAGATCTATGAAAATAACTGTTAGTAAGGCTCATTACCAGAACGCGCAAATGCAACATACGTGATGGTTCTGCCCAGAAGTGAGATGCCAATCATGAATGCCCACTGTGGCATCATTTCATAGTACTGAAGGGCTTTTCCTAAGATAGGCGTGTAATTCTTCAACGCTCCGTCAATGGGATTGAAGATGCCCGTCCAGGGCGCAATGGCTTTCCACTCCTTCTCAAAATGGAACTTTGCAAGGAAAGCTGGTTTTTGGTCAGATTCGGTGACATTTCTGTCGAACGGTACTCTGCGGATCTCGGTAGAACCATTGTTGAAATAGGTAGCAATGTGGTAGAAGACGGGAAGATCGCGAGTAAGGAAGAAGCTATGACAAAGCTCTGCTGCAGCAGAAGCCGAACAATTAACCTTCCCGAAGTGAAGCCTAGAGGTGGGCTTCGCAGAAGAAATGGCGTAAACGGTGTCCTGTTCCCCATAAGTTTGCGATCCACAGGGCGCACCAGATGAGTAAAATACGAACGTTATAAATCCCATCCCAGTACGTAACGTTCCTTAGCGTAGTTCCATTCGTGGCTTGCGTAGTGAAGTAGAGCAGCCACTCCTGAGCATCATCCTCGCTCGCAGCCGCATCCAGAGTAACATTAACAGAACTTCTCCAGTTCTCAGAGGTAATATCATGGGTATTTGCAGCGACAATAGCACCTGTATCGACTTTTCCGAGAGGAATCTGCCCGATTGCACCACCAAAAGCATTCTTGAAAAAGTCGCCTAGCTGAGCGTTGACAACAGTCGCTGCAACGGCCACTTGGAGGAAGGCTGAAAGCGGGCGCACCATCATGAACGTATATACTTAGTATGTACTTGGTACTTGGTAGGCGTCTCGGCTCGGATGAATCGACTGCGGGTTTGAATGTAGATGACGTGTGGATGATTTTACGGTTCCGGTGCGGTACGGAGGATAGGACGGAGAAGGAGACGTGCTGAGGAGCTAGGGAGCTACCTAGCGTAAATACTTTCCTTTAGCGTACTCCCTGTACTGGCAAAAGTGCGAGATTCACGTGACAAAGGCATGTGCTCGGTTCACGATGAGAGTTGCAATTGTTTCCTCCCTCTTGTGGCGGCCTACAATTCTGGTGTTTAATCGCACTTATTTGGGATCAATAACGGAGAGCAATCACTACGATTGCATGAGTACACGAGTAAAATTCTGGAAACACGATCGCATTTGTTTGTTACACCGATAAGAGCTGATTCCAAGCAAAACAAGAAACAGAGACCATCCCAACAAGAAACAAAAAAACCAACCCATCTAATGATACGCAACAAGATCACAACTACTCATCCAGTAATCTCTCACCCTCAAAGGTGCTATCAATCGAATCCTACTTGCCATCATCCTCCTTGCCAGTAGCCTTCCTTACGGTATGACTGACTGTGGCGCGGGACCTTGGGGCTTGGCATGTGGCAGGATGCCGTCGTACACGTTTAACTTCTTCCTCACTGCTGCATCCCTCGATTCCTTTCGTTCAATACTTCACTTACTTAAGTACCTTTACTTCCGTCCACCGGCCCTAACCATATCCATGATGCAAGGGCTTCTGGGCTACCCCAACGATAGCCTGCCTGACTTCAACAAAGATGATGAGCACTTCCGAATGGTCACCTCTGCTGAATATCTTGGAGGCAACCGACAACACTGTCTACAAGAAGCAGCCGAAGCACCGGAAACTTATGAAGAAACTATCGGCTGTTGCTTTCCTGATTGCAAGGGGACTACGAAGTAGTAGCAGTCATGCCGCGTGTATTAGGCAAATACGATGTGACCCTGATACTTGCGGCTGACGCTACTGACAATGACGTTCAAGGTGACTATGACGTTGGAGATGACAATACCGCCATCTCCAACCACTTGTTGGCCACCAGAAATCCGGAAGGCAATGCTACAGATGGAACGGGTCCTCAGACGCAGAGTACACCGCTTAACCATTATCTTCTCCCTCAGGAGGATGAAACTGTGGCTATGTATCTACTACGCTGCTCGAATTTTTCACACTACAACATGCTAACTGCAGATTCTTAGAGGGAAAGTACCGTTCGAAACGCATGTAGATGTATTTGAACATTTTGCCCAATGGGGATTCCAAGTTCGTGAACAGCGAGTTGATCTGATGATTTGCCGCCTTTTCCAAGCCGCGTTTAAAACTAAAAGACGTCTCAAATGCACAAATATGCGTTATTCCCACAAGCACATCCTGTCGTCGACCTAAATTAGCGATAATACTCGCCTGCCGGATTATTTCTTCGAACTTCTGGTCCAGGATAAAGTATTACAACCAAACGGCCTGTTACAGGAAGCAGTCGACCTTGTTCAAGCAGAGTGTCCTGGGCAATTTCTTCACCTTAAAACGTTGGTCACAAGCGGTGTTGATAAGTGTTGGTCTGCCCTCGAATTCTTGAAAGAATATCATCAATTCATTTTGAAGGTCCTTGAGATACTGGAGAAGCGCATCCAAAGCATGTGCAAACTCTATAAATTTTTCAAAAACAACAAAAGTGTTTCTGTCGGGGCCCAAGACTTTACAGAACTTCTCGATGAGGCGTATATTCTCATGCGGGCATTGACCGGACTCTCTTGGAAACCTACTTCCTTTTTTGCGTCGTACTTGGGATGGCACTCAGGGACTATTGAAAAGGAGGCTAACAAGATTTTTAGCGTGGGGTGGTCCGCGGCAACTCCAGCGGATTTGGGTGATACCTCGGAAGACATCCCAGCGCCAGAGTTCTCAGCCGGGCAAAACGAGGAGGTCCCTTCCGAGTATGTCGAAATTAAAGATCAAGCGCCGAAGGCACTACTCTACCTTCCAGCATCGCTGCTGAATGGTTGTCCTGGTTTAGGCTGTTCACTGCGCCTGTGTACTACTCAAAGGTCCTGTTTTCGTCAATGTCGCCTGGTGAAATGAAATCTCGATTTGAGACTATTAAGTATGGTATCACTCGAAATGATTCGATGAAGTCATGGCGTGATGTCGTTCAAGGACTGCTCACAGATAGGAAGGAGAGAACTGAAACCGTGGGAATGTTGGAGAGTTACACAGTGTTCCTAAGCGGCCCGACCGGCCTGCATATATCTTTGAGGCTTGTATAATCATAGGCCGGCTTGCATAAGCCTGGCATAAGCCTAGGCTGGCCTGCGTATATCTTTGATGCCTGCGGAAGCCTGCATATACCTTCGAGGCCTACATAAGACTTAGCAGCCTGCAAGCTATCTGGCGGCCGGCCAGGCTTCAATTTCCAGGCCTGCACTAGCGAAGATCAGGCCCGGCTTCATGCAGGCCAGCCGGGCCTGGCCGCTTAGGAACACTGGAGTTACAGCAGCAAGCCCATTATTAGCAACGAAAGGCCATCGTTCCACGGAAGACTACACTGAAGCTGTGCTTGCAAGTTTACATTATGTCGCCCAGATGCCAGTTTGTTTCTGAACTCCAACGTCTGTGAATGTCCAGTTATTGATGTTACATCGCATAGGTCATTAAACAAGAACAATCGTTCATTAAGCCTTCTGTTCTGAAACTGTTTAAGAACAATCAGGCGCTCATTGTCCCTTCAAAGAGGTGCTGTTCAGTGTGCAGTACTTTGCTCTCCATCCTGTCAGACATATCTACCACCTCTTACCCAGTGCTCGCGAAGCATTCACAAATCTTTGCATGCGCTCTACCAGTCGGTCTACCGAGACATGTCCGTCAGAGACTACTGAACCAATTCGACGATAAACTTCGCATCATCTTGCATCGCCGTTTGAGGCAACGCCACTTTTCGTCAATTTCGCAGCGATCACAACCACTTAGTGAGGAGGGTGATGAGTCGGACTTCGAGGAATCGGTTTCCGTCTCCTCGACATGGGAGAAGGTCGGATGATGTCCATATGTGATTAGGCCTCTGACAAGGCTGTTGTATGCTTGTGTTTGGTTAACCTGATTATTTGGAATTACTGGTATGACTGGTTTCAGTTGGCATGGGATTATTGTTTTGACTTCACGCGCGTGATAGCCTTATTACATTACCGCAAGTCTCTGACAAGAGACGGTAATATATTTTAGCAACGCTGTTCTCTCGTTTCCCAATGTAGTGGATTAAGAACTAGGTATTGTGTAGCGTGGTAAACGGGTGCAGTGTTCTCGGGTGGCTCGGCCCGCCTGTAGTCACCTAACGGCTTACTTGTAGTCTAGTCCTGGTCGGTGCTTTCAGAAAACCAAGCTGGTCTGGGTTGCCGAGCGTATTGTAGGCGCTGAAGGGGGGTACACAGAAGAGAATCTGATTCATTGCAGCAGAGCGAAGCCAGTTTCTACGCGACGATTGGATGCGACGGCTAGTACAATGGGAACACTACCAGTAGGTATTTATCGGCGAGTCAGCTGCAAACGAACGTACCAAAGACAGAAAACACGATTGGGCACCACTCATGTACTGCAGGAGGTACAGAGTTGGATTAAAGTGCGGCTCTCGTTGCGGCTCTCGTTGCGGCTCTCGGGTGACGGGCGACCTTCTCTCTTTGATTGAGCCGGTTCAAAACGGGGTGTTGACAATAAGCTTAATTTTTAGAAGCTGTAGTAGTAGTCTTAGTATCTTATTAACATTTTAAAAGATAAAGAGAGAATTGGAGGAAGTCGCTTTTTGATTTTATTGCTGGCGCATCTGGGTGCCATTTTACCGGTGTTGTGGTGGGCGAGACTGAGGGCGAGTTTTTAGTGTGACATGGCATTGCTATTCGCGAAGTGCATACCATATAGCTGACCTGTATAAGTTTCATATGATGTAGGTGTGATATTTATAAATCCGTGATAATGTATTTTACCGGGTGACCGCCCATGACTGGGAAACCGACCACCTGTGGGTGGTATTTATTGACCCAAATGACCTGTCTTAACCACTCTCCCTGACCTAGTCACTACTGGGGGTTGACTACTAACCCCTTCTCTCCCTTTTCCATGCTCCATAGCATTCTCTAGGTCCAGCATATCACCAATATATACAACAGAGTCCTCTTCCCTTCCATTCTCCTTCTCATCCCACTTCTCTCCACCCACCATATCTTCTTCCTCATCCTCCCAATCACTAAGCACACTTACAGGTACCTTCTTTACACCTATGACCTTCCTTTCCACATGTTTAGAGCTCTTTGACCCCTCTGCAAAGGTTACTATCTTTGCTGTAGTCTTTTATTGGCACTTTTTGGCTTTGGCCACTTTTTCTCTATCTAGTCTCTCTCTTTCTTCCATGAGCTGGACCACATCTTCAGCTGTATACACACGAGCTTTACCAAGGTGGTAGCAGTTCTTGGCTGCTGCTACAGTGGTGTCCTTGGCCCCTGAGTGAAGTATTCTCAGCATTTCATTTTCTAATTCCATATTTGCAAGTACACCCTTAGCTGATCTTTCTAGCTGCCCTATAAGAGCCATCACCTTAAGAGAGGAAAGTAATTGGTGAGTAAGAAGATGAAGTGCACTGCAGGCTAATTGACTTACAGCTTGGGCTGTCTGGTTGCACTGAGATGTGGAGTGGAAGTGGCTCATCAGCAAAAAATATTTCCGTCCGGGCGGAATGGCTCCGTCAGAGGGGACGCACTCCGTCAGAGCCGTCAGAGACACCCCGGTGGCGGATTACTCCGCGCCCGGCGTCAATTCAACGTGTTGCGTTCCATATTGCCCTCTGATCACTGTTTCACCGTTTCTTTTCGTTCTGTCGGTCTCCTATTTTAAACGATCACACTAGCATTGTGGCCAACTGTGACCATACGTTGGAATGGGTTCATTGGGTGCGCGCTTGCATCGGGATTGCAATGCGATGGGTGACGCTGCGAAAATCTCTCCTCGCGTTCCTTCTAACTGCGCGCAAAATGCAATTCTCTCTTTACTAATTATACGGGATTGCGATGGGTGACGCTGCGAAAATCTCTCCTCGCATTCCTTCTACCTGCGCGCAAAATGCAATTCTCTCTTTACTAATTATACACATCATTCCAAGTGGCCCGATCTATGTGGCTTTTGACAATCCATCGCTCGTTCCGTCCGTCACCTGTCTTACTACTAGTAGCTATCTCTGGAATGACGTGCGCGCAGCCGACAATATTTCCCACGCTGAAAACTTGCAAAGCAACGGCTCCCGTTGCTTTTCTCACTTGTACAAATTTCTCGACGGGATCCAAGTTACCCAAGTTTTCAGGTATTGTGGTGAGCGCCAGGGCTAACCAGTACTCAACAAAAGCTCCATCCTCGTTTAGGAGTTTTATTTTGAATAGTCGTTGCAGTTGCGATGGGAGACGCCCATTCAGCGCGCCATAACACCTCCCCGGGTGGTGCTTTACCCATACCCAGTCGTTCCGTCGATCCCCTCTGCGCCAGCTCTGGCTCCCTGTGCATCGACAAATCTGAGATATGTGTTCACCACCGAAACCCTCAACTTGAACCTTAATACCATGGTGAATACAGAGCTCCATTGCGTGCAGTTGTTCATCCGATATATACGTCTTGTTACGACTCTTATGCTTGATAAACCCCTGCGTGCCGCTGTACATTGCCACGCGGTGCGTTGCGTCTTGTGTATCGTTGAGTAATGCTCAGAAGTTTTTGATCATAGCGTCAGGATGCTTTCCATCACGGCGGTTTTGGGGCCCCATGAATTCGGGCTTCGCATATGACTGGGAGCCCAGGGGGGCAGCCAGATCAGCACCAGAAGGGAGGACTTTGCAGCCGGCAGCGCTGTTCTCCCGACGCTGAGCGAGGGCTTGGAGATTGAGCTCTCTGATTTCGAAGCAGAGAATGCGACGCTGAAAGGTGATTAATTGTGGCAGGTAGTTGAGATTGTGATTGGAGGCGTTCCAACCATCCTTGAGGTTCGTTTTATGTGCTTGTTCATGTCTCTTGGCAGAATACTGTTGCAAGGCTCCGAATCGACGAATCTGTTCGACCCAATGAGACATCAAGTGGATCTTCGGAAAGTTGAAGTCGGCATCCAACTCCTTGGAATCATCTATCTCGTGGCTGATATAATCCCGCCAGGCGTTCATTTCGCGCCGCTTCTTGGACGGCGTCCAAGTTTCAGCATTTGTTTCTTCATCTACCTTTCGCTTCTTCACGAGTTCCGTTCTCAGGGCATTGGCTTTGGCCTTCGCCTTTTTGCTGGCTCGCCCGAGTAAGAAAACATCTTTGAAGGTGTGAAAACGATGCAAGGTGTCCTCCATGTAGCTCAAAGTTGCATCATCATGAGATTTATATCGAGCATACATATAGAATTCTAACAATGCCCATGTGCACTCAATTGCGTGATTGAATACAGGATGCTGAGCGGGGCTTCCGCCTCGTAGAGACTGGGTTACAACTCCAAGCAGGTACCGGCTCATTTCTTTCATCTCTTTCACATTCCATTGAGACACTTCCTCATATGACTTATTTTTTGGTGTGAGGTCGTGGTAAGCAGGCCCGGATAACCAGATTGCATTGTACTTGTCAAGCCGTTCGTGCGTCTTCGTGCAGTGGAAAATCCACTTCGGGAGGTGGTCAAGCATGCCGATCTGCATTGTATGGAGGAGGTCGGGCTTCGGGAGGTCGCTCATGATACAGGGAATATGTCGAAACACGTTGAATCCTCGGTGGACATGGCGCGACGAGAGTTCGGCATCTGCTGCCTTCGTGTTGGCATCGCTGAGCGTTCTATATACGTTGTGATCCTGCCGGGGGTGTTGCTTATCAGAAGGGACATAATCTCCAAGTTCATTCTTTGGACACTCGCACCAAAAACAGACATGCCACTCGAGATGATGTAGGTCGCTATACTCAGGGCAATCTGCAAGCCATGCTGCTAAAACCAGTTTGCAACGCCTGAAGTTGCCATCTGCACAGAGAACGTTGTAATACCCGCTTTTGGCGTTGGGATTTTGTTTCAAGGTGAGAGGCTGGAGTACCTGCCGGAGTACTTCGTTCAGCACCTCTTGGTTTGTTTGCCGCTGCTCATCCATCCGCTTCTGAGGAATATTGTGGTTCTTGATTGGAATCGGCAGGAGAGCGACCATTACGACGGTGTGCGTTGAGGGCATCTGGCGGATCTTCGAAGATAGATTGCCAATTGTCATATATACAGGCCACTCTTTCTTGTCACCAGCAAAATTCGAGAGATGTGTTCCGTCAGACATGAAGATCAAGGGAACCAGTGTATCCCCCAGTCTGAGCGTTGCCTTAACCTTGATTAGCACGTTATTATCCTCGAGTATCTCTGCTTACCTGTGTCTCCCACCACCAGCCCGCAGTGTGCATTTCAGTATAGAGGTGTTTCGGTGGCGTATCGCTGTTAAAGCAACGCTGTGGGGCGTAAATGAGATGCTCGGCGTAGGTTGGCTGCCACATCAACCATCTCATGCTTTTGATGATGTCTCGACTCCAGTATTTCATAGGCTGTTGGTGATTGTCATTCCATCTCATATCCTCGAGAGTGTGTAGTTCCCACTCCCCGAGAGCCTGATCATCTGGCATGCTAGCCACGAGCTTCTGGACGCGATCCCTGTTTTTGAAGCCTGGGAAACGCAGAGCGGTGTTTTCTTCCTTCAGCACGTTGTCATAGTACGTCTTCATACCCTTCTTCTTGATCCCACACTGGATATATTTGTACTCTTCACGCGTCGCAAACGGGTAGTAGGGATTGTTCTGTAGGTTCGTCTCAAGGCAACCCTGAGTGTCGCATTCCGATGGCTCAGCAATGTAATCGCTCAGCGGAGCGCCGGCGCTGGGGTTTGTTTCCATCCGCGGCAGAGGAGGTGGCGGTGGTTGAGACTCCAAGTCTGCGATGTTTTCAACATGTTGGAGGTAGGGAAACGCGTCCAAGTCTTCGACTGAATCTTTGTTAGCGTTGAATCCACAACGCTGAGCGGGTTCAACGCGTCGGGGCGCGCTGCGAACAGTCAGATTCTCTGCAACTTGAAGGTGTTCAGGATGGTGTAATTTGATATGTTTAAGTCGCCAGCTGTCTGAGGTGAACTTCTTTCGGCATGAAAATTCGGGGCAACGGAATGGGGTCTTCTCTGGC